>Ga0308161_1000343_pt1 | contig 81488 bp, 79 predicted proteins | sample PhyFR2_FD_201034 | JGI IMG/M metagenome (GOLD analysis project Ga0308161, IMG submission 201034) | Phyllosphere microbial communities from UC Gill Tract Community Farm, Albany, California, United States - DLSLF.R2 | ecosystem: Host-associated > Plants > Phyllosphere > Unclassified | place: USA...
TTTCCTCGTTCCTCGTCAGCCGCTCCCGTTCACTTCCCGGTCTCCCAGCACAGCCGCAGTCTCTACGAGCCTGGCCGCCAGTTCACTCGTTCCTCGCTCCCTAGATCGTCACACCTCTGGCATCTTTATCAGTGAGGTAGTCTTTCGCTCGTGATGACCCTGCACAAGCTCAGCGCAGGGGATGGCTACGCCTACTACACGAGCGAGACGGCCACCGGCGACGTCAAGCGCGAGCAGGGCCGTGAGCTGGGCGACTACTACACCGCGGACGGCAACCCTCCCGGTGTCTGGTTCGGGTCGGGCCTCGCCGCCCTCGGTGTCTCGGGGACCGTCACCGAGGACCAGATGAAGGCCCTGTTTGGTGAGGGGCTGCACCCGAACGCGGAGCAGATCATCACCGACGCCCAGGCCGCCGGCAAGAGCGCAGAGGAGGCCACCGATGCCGCGAAGCTCGGCAGCTCCTACTACGCCTACGGCACCGGAGGCACCGACCTGTCGGCGGCGATCGACGAGGGCTACGCGCGTTTTCAGCGCACCGAGCACCGCGAGCCCGACGTCAACGAGCGCCGCGTGATCCGCACCCGCGAGGGCGCGCAGGCGTTCCGTCAGGCCAAGGGCCGGCAGCCCGTCGACAAGGAGGAGTTGGGCCGCTACATCACCGCAGCGACCCGTCCCACCCGTCAGGCCGTCGCCGGTTTCGACCTGGTGTTCTCCCCGTCCAAGAGCGTTTCGACGCTGTGGGCTCTCGGGGACGACGACACCCGGAAGGCGATTGAGCAGGCCCAGGATGCCGCGATTGCGGACACCGTGGGTTACCTCGAACGGGAGGCGATCGCCACCCGTTCCGGGAAGAACGGTGTGGCGCAGATCGACGTCGAGGGCGGCATCGTCGCGACGAAGTTCCGCCACTACGACTCCCGGAACGGCGACCCGCAGATTCACGATCACCTGGTCGTCGCTAACAAGGTGAAGGGGTCCGATGGGAAGTGGCGCACCATCGACTCCAAGCTCCTCCACCGCCAGGGTGTTGCTGCCTCAGAGTTCTACAACGCCCGCGTGATGGAGCGCGTCTCTGACGCCCTCGGCGTCGCGACCGAGCTGCGCGAGGTCACCGCCGGCAAGCGCCCAGTGGTCGAGATTGCCGGCGTCGACGACCGCCTGACCAAGGGGTTTTCTACCCGCTCGGCCGACATTCGCAAGACCCTCGCCGCGCTCGAAAGGGACTACCGCCGCGACCACGGCCGTCAGCCCGACCAGGCCGCGCGGATCAAGCTCGCGCAGCAGGCCACGCTCGACACCCGCCCGGCGAAGGAGCACGCTCGCTCCCTGTCGGCGCTCCGCGATGTGTGGCAGGCCCGGGCCGTCGAGGTCGTCGGCCGCCACGGGATCGCAGACATGTTCACCGCTATTCGCGACGCCGCGCAGCGCGCCTCGGACGTCAGCTCGGACACCGACGAGCCGCAGCCGCTCGACGTCGAGGCCGCCTCGCGGCAGGTCGTCGACACCGTGTCCGAGCACCACGCGACGTGGGGACCGCACATGATCGAGGCCGAGGCGCGCAGGTACGTCCAGGCCGCCCGCATCGCAGGCGTCGACGTCCCGGAGGGGGCCGTCGAGATGATCACCCGGCACGCCCTCGACACCGACTCGGTGTCCGTCACCCCGCCGGCCACGCACGGCGCTTTCCAGCCGCTCACCCGCAAGGACGGGGAGAGCATCTACGTCCACAAGGGCCGGGCGATCTACACGTCCGCCGGCATCCTCGCCGCCGAGGACCGCCTGATCGACGCCGCCCGGACGCGGACGATCGCCCCTGTCAGCCTGGCCGAGTTCGACCGCACCGCGGCCGAGCACACCGGGCCGCTCGACGACGGACAGCGAAGCCTCGCCCGCGAGTTCACCACGTCCGACCGCCTCGTCCTAGTCGGCACGGGCCCGGCCGGGGCAGGCAAGACAACCGCCCTCGCCCTCGCCGCCCGCGCCACCGAGCAGGCTGGCTCCCGCATGATCGGCCTCGCCCCGTCCGCAGCGGCGGCCGACGTGTTCAAGGAGGCTGTGGGCGTCGAGGCGAACACCATCCACGGCTTCTTGAAGGCTTACGAGCTGCACGGGGATGCCACCCCCGAGAGCGAGCACCCCGAGGCTATGAAGATCCGTCCCGGCGACGTCATCGTGGTCGACGAGGCCGGCATGGCCGGCACCCGCAACCTCGCCAAGGTCGTCGACGTCGCGGAGGCCCACGGCGCGCACGTGCGGCTCATTGGTGACTCCCGGCAGCTCGATGCCGTGGAGTCCGGCGGCGCGCTGCGCCTATTGGAGCGCGAGGTCGGCTCGGTGCAGCTCGACACCATCCACCGGTTCCGCAACGCGGACGGCACGGTCAACAGCGCCGAGGCCGACGCCTCCGAGCGGTTGCGCGACCCGGCCACGACCGGCGACCCGTTCACCTGGTACGTCGACCAGGGCCGCGTCGTCGGCGGCGACGTCGACCGCATGACCGGCGAAGTGTTCGCCGCCTGGCAGGCCGACACGAACGCCGGCAAGCGGTCCGTGATGCTCGCGCAGCAGAACGTCACCGTGGCCGACCTGAACGCCCGCGCTCAGGCGTTCCGTATCAGTGAGGGTGCCGTCACCGGACGTGAGGCAGCCGACCTCCGCGACGGCCTCCGCGCCCACCGCGGCGACACCATCGTCACTCGCCAGAACGACTCCCGGCTCCGCACCGACCGCGGCCGCGACCGGGTGAAGAACAACGACCTCTGGACCGTCGACAAGGTGAACCGCGACGGCTCCCTCTCCGTCACCCACGACGGCCACGGCGGCCGCATCACCCTGCCGGTCGAGTACGTGCGCGACCACGTGGAGCTGGGCTACGCCTCCACCGTCCACCGCGCCCAGGGCCTCACCGCCGACACCTCCCACGTCCTCGCGGACTCGTCGACGTCGCGCTCCCTGGCCTACGTGGCCATGACCCGCGGCAAGGAGTCGAACCGGCTCTACGTCGAGGTCGACGACGCCCAGCCGGTGTCGGATGTCCTCGGCCAGATCGCCAACAACTCGGAGGGCATGATGAGCGCGAACGAGACGATCCGCGCCGAGCAGGCCCGCGTCGACGACCTTGTGACACTCGTCGACGAATACCGCGACGTCACGGACCGCGCCGACGAAGTGCGGTTCGAGAAGATCACCCGAACCGCAGTCGGCCCCGAGGTCGCGCAGCAGCTCCGCGACGACGAGGGCTGGGGCGCGCTGCGCGCCTCGCTCCGCGGTGCCGAGCGTGCCGGCTACGACCCCGCCGACGCGCTCTACCAGGCGTGGGAGAAAGACATGCTCGAGAACGCCAGCAACAAGCCGGCCGTGCTCGCGTCCCGCATCCAGGACGACGTGCGCGCGTACTCGTCCGAGTTCGGCACCGCCGACCGCGACGACCGAGTGCCGGCGTGGATCGCCGACCGCGGCGCGCTCGACTCCCACCACACCGACCCGGCATGGCGTGAGCACCTGGCCGAGCGCTACGACTACCTCGCCGTCCGCTTGGAGGAGCGCGGAACGACGATCGCGGCCGAGCAGCCCAAATGGGCCCAACAGCTCGGAGACGTCCCGGCGGACGCCGAGCGTCGCGCCGTGTGGAACAAGCTCGCGGCCGAGGTCGACGCGTTCCGCGGTCGCTACGCGATCGAGGAGGCCACGCCCGACGCGATCCCGAACCAGTACCGGGAGCGGGCGATCGGTGCCGAGCTGCAAGAGCGCGTGACGGCCATGCACAAGTCGGCCGCGCTCATCCAGGAGCCGCCAGCCGACCAGGCGGTTCGCGCCCGCGCGGCCGAGCAGGCCGCCGCGGTCGCCCAGCAGGCCCGAGAGGCAGCGCAACGCCCCCCACAGCCCCAGACGCCGCAGACGCCCACGCAGCCCGCACGGAAGCCCCAAACGGTCACTGAGGCCCTACAGGCCCGCAACAAGGCCCAGGCCGACCGTGCCGCCGCACAGCTCCGCCGCGCTGGCCGCGCCCCTGAGGCGCAGGACCCCAGCCGCAGCGGGTCCCGCGAGGCGGCCGAGCGCGAGCGTCAGCGCCGCGAGCGGGCCCGCGGGGACGACGCCCACGAGCGGTAGCCGTATGGCAAAGTCGCGTTATGACGACAAACCTTCAAGTCCCGGACGACTTCCTAAAAAACTTGGATGAGGCGGCCGCGATTCTCGGCGCGACCATCATCCAGATGCAGAAGCATGCGGAGGAGGACACCAGGGCCGGATACCACGCGTCCCCGAACGAAATCGAGGGAGCGTTGGAGGTGTACGACAAGCTGCACACTTTCCTGGAATCCGCGATGGGTGATGCGCATTCGACGACGAGCGATTGGAGCCGCAAGGTTGAGCGTGCCTTCCAGGACAGCACGTGGGACCCTTCTAACCCCTACGCGGGAATAGTTACGACGAACGCCCCGCCAGAGTTGGCGGGGCGTTCGTCGTAACAACGACTCAGCTACGGGGCGTCGGTCCGAGCTGACGTCACCACGTCGGCCATGGCGTCGACATAACCGTCGTAGTCAATCTCTCCGACGTCGAGCTGTCGCATCAGCTCGTCAATCTTCGCTTTCAGTTCTTCGCGGTCCACTTGTCCTCCTCGGGGCATCTGCGCCCATGACCCTCATCATGCTCGACGCCAATCTGCCGGCGGTGGGTAGTACGGCACCCGCTGTGGCGCGGAGCCGTCCGAGTCGTGGAGGTGGCCGAGGTTCCGGTCGCATTTGCGGAAGGGGCCGGCGCTGGCGTCGAACAGGATCGCCGCGTGCCGGTCCCAGTGCGTCAGCCACCAGTCCGACAGAGAGTCCGCGTGCGCTTCCGAGTCGATCGTCGCTTGCTGTCGAGCCTCGAAGCACCCCCACAGGCGCTCGACAGCCTCGGGGTGCTTCCACCACTCCGGGCACCACGCCGCGGTGCTCTTGTCGGAGTGCGTGTACTCCACGACCGACAGGTGCTCCTCGACCCATGCCAGAAACGCCGGAAACAGGTCGAACTCCTCCCCGTCGTCATCGGGCTCGTCGTCGGGGGCCCGGTCGTACGCGGTCACGTCGGCGTCGTTGAGCGCGTCCCGCTCCTCGTCGGTCAGCTCGTCGAGGCCGTCGCCCTCGGCGGGGCCGACGACCTCTCCGCTGACCGGATCGACGGCGGGCTCGTCCAGGTCAGCCACGAGCTGTCGCCTCCTCCGAGCTGGTGGCGATCGCGACGGGCGCGGCGCCGGCCGTGGCCGGCCCGTCGCCCTCGATCAGCGCCTTCAGCTTCTTGTCCTTGAACCACGGCACGGAGTCGAGGATCACCGGCCGGGTGTTCGAGTTGAACATGACCGTGCGCCACAGCGGCAGGTTCGCCAGGTCGTCGACGTCGAGGATTGGCACCCGGCGGGTGCTCGTCGACGTCGAGTAGGCCCCGCTGTCCTGAGTCGATCCGCCGTAGGTGGTTTCCTCGCGCTCACCGATGAGATTCGACAGGCCTTTCAGGAACTGGTCATCCATCGCGCCGCCGCCGAAGACGCGGGTGACGGCTGCGCCCCAGATCGCGCCCCACCCGTTCTGCCCGAACGCCTCGACGGCCTGGTCCTTCGACTGGAAGTACGTGTTGATCGGCATGCCGAGCGAGCCGTAGAACGAGTAGACGGACGGCAGCGCCGGCCACCGCACGATGTTGGCGCACTCGTCCAGCTCGATCACCAGCGGCACCGGCAGGCGGCCACCAGAGCGCTGCGCGAGGCGTTCGCCGGTCTTGCAGATCGCTCGCACGAGGGACGTCAGGATCGCGCCGGCTGATCCCACACCGTCCTTAGACAGCAGGATCAGCAGGTCCTCCGACTGCACGAACGCGTCGACGTCGAAGCGCCGCACGCCCTCGGCCGAGGTCCATTCCAGCAGCTCGTCGTAGGCGAGTGCCCCGGCCATGCGCTGCGCGGTCGCGTAGACGCTCTGCCGGGTCTTGTCGGCCCAGTTCTCCATGCCGACGAGGGCCGTCGCCGGTCCCTTCTTGCCGTTGGCGTTCAGGATGCCGATTACAACGTCCGCGTCCTGAGTGGTGAGCCACCGGTACACGCGCGACAGCGGCAGCTCGTCGAGCGCCGCGGCAAGGAGGAAGTACGCGAGCATGTCGCGGCCGGGCTCGTCGAACTGAGGATCGCCGCCCCGGTCGCCCTCCTTCCGGGTCGAGGCCTCGAAAATCTCCGCGAGCTCGCGCGCGTCCTCAGCGCTTTTCACGTAGTCGAGCGGGTTGAAAACGAAGTCTGGGCCGTCCTCGTGACGGTAGATGCGGTTCGGGTCGAACACGTACGTCTGGCCGCGGCCGCGGCGGCCACGGATCGACTCACGCACCCCGTCGACCTTGTTGGAGGTCATGATCGCGGCCCCGGGGGCCTCGACCACGTGGCGGACGACGACGCCCGACGTCTTGCCTCGCCGGGTGCCGAACAGGTAGACGCCCGTCTCCTCCCAGCCCTGATAGACCCACTTCGCCGTGCCGACGATGCGGGCGACCTTCTGGCCGGGCCCGATGCTTTCGGCTTTCGGATGCAACCGGCGGGCCTCCTTCGCTCGGGCGGCCTGTCGAAGAATCACGTTCGACGGGTTCGCGCTCATGAGCTTGATCGAGGCTCCGCTGCGCTTCCTCGCACCGTGCTTGGCCTCAGCCATGAGGAACCACGTAAACAGCACCAGCGCCACCACGATGAACGCCACCACGGCGACGGTCGCAGCGGTGCCGGGCCAGGCGTCACCCATCGCAAAGCCGATGAGCAGCTTGATTGGGTTCCACGAGTAGTTGTCACCGGTGCCGGCGATGCCGGCACCGACGTGGATGCCGAGGAACGCGCCGCCGACGATCAGCACGAGCAGGCCGATCGTCAGTGTGTTGGTGCGAATGTTGTTGTTCATTCGTCGACTCCTCTGCGGTCGCTGGTCATGCTGTGCAGGAGGGTCCGGGCGATCCGGGCCTCCTCGTCGTCCCCGGCGAACCGCTCTGCGAGCTGCACGTCGACGCCGACCATGAGGGCCATTTCCGAGGGCATCACCCGGGCCGCCGAGAGCCGTTCGAGCAGGGCATACCGCTCCGGCCGGGCCAGGGTGTCCACCGTCTTGATCCGGCGGTAGTGCTCGTGCAGCTCCTCGACGACGACACGGACTCGGCGAATCTCTCCGTCGACGTCTCGGCCGTCGAGCTGGTAGCGCAGCGTCAGCGGGCCGCAGATGCCCTCGACGGCCAGCTCCTCGCGGTGCTCAGCGATCGCCTCGTCGAGCCACAGGCCGGCCGTCACGACGGCCGGCCGATCGACGCTCTGCACGGTCCACTCGTCGCGCGCAAGATTCGCGATCGACACCGGGCCCGTGGCTTCTGCCTCGGTCATCAGTTGCTCCCCCCGCTGGTGAGCTTCATCGGCTGATCGCCCTTCGGGTCGACCTGCACGTGGACGTGGTTGCAGGAGTCCGCGAACTGCGCCATCGGCAATTCGATGGAGCTGCCGGCGCTAGCCCGACACTCGACCTGCCCCGTACCGGAACCGTCCGGCATGACGGGGCCGAGGGCCCGCAGCAGCTTGATCGCGTTCGCGTCCGCTCCCGTGGTCGGCGTCCCATCGAACGCATAGAAGTCGACGGCGTGGCCGCCACCGTTCACGACGTGCGCCGACAGGTTGCCGGCACCAGGCCGCTGCCCGGAGCACAGCCGGTTGATATCGGAGATCCCGATGGATTGGAACGTCTTAGTCGCAATCGTGATGACTTGCAGGATGCGCGTATCGACGTTGCAGTTCTCTTTGGGCTTGCCGTCCGCGATCGCCTGCACTTCGGGGAAGTGCGACGGCGAGAGCCACGCGATCTTGCCCTGGTTGGTCAGGTCCACGAGGTTCTTCGCGAGGGCCTGAGCATCACCGGACACCCCTGCGGCGCAGGCAGCGGAACCACCCGCGAGAGCCGTCACGACGGCTGTGGCCGAGTCGAAATACTTCGTGTAGTGGTTCGGGTCGGCGTTGATCTGCACGGCATGAGCGGCCGCGGAGGGCGTCATCGTCTGCCAGTTCGGCACCTTCAAGAGGCGCTGGTAGAAGAACGTCGCCGCTTGGGTCGGGTTCATCCGCTCCGCGAGGGTGCCCCAGGTGTCGCGCTGCTGGAACAGCCCGCGGGAATCGGGGCCGGCCTTGTCGCCGTACTCGATGTTCGTCAGCGTGGACTCACCCATCGCCGTCATGACGGCGATCGTCTGCCCCTGCACGTCGACGCCGAGGGCGGCCCCCGCGTTCATGATCGCCGCGGCGTTCACGAGCTGGTCGCCGGAGTACCCGTCGACCTCATCGTGAGCTGCCGCAGCCGTCGCGTTCGCGGCCGTGGCCGCGCACGCGCCGTTCTGGGAACCGCCCCCAGTGACGAGGGCGATCCCGACGAACACGACGACCAGGCAGGCCGCCAGTGCGATCATCAGTCCCTTTTTCATGGCCGAGCCCCCGGCTACGCCTCGACCTCGACGACGGCCTGCTTCGCGCCGCTGCCGGCCATGCCCTCATCGGTGTTGGTGACTGCTGCCTCCCAGTCGGAGCGGAGGTGCTGCATGTGCGTCTCGGGGTTCGAGCCGTACTTGAAGATGCAGTGCCCCGGGTTCAGGTTCATCAGCAGATCGGTCGTGTCGGGTGCGAGCCCGAACGTCTCCTGCACCCAGCGGGCGTCCTCGGGCCGGTCCTGCCGGTAGGCGTAGATCGTCTGCGCCTCCTGGATGACCGTGTAGCCCTCCGACTCACGGGGAATGTCGGTGCCCTTGTGCATCACGAACCAGTTCGAGATACCGAGAGACCGCGAGAGCTTCTGGTTCGACTTGACCAGGCGGGCCGAGGGCCCACCGATCATGTGCCAGCCCTCCTCATAGACCACGTTCGTGATGAAGCCACGCTCGCGGCGCAGCCGGCCCAAGAGCCACTGGTGCCCCACTGCCATGACAGTGGGGACCGCGGGCCCGGCGTCCGGGAGCTGAGACACGTCGAACACAGTCAGCTTGTTGGCGAGGTCGACTTCCGGCGACGTCGTGCCGTCGAATACCCCCGAGTACGTCTCTAGGAGGTTCTCGAGTCCGAATCGGATCGAGAGGCCCGCCTGGTGGAATCGCTCGCCGGAGGCTCCCGTCAGGCCCTCGTCGTTCGGCACCTGACCAAGCCAAGGCATGAGGTCGGTCGTGGTCAGGGCGCGCTTGTCGTCGCCGTGCTCCTCGAACATGCGTCGAAGCGCGAACCGGGTCGCCTTCTCCTCCCACTCGGTCGCGGCGACGTCGTTGCGGGCGATGCGCGCCACGGCGTTGATGAGTTCCATCTGTCCCTGCAACCCGGAGCCGCGCATGATGAGCGGGTCCAGCAGGTTCAGGCGGATGCCACCGCCGGCCGGGTCGAACCGCAGCGGCTCCGTGCCAAGGTTGTGGGCCATGGGCGTGTACTCCCCCGCCCCGCCCTCGTCCTTCTTGTCGAACACAACCGCTCGCCGGTTCGCCAGCCCCAGGGGGCGGGCGACGCCCACAGTCTTGGTCAGTGACGACTTCCCGTAACCGACCGTGCCGAGCACGATCACGTTCGGGGAGGAAATCTGCCGGGGCTCCGCGTTGTAGGCCGTGGGAGCGTCGTACGAAATCATCGACTGCGAGAGGTTGTCCCGGCCGTTGACGATCCCCTCGTCCCCGGTCGGGTTGCCAATGACGGCCGAGTTCAGAATTTCGGCCTGCTTCGTCGTTGACGGCGAGCCCGTGAGCCGCGGCGAATACCATCCGCGGGTCGCAGCACCCACCGACGTGCGGAGCTGCCCGCCCGGCAAGTTGAACGGCGGAACGTCCACCGGGCGACGCTGCGCGTCGACGGCCTCCCCGTCCTCGCCCGTCACGAACTCCTGTCGCAGCTCGGGCGGGACGAACATCTTCAACCCGGGCACGTTCGCGTACCAAGGGGCTTTAGCCGCTGCGCGCTTGTCGTGCGGGGCGGGGTTCTTGGTGTCGGTCATGACAGCGCCTCCTTGTCCCCTCGCCCAGCGAGGGTGTTCATCAGCCGCGTGGCGGCCGTGGTGTTGTCGGGTCGGAGGCCGCGGCCGATCGGCCACGTCGTCCCGGATGCGCCGGCCTGGAATGAGTCCTGCCAGTCGAGGCGGTCGACACCGAGTCCGGTGTCGCAGACGCTCTCTAGCCGGCGGGATGCTTGAGCCAGGTCCTCGCGGGTGGGGGCCGTGATCGTCACGTAGCCGATCCAGGAGACGCCATGGTGGTGGCTGCCAGCGGCGAGGTCCCGGCGTCGACGCTCGGCCGCGCCGAGGAGGCCTTCGGCCTCATCCGAGACGATGACGCCCTTCTGCTTCTGGGCGTAGACGCCCGCGGCATCGCGTACGACGTCCTGCCGTGCTGCGGCCTTCGCTTGCGCCGCCGGCACCAGGTGCATGTGGAACGACACCGAGCGGATGAAGCCCAGCTCCCGGCCGATCATGAGGTCCAACGTCCACAACGGCGAACGCCCGGCCGAGGCCAGGTCCTCACCGTGGATCGCCGCCGTGCGGTGCCACCAGGTGACGGCCGGAGCCGACTCGATCGGGTCACCGTCCGCGAGGACGGTGGGGTCATACCCGCCGTCGACGACGTGCGCCGAATACTCGTCGTGCGACGCGATCCCCACCGACAGGGGCGTGATGTGCTTCGCGGAGCGAAGGTCAATCGGGATCGACGGGTTCTGCTGGTGCATGATGACGGCCGCAGTCTGGCGCGCCGTCAAGTAGTTCACCTGCCCCATGCGTGCCTCCCGGAGGCCGTGCAGGGACGCCTCGATCTGCTCGGCCATGAGCGCACGCCAACCGTCGCGGTCGCGCCCGTACTTCGCGGCCGACTCGACGAACAGCGGCGACAGCGGCCACGACAGCACGACGAAGTGTCGTTGCACCATCGCGTCCGCGGCCGCGCGTCGACGTACTTCCGCGTAGGAGAGCTGCTGCGCGTCCCAGAGCGCCAGCGACGAGTCGTCGGCCCCAACGGGCCGGGCCTCGCGCTTGGAGTTGTACCAAATGTCGTGCTTGGCGGTGTCCGGCGGCAGCACGCGCGTGAGCGTCTGCACGTCGCGGATCAGCGACACCGGGGCGGCACGGTGGGCGAGGAACTTTCCCCACGACGTCGCGGCCCGGTTGAGGGCCCCGGCCGTCTCCATGCCCCGGAGCTGCCCGGACACCGAGAAGGCGACCGAGAGGTACGGCTGCTCGCCCAAGGGAGCGTGCCAGGCAATGCCGGGCATGTTCGACCCGTACTGCAACCAGCCCATGCCGTCCGAGCCGTCCGGGTTGGCCCGCATTTGGCGAGCGGCGATTTCGGCCGCGCGGCGCTCGGCCTTGTCGGCGCTGGACGCTGCCGACTGAATCTGGTCCCACCCGGCGACGTTGTAGGGCACGAACACGTTCGTGCCGAGCCGCTTGCGAGCCGCCCAGCGCGAGCGCTTCCGACGACGCTCCTGGATGGTTCCGTTGTGCGTCCGCTGCGTGACGAGCATCGTCAGACCGATGCCGACGAGTGCTACGGCCAGCAGAGGAAGGCCGCCGCCGAGGATCATTCCGAGCATGCCGCCAACGATGAAGATTGCGATACCGGTAATGCGTGTCTTGGAGTGCGTGCCACCGAAGAACGACCGGTGGCCCGCCTCACCGCCAACCCAACGCAGGTGCGTCCTCTGCTCCTGAACGTCACTCATGGGTCGAGTCCTTTCCGTACTGCTCTTGGTGGTCGTCGACCGGTGCCGCAGCCATGTCAGCCGCGCCCGTCGCCGCACTGTTGGCCTTGTCCATGCCGGCCTTTGCCCCGGCGGCGATCATCGTCGGGATGCCGATAGCGGCACCGACACCCGTCGAGGACTCCGCGGCGCCCGCGGCCATAGCGCCGCCCTCGGCTCCCGCAGCGCCCGAGGCGGCCGCCCCGCCCGCGCCGGCCCCAGCGCCCGTGGACGCTTTGCCGCCGGCTGACGCCGCTTCCTTGATCGACGAGCCCGCAGCTTCGTCGGCACCGCCGCTACCGGCAGCCGCGCCGCCGCCGCCACTGGTCGATGCCGGCTCCTCAGCGGCCGGTGTGGACGACGGCGTGCCCGAGCCCTGCCCGGAGCCTCCACCGTCGCTCTGAGGGGCGCTGTAGCGCTTGTCGGCCTCCTGAGGGGAGTTCGCGCCGATGCTCGGTCCGCCCGCGGCCGCGGCCCCGCCCATAGGCAGGATCGGCGCGAACTTGAACAGCAGCAGCGGCGACAGCCCGGCGATGAACAGCGCCAGCATCGACACCACGAGGCTGACCGTCTTTTGGAGGTCGGCCTGCCCGGAAAACACGTCGATGTTGGAGCCGACGAAGGAGAACGTGACGCCGAGCAGGAAGAACAGCAGTGGGTGGGCGGCGAGGATGCCCAGCCACACCATCGGGATCTTCGATCCAAACGAGCGCTTTTTCCGGTCGACGATCCACACCCAGCCGAGGGGGAACAGCACGCCCGAGAAGTACAGGGTGATGAGCTGCACGACGAGCACGAGCAGCGCGAGCAGCAGCGCCAGGATCATGAAGAACATGAGGATCGCGCCGATGACTGCGCCGCCGACGATCCCGGAGCCGTCGTCGTCCCCGATCATCGTCGAGAACTGGTCGACGATGTCGCTCGTCGTACTCGACAGCATTGTCTTGATGAGCGCGTCCGACAGGGCCCCGAAGAACTTCACGAGGAACGCTCCGACCGCTGGCCCGAACATCGCTCCGATGATGAACGCGGGCCCGTAGAGGGTCAGCGTCTCGACGAGTTCCCCACCCGACTGCCGACCCCGAGCGGTGTCGATGAACTGGGGAATCAGGATGATGACGAACACGAAGATCGCCAGGCCGAAGGAGATTCGGTAGGCGTTGATGAACCAGTCCGCCGTGAGGTCGGGCAGGGTCGCGTGGGTCAGGGCCGGGAGAACGCTGTCAGAGAGTCCCTTAGCCGCATCCCGAAGCGCCTTGTAGGTGTTCCCCGCGGGGTCAGACCAGAAGTCACCGATGCTCTGCGCGGTGTCGATCGCGTCCTTTGTGCCGTTCACGGCACCACCGATGACTTCCTTGCCCTTCTCGATTCCGCAGCTAATGATGTTGCTGCAACCGCCTCCGTCGCCGCCTGCCGCGGCGAGGATTACCGGGCCACTCATCAGCAGCCACCCGTGTAGCGAACGCCGCCGTTGGCGAGCGTCTGGGCGTCAGGCTGAGAGCCGCCCTCGACGTGCCAGCCTCCGTCCTGCCAGACCATGACGAAGCCCTGAGCTGTCGAATTGGTAGGGCTCAGTGCACCATCGACGACGTAGCCGGCGGCGACGTTCACCGTCACTCGGTCGGCCGTTGAGTTCGCGTCGACCATCCAGAGGCCGTTGGTGGTCGACAGGTGGAAGGGGGTGCCGTCTGCGACGTCCGTGCCGCTGACGTTGGGGTACTGCTCGTAGATCGCGGCGAGGTCGCGGTACTCGTCGGTTGCATCGGAGCTGATGATGTTCGACTCGACACTTTCGACGTCTGACGCAGCAGGCACGGGTGACTGCCAGATGAAGCGGTAGTACGCCGTGGCGACCTCGACGGCCCCGTACGATGAATGGCTCGCAGCCTTCTGAGCTGCAAGCACCATCGCGGCGTTGCGGTCCTGTCCGCCGAGGCACCCCGTGGGCGGAGCGGCGTCCTCGTCGTCGCCGGCACCCGAGGAGCCGGTCGACGTCGGGCTGGGAGTCACAGACGCAGCCGGCGCGCTCGACGTTGGCGCAGCGGTCGGTCCGCCGTCGCGGGTCGTGGCGAACACCACTCCCCCGCCGATGACGACGACCGCGGCGGCGGCCCCGATGACCAGCGGCCAACGGGACCGGCCGGTGGATGAGTACATGCGCGGCATGGTGTGCCTCCTCGCGGGTGGGTTAGTTGGTGAACGAGAGCGTCACGCCGACGATGATCGCCAGCGACGCGAGGCCGACGAGTGAGAGGAACGCGCCCATCGCCTTCCGGCGGCCCTGGGAGTGGGCCTGAGGGTTAGGGCTCGAGTCGCTTGATGCCCCGGACATTTCCACGAGGCCCTTAATCAGGAATCCGATCGCGATGATGATGCCGATTGCCCAGACGGCGGCGATGAGCTTCTGCCAGAGCTGCGTGAACTCGGCACCACCGAACGAGAAGTCCGGGAGGATGCCGTCGAGTGGGTTTTGGATCGCCGCGGCGAGGATCAGGTCGTGCATGGGTCAGGCCTTCCGGTTGTGAGTTGATGCAGGGGCGACGGCCTCCTGCAGAGTGCGAACCACGGCCGCGGCGGCTGAGGCGAACGCGTCCCGAGTCGCGGGGTTGAGGGAGCCGAGCGTGAGCTGCCCGCGGGCGGCAATGTGCTCGTCGTAGGGAATCTCGTGCAGCGACCGCACCCCGGCGTCGCGCAGGAGGCGGGCGACTTCTTCGCGCACCGACTCGCTCTCGGGGCGTCCGTCTGTCAGGCGGACGGCGATCGCGCGGTCTGCCAGCTCGGCCGGCTGCCCGCCAGCGTCGCGCAGCTCGTCGAGAAGCTGGATCGCTTCGAGCACGGAGTCGCCCGCGTTCAGGACTGGGATCACGAGGACGTCGGCCACCGACACCGCACCGCGGAACGCGGAGGACGTCGGCTGGTTGCCGGTGTCCATGACGCGGATGCCGTAGAACTCGTCGATCACGTTCGACACGGCCACGACTGCCTCGCCGGTCAGTCGCTCCCGGCGGCCGGTCGAAGCGATGACGTTCGCGAATGACGTCTGAGGGGCGGTGTAGCCGTGGAGCTGGCCGGCGGTCTTGATGCCGGACACGTCACGGACCAGCTCACCGAGTCCGAGCCGCGGGCTGCCCTCGGCGCGGTAGTTAAGCGCGCCGGGATCGTCGGAGAACTCGACGATCGCGGTCGACCCTCCACGGATCGAGGCAATGACACCACCGAGCAGCAGCGACGTCGGGGTCTTGCCCGTGCCGCCCTTGGGGTTGTTGACCAGGATCGACACGGCACGCGTCCACGTGGCTTGACGGATGACCGTCTCGTTCTGAGAGCGCCGCAGCTCCTTCTCGTTCGCCGCGGCCAGCTCGACCGCCTCAGCGGCGCTTGGCTTAATCGGCAGGCCGATGCTCGCCAGGGCCCCACGGAAGCCCTTCGTGGCCTTCCCCGTGGCCGTGGCGGGGGCCACGGGTGCGGCACCACCGAACAGCACGGAGGCGGACGCCTCACGGTCCAGCGGCCGGCGAGCAGCCGGCGACTCCTCGGGTGCCTTGACGTCCTCGGGAACCTCCGACACGACCGCCAGCGACGGGGCCGGCTCGACGGCTTCCTCGGGCTGTGCCGACGACGCCGGAATGGGCGGGATCGGTCGGAGGCCGGTGGCCTCGTCCGCCTTCGGGGTGGAACGCCGGCCCAGGCGCTCGACGCTTACCGTGTCCTCCTCGATGTAGTCGCTAGCGCGTGAGGCTGCGCCGAACACGTCACCGCTCTGGTTCGGATCGCTCATGTTGTTCTCCAATCTCAACTGCTTATCCCGGCCGTCCGCCGGTTGCTTGCGAAGGCTTGTTATATCTTAAAGCTTAGCAAGTATTGGCCTGTAAACTAGGGGCGTGTCCGCCCTTTCCGCTGCCGACGCAGCGCGCCTCGATGAGGCGTGCGCGAACATCGCAGCCACGCCCGCTCGACTGCGGACACTCCGCATCGTCATGGATGGTGGCGACGTCACGGCGAAGGACGTCATGGAGGCGCTGGACCTCACGCGGAGCGCCGTGGGCTACCACCTGGCCGCCCTCACCGAGGCGGGGCTGATTCACGAACGCCGCGCCACTCACCCCCGCGGTCGCGGCCCGATCATCTACTGGTCCGCGGATCGCGAAGCGATTCACGACCTCAGAGACACCCTGAATAAGCACTTGACTTGACCCCCGTCCGGGTGCCAACCATACATAATTCCTACGACAGTTGATTCACACTGGGCACCAGTCCCCCCAAGGGACGACTGCTCCGTACCCCACTCGTGAGTCCCAGGAAAGGAGCGCCCGTGTCCGTAGCGGCCGCCGCTTTCAAGCACTGGGCGAGCACTGTCGACCTGCCCTCAGGAGCCCTCCCACTGGCGCGCATGATCGGCGTGAACCGGACGACTGTCCAGGCGCAAATCCTTCGCGGCCGCGTGCGCGAGACGACCGTGATCGCCGCCGCCCGCGCGGTGGGTGTGGAGCCCGTCGTCGCCCTGTCGAGCTTCGACGAGTACGACGATCTACACCGGGAAATGCGGCCACCGCTGCCGGTTGAGATTCTTTCGCAGGTGACACTCACAGACGCCTCGGTCGAGCTGCTGCGCCGCAGGAACTCCACCTACGGCGACGCGATCGCCGCGGTGCACGTCTGGGAGAACCCACCCCAACCGGACGGGCTCAGGAATTGGATCGACGCCGTCGACCCCGGCCACATCCGTCGCGACCTCGCAGAGCGCCTTGGTATCGCTCCCCCGAACCTGTCGGCGCATATCACCGCGAACAAGATGCGCCCGCGCCACCTGGTCGAGGCCGCTCGCATCGCGAGCACGTCTCTTACGAGTGGCCTCGCCGTAGGCGGCGTCATTACGCTTCAAGAGGCCGGCTGGCCGGAAGGGGCACGCGCCCACGCGCTCACGCACCTCTCTGCCGTCGACCTCAATGACCTGGTGCAGGCGCGTCTCGCGGCCGCACAACGCGGGGCCCGCCGCCTCGCAGCAGACAGCGCCGACGCGCGCCGAATCGAAGAAACGCTGGGCTGAAATGCTGACCGGATACCTCATCGCCATAGTGCTCGCCGCTCTCGCCCTAACCCGGCTCCCCAGCGCGATCCGCGGCCGAAACGTGCTCATCGCCTCCTCAGCCGCCGCGATCGTGCTCGCCTTCGCGCTCATCACCCCGGACGTCTACGCCGCCCTCGACCACTTCTCGCCCATCCCGAACCTGGTCGACCTAATCGCCAAGCTCGCTCTGTTCACCGGCCTACTCCTCGCCGGGACACAGGTCGCCCGGGCTTGGAAAGCCCCCCAGACCCAGCGCCGTATCTCGGGACTGCCCGGCGCCATCATGTTCCTCGGCGTCTTCGTCGCCGAGGTCGTCATCTTCGCCGTGGTGCACACCACCAGCTCAGCCCCCGACCTCGCAGACAATCTCTCGAGTCCACTCGTGCGGCTTTACTCGACCCTCGCGACGGCCTACCCGGCCTACATCGCCGTGCTGCTGCTTCCCCACGTCCGCAAGGGCCTCAGCTCGTCCCAGAGCGCGACCAAGGCGACGTCGCACTTCCTGTTCGTCGGCTTCATCCTCGCCGGCGTGCGCTTCGTCCTCGGCCTCGTGACACTGCTCCTGCCGGCGACGTACTACGTCGGCCAAGTCGTCAGCGGTGTGGCCGCGATCTTCGTAGCCCTCGGACTCGCGACGGCGTTCTTCGCCCGCCTCGGCCGACAGCGCGCCGCCCGCCGCCAATACAACTAGCCGGCAGGTTCGTCGCGCGACACGCCGCCGCAGTCGTCACTTAAGTTGAGGCTTACGGTTAACTGAGGCTCATGGCCACTAGACGCCGCCGAAGAGGCGAGGTCCTGGACCCCAAGCAGCTCGGCTACTTGGTCTCTGGGTCCACAAAAGACCGTTTCGACGCGGTGGCGAACCTGGCCGACATCGGCAGCTCCGAACTGATCGAGCTGCTAATCCTTCGGATGCTCGACAACGAGCTGACCGACCAGGGCATCCCCTTGTGGCTGCCCCAGAAAGACCGTAGCGAGGAGCTGCCCATCAACACGGCTTAACGAGAAAGGCCCCCGCTTTCGCGAGGGCCTAAAGCTCTTAGCTCGAACCTGCTCTTGTTTGGCGACAGTCAGGGTACGAGCTCCTAGGTAAAGAACCGGCTTCTCAGGGCCGGGCCTTTGATGCACCCACTTGGGCGACCAAGTGAGAACGGAGTCATCATAACTCCCTCTAATGCACCTTCGCACACCCCTGCCCGCGGCGTGTCTCAACGCCACGCCCTCACAGAACACACCAAACGCCCCGAAACGTCACACCACGCAGGCCGGCGCCGCCCCTCACGAAACCCCCAAGCGTTCGCCCGCCCAGGGGGTTCCTACAGCCTCCCCGTACCCGACGACGCCTACAAAGCCGTCCGCTCCCCCACCTCACGGACCGCCTGGGCCAACGCCGTCCTCAGCGTCGTCATGACGCCAGCCGGTGAAGCCCACCGGCGCCGCATCTCGATCAGCCTCCGCACCTTCATGAAATGCGTCGAGGCCGAAGCGTCCATGGCCTCCGCCCGCGACGGCCGAGGCATCACCACCAGCCACGACACCCTCGCCCGCATGATCGGCATGAGCAAAATCACCGCCCGCCGAGCCCGTGCCCTCCTCGAGGCCCTCGACTGCCTCATCACCGTCCAAACAGGCCGCTACCTCCTTCACCTTGAACGCCTCGAAGCCACGGCCCACCACGGCGGCAAACAACTCCGCGCCGCCTCCGTTCGCGCCCTCAACATGCCGAAGAACCTTGAAGCTGTACCAAATGAGCACCTAGCTACCGCTTCACGGTTTAACCCCACTACCTACCTATTTAAATCCTCTCCAAGGCGCGGCAAACCGCACTCGGAGCCCGCTCCGCGGGCACAGCAACGACAAAAGCGAGCGAAATTCGTCCCAGGAGCAGACCAACCTCGATCGCTTCCCCTGCAACGCCTCGCCGCCCGACTCGTAAGCAGCATCCCGTGGCTGCCCAACGACCTCTCGACGCTCCGGGTGCAGCGAATCGTGCACCGATCGGGTTTCGACGCCAACCGGTTCTCCTACGGCGACCTCATCGCGATCTGGCAGGCGATCGACGAGAGCATGGGCCAAACCCCCAAGAACGCCGGCGACGTCAACGACCCCGAGGCCTACCTAGTCGTCAGAATGAAACTCGCCGCCCTCCACGCCCGCTGGTACGGCCCCCGGTCTTGAGCTGCGCTGTCTCAGCTGCCGTCGACGACCGTGGCCGGCGCCCACGGATGCACCGGTGGTCGGGCCACACCGTCAGGAAGGTCCTCACCGGCGGCCGCGGCCGCCAGCTCGATCTCATGCACCTCGCAGAACGCGACCGCAGCACCCACCGACTCGACACTCCCTCGCCACAGCCGGCCCCGCAGCTGCTCGGCACGCGTGTGCACGTCGACACGGCCGACCTCGTGGCTCGCGCCCGCCTACGACACCCGCAACCACGCCAATGGTCGAAAATCTTCGGCGTCCTCGCGGCGGGCGCGCGCGGTTCGAGAGTCGTCCCACCTGAGCTGGTACCGGGTCATCATTCGAGCTTCGCACGGGACGAAAGAGCGTGAAATTATAGGCGGGCCACCGCGTGTGCGCTCCGCTCCCCCCTTGCTCACAAAACCAATAACGGACTCAACTTACTGGATTCAGTGTTTCAGTCGATACGGATTTACTGAGTTACGGATGTAAGCGAGTGCGTAAATGAGCAGCCACAGGTTTACTGAAATGCGTAAGTCCGTATATGTTTGTTTCATGAAGATAATCACCGTCACCAACTTCAAGGGTGGTTCCGGCAAGACGACGACGAGCGCGTACCTCGCTCACGCCTTCGCAGCCAAGGGCCGCAGCGTCGTGGTCGTCGACGCCGACCCGCAAGGCTCAGCGCTCCGATGGAGCGAGCAGGGGGAGTGGAGCATCCCGACGCTTGCGCTCCCCGTGAAGGATCTCCACAAGCGTCTCGCCGGCATCGTGTCGGCCTCTACCGACATCGTCGTCATCGACACGCCCCCGCTCGAGGATCAGGCTGGCATCGTGTCCTCAGCTCTTCGCATCGCCGACGTCGCGATCGTCTCCATGGCCCCCACCATGGGCGAGTACGAGCGCCTGCCCGAAGTGTGGGCCGCGATTGACGACGTGGAGGCGCTGCGCGCGACGCCACTTGTCGCCGCCGTGCTGATGAACCGCACCGTCACTAACGCCAACAGCACGCCGATGTTCCGCGAGCTGATGACCGATGAGGGCCACACGGTCCTGTCGACGATCATTCCCCGGCGAGAGCCCATCGCCCAGGCCTTCGGTGGCCCGGTCACCGAACTCGGCAAGTACGCCGATGCCGCCGCCGAGATCGAGACGCTGGGAGCAGGACGATGACCAAGGCCGAGGAGCTGCGAGCACGAGCTGCCCGCGCGACGCAGAGAGCCACGTCGACGCCGCCCGAGCAGAACGAGCCAGGGGCACCCGCCGCCGAGGCGACGCCGGCACCCCGGCCGAGCGTCATCCGCGCCAAGCCCGTACGCATTACCGCCGACCTGTCGCCCCAGGTCTACCGGGCGCTCATCAACTACGCCGCGGGCCTTGCAGAGACTCAGGGCCGTGTCCGCGTCGCGCACGTGCACGTCACCCGCGCCCTCGTTGCGGAGCTTCTAGAAAACGACGAGCTGCAGGGGGCCATCGCCCGCCGCGTCCGCGCTCAGCTCGACGACTAGAACGTCCGTAGTTCAGTAAGTGCGGACATAGTCTTTTGACTATCCTTCGTGGAATGCGGGTGTGACATTAGGCGTCGGCCCGGGTAAGTGTTGCGGCCGAATCAATTGCGGCCGGATGTCGCTCGAGCGCCCGGTAGACCGTCGTTCGCCCCAAGCCGAACAGTTCCACCAGCTCGGCGACCGTTTGGTCTCCGGCCCGCTTGACCGCCACCATGTGGCGCTTCTGCACGGGGGGAGGCTTGGGCGTTCGCCCCTCGAGCTTTCCCAGCACTTTCGCCGTAGCCATGCCTTCACACGTACGCGCTCGGATCAGGTCGGACTCGAACTCGGCCACCATCCTCAGAGCACTAAAAAGCAGGCGCCCGACGGGGTAGGTCGGGTCGTAGACCGATCCGCGGAGTTAAAGCCGTGCCTGGCGGCGCGTTAACTCCTCGGCGATGTCCGTTGCGTCTCGCAGCGATCGCTGTTGATCCGCACATGCGGCACGCCCAAGGCGCTCAGGTCAGGGCGTCTCGCTGCGGGGTAAGAGCTGAATCAGCGAAGATCAAAGAAACTTTGGTCGCCTATCCAAAATATCTCTTATTGGAGTGGAGGTCACGAACCAAGTTGCTGTAGGCGCACTTACATCCGCAATGACTGTTTGCATATTCTTCAGAGAGGCTTCAAGGTTGACCTTGTGAAGCGGTTCTAAGTGGGCTATCCGATTCCGAAGCCTGTAAACGTTTTCAACGGCGTCAATAAGTTGCTGAAGTGGACGCACCAGATTTGGGAAGGCGTTCTTAAGCCCATCCTCCCAGAGAGCCGCTTTTCCAGGATCTGTCTTGCTGGGAAGCAAGAAGCGCCAAGCGATCAGCGACATGTGCGCCACTATGTCGTCATGATTAGGGTCTCTAGTTTTGTTGCTTCGAAGTAGGGCCTTTTTAGCTCGGTCTTGAGCTTCCGGTAAATCCGATCCAAGAATTCGAAGTAGTGGATCCGCCGGACGTTTGCACCATTCGCCGTCGTAGAGACGCCCTTGCGCATCCACCTGCGCGGCGTTCCAGATTTTTAGTTGCTCATCCATCGAATTGCGGAGAGCCACCTCGAAGATATGCAATCCTTGATAGAATGCACCTGAAATACCCATATTCCACCGGTATAACGCGAGGGCATTTTTTCGGTGACCTGAGGTGGCTTCCAGGTATGGCTTCATCCGCGGGGCGCCAAGCTTGCGAAAAAGTTCGGCGTCGGATGGAGAGAGCGGGGGCAAATTTGAGATTGCTCTGTTCCAGACGTATAGTTGAAGAGAAGACAGAATTCGATTTCTGTTACAGACTGCCTAGGGTCCGGCGATTTTCATCGTCGGGCCCTTTGTCTTGCAATATATTGTATGGAGCTCGTGGCTTGCAAGCCTTTTCAGGGACTCGTTTTGCTTCTATCGCGGATGAGGAGGCGAATTGAGGCCCGCCATCGCAGCCCAAGCAGGCTCCACCGGCTTGCGGGAAGCCATAAGAACGCGCTCCTAGCCGCTTGGTGCTTGCAGGGCCTCGGGCGGTTCAGTGTCGGTGGTGATCGGCCTGCTCGTTTGGGCGCGTCCATAGAGGGTGACGATTGGGCAGCGCAGGGGGAGGCGCGTCAATTCGTCACTTTGCTCAGACCGTCGACGCCGGTGCGAGCAGATCAGCCCGATAGACGGTCGTTCATCGGGACACCTGCTCGAGCTGTCTTGGGCTCGTTGAGGTCAAGTAGCGTCTGGCCTGCGAATTCGCGTATGCCTGTCCCGCAAAAATGCCCGGTGACGGGGGTCTAAACGCTACAGTCATCGGATGCTCATCGGATACGCCCGCGTCTCAACGTCCGGACAGGATCTCGCAGCACAACGTGATGGTCTTGCAGCACTGGGTGTTGACGATCAACATGTCCATGTTGACCACGGCTTGTCGGGCACTACTCGAGCGCGGCCGGGGCTCCGTGAAGCGCTGGCCGCGTGCCGTGCCGGCGACGTCCTCGTCGTCACGAAGCTCGACCGTCTCGCGCGCTCACTGCGGGACGCGACGGACATCGCGGACGAGTTGACGAAGAAGGGTGTCGCCCTGAACCTCGGGGGAGCGGTCTACGACCCCACCGACCCGGTCGGCCGGCTCCTGTTCAACGTCCTCGGGATGGTGGCCGAGTTCGAGGCCGACCTCATCCGTGCCCGCACCAGGGAGGGCATGGCGATCGCCAAGGCCGCCGGCAAGCTCCGCGGCCGCAAGCCTAAGCTCACCCCCTCGCAGGAGAAGCACCTCGTGCAGCTACACCGCACCGGCGCCCACACGACCAGCGAGATCGCCGAGCTCTTCGGCGTCGCCCGGTCGACGGTCTACAGAGCCATCCAGCGCGGCGGTGAGGCTAGTTCGTAGGCGGTTGGCGCTCTAATCTCAGAGCATGAGGAACGGACCACCAGCAAATGGATGAAGGTGCGGAGCAGCTCGAAGAGTTCGAAACATTTCGCAGGCGCTTCGCTTCCGCTCCGACTCGTCGCCAACTCGGAGTGACCCTCTCGCAAGACCAAGCGCTGCTCGTCTCACGGGACGACATTGCCCTCAAGCCGTACTTCCTCGCTTGGCGCCGACAGCGAGGAGGCGAGGGCGCACCCGCTCCTACTTCGAACACTGAGGGGGCAGCCGGTTTCCTGAGCGTCCTCGTCTTTCTTCTCGCTCTAGGTGTCTTGATTTGGGCCCTCGGAGCAATAGATGCGCACACGGAGTCACTCGCGACCACGTGTGGCCTGCGGCGCACCCTCGGAACGGGCGAGTCGCGGCCGTTCTGTCACTACTCGACCAGCACGCTTCGAGACGGAACGTGGCTGGTCCTCGTGGCAGTATCCGTTCTTGCGGGGGGCACTCTGTTGGCCAGCGTTGTGCGCTGGTTCCGTCGGCTTAGTGCTTTCGGCAAGGTTCGCGGCGACTAGCGAATGCAGGGGTAGCAGTAGTTAGCAGGCGGAGTGACGTATACCCGTTCAAGGCCTGAAGAAGTTGCCTTTTTGGCATGCGTCCTCGGAATCTGCTAGCGAGTGGTTAAGTCGCCGGATGCGCCCAGGGGCTGCGGAACCCTATGGTGCACCTATGACGCAGACCGACCCCCTTGTGGGCCAGCCCCGCCAGCCCAACACGCCAGCCCACAATGAGAAAACAGGCCACAGCAGGGGAGTGCCTGTCTGGGCGCTTGTCGTGTCGACTATCGCTGCACTGACCCTGGGTGGAGGCATCGCCTACGGGGCCGCGCAGACCGAGCTCGATTCAGCACGTGAGGAAACGGCTGAGGTTCAGGCGCAGCTCGACGACGTGCAAAGTGAACTCGACGGAGTCGAATTCTGTGTCTCGACCAACTCAGGCGACATCGTCACTGCCGTTGAGGCGATGTCAGTAGACAACGAAGAAATGTGGAACGCCATCTTGGACTTCGCAGCGTCCCGCGACCTGATCGAGCTCGGCGACACCGGGGCCTCAGCCAAGATCGACCACGAGACTGACCACGACGCAGCCGTCGCCAGTCTCATCGAACTGTCGACCTGCTGACGGCTCGCGTGCACTGCATCGGCTAAAGCTGGCAGCGCTCCACTCAACTGCAGCGGCCACGACCTTTCCATGCCCGACGACTGGACCTAGTCAGTGCTTCAGCGGTTGGAACGCGGCCTCGTCCGCTAGCCGACGCTGTAGGTAAATGCCCGATAGACGATCGCTCAGCGGGAGCGCTGTAGCTTTTTTCGCCACACGTTATCTGCCGCGGATCGTCCCGGCCGTGCTCGTGCTGGCGAAGCGTTCGGCCAGTGTGGCGAAGGCGGACGCGAGCTCGGGAGGTTCGATGACTTCCATGCGTACTTCGAATCTTCCGTACGAGGCGGCCAGTGCTCCCCATGACCACGAACCCGCCTGGAGCGTGCAGGCGTGTTTGTTGAGGGCGGTGACCTTCCCGTCGCCGGCGAAGGGGAGGACGTCGCGTGCGGGGAGGTGGAGCAGGACGGTGCCTCGGCAGGGCCACGCGTTCACGTCGGATCCCTTGAACCGAGCGGAGACGAACTCGTCGACGTCGCCGCCGGGCACGCTGCGAGGGGTAAAGCGGGGGCCAGTGGGTACTCGCGGTGCGACACGGTCGACGCTGTAGAGGCGCCAGTCGCCGCGGTCGAGGTCCCATCCGAGGAGGTACCACCGATCGTGGGACGTGACGAGGTGGTGTGGCTCCACGCGCCGGGGCGGATGAATGGGCTGCTCAGAGGCGTCCCGGGTGAGGTAGTCGAAGCGAAGGGTCTTCCGGTCGCGGATGGTATTCGCGAGCGTCACGAGCACGTGGAGCGACACGTGTCGCGGAGCCGGGTCGCCTGGGCGCCCAATCGTGGTCACGTGCAGGGCGTCCAGGCGGTGCCGGAGTCGCGCTGGCATGACTTGCCGGATCGTTCCGAGGGCGCGGGTGGTGGCCTCTTCGATCTCCGGGCCCATGCCGGGGGCTGCTCGGAGTGCGATCGCCACCGCGATGGTCTGGTCGTCGTCGAACAGCAGCGGTGGCAGTTCGCTGCCAGCGGCAAGGCGGTAGCCGCCGTCGGGTCCCATGGTGGCTTCGATGCGGTAGCCCATCTCTCGGAGACGGTCGATGTCCCGGCGCACCGTGCGGTCGCTGATCTCGAGCCGTGACGCCAGGAGCGTCCCCGGCCAGTCGCGACGACTCTGGAGGAGAGACAACAGGGTGAGCAGCCGCGATGTCGTCGTCATGCCCTCACCCTAGATGCGGTCTAGGACAAGAACTGACCTGCATGCCTGGGAGGGTTGCGTCGTCGTGCCGCTCGGGCCGACATCACCGAGGAGCAGAAGATGACCATCCAGACGACCACTCACCTCAACTTCCGTGGCGATGCGCGTCAGGCGCTCGAGTTCTACCAGTCGGTCTTCGGCGGGCATGTCGTGATCAACACCTATGCGGACTTCGGCATGCCGGCCGAGGTACCCGGCGCTGACAAGGTCGTCTTCGGCCTCGTCGCTGCGGAGAACGGTTTCCGGGTGATGGGTTACGACATCCCCGGGCAGCTCGAGGGCTCCCTCGCCGGCGGCGGATCGACCCGCCGCGAGAACAACACCACGATCACCGATCAGGCACTGTTCGTCTCGATCGGCGCCGGTACCCTCGACGAGCTCCAGAGCTACTGGGACGCGCTGGCGGTCGACGCCGTGATCGTCGAACCGCTGGCCGCGTCGGCTTGGAGCGCAGGCTTCGGCATGCTCACCGACCGCTTCGGCGTCACCTGGAGCGTCACCGTCACCGTCTAGGCGTCCCATCGTTGCGGTGCGGGTCGATCAGGCCCGCACCGCACCGCGGGGAAAGGAGCAGGAGGAGACCGATGAGGGCGCATCACCAGCTGACCCTGCCCGACGCTGCCGCATGGCTGGAGTGGTTGGAAGAGAACGAGGCGACGTGCGACGGAGTCTGGGTGACGCTCGCCAAGAAGGGCACGCGCACGCCGACCTCGTTGACATACTCCCAGGCGCTGGATGAGGCACTCTGCAGCGGATGGATTGACGGACGCAGAACCGCCATTGACTCGGCCACCTACCGCCAGCACTTCACTCCGCGCCGTGCCCGGTCCCTGTGGTCTCTACGCAACGTCGAACTCGTCGCGGCACTCACTACCTCCGACCGGATGCGCCCTCGCGGCGTAGCGGAGGTGGAACGAGCGCGAGCAGACGGACGTTGGGAGCGGGCCTATGCCGGGGCCGCCTCGATGGAAGTGCCCCAGGACCTCCTGGCCGCGCTCCAAGCAGCACCCACTGCGGAGGAGGTGTTCCGCGCACTCAGTAGCACTGCCCGCTACCCGATCCTGCTCGACGTGACCGCTGCGAGCACCGAAAAGGTGCGCGCCAGACGTATCGTTCGCCATGTCGCGCAGCTCATGCCCTGAAGGAATTGACCCTTGCGCCTACTATCCCAAGGATGTCCCAGTAGGGGATCGTCTATCAAACATCCTTTCGTGTGTCCGCTCGCCATACCAGGAGCCACGAGGTTGCGTCCGGGCGGGCCGGCTTCGCTCTCAGAACGATCTCAGTTCCGCCCCGATACCGACGGAGTCGAGGTCAGCGGTGAGCTGCCAGTACACGTCGTGCTCATAGAAACCAGCGGCGTCGCTGTTGCCTTCAGCGGGGTCGATGACGGCCATGTCGGGGACGTGGTACCTCACGGTGTAGCCGGCAGCGGCATCATCCCACTTGAGGTCCACCACCATGTCGGCGGCCTCGATGTCGTAGTTGTCGTTGCCATGGTTCTTAGCGATGTACTCAAAGGAGTACGTGAATGAGTAGCTGTCACTCTGCTTCTTCGATCGCAGATAATCCAGCTCGTCAGCAAAACCATGGTTGTTTGATTCGGTCCACATGTCGGCAGACTACGAGTTCCGAACGGCCTCGCGTGGCGGTGATTCGCCTCGACGCCATACGCAGTAGCGGCTCGTAAGGCGTTTTCATGGGTCGTGCGATGATCGCGTAGTGACCGAGTCTTCTGGTGACCGTGAGTCCGCCTATGCAGAGATCGACGTGTTCGCTACATGGACGGACTGGTTGCCCTTCTCGGAGGGAGCTCGAACGATCGACCGCCTACCTGGCGTCTACTCAATGCGCACCAGCGGCCGCATCGTGTACGTAGGCATGGCGGGCGAGCGGGCGGGGAACGGTAGTCGCACGCCTAGCGGGATGCGTGGCCGAATTTCGAGGTACACGAGCGGGAAGGCTGCCGCTTCTGGATTCGGTGAGGTTGCGTTGGATCGTGCTCTTGCCGACGTCAGCTTCGTGAAACACCAGTTGGCCGCCCTCAGTAAGGGTGAGCCTCGTCGGGTCACAGAGTGGGCGAAGGATGCGATTGAGTGGCACAAGGTCGAACTGCGTTGGACAGTCTGTGCGGACGGCGGTACGGCCAGGCAGCTCGAAGATCGGATCGTTCAGTTACTTCGCCCACACGGCATCTGGAATCGCTGAACGGGATTAGACCCCACCAATTCTCGGCAGGTCACTCTCTCCGGCCTGATCGAGGTTGCCGGCACCGACTCTCTCCCGGCGCCGGCAGAAGCCCCTCGGCCACTCTTCCCGGTCGAGGGGCTTCGTTATACACTTTCTCAAACACTTGAAGACTGTTCCTTGCGCCCACGAGCACTGTTCGATACAGTGTCCATGTAGAGATCAAGTGCCCCACTGGGGCTCAACACCAGGAGAGAGTCATGACCAAGAACACTTTTGAGAACGTCCCAGTCCCTACTCAGTACGTGATGGCGGTGTACGGATTCCTGTCTGACCTTGAGCGCGGCGTCGCGCCCGTCGAGGCCGGCCCTGTCGAGAACGTCGACGAGGACGTCTGGACCGACGAGATGCTTCGCCGACTCGCAGAGTCTGACAAGAAGGCCGTCATCATCTTGTGCAAGGTCCTCGACGTACTCTCAGCAGAGGAACACGCCGGCGAGTGGTTCAGCCTCGCGGAGCTCGAAGAAGGAACTGGTGAGACGCAGCACCAGCTCCGCTACATCTGGTCCTCGCTCACCCGTCACTTCGCCAGCGCATACGGCACCCGCACCTGGCCGGTGGAGGCCCAGTGGGGCACGTCGTTCGTCCCCGCGCAGGAGCCCGTGATGTTCTACTCCGTCACCGAAGAGCGCGCGCAGCAGTGGAAGCGAGTAACCGGCAAGTAAGGCTGCACCTGTGGGACCCCCGGCCTGCTGAAGGAGAGAGCGGCAGCCCGGGGGTTTTGTGCGTCCGGAACTTCCCTTTGTTCTAGACCAGTGCTCTGACCAGACTGAACCGACAGCAGTCCGGATCAGCCTGCGACCGTTTCAGCTCGCGAGACGCCCTGTAAAGTCTTGCTTCGCCGCGTCATGCGAAAGGGCCCAAGTGCAGTACGACCTCTACGACTACCAAGAGACCGCCAAGGCAGTGGTAGTCCGGGCCCTCGCGTCCATGGACCGCGCCTACCAAGACGATCCGACCGAACTCGGCGCAGTGGTCCTCGCCGCGCCGACGGGCGCCGGCAAGACTGTCGTCGCGACGGCCGTCATCGAAGCTGCGCTCGACGGCGATGCGACCACCCCGCCCATCGAAGACGCCACGTTCCTTTGGGTGACAGATGACCTTTCGCTCAACAACCAGACACTCCACAAGATGGTGGCAGCGTCGTCCGCTCTCTCCGTCAACCGCCTCCGCACCATCGAAACGGAGTTTGACCAAGAGCTTTTCGACGCTGGCAGGGTCTACTTCCTCAACATTCAGAAGCTCAACGTCACCGGGAACCTCTCTAAGAGCGGAACCAACTCACGCACCTGGTCGCTCTGGGAGACCATCGCGAACACCATCCGAGAACGACCCGGCGGGTTCGTGGTCGTCATCGATGAAGCGCATCGAGGGATGGGCACAGCTCGATCCACACGAGACACCATCGTGTCCCAGATCATTGGTGGTGGGACGACGGACCGGCCGGCTGTCCCAGTGGTCCTCGGCATCTCGGCAACCCCGAAGCGGTTCCGTGAGCAGATGGACGATCGCAACCGCACAGTTCGTTCGCACACCATCCCGATCGAAGACGTTCGTGGGTCGGGTCTCCTTAAAGACCAGATCATTCTCGGCCACACCGGCGGAGTTGAAGCAGCCGAGACGACGCTGCTCCGACATGCCGTCCAGAAGATTCGCGACTACGAAGCCAGGTGGATCAGCTACAGCCAGTCCACAAACGAGCCGCAGGTCAACCCGGTTCTCGTGGTTCAAGTTGAGGACAAACCCACCTCACGCATGCTGGGGGAGTACGTCAATACCATTCTCGACGAGTGGCCCGGCTTGCAGGCGAACAACATCGTGCACGTCTTCGGCACGCACAGCACTGCTGAAGCCGGCGAGCACCGAATTCGCTGGTGCCCGCCTGAAGACATCCAAGAGCGCAAGGATGTTCGCGTTGTCCTATGCCTCACCGCGATCACAACCGGCTGGGACTGCCCTCGAGCTGAAGTGTTGGTGAGCATGCGCGTCGCCAGGCAGCAGGACCTCATCACTCAGATCATGGGCCGGATGGTCCGGACTCCGCTCGCTCGACGCATCGAGTCCGACGTCACCCTCAACGCAGTGCACTGCATCCTGCCGAAGTTTGATGCGAAAGCTGTCGATGCGATCGCTGGCGCATTTGAGCTTGGGGACGATGGGATCGCCCCCGGCACCGAAGTCATCACCGACGAAGTGCCCCTGCTCCGCAACCCAGAGTTCGTACCTATCACGCCGGCCGAGCCAACAACCACGACCGATGACGGCCTCGCTGCCGCGGAGCGCGCAAAGGTTGCAGGGTGGCTGGCCTCGCCGACCGAACCGTCGCCCAGCGCCGCCCTGGCCCCCGACCTCGACCTCAGCGCCACAGCGCGGCGCGGGCAGCCCGTTCCTCCGCCAGACCAGGTTGACCTCTGGGATGCATCGAAGACGGACCTCGTGCAGCCGTCAGACCCCGTCGAAGCTCGCGTCAGCTCTGACGTCTTCGGTGTGCTTGAAAGCCTCCCCACCTACACGATCCCCGGCCGAACGCCTGGAAGTGCCGTCTCACGGGTGTTCCGCCTCGCGGCCCTCCTGGCATTCCGCTACGACACCGAACCTCTGGAGCCCGCAGCACGCCGCCTGGCTCTCAACACGCTGCTCGGTGAGATTGACCTGTTCCGGTCCGAGCTTGACGCTCGCGGTTTGCTCGCGGAACGGCTCATCAACGTGGCCAGCACCCGTTTCTATGAGCGGGCAGTGACGTACGGCTCGCCAACGATGTTCCCCGAGACGGAAGAATCAACGCTCGTTCTCGACGACCGCGGTATCCGCACCCTCATGGCCCGTGCTCGGCGAGCACTACAGGAAGGCCTTATTGACGAGTACGTAGCTCTCCACGCACTCGACGACGAAGACGTTACCGACACGATGATCCTGGCTATTGCTCTCGCGCAGGACCCCGAGCTGCCGCCCCGCGTTGAAGGACGTGCAGCCGAGTTGGTGTCGAATTGGCTTCAGCGTTACCACTCCGCCATCACGCGTCTCCCCGAAACCGCGCGAGAAGAATTTGACCGGGTACGACGCCAGTCAAGCTCACCGGAACGGACGACTTTTACGATTCCTCCACGAGCCAATGGAGACCGCCGCGGGTCCGCGTATCAGCGCCATGTGCTCTCCGATGAGGCAGGCAACTACCGAGCCGACCTGCGCCCATTAGAGGAGCACGTCCTCAAAACGGAACTTGCCCACGGTGCAATCGCCTGGTACCGCAACCCGTCAAATCGGCCGAAAAACGCTCTCGTCATTCCATGGCAGAAGTGGGATGGATGGCACGGTCTTTACGTTGATTTCGTTTTCGTGCACGTGTCAGCCGGGGTGTTGCGGCCCTCCATCGTGGACCCGCACGGCGCGTTCATGACCGATGCAGTTGGCAAGCTGAAGGGGCTGGCAGAGTACGTAAAGCAGCACCCAGGGGTGTTTCACCGGGTACAGGTCATTGATTACCTCGACGGCCGATACCGGATGCTTGACCTCCTCAACGAGGAAGTACGAACCGCAATCCTCGCTTACAAGGGCAAGGATGCAGATGACGCCGGTGAGCTGTATGCCCACCACGGACACGATTACTAGGGGGCGCGGTCGTGGCGCATATCGACAATCTGGTTGCCGCAATACCGGACGAGGACCTACGGAAGGCCCTTCGGGCAGCCGTCCGGAAGCTTGCTGGCGGCAGGCAATTTGGTCTTGTTTTCAACGAGCACGCCCCGGAGTCCGTGCTGCTCTACAAACAGCAGAGCGTCCGTCGTGGCTCAAAGGTCAAGGTCATGCAAGAGGGCACCGCCGATCGCACGGACACGGACGACAGTGGCGTCTGGGTCGTAACCGCGCTCGTCGGCGACACGGCCTCGCTGGCACATAAGGCAGACAAGACGGTAACCCGGGAGGAACCTCGGGACCGCTGTGTCGTTGTTCGCGAGTTTGGGGACCCTGTATACCCGGGCCTGGTCTCAACGGATCGTGTCATTCGCGATCCTGAGCGGCCCTTCCATACGCTTATCAACAGCGAGAACTTCCACGCCCTTCAAGCACTGTTGTACCCATATGCCGGTCAGGTCGACGCCATCTATATCGACCCGCCCTACAACTCCGGCGCACGCGACTGGAAGTACAACAACGATTACGTCGACGAACTCGACGGTGACCGCCACTCAAAGTGGCTGGCCATGATGGATAAGCGACTCCGAGCGGCGAAGCAGCTCCTCAACCCGACAGAATCAGTTCTCATCCTCGCCATCGACGAGAACGAAGTGCACCGAATCGCTCTACTGCTTGAACAGATCTTCACTGATAGCAAGGTGCAGATGGTGACCGTCCTGATCAATCCAGCCGGAGCGTACATCGTGGATCAGTTCTCACGCGTGGATGAACAGCTCCTGTTCGTCCATATCGGTAAAGCGAAGCCAGCGCGCACCGAGACTGACGCAATGCCCGGCCTGTCTTCCTTCGTCGACGCCAGCGGGGCCGCAAAATCCTTTGCCTGGGAGCCATTTCAGCGATCAGGCGGAAATTCAAGACGTCAGGACACTAAGGCCAAATTCTTCCCGGTGTGGATTCACGAAGAGACTGGGCAGATCGCTGGCTGTGGTGAACATCTCCCGCTCGGAACTGATCGAAAAGACGCGCCCGCCCCGCCGGCTGGATGCGTAGCGCAGTGGCCGATCAAACGTGACGGCACTGAAGCCTGTTGGCAACTCTCGGCGCCCACCTTTCGCAAGTACCTCGACGAGGGCCGAATCAAGGTTGGCACCCGCAACAAAAAGACTTCCCGGTGGGGTCTTTCTTTCCTCACGAGTGGGCATATGGCAGCCATTGAGAGGGGCGAGCTCGCCGTCATCGGGCGCGACAAAAATGGGGCAATGTCTGTCACCAACGCCGAGGGGCGAGTCCGCACCCAGGTAGGGAAAACAATGTGGACGAATGGTGCTTACTCGGCCACCGAGCACGGATCATCTCTACTGAAGCGGTTCCTTCCACGACGGTCATTCCCCTTCCCCAAGTCTCTCTACGCGGTCGAAGATGCCTTGCGCTACTACCTGATCGATAAGCCTGACGCTCTGGTTCTCGACTTCTTCGCTGGGTCAGGCACGACCGCGCACGCTGTTATGCGCCTAAATCACTGGGACACCGGACGGCGGCGTTCAATCTCTGTTACGAACAACGAGGTCTCTGAGAGCGAAGCGGCGGGGCTCCGCTCTAAGGGCGTCTACCCCGGAGCGGCGGAGTGGGAGGCGCTCGGAATTTGTGAGTACATCACCAAGCCCCGACTTCGAGCGGCAGTCACCGGCCTAACGAATGAAGGGGAGCCGGTTGCCGGCGACTACCGATTTGTCGATGCCTTCCCTATGGCTGAGGGCTTTGCGGAAAACATCGAATTCTTTGAACTCACCTACGAGGATCCAAACCTGGTCTCGCTTGGACGAAGATTCAGCGCCATTGCCCCGCTGTTATGGATGGTCGCCGGCGCCCGCGGGACACGAATTGATGCCATCGACCCGAGCGGCTGGTCAGTCCCGGAGGATGCCCACTACGGAGTTCTCTTTGAACCCGCACTGTGGTCAGACTTCGTGGTGGCGATCAACAAGCGATCGGAAGACGACGCGTCGTTCACTCATGCTTTCGTGGTCACTGATTCCGGTTCCGAGTACCGCCAGATTGTCAGCAAGCTCCCGCCAGGTGTGAAGACCCAACAGCTGTACCGGGACTATTTGAGGAATTTCGAAATCAACACGCGTTTGCCCGCCTAGAACAAACACTCCCCGGCTCTACTTCGGGCAGGTGGGGGCGTGCGAGCTGCCGGCAAAGCTGGGTAACTGCGGCAAGTGTCGGAGGTCATGCATAGCGTCCACCAGCGTGGGCGTACGAGGACCAGGTGAGACTGCGGCGAAGATTCTGCGCCGGCCGATCCCGACGCACCCGCTCGCGGTTCCGCCGATCCCGGGAACGTTCGGTGTCTGGCAGGTCCGCCGGGTGCGCTCTGCGCCCCTCGGCTACGTCCTCTCGCGGGCCGAGCTGGGTGGCATCGTCTACCACTGCTATGCCCACGGGCGAGATGATGCCGGCGGCCGGCCCTGGCTACGTCGTGAGGACAGCCTGAACAGTGCCGTCGCGTGGATGGTCCAGCACGAGGCCGAGCTGTCGGCCCTGACGGGCCGGCTGCACCCTGAGCCGGATGAGTGGCCGTCGTGACCGTCATGGCCGCGGGTAGCGCCCGGGCATGAGCTGGTTCGTCAGGCACGGCCCCAAGGGCGACACGAGCGCCGTGGCCGTGGCCGTCGAGGTCAACGCCCCGACGCCGGCCGACGCGATCGACCAGGGACGCGCCACGCTCGCATCGTGACCTCGGTCGCTCCCTACTGAGCCCAGAGACCCATCAGGGGTCGCGCGTAGCTTGGCTCCGGTCAGCTTCCCCCCGAGCTGGCGGAGAGCTGCCGGGCGGTCCCTAACCCGCTAGGCAGCAGCAGCCCCCGCATTCCGGCTCCCCCAGCCGGGCGGGGGCTTCTTCGTGCGCCCTGGTCGTTCTCGAGTCCGGTGCCGGCTCATGGCACGGCCCGCTTTACGGTCCGGGGGAGTCGCTGCGCTCCCGGGGAGCCGCTGGGCGGCGCTCAATGCCCTTCGGGCACGTCTTTTTGCCGTGAAGCCTTCGGCGGCTCAGTCGCTGCGCTCCCTCGTAGCCACCTCCGGGTCTCCGTTCAAGTGGCTCCGCCACCGGCTCCTCCGAGATTTTCGGCACGCGGTCGCAAGCTCCCTTATTTCGCGCCGAAATTCTCTCCCCTGCCGCCCTCCGGGTGGCCCTCCGCCCTCCGGTCGCTAAGGCGGAAAACCGCCTTCACGGCAAAAAAACGAGAGGGAGAGGAAGCAAATGCATAAGCAGCAGATCACCACCGTGACCACGTTCGTTCCGGTCGTCGGGGAGGGCGAGTTGCAGCACCAGCTCCGCAAGTTGGGCGAGCGCGACTCGGACCTCGCGACGTTCGCGCGGAACGGGTGGGAACCCGCCCACACGGCGACCATCACCGGCCCCGAGGTCATGACGTTCGTCGACACCCTCACCCGCACCGACAGCGAGTGACCAAGCGCGGGAGGGGACGAACCGTAATCGCCCCCTCCCGCTCCACCCATCATCACCGATCGACCCAGGAGCAGGAACCATGACCACCACCGCTACCAAGACCCGCCGCCCCGCTAAGACCGCCGCGCCACGCAAGAGCATGGAGGAGAAGAAGGCCCAGGCCGCCGCCCTCCACGAGTCGATCGCGACGCAGGTCGAGGCGCTCCGCGACTCGGACCGCTGGACCGCATTTCTCGACTTCGCGTCCGCGTTCCACGCCTACAGCCTGAGCAACGTGCTGTTGATCCTCAGCCAGCGTCCCGACGCCGAGCGCGTCGCGGGGTTCCGCAAGTGGCAGGGCCTCGGTCGTCAGGTCCGCAAGGGCGAGAAGGCCGTGCGGATCTTTGGCTACAGCAGCAAGAAGGTGACCGAGGAGGACGAGAACGGTGATGAGGTGGAGAAGCGCATCGCCAGGTTCCCCATCCTCTCCGTGTTCGACATCGCCCAAACCGACGTGATCGAGGGGGAGACGGACCGCACGATCGCCCGGCAGCTCACCGGCGCCGATGACCACGGGATCGTGGACGCGCTCAGCGCCTACCTTGACGGCGAGGGCTGGACCGTGGAGCGCCGGGACCTCACCGGCGGCCGCAACGGCTACAGCGACCCCGAGGGCCAGCGCGTCGTGATCGGAAACCACCTCAGCCCCGAGCACGCCGCCAAGACCATGATTCACGAGACGGCGCACGTGCTCATGGGGCACGTCGACGACCTCGCGGAGTACGCCGAGCACCGCGGCCTCATGGAGACAGAGGCCGAGAGCGTCGCCTACGTCGTCGTCGGACTCGTCGGGTTCGACACCAGCGCCCACAGCGTCGGATACGTCGCCGGATGGGCAGACGCCGACGTCGAGTTGATCCGCTCGACGGCCGCCCGCGTGCTCGCCACCGCGCACCAGATCGCCGCGATTCTCGACCCCGAGGACGAGGACGCCGACGAGGCCGACGCCGCCTGACACCGGCCGGGGCCGCGGCTAGCGCCGCGGCCCCTCACCCCGGCGGCCGAGAGCCGCCACCGCAGACACAAGACCTCGCAGGAGAACCGCCGTGCTCATCACCTACAGCCGCCCCCAGGACCTCGACCCCAGGCAGCTCGACCCCTCAGCGCCCGCCGCGGACCTTGATCCCGCCGGGTACGAGTGCGAGGCCGAGACGGTCGACGTGCTCGGCACTCCGTGGAGTTGCACCCGCCGGCGAGCTCACACCGACGACGAGCACCGGGCCGTGTTCGGCCAGCTTGGAGACGGGCCCGCCGAAGCCGTCGCGACCGCGTGGGCGTACGAGCACGGTGGGGCCGGTTACGGCCCCACCTCTCCCGAGCCCGTGCACACGATCACCGTGACCGTGACGTTTCCCGAGTCGGCCTCGACCGGCGTCGCGGCCGACCGCATCGAGGCCGACGTCCTGGCGAACTTCTGGGAGTGCGACCACGACCACGTGCGCGTGGCCGTCACCAGCTCGACCCGCTCCGCCTGACCCAGCGGTGTCCGGCCGCCCGCGAGCGGCCGGGCGAGGAGCCTGCCGTACGGCCGCAGGGATACGCGTATGAGGAAGCGACCGGCGTCGCCCTCGACTCGTTGACTCTGCTCCTCCACAGATGCGACGTGCCGCTGTGCGTGCACGCCGACACTGATCCCGAGGTATCGCACGTCACGCCCGGCACACATCGCGACAACATGCTCGATCGCACCCAGAAGGGTAGGCACGAGAACCGGTGGACGGTCGTCCACTATCGCGGCCTCCCGAGTGAGGAACGCGTGCGCCGATCGCGTGAGCTGCGCGACGCGGTTCGCGATCACGGGTGGGCCCCCGAGCGCATCCGCCGGGCCTTAAACGGAATCGGCCCGGGCCAACCAACTCTGTGGTGACCCGGGCCGAAACCTAACGCCTACTACGCGAACGAGGGTTCGCCCTCGCGCTGCTCCGCAGGCACTCCCGCGGGCTTGCCTTCACCCTCGGTCGGCTGCGCAGCCTCGGTGGGAGAAGTCTCGCCGCCGTTCCCGGCGGGTGCCTTCTTGACGTCGCGCAGCGCGACACCGAGACGCGATGCGACCTCAGCGCGGGTGATGCCGAGAGCGAGCATCTTCTGCATAACCGCATCCGCTTCGGCGCGCGCGTCGGCGCTCTGCTTCTCCGCGCGAGCGCGGACAGCGGTTATCTCCTTCTCAGTCGCGGCGTCGATTTCATCGAGCGAGTCCGCGGCGACGAAGTAATCCACCGCGAGCTGTTCGAGCTTGTCCTGCCGCTCCCGGAACTCGGCAGCCTTCTCGCGCGCCCGGCGGCGCGCCTCGGTCTGCTTGGCAGACTTCCGAACCTCAGCCATGAGCGGCCCCCTCCTGTTGGTGCCTCCATTATGCAGGCAGCCCTCGCGCGGCTCGGGGTGGCTCGGTGCTCTGGCACCGAGGACGACCCCCGGCGGGGTCGTCGTGGCCCTGGTCGGGCCACCGGCTCGGACCGCCCGCGGGCCGGTTCCCGAGCCCGACGTGCAGCCACGAGCGCGGCTCGGCCTTAGCTGCTCGACCGACGTTCACTCCCGCGGCTTTCCTCGTTCCTCGTCAGCCGCTCCCGTTCACTTCCCGGTCTCCCAGCACAGCCGCAGTCTCTACGAGCCTGGCCGCCAGTCCACTCGTTCCTCGCTCCCTAGATCGTCACACCTCTGGCATCTTTATCAGTGAGGTAGTCTTTCGCCCGTGATGACCCTGCACAAGCTCAGCGCAGGGGACGGCTACGCCTACTACACGAGCGAGACGGCCACCGGTGACGTCAAGCGCGAGCAGGGCCGCGAGCTGGGTGACTACTACACCGCGGACGGCAACCCTCCCGGTGTCTGGTTCGGGGCTGGGCTTGCCGCACTCGACGTCTCGGGCACCGTCACCGAGGACCAGATGAAGGCCCTGTTTGGTGAGGGTCTGCACCCGAACGCGGAGCAGATCATCACCGACGCGCAGGCCGCCGGCAAGACCGTCGAAGAGGCCACCGACGCCGCGAAGCTCGGCAGCTCCTACTACGCCTACGGCACCGGAGGCACCGACCTGTCGGCGGCGATCGACGAGGGCTACGCACGATTTCAGCGCACCGAGCATCGCGAGCCCGACGTCAACGAGCGCCGCGCGATCCGCACCCGCGAGGGCGCGCAGGCGTTCCGTCAGGCCAAGGGCCGGCAGCCCGCCGACAAGGAGGAGCTGGGCCGCTACATCACCGCAGCGACCCGTCCCACCCGTCAGGCCGTCGCCGGTTTCGACCTGGTGTTCTCCCCGTCCAAGAGCGTGTCGACGCTCTGGGCACTCGGGGACGACGACACCCGGAAGGCGATCGAGCGGGCCCAGGACGCTGCGATCGCGGACACCGTGGGCTACCTCGAACGGGAGGCGATCGCCACCCGTTCCGGGAAGAACGGTGTCGCCCAGATCGACGTCGAAGGTGGCATCGTCGCGACGAAGTTCCGCCACTACGACTCCCGGAACGGCGACCCGCAGATTCACGATCACCTGGTCGTTGCCAACAAGGTGAAGGGGCCCGATGGGAAGTGGCGCACCATCGACTCCAAGCTTCTCCACCGTCAGGGTGTCGCCGCTTCGGAGTTCTACAACTCCCGCGTGATGGAGCGCGTCTCCGACGCCCTCGGCGTCGCTACCGAGCTGCGCGAGGTCACTCCCGGGAAGCGCCCCGTGGTCGAGATTGCCGGAGTTGACGACCGCCTGACCAAGGGCTTCTCCACCCGATCGGCCGATATTCGCAAGACCCTCGCCGCCCTCGAAAAGGACTACCGCCGCGATCACGGCCGCCAGCCCAACCAGGCCGCACGGATCAAGCTCGCCCAGCAGGCCACGCTCGACACCCGACCGGCGAAGGAGCACGCGCGCTCCCTGTCTGCCCTCCGCGACGTGTGGCAGGCCCGGGCCGTTGAGGCCGTCGGCCGTGACGGGATCGCGGGCATGTTCACCGCCATTCGCGATGCCGCGCAGCGCGCCAGCGACGTCAATGACACCAGTTCCGATACCCACGAGCCCCAGCGCCTCGACGTCGAGGCCGCCTCGCAGCAGGTCGTCGACACCGTGTCCGAGCACCACGCCACCTGGGGCCCGCACATGATCGAGGCCGAAGCGCGCCGGTACGTCCAGGCCGCCCGCATCGCAGGCGTCGACGTCCCCGAGGGAGCCGTCGAGACGATCACCCGGCACGCCCTCGACACCGACTCGGTGTCCGTCACCCCGCCGGCCACGCACGGCGCATTCCAGCCCCTCACCCGCAAGGACGGGGAGAGCATCTACGTCCACAAAGGCCGGGCGATCTACACGTCCGCTGGCATCCTCGCCGCTGAGGACCGCCTGATCGCCGCCGCCCGGACGCGCACAGTCGCACCCGTCAGCCTGGCCGAATTCGACCGCACCGCGGCCGAGCACACCGGGCCGCTCGACGACGGACAGCGGAACCTCGCCCGCGAGTTCGCCACTTCCGACCGCCTCGTCCTCGTCGGCACCGGCCCCGCAGGTGCCGGCAAAACGACCGCCCTCGCCCTCGCCGCCCGCGCCACCGAGCAGGCCGGCTCCCGAATGATCGGGCTCGCTCCCTCCGCGGCCGCGGCCGACGTGTTCAAGGAGGCCGTAGGCGTCGAGGCGAACACCATCCACGGCTTCTTGAAGGCCTACGAGCTGCACGGGGATGCCACCCCCGAGAGTGAGCACCCCGAGGCTATGAAGATCCGTCCCGGCGACGTGATCGTGGTCGACGAGGCAGGCATGGCCGGCACCCGCAACCTCGCAAAGGTCGTCGACGTTGCCGAGGCCCACGGCGCGCACGTCCGCCTCATCGGAGACTCCCGCCAGCTCGACGCCGTGGAGTCCGGCGGCGCGCTGCGCCTGTTGGAGCGCGAGGTCGGCTCCGTGCAGCTCGACACCATCCACCGGTTCCGCAACGCGGACGGCACCGTGAACCGCGCCGAGGCGGACGCCTCCGAGAAGCTTCGCGACCCGGCCACGACCGGCGACCCGTTCACCTGGTACGTGGACCATGGCCGCGTCGTCGGCGGCGACGTCGACCACATGATCGGCGAAGTGTTCGCCGCCTGGCAGGCCGACACGAACGCCGGCAAGCGATCCGTGATGCTCGCGCAGCAGAACGCCACCGTGTCCGACCTCAACGCCCGCGCCCAGGCGTTCCGTATCAGTGAGGGTGCCGTCACCGGACGCGAAGCGGCCGACCTCCGAGACGGGCTCCGCGCCCACCGCGGCGACACCATCGTCACCCGCCAGAACGACTCCCGGCTCCGCACCGACCGCGGCCGCGACCGGGTGAAGAATAACGACCTCTGGACCGTCGACAAGGTGAACCGCGACGGCTCCCTCTCTGTCACCCACGACGGCCACGGCGGCCGCATCACCCTGCCGGCTGACTACGTGCGCGACCACGTGGAGCTGGGGTACGCCTCCACCGTCCACCGCGCCCAGGGCCTCACCGCCGACACCTCCCACGTCCTCGCGGACTCGTTGACGTCGCGGTCCCTGGCGTACGTGGCCATGACCCGCGGCAAGGAGTCGAACCGGCTCTACGTCGAGGTCGACGACGCCCAGCCGGTGTCCGACGTCCTCGGACAGATCGCCAACAACTCGGAGGGCATGATGAGCGCCAACGAGACGATCCGCGCAGAGCAGGCCCGCGTCGACGACCTGGTGACCCTGGTCGACGAGTACCGCGACGTGACCGAGCGCGCCGACGAAGTGCGGTTCGAGAAGATCACCCGAACTGCAGTCGGCCCCGAGGCCGCGCAGCAGCTCCGCGACGACGAAGGCTGGGGCGCGTTGCAGGCTTCCCTCCGCGGTGCCGAGCGCGCCGGCTACGACCCCGTTGACGCGCTCTACCAGGCGTGGGAGAAAGACACGCTCGAGAACGCCCGCAACAAGCCGGCCGTGCTTGCCTCCCGAATCCAGGACGACGTGCGCGCGTACTCGTCCGAGTTCGGCACCGCCGATCGCGACGACCGAGTGCCGACGTGGATCGTCGACCGCGGCGCGCTCGACTCCCACCACACCGACCCCGCGTGGCGCGAGCACCTGGCCGAGCGCTACGACTACCTCGCCGTCCGCTTGGAGGAGCGCGGCGCGACGATCGCGGCCGAGCAGCCCGAATGGGCCCAGCAGCTCGGAGACGTCCCGGCGGACGCCGAGCGTCGCGCCGAGTGGAACAAGCTCGCGGCCGAGGTCGATGCGTTCCGCGGTCGCTATGCGATCGAGGAGGCCACGCCCGACGCGATCCCGAACCAGTACCGGGAGCGGGCGATCGGTGCCGAGCTGCAAGAGCGCGTGACGGCCATGCACAAGTCGGCCGCGCTCATTCAGGAGCCGCCGGCCGACCAGGCAGTCCGTGCGCGCGCGGCCGAGGAGGCCGCCGCTGTCACCCAGCAGGCCCGGCAGGCAGCGCAGCGCCCCGCACAGCCCCGGACGCCGCAGACGCCCACGCAGCCCGCACGGAAGCCCCAGACGGTCGCTGAGGCCCTACAGGCTCGCAACAAGGCCCAGGCCGACCGTGCTGCCGCGCAGCTCCGTCGCGCCGGCCGAGCCCCCGAGGCGCAGGACCCCAGCCGCAGCGGTGCACGCGAGGCGGCCGAACGGGAGCGTCAGCGCCGCGAGCGGGCCCGCGGCGACGACGCCCGCGAACGCTAGTTCGCTAGGACGTTTCTGGCCGTTTTATTGGGATCGGGCTAGCCCCGAAGTGACTCGCGGAGAGTGTCACGTAACCCGTCGAGGCGCCCGTCAATAGACATAGCCTCCTGGGCCGTCCATTTCAGGTCAACGTCGTCTTCCATGGTTGAGACAAAGGTGCGTTGCCACACGTTCGAGAGGTGCAGGCTCACACCACGCGCTTCGTCAATGACTTTTGGCGAGGCGATTAGCTCGAAAAGGCTGACCTGTTCACTCGACGCGATCATGGCTGCTTCGAGAGTTTCGAGCAGTCCCTTTCCGTCGTCATTCACACGCTGCGTGGACGCTAGAGCCCGAGCCACTTTCAGGACCTCCTCGCGCAGGGCGATGTATGAGGCTTTCAGCTCCAAGTTCCATTGGGCGTCGGCTTCTCTCGCAATTTTTCTGCGATCGCTTTCTCGCAACGAGCGGAAGCCGAGAAGGCCAGCAATGACGGCGGCGGCGAGCACGAAGACTCCCGTGAGCACGGGAGTCAGCCAGACAGGTGTCGCGTTCTGCTCGACAAGCTGAATGAGGACGGGACTTGGGCTGGGCGTCATGCTGCCGGTCTAACTCAGATCGGCCTGGTTGCGCCAATTGGCTAAGGCCCGTCGTGCTGGCCGCATAGCTTGGCTACTGCCTGCCCTAGGTCCTCGGATCAAGCTGGGGACTAACGATTTGGTCGGGGTGCTCGCGTCGCACTTGCGTCAGGAGCAGACTTCCCAGGCCGAGTACTCCCATGGCGTACTGGCGCTGGTCGGATCGCCGCTGAATGCGGTGACGGTCGACATTTCCGATCGCCTGGGCAAGACCCATCGCGATCGCTCGCCAGCCCTCCCATTCGCTCGCTTGCGTACCAAGACGGAGGGGCCCATCTGGTGCAAAGACGTTCGCGTATAGATCTTTGCCAACGCGCGCCCCGCCATCCCTTCCCCTCGGATCCCCCGCCCAGCGACGAATGCTGTCCTCGACGAAGATCGCCGTACTCGCGGGCACTTTGTCCCATGCACCATCCGTAACGAGCCCACCCACGTGTTCCCACAGCTCCACGTCGACCGTTGCCGCGCCGATGGCCTCTCCCTCAGTTGGGACGGAGGCGATGGCGAACTTGGCGGCCTCGAGTATTTCGACACCGCGTCTCAGAGCATCACCTCGCCAGGACGAACGAGTTCGACGCCCATTGGTGCCGTCGATGACGTAGTCCTCACGTCGAATATGACTCTCCACATCCCACACGCGCACAAGTCGGTGAGTTGATCCGAGCGTGCCGACAAGGAGGCTTCGAGCCTGCTCGCTCCACCCGAGGTGACGGGACTCACTGTTGGCGATGGCAGCACCCTCGCTGGCAGCCGTCTCGATGGTTGCGTCGATGAGTTGCATGGCGTCGGCTGTATTCACTGGTCGAAGCCTTCGACATGCAGTTCCTGCTCGAAGAACCCAGCCCCAGCGCAGTCTTCGCACCACCAAGCTTCTGCGTCGGCTCCAAAGACAGGCACTATCTCTTTGGCCGCGTCGACGGCTTGTTTAGGTCCGTCCTGCATCGCCAAGGCACCGGCGCTTGTCCATCGAATGCGTGCCGAGCCACATTCAGAGCAGTTTTTTCTGGCCTGTCGCGCAAAGGCCTGGTTCATCTCGAACGAGTTCAGACCTTCTGCACCGCCTGAGAACGGCGACTGGCCTTGGTTTCGTTTTCTTGGGTCGCCACCCGTCTTTTTCGCCTTACGTGACATGCGCTCATCCTGCCGGATTGTTTGCCGGCGTGGAGGTACCAGCCAAGCCTCCCTAGCGGCGTCAGTCGTTCGGAGGACGGTAGTACGGCACTCGTTGCTCGGCGCTCCCGTCCGACCTGTGGAAGCGGCCGAGGTTCCGGTCGCACGTGCGGAAGGGGCGAGCCTTCGCGTCAAAAGGGCGTCGAGGTGATCACCGACGAACACAACAGGTCTTGTCCTAAGTCGTTCCGTTGCCTTCGTCGGCAGCCACTGGGCTGCCGCCGCCGGCATCGTTCGCGGCAGCATCTTCCTCTTTGAGAAGGGCCAAAATCTGGGCAAACGTATCCGTCAAAACAGCTATGTCCTTTTTCGGGATAGTCCCGATGAACCATCTCGGCAGGACGTCCGTAATCGCTACGAGGACCTGCCGGCGAATCTCCTCGGTCATGGATGGTCCCTGCTTGATGAGGAGCGCGATGGTCGGTTCGAGGAATGGGACGAGAGCGCTGTCTTTTGCAGGAATGACGAACTTCAGCTGAGATCGAAGCGCTAGGAGCCGCAGCATTGCCTCGGCGTTTTCGATGACGCTTCGACTTCCCACACGAATCACGTAGTCCGTAGCTAGTGCCACCATTTCAGATAGCAGCCGCCGTACCTCGTCTCGGGCCTCCTTTTTTGACTGTCGACCTTCCAAAGTCCATGCAGGCAGGTTTGACACGATCGCCCCTCCGAACCCGACGACAAGAGTTGCGGCAGCACCGATGGCAATGCCGACGAGAGTCAGAGCTGCGTCGTCCATGTGGCCAGGGTAATGAGCGCATGAGCAGTGGCCGCTAGCGAGCAGCAACGCCCCACGTATCTTTGCGGGGCGTCCGTTCGCTACATTGCGGGTGTGACATCAGATCAGATGGTCGAACCGACTGAGGAATTAGAAGCGAAACCGCTCCTGTGGGGAAAAGCGAGGGCCTTTTTCGCGGCTCACCCCATACGGGTCATTGCCATTACAGCGGGTATGACCGCCCTCGTTGCTGGTTTTCTGCTCTTAGTCACGGATGACTTGAGGTTGTTCGACGTGATGGGGTTATTTGCGACGGTCTGGGCGCTGCTTCTTGCGCTCGCTATCTACTTGATCACCTCGGGGGATACCGACCGTCTCGTAAAGCAGAGCGACGAGCTGCGCGAGCAGCTCGAAACCTATTCCAAACCTCCGCAGACCAAGCAGTCGACAGTGGAACTCAATTCGGCGGTCTACAACGAATTCAAGGACCACGTAAAGCGATTGCGAGACAAATACCCCATGCCGGTCGAAGCGATCACCTACGCGGGTCGACCCGTAGCTGCGGGAAGTGGCAACCGGCCGGTGATCTTCGAGACACAGCGCGGGCATCGGTACTCCGTCTACAAAGGGCGCTACTGGAGCGTGCAGCGCCTTGATGAGGAGTAGCTGCAAGCGCTAGCGCCGCCAGTCCCCAGGCGGCGGGAAGTAAGGCACCCGTTGGGGTGCAGAGCCGTCCGAGTCGTGGAGGTGGCCAAGGTTCCGGTCGCACTTACGGAAGGGGCCGGCGCTCGCGTCGAACAAGATCGCCGCGTGCCGGTCCCAGTGCGTCAGCCACCAACCCGACAGGGAGTCGGCGTGTGCCCCCGAGTCGATCGTGGCTTGCTGTCGAGACTCGAAGCACGCCCACAGCCGCTCGACGGCCTCGGGGTGCTTCCACCACTCCGGGCACCACGCCGCGGTGCTCTTGTCGGAGTGCGTGTACTCGACGACCGACAGGTGCTCCTCGACCCATTCCAGGAACGCCGGAAACAGGTCGAACTCCTCCTCGTCGTGGGGCTCATCCTCGGGGGCCTGGTTGTACGCGGTCACGTCGGCGTCGTTGAGCGCGTCGCGCTCGTCGTCGGTCAGCTCGTCGAGGCCGTCGCTATCGGCGGGGCCGACGACCTCTCCGCTGCCCGGGTCGACGTCGGGCTCATCGACGTCAGCCACGAGCTGTCGCCTCCTCGGAGTTGGTGGCGATCGCGACGGGGGCGGCGCCGGCCGTGGCCGGCCCGTCGCCCTCGATCAACGCTTTTAGCTTCTTGTCCTTGAACCACGGCACGGAGTCGAGGATCACCGGCCGGGTGTTCGAGTTGAACATGACCGTGCGCCACAGCGGCAGGTTCGCAAGGTCATCGACGTTCAAGATCGGCACCCGGCGGGTGCTGGTCGACGTCGAGTAGGCCCCGCTGTCCTGAGTCGATCCGCCGTAGGTGGTTTCCTCGCGCTCACCGATGAGGTTCGACAGGCCTTTGAGGAACTGGTCGTCCATCGCGCCGCCGCCGAAGACGCGGGTGACGGCCGCGCCCCAGATCGAGCCCCAGCCGTTCTGCCCGAACGCCTCGACGGCTTGGTCCTTTGACTGGAAGTACGTGTTGATCGGCATGCCGAGCGAACCGTAGAACGAGTAGACGGACGGCAGCGCAGGCCACCGCACGATGTTGGCGCACTCGTCCAGCTCGATCACCAGCGGGACCGGCAGGCGGCCGCCGGATCGCTGCGCGAGACGTTCACCGGTCTTGCAGATCGCTCGCACGAGGGACGTCAGGATCGCGCCGGCTGATCCCACGCCGTCTTTGGACAGCAGGATCAGCAGGTCCTCCGACTGCACGAACGCGTCGACGTCGAAGCTGCGCACGCCCTCGGCAGAGGTCCATTCCAGCAGCTCGTCGTAGGCGAGCGCCCCCGCCATGCGCTGCGCGGTCGCGTAGACGCTCTGCCGGGTCTTGTCGGCCCAGTTCTCCATGCCGACGAGGGCCGTCGCCGGCCCCTTCTTGCCGTTCGCGTTCAGGATGCCGATCACAACGTCCGCGTCCTGAGTGGTGAGCCACCGGTAGACGCGCGACAGCGGCAGCTCGTCGAGCGCCGCGGCGAGGAGGAAGTACGCGAGCATGTCGCGGCCGGGCTCGTCGAACTGAGGATCGCCGCCCCGGTCGCCTTCCTTCCGGGTCGAGGCCTCGAAAATCTCCGCGAGCTCGCGCGCGTCCTCGGCGCTTTTCACGTAGTCGAGCGGGTTGAAAACGAAGTCCGGGCCGTCCTCGTGACGGTAGATGCGGTTCGGGTCGAACACGTACGTCTGCCCGCGGCCGCGACGGCCACGGATCGCCTCACGCACACCGTCAACCTTGTTGGAGGTCATGATCGCGGCCCCAGGTGCCTCGACCACGTGCCGGACGACGACGCCGGACGTCTTGCCGCGCCGAGTGCCGAACAGGTAGACACCCGTCTCCTCCCACCCCTGGTAGACCCACTTCGTCGTGCCTACGATGCGGGCGACTTTCTGGCCGGGTCCGATGCTCTCGGCCTTCGGGTGCAGCCGGCGGGCCTCCTTGGCCCGGGCGGCCTGTCGAAGAATCGCGTTCGACGGGTTCGCGCTCATGAGCTTGATCGAGGCCCCGCTGCGCTTCTTCGCGCCGTGCTTGGCCTGAGCCATGAGGAACCACGTGAACAGCGCCAGCGCCGCCACGATGAAGGCCACGACGGCGACCGTCGCGGCTGTGCCGGGCCATGCGTCGCCCCTCACGAAGCCCATCGCGAGCTTGATCGGGTTCCACGAGTAGGCGTCACCGGTCCCGGCGATGCCGGCACCGACGTGGATACCCAGGACCGTGCCGCCGACGATCAGCACGAGGAGGCCACCTGTCAGGGCGTTGGTGCGAATGGTGTTGAGGTTCATGCGTCGACTCCTCTGTGGTCGCTGGTCATGCTGTGCAGGAGGGTCCGGGCGATCCGGGCCTCCTCGTCGTCCCCGGCGAACCGCTCTGCGAGCTGCACGTCGACGCCGACCATGAGGGCCATTTCCGAGGGCATCACCCGAGCCGCCGAGAGCCGTTCGAGCAGCGCGTACCGCTCGGGTCGGGCCAGGGTGTCGGCCGACTTGATCCGGCGGTAGTGCTCGTGCAGCTCCTCGACGACGCCCCGGACACGACGAATCTCTCCGTCGACGTCTCGGCCGTCGAGCTGGTAGCGCAGCGTCAGTGGCCCACTGACGCCCTCCGCGGCCAACTCCTCGCGGTGCTCCGCGATCGCCTCGTCGAGCCACAGGCCGGCCGTCACGACGGCCGGCCGATCGACGCTCTGCACGGTCCACTGGTCGCGCGTGAGATTCGCGATCGACACGGGGCCCGAGGCCTCTGCTTCGACCATCAGTTGCTCCCCCCGCTGGTGAGCTTCATCGGCTGATCGCCCTTCGGATCGACCTGCACGTGGACGTGGTTGCAGGAGTCCGCAAACTGCGCCATTGGCAAGTCGATGGAGCTGCCGGCGCTAGCCCGGCACTCGACCTGACCGGTGCCGGAGCCGTCCGGCATGACGGGCCCAAGGGCCCGCAGCAGCTTGATCGCGTTCGCGTCCGCTCCCGTGGTCGGTGTGCCGTCGAACGCGTAGAAGTCGACGGCGTGGCCGCCGCCGTTCACGACGTGCGCCGACAGGTTGCCGGCACCAGGCCGCTGCCCCGAGCACAGCCGGTTGATATCGGAGATCCCAATGGACTGGAACGTCTTGGTCGCAATCGTGATGACTTGCAGGATGCGCGTATCGACGTTGCAGTTCTCCTTGGGTTTGCCGTCCGCGATCGCCTGCACCTCGGGGAAGTGCGACGGCGAGAGCCACGCGATCTTGCCTTGGTTGGTCAGGTCCACGAGGTTCTTCGCGAGGGCCTGAGCGTCACCGGACACCCCGGCGGCGCAGGCAGCGGAACCACCCGCGAGAGCCGTCACGACGGCTGTGGCCGAGTCGAAGTACTTCGTGTAGTGGTTCGGGTCGGCGTTGATCTGCACAGCGTGAGCGGCCGCTGAGGGCGTCATCGTCTGCCAGTTCTGCACCTTCAAGAGCCGCTGGTAGAAGAACGTGGCTGCCTGGGTCGGGTTCATCCGCTCCGCGAGGGTGCCCCAGGTGTCGCGCTGCTGGAATAGCCCGCGGGAATCGGGGCCGGCCTTGTCGCCGTACTCGATGTTCGTGAGCGTGGACTCGCCCATCGCCGTCATGACGGCGATCGTCTGCCCCTTCGCGTCGACGCCGAGGGCGGCCCCGGCGTTCATGATCGCCGCGGCGTTCACGAGCTGGTCGCCGGAGTACCCGTCGACCTCATCGTGAGCTGCCGCGGCCGTCGCGTTCGCGGCAGTGGCCGCGCACGCGCCGTTCTGGGAACCGCCCCCAGTGACGAGGGCGATCCCGACGAACACGACGACCAGGCAGGCCGCCAGTGCGATCATCAGTCCCTTTTTCATGACCGAGCCCCGGCTACGCCTCGACCTCGACGACGGCCTGCTTCGCGCCGCTGCCAGCCATGCCCTCGTCGGTGTTGGTGACCGCTGCCTCCCAGTCCGAGCGGAGGTGCTGCATATGCGTCTCGGGGTTCGAGCCGTACTTGAAGATGCAGTGCCCCGGGTTCAGGTTCATCAGCAGATCGGTCGTGTCGGGTGCGAGCCCGAACGTCTCTTGCACCCAGCGGGCGTCCTCGGGCCGGTCCTGCCGGTAGGCGTAGATCGTCTGCGCCTCCTGAATGACCGTGTAGCCCTCCGACTCCCGGGGAATGTCGGTGCCCTTGTGCATCACGAACCAGTTCGAGATACCGAGGGACCGGGAGAGCTTCTGGTTCGACTTGACCAGGCGGGCCGAGGGCCCACCGATCATGTGCCAGCCCTCCTCGTAGACCACGTTCGTGATGAATCCACGCTCGCGGCGCAGACGCCCTAGGAGCCACTGGTGCCCCACCGCCATGACGGTGGGAACCGCCGGCCCGGCGTCCGGGAGCTGCGAGACGTCGAACACGGTCAGCTTGCTTCCCAGGTCGACCGCCTTCGACGTCTCGCCGTCGAAAACGCCGGCGTACGTCTCTAGGAGGTTCTCGAGTCCGAAACGGATCGAGAGGCCCGCCTGGTGGAAACGCTCACCGGAGGGGCCCGTCAGTCCCTCGTCGTCCGGCACCTGGCCGAGCCACGGCATGAGGTCCGTCGTCGTCAGGGCGCGTTTGTCGTCGCCGTGCTCCTCGAACATGCGGCGGAGGGCGAACCGGGTCGCCTTCTCCTCCCACTCGGTCGCGGCGACGTCGTTGCGGGCGATGCGCGCGACAGCATTGATGAGTTCCATCTGCCCCTGCAAACCGGAACCTCGCATGATGAGCGGGTCCAGCAGGTTCAGGCGGATGCCGCCGCCGGACGGGTCGAAGCGCAGTGGCTCCGAGCCGAGGTTGTGGGCCATAGGCGTGTACTCGCCCGCGCCGCCCTCGTCCTTCTTGTCGAACACGACGGCACGCCGGTTCGCCAGCCCGAGGGGGCGGGCGACACCGCACGTCTTGGTCAGTGACGACTTCCCGTACCCGACCGTGCCGAGCACGATCACGTTCGGGGAGGAAATCTGCCGCGGCTCCGCGTTGTACGCGGTCGGGGCGTCGTAGGAAATCATCGACTGCGACAGGTTGTCGCGGCCGTTGACGATCCCCTCATCCCCGGTCGGGTTGCCGATGACGGCGGAGTTCAGAATCTCGGCCTGCTTCGTCGTCGACGGCGAGCCCGTGAGCCGCGGCGAGTACCACCCGCGGGTCGCAGCGCCCACCGACGTGCGGAGCTGCCCGCCGGGCAGCTCGAACGGGGACACGTCCACCGGGCGACGCTGGGCCTCGACGGTCTGTCCCTCCTCGCCCGTCACGAGTTCCTGGCGAACCTCCGGCGGGACGAACATCTTCAACCCGGGCACCTTGGCGTACCAGGGTGCTTTGACCGCTGCACGCTTGCCATGCGGGGCGGGGTTCTTGGTGTCGGTCATGACAGCGCCTCCTTGTCGCCTCGCCCAGCGAGGGTGTTCATCAGCCGCGTGGCCGTCGTGGTGTTGTCGGGTCGGAGGCCGCGGCCGATTGGCCACGTCGTCCCGGATGCAGCGCCCTGGAAGGAGTCCTGCCAGTCGAGGCGGTCGACACCGAGCCCGGTGTCGCAGACGCTCTCTAGCCGACGCGACGCCTGAGCCAGGTCCTCGCGGGTCGGGGCCGTGATGGTCACGTACCCGATCCACGAGACGCCGTGGTGGTGGCTGCCGGCGGCGAGGTCACGACGTCGACGCTCGGCGGCGCTGAGGAGCCCTTCGGACTCGTCCGAAACGATGACGCCCTTCTTCTTCTGGGCGTAGAGGCCGGCGGCGTCGCGCACGACGTCCTGCCGTGCTGCTGCCTTCGCCTGAGCTGCCGGCACCAGGTGCATGTGGAACGAAACGGAGCGGATGAAGCCCAGCTCGCGGCCGATCATGAGGTCCAGCGTCCACAACGGCGACCGGCCGGCCGAGGCCAGGTCCTCGCCGTGGATCGCCGCAGTGCGGTGCCACCAGGTGACGGCCGGAGCCGCCTCGATCGCGTCACCGTCTGCGAGGACGGTCGGGTCGTATCCGCCGTCGACGACGTGCGCCGAATACTCGTCGTGCGCCCCGATCCCCACCGACAGCGGCGTGATGTGCTTCGCGGAGCGGAGGTCAATCGGGATCGACGGGTTCTGCTGGTGCATGATGACGGCCGCCGTCTGGCGGGCCGTCAGGTAGTTCACCTGCCCCATGCGAGCCTCGCGGAGCCCGTGCAGAGAGGCCTCGATCTGCTCGGCCATGAGCGCACGCCAGCCGTCACGACCGGGCCCGTACTTCGCGGCCGACTCGACGAACAGCGGCGACAGCGGCCACGACAGCACGACGAAGTGCCGTTGCACCATCGCGTCCGCAGCCGCGCGTCGACGCACTTCCGCGTAGGAGAGCTGCTGCGCGTCCCAAAGCGCCAACGACGAGTCGTCGGCCCCGACGGGCCGGGCCTCGCGCTTGGAGTTGTACCAAATGTCGTGCTTGGCGGTGTCCGGCGGCAGAACACGCGTGAGCGTCTGCACGTCACGGACCAGCGACACCGGGGCGGCACGGTGGGCGAGGAACTTCCCCCACGACGTCGCGGCCCGGTTCAGGGCCCCGGCCGTCTCCATGCCGCGGAGCTGCCCGGACACCGAGAAGGCGACCGAGAGGTAGGGCTGCTCACCCACGGGGGCGTGCCAGGCGATACCGGGCATATTCGACCCGTACTGCAACCAGCCCATGCCGTCCGAGCCGTCCGGGTTGGCCCGCATCTGGCGAGAGGCGACCTCGCCCGCGCGGCGCTCGGCCTTGTCGGCGCTTCCCACTGCCGACTGAATCTGGTCCCACCCGGCGACGTTGTAGGGCACGAACACGTTCGTGCCGAGCCGCTTGCGGGCCGCCCAGCGCGAGCGCTTCCGACGTCGCTCCTGGATGGTTCCGTTGTGCGTCCGCTGCGTGACAAGCATCGTCAGGCCCACCCCGACGAGCGCCGCGATCAGCAGGGGGATGCCGCCGCCGAGGATCATCCCGACCATGCCGCCAATGACGAAGATCGCGATACCGATGATCCGCGACTTCGAGTGCGTGCCACCGAAGAACGACCGGTGCCCTGACTCGCCGCCGACCCAGCGAAGGTGCGTCCTCTGCTCCTGAACGTCACTCATGGGTCGCGTCCTTTCCGTACTGCTCCTGGTGGTCATCGACGGGGGCCGCAGCCATGTCAGCTGCGCCCGTCGCCGCACTGTTGGCCTTGTCCATGCCGGCCTTCGCCCCGGCGGCGATCATCGTCGGGATGCCGATAGCGGCACCGACGCCCGTCGAGGACTCCGCGGCCCCGGCGGCCATAGCGCCGCCCTCGGCGGCCGCTGCACCGCCACCGGCCGCTGCACCGCCGGCACTCGCGCCAGCGCCGGCCTCAGCACCCGTGGATGCCTTGCCGCCGGCCGCGGCGGCTTCCTTGATCGACGAGCCCGCCGCCTCGTCGGCACCGCCGCCGCCGCCGGCAGCCTTGCCACCGCCACCGCCGCCACCACCGGTCGACGCAGGCTCCTCAGTGGCCGTCGTCGACGACGGCGTACCCGAGCCCTGCCCGGAGCCTCCACCGTCGCTCTGAGGGGCGCTGTAGCGCTTGTCGGCCTCCTGAGGAGAGTTCGCACCGATGCTCGGTCCGCCCGCGGACGCGGCCCCGCCCATAGGCAAGATCGGCGCGAACTTGAATAGCAGCAGCGGCGACAGCCCGGCGATGAACAGCGCGAGCATCGAGACGACGAGGCTGACCGTCTTTTGGAGGTCGGCTTGGCCGGAGAACACGTCGATGTTGGACCCGACGAACGAGAACGTCACGCCGAGCAGGAAAAACAGCAGCGGGTGGGCGGCGAGGATGCCGAGCCACACCATTGGGATCTTTGATCCAAACGAGCGCTTCTTCTTGTCGACGATCCACACCCAGCCGAGCGGGAACAGCACGCCGGAGAAGTAGAGGGTGATGAGCTGCACGACGAGGACGAGCAACGCGAGCAGCAGCGCCAGGATCATGAAGAACATCAAGATCGCGCCGATGACTGCGCCGCCGACGATCCCGGAGCCGTCGTCGTCCCCGATCATCGTCGAGAACTGGTCGACGATGCTGTTTGTCGTGGTCGACAACATCGTCTTGATGAGCGAGTCCGACAGGGCCCCGAAGAACTTGACGAGGAACGCTCCGACCGCTGGCCCGAACATCGCTCCGATGATGAACGCGGGCCCGTAGAGAGTCAGCGTCTCGACGAGTTCCTGCCCCGACTGCCGGCCCCTGGCCGTGTCGATGAACTGAGGAATGAGGACGATGACGAACACGAAGATCGCCAGGCCGAAGGAGATTCGGTAGGCGCTGATGAACCAGTCCGCCGTGAGGTCGGGCAGGGTCGCGTGGGTCAGGGCCGGCAGAACGCTGTCGGAGAGACCCTTGGCCGCGTCCCTGAGCGCTTTGTAGGTGTTCCCGGCCGGGTCGGACCAGAAGTCACCGATGCTCTGCGCGGTGCTGATCGCGTCCTTAGTGCCGTTCACCGCGTTGCCAACAAGGTCCTTACCCGTGTCGATCGCGCAGCTCGCCCAGTTGCTGCACTTTTCATCGTCCCCGCCAGCAGCCGCGAGGATCACCGGCCCGTTCATCAGCAACCACCCGTGTACCGAACGCCCCCGTTGGCGAGCGTTTCACCGTCCGGCTGCACGCCTTCGACGACGTGCCACGCGCCGTCCTCCCACTGCAAAACAAAGCCCTGAGCCGTCGACTTGGTGGGGCTCAGTGCGCCGTCGACGACGTAGCCGGCGGCGATATTGACCGTGACCCGATCGGCGGTCGAATTCGGGTCGACCATCCACAGGCCGTTAGTCGTCGACAGATGGAACGGAGTCCCGTCCGCGACGTCCCCCTGGCTGAGGTTCGGATACTGCTCGTAAGTGGCGGCTAGGTCCGAGAACGAGGCCGGCGCGGACGAGGAGAAGATGCTGCCCTCTACGGTCTGCACGTCCGAGCCGGACGGCACGGGCGACTGCCAGATGAACCGGTAGAACGCCGTGGCGACCTCAACGGCCCCGTACGACGAATGGCTCGCAGCCTCCTGAGCTGCGAGCACCATTGCGGCGTTGCGGTCCTGACCGCCGAGGCACCCCGTGGGCGGCGCGGCGTCCTCGTCGTCGCCGGCACCGGAGGAGCCGGTCGACGTTGGGCTGGGAGTCACAGACGCAGCCGGCGCGCTCGACGTCGGCGCGGCGGTCGGCTCGCCGTCGCGGGTCGTGGCGAACACGACTCCCCCGCCGATGACGATGACCGCAGCGGCGGCCCCGATGACCAGGGGCCAACGGGACCGGCCGGTGGATGAGTACATGCGCGGCATGGTGTGTCTCCTTCTGAGTGGGTCAGCTCGCGAACGAGAGGGTCACGCCGACGATGACCGCCAGCGCGGCGAGGGCAACCAGAGCGACGAACGCGCCTAGGGCCTTCGCCCGCCCCTGGGCGTGCGCCTGGGGGTTGGGGTTCATGTCATTGGATGCACCGGCCATAGCGACCAGTCCGGTGATGAGGTAGACGATCGCCACGATGATGCCGAGGGCCCAGACCGCAGCGACGAGCTTCTGCCAGAGCTGTGTGAACTCGGCACCGCCAAACGAGAAGTCCGGCAGGAGGCCGTCGAGAGGGTTCGAAATCGCCGCGGCGAGGAACAGGTCGTGCATGGGTCAGGCCTTCCGGTTGTTGGTAGAGGCAGGGGCGACGGCCTCCTGCAAAGTGCGAACCACGGCCGCGGCCGCCGACGCAAACGCGTCTCGAGTCGCAGGGTTCAGGGAGCCGAGCGTGAGCTGCCCGCGGGCGGCAATGTGCTCGTCGTAGGGAATCTCGTGCAACGACCGCACCCCGGCGTCGCGCAGCAGGCGCGCGACCTCCTCGCGCACCGACTCGCTCTCGGGGCGTCCGTCCGTCAGGCGAACGGCGATCGCACGGTCTGCCAGCTCGGCCGGCTGCCCGCCCGCGTCGCGCAGCTCATCGAGGAGCTGGATCGCTTCGAGCACGGAGTCGCCCGCGTTCAAGACCGGGATCACGAGGACGTCGGCCACCGACACCGCACCGCGGAACGCGGAGGACGTCGGCTGGTTGCCGGTGTCCATGACGCGGATGCCGTAGAACTCGTCGATCACGTTCGACACGGCCACCACAGCATCACCGTCGAGGCGATCGCGTCGTCCGGTGGAGGCGATGACGTTCGCGAAAGACGTCTGAGGGGCGGTGTAGCCGTGGAGCTGGCCGGCGGTCTTGATGCCGGACACGTCCCGGACCAGTTCACCGAGACCGAGGCGAGGGCTGCCCTCGGCGCGGTAGTTCAGCGCGCCAGGATCGTCGGAGAACTCGACGATCGCCGTCGATCCTCCACGGATCGAGGCGATGACACCACCGAGCAGCAGCGACGTCGGGGTCTTACCCGTGCCGCCCTTGGGGTTGTTGACGAGGATCGACACGGCACGCGTCCACGTGGCCTGACGAATGACCGTCTCGTTCTGGGAGCGCCGCAGCTCCTTCTCGTTCGCCGCAGCCAGCTCGGCCGCCTCAGCGGCGCTCGGCTTGACCGGGAGGCCAATGCTCGCCAGGGCTCCACGGAATCCCTTGGTGGCTTTCCCCGTGGCCGTGGCGGGGGCCACGGGTGCAGCGCCACCGAACAGCACGGACGCGGACGCCTCACGGTCCAGAGGACGGCGCGCAGCCGGCGACTCCTCGGGTGTCTTGACGTCCTCGGGAACCTCCGACACGACCGCCAGCGACGGGGCCGGCTCGACGGCTTCCTCGGGCTGTGCCGGTGACGCCGGCATGGGCGGAATCGGTCGGAGGCCAGTGGCCTCGTCCGCCTTCGGGGTGGAACGCCGGCCCAGGCGCTCCACGCCGACCGTGTCCTCCTCGATGTAGTCGCTAGCGCGTGAGGCTGCGCCGAACACGTCACCGCTCTGGTTCGGATCGCTCATCTTGTTCTCCCATCTCGACTGCTTGTCCCGGCCGTCCGCCGGTTGTTTGCGAAGGCTTGTTATATCTTAAAGCTTAGCAAGTCTTGGCCCGTAAACTAGGGGCGTGTCCGCCCTTTCTGCTGCCGACGCAGCGCGCCTCGACGAGGCGTGCGCGACCATCGCAGCCACGCCCGCTCGACTGCGGACGCTCCGCGTCGTCATGGACGGCGGCGACGTCACGGCGAAGGACGTCATGGAGGCACTGGACCTCACTCGGAGCGCAGTGGGATACCACCTAGCCGCCCTCACCGAGGCCGGCATGATCCACGAACGACGCGCCACTCACCCCCGCGGCCGCGGCCCGATCATCTACTGGTCGGCGGATCGCGAAGCAATCCACGACCTCAGAGACACCCTGAATAAGCACCTGACTTGACCCCCGTCCGGGTGCCAACGATACATAATTCCTACGACAGTTGATTCACACTGTGCACTAGTCCCCCCAAGGGACGACTGCTCCGTACCCCGCCCGTGAGTCCCAGGAAAGGAGCGCCCGTGTCCGTAGCGGCCGCCGCTTTCAAGCACTGGGCGAGCACTGTCGACCTCCCCTCCGGAGCCCTCCCCCTCGCACGCGCGATCGGCGTCAATCGCACGACCGTGCAGGCGCAGCTTCTCCGCGGCCGCGTCCGTGAGGCGGTCGTCATCGCCGCCGCGCGCTCGGTCGGAGTCGAGCCCGTCGTCGCCTTGTCGAGCTTCGACGAGTACGACGAGCTGCACCGGGAAATGCGCCCACCGCTACCGGTCGAGATCCTGTCCCAGGTCACACTCACGGACGCGTCGATCGAGCTGCTGCGCCGCCGGAACACTGCATACGGCGACGCACTCGCTGCGGTGCATATCTGGGAGGACCCGCCCCAGCCGGACGGGCTCAGAACGTGGATCGACGCCGTAGACCCCGGCCACATTCGGCGTGACCTTGCGGAACGCCTCGGGATCGCTCCCCCCAACCTCTCTGCGCAGATCACCGCCAACAAGATGCGGCCCCGCCACCTCGTCGAGGCCGCCCGCATCGCCAACACTTCCTTGACGAGCGGGCTCGCTGTGGGCGGGGTGATTACGCTTCAAGAGGCCGGCTGGCCGGACGGTGCCCGCTCCCACGCGGTCACGCACCTGTCAGACGTTGCCCTGAACGACCTCGTTCAGGCGCGCCTCGCGGCCGCGCAACGCGGGGCCCGACGCCTTGCCGCTGATAGCGCTGAGGCGCGACGAATCGAAGAAACGCTGGGCTGACATGCTGACCGGATACCTCATCGCCGTAGTCCTCGCCGCCGTGGCCCTGACCCGCCTTCCCGGCGCAATCCGCGGCAGGAACATGCTCATCGCCTTGTCGGCTGCCGCGATCGTGCTCGCCTTCGCCCTCATCACCCCGGACGTCTACGCCGCCCTAGACCGCTTCTCCCCCATCCCAAACCTGGTCGACCTGGTGGCCAAGCTCGCCCTGTTCACCGGCCTGCTCCTCGCCGGGACACAGGTCGCCCGGGCATGGAGGACCCCCGAGACGCAGCGCCGCATCTCAGGCCTGCCCGGCGTCCTCGTCTTCCTCGGCGTCTTCGTCGCAGAAGTCGTCATCTTCGCCGTCGTGCACACCACCAGCTCGGCCCCCGACCTCGCAGACAACCTCTCGAGCCCGCTCGTGCGGCTCTACTCGACCCTCGCAACGGCCTACCCGGCCTACATTGCTGCACTGCTCCTCCCCCACGTCCGCAAGGGCCTCAGCTCCTCGCAGGGGGCGACCAAAGCGACATCGCGCTTCCTATTCGTCGGCTTCGTTCTGGCCGGCGTGCGCTTCGCGCTCGGACTCGTGACATTGCTTCTGCCGGCGACGTACTACGTCGGCCAGGTCGTCAGCGGCGTGGCCGCAATCTTCGTCGCACTAGGCCTCGCTACAGCGTTCTTCGCCCGCATCGGCCGCCAGCGGGCCGCCCAACGTCAGTACAACTAGACACCCGGGTACCAACTCTCGGACGACACGCCGCCACAGTTGCCACTTAAGTTGAGGCTTACGGTTAACTGATCCGCATGGCCACTAGACGCCGCCGACGAGGCGAGGTCCTGGACCCCAAGCAGCTCGGCTACTTGGTCTCCGGGTCCACAAAAGACCGTTTCGACGCGGTGGCAGACCTGGCCGACATCGGCAGCTCTGAACTGATCGAGCTGCTGATCCTCCGGATGCTCGACAACGAGCTGACCGATCAAGGCATCCCCTCATGGCTGCCTCAGAAAGACCGTAGCGAGGAGCTGCCCATCAACACGGCTTAACGAGAAAGGCCCCCGCTTTCGCGAGGGCCTAAAGCTCTTAGCTCGAACCTGGACTTGTTTGGCGACAGACAGGTTTCGAGCTCCTAGGTAAAGAACCGGCTTCTCAGGGCCGGGCCTTTGACGTACCCACTTGGGCGACCAAGTGAGAACGGACTCATCATAACTCCCGTTTCTGCGCCTGCGCATCCCCGTGTCTCCGGCGTGTCCGAGCGCTCTGTGTCCCCAGAACGGCCGACACGTCCCGAGCGGTCCCACCACGTCGGCCGGCGACGCGCGGCGCGACCCTCACAGGCCTTCTCCCGTCCCGGGGGCTCGTACCCGCTCCCAGTGCCCGACAGCGCCTACAAGGGCCTCTGCCTGCCGACCTCGCGGCGCGCATGGCTCAACCGGCTCTTGGCCGTCGTCATGTCGCCTGCCGGGGACACCCATCGCCGCCGCGTCTCCATTCGGCTGAGCACGTTCATGAAGTTCGCGGAAGCTGAAGCATCCATGGCCGGCGCCCGAGACGGTCGAGGCATCACCACATCGCACGACACCCTCGCCCGCATGGTCGGCATGAGCAAGATCACCGCCCGCCGAGCCCGAGCCCTCATGGAGGCCCTGGGCTGCCTCGCGACCGTCGAGCCCGGCCGCTACCTCACCCGCGTAGAACGCCTCGCAGCCACCGCCCGACACGGCGGGCAGCAGCTACGCGCCGCATCCGTCCGTGCCCTCACGATGCCGGAAATCAAGGATTCTGCTCTAAATGAGCACCTAGCTACTGCTTCACGGTTTAACCCGACAACCCACTCACTTAACAACTCACCAAGGCGCGGCAAGCCGCACTCGGAGCCCGCTCCGCGGGCACAGCAACGACAGAAGCGGGCGAAATTCGTTCCCGGGGTCGACCAACCTCGATCGCTCCCCCTGCAACGTCTCGCCGCGCGTCTCGTGAGCAGCATCCCGTGGCTGCCCGACGACCTCTCCACGCTCCGCGTTCAGCGCATCGTGCACCGATCCGGCTTCGATGCCGACCGGTTCTCCTACGGCGACCTCATTACCATCTGGCAAGCGGTAGACGAAGGCATGGGCCAGACCCCCAAGAACACCGGCGAGGTCAACGATCCCGAGGCCTACCTGGTCGTCAGGATGAAACTCGCAGCCCTCCACTCCCGCTGGCACGGCCTCCGGCCCTGAGCTTCCCGCTCTTAGCTGCCGTCGACGACCGTGGACAACGCCAACGGATGCTTCGGTGGTAGGACCACACCGTCCAGAAGTTCCTCGCCGGCAGCCGCGGCCGCCAGCTCGAGGTCGTGAGCCTGGCAGAACGCGACTGCAGCATCCACCGACTCGAGACTCCCCCGCCACAATCGACCCTGCAGCTGCTCGGCATGCGTGTACACGTCGACATGGCTTACCTCGTAGTTAGCGCCCGCGTACGACACCCGCAACCACGCCAACGGTCGGAGATCGCCGGTGTCCTCGTGGCGGATACGGGCGGTTCGAGAGTCGTCCCACCTGAATTGGCACCGGGTCGTCATTCGAGCTTTGCACGCGACGGTCGAGCGTGAAGTCATAGGGGGGCCGTCGCGTGTGCGCTCCGCTTCCCCTTGGTCACAACTCCGACGGACGGCTTAAACTACTGAGTTCCGTAATTACGCGTATACGTATTTACTTGGTTACGCTTCTACTTAGTTCCGCGACTAAGCGTTTACGGGTTTACTGAAGCGCGTAAGTCCGTATATACTCGTTTCATGCAGATAATCACCGTTACCAACTTCAAGGGTGGTTCCGGCAAGACGACGACGAGCGCGTACCTCGCTCACGCCTTCGCCGCTAAGGGCCGCAGTGTTGTGGTCGTTGACGCCGACCCGCAAGGCTCAGCGCTCCGGTGGAGCGAGCAGGGGGAGTGGAGCATCCCGACGCTGGCGCTCCCCGTGAAGGACCTCCACAAGCGTCTCGCCGGCATCTTGTCGGCCTCGACCGACATCGTCGTCATTGACACGCCCCCACTCGAGGACCAGGCCGGCATCGTGTCCTCAGCTCTTCGCATCGCCGACGTCGCGATCGTGTCCATGGCCCCCACCATGGGCGAGTACGAGCGTCTGCCCGAGGTGTGGGCCGCGATCGACGACGTGGAGCCGCTGCGCGCGACGCCACTTGTAGCGGCCGTGCTGATGAACCGCACCGTCACCAACGCCAACAGCACGCCGATGTTCCGCGAGCTGATGACCGAGGAAGGCCACACGGTCCTGTCAACGACCATTCCTCGGAGAGAGCCCATCGCGCAAGCCTTCGGTGGCCCGGTCACCGACCTCGGCAAGTACGCCGACGCCGCAGAAGAGATCGAGACGCTGGGAGCAGGACGATGACCAAGGCCGAGGAACTGCGAGCACGAGCTGCCCGCGCGACGCAAAGAGCCGCGTCGACGACGCCCGAGCAGAACGAGCCCGGGGCACCCGTCGCAGAGGCGACGCCGGCACCTAGGCCGGGCGTCATCCGAGCGAAGCCCGTACGCATCACCGCCGACCTGTCACCCCAGGTCTACCGAGGGCTCATCGACTACGCCGCGGGTCTTGCAGAGGCTCAGGGTCGCGTCCGCGTCGCACACGTGCACGTCACCCGGGCCCTTGTTGCGGAGTTGCTGGAAAATGACGAGCTGCAGGGGGCCATCGCCCGCCGCGTCCGCGCGCAGCTCGACGACTAGAACGTCCGTAGTTCAGTAACTACGGACTGGCGCTACTGAACGTCTCTCGCCTCAAGGTCCGTGGCCCAGCGCTGTGCGCCGCTCGAGCGCCACGCGACGGCCCGATAACCCTCGGCTCTCAGGCGCTCGTCTGCTTCTGGGGCGGGGTCATGATGGCGATCACGGGTCGGCAGGATGACGGTGGTGGACTCGCCGGTTTCTGGTGCGAGAGTCAACAGCCATGCACCACCTCCGCCGGATGAATTGACCGGCACGTCGCGGTGGATATAGGCACTTTCGGCCAGTGAGGTCATGGCCAGCACAGTACGGGCTCGCCGGCCCTCGTTCTTGGAACACGACTGTGCGATCAAGCGTCGGCCCTGGGGAGTGTCACGGCCGAATCGGTGGCTGCCGGGGACGGCCTGTCGCCCGGAGATCCGGGGGAGTGGTCTCGGCTGTCGATCGTCCGGTAAGCGATCCCAACAAGAAATTACGGCGTCTACGCCTCGGGATCGATCAAGTCCACGGCGAGTTCACCGCGCGAGATCATTGGGAGGTGGAGCGGCTGGTGAAAGACCCTGCCGGTGAGAGAAGCCATCGCTTCCCGGAGGTAGGGAAAGACAGTCATCACGGCGACTTCGCTAGCAAACAACTGGAGTGCTCGAGCGGTCAGAGTTGCCGGGTCTGTAAGTGCATACTCGCCTGCGACGCTGACCTCGGCCTCGCCAACTGACACCACGATTCGGGCATTCAGGCGAACGCCAAAACTGTCCTCGTCTCGGCGCTGCTGAACACCAATCGTGAGCTGCCCCTGGTCAGAGGCGTCTTCCTCGCTCAGAGGAGTGTCGTAGCGGCGCGCCGTCATCTCGTAATACTCAATGGAGTTGAGGTTTGACGAGGCAATGAGAGCTTGTAGGGCGTTGACGTCCTCGTCAGAGAGATTTTCGCTCACGCGACGATTCCGACTTGCAGCTGGACGTGTGATGTGCCGGCCCATGCCGACGTCGAGCCCGAGCGAATCGCGGCGGGCATGAGGATGGCTGTCTGAGGCAGCGTGGCGACAGATTTCCAGCGAGCAGCGACAGCGAGGTGCTCGGACTGACCGAGGTCGGGGGTGACAGAGTGCTCGACGAGGGCGCCAACAGCGTTGGCGTAACGGCGAAGGGTCGACATCTTCGGGTCGGATTCGTACCGCTCGAGCTTGTTGATGGCCTGCTGGCTGATGCCAAGCATGTCGGCGACATCCTTCTGGCTAAGTCCGGCACGCTGACGCATGTCGATCAGGTCTGCCTTCATTTGGCGGTCCTCGCGGGCGAGGAGCTTTGCGCGTGCCTTGGCCAGGTGGAGGTTCAAGGCAGGCAAAAGAGAATCGGTCCGGGGCGACATGGTTCCGAGCATAGACCGACAACCTGGAGGTTGTGCAAGGTGGGTTACGCCACCCAAAACGAGGGGCGTCCATCGGTGTAGCGCTTCGCTGCATGCACGATCTCGGTTTGCTGCGAAGCGTTTCCAGTCTTGATGTGCCGGTGGAGGGCGACGAGCATGAGCGGTAGTTCAGCGGGCTCACCGTGATAGAACCGGAGCTTCTTGCTCAACGCCGTGCGCCGCAACTCGTAAATGTCAGGGTTAGTGACGATGGGCTTGATGGGAGTGGTTTCGTCACCGCTGTCCCAAAGTTCTCCTCGAGCGGCGGCCTCATGAAGTTCTTCCACTTCGCCTTCCTCGTGAAACCGCGCGAACTGGGGCAGGCCTCCAAGCCAGGAGTCGTAGTCCTTGACAGTGTCGCGGGAGTCATCGAGGTAGTCGCGCCAGACGTATGGAACTTGTGCGGGTGTGCAGCACCGTGAGTCGGACCCGTTTCGCCGCTTTCTCCCCATGGACGCATCGTAATGGCACCCACCGACAGCGCCGCTAAGGGGCGCGATCTACGGTCTCCGCATGCCCGTTAGACGGTCGTTCATCGGGACACCTTCTCGAGCCGTTCTCGGTCGGGTGAGGTCAAGTGGTGCCTGGCCTGCGGATTCCCGCATGCCTGTCCCGCAAAAATGCCCGGTGATGGGGGTGTAAACGCTACAGTCGCCAGATGCTCATCGGATACGCCCGCGTCTCAACGTCCGGACAGGATCTCGCAGCACAGCGCGACGGTCTTGCAGCGCTAGGTGTTGACGATCAACACGTTTATGTTGACCACGGCTTGTCGGGTACAACCCGAGCCCGGCCGGGGCTCCGCGAGGCGCTGGCTGCGTGCCGTGCCGGCGACGTTCTGGTCGTGACAAAGCTCGACCGTCTTGCTCGATCGCTGCGCGACGCGACCGACATCGCGGACGAGCTGACGAAGAAGGGTGTTGCCCTGAATCTTGGGGGATCGGTCTATGACCCCACCGACCCGGTAGGCCGGCTCCTGTTCAATGTCCTCGGCATGGTCGCAGAGTTCGAAGCCGACCTCATCCGTGCGCGCACGCGGGAGGGCATGGCGATCGCCAAGGCCGCCGGCAAACTCCGCGGCCGCAAGCCCAAGCTCACCCCCTCTCAGGAGAAGCACCTCGTGCAGCTGCACCGCACCGGCGCCCACACGACCAGCGACATCGCCGAGCTCTTCGGCGTCGCTCGCTCAACCGTCTATCGAGCTGTCGAACGCGCAGAGCAGGTATAGGTGGGGACCGGGCAGCTCTCAACATGCGACCGCCGAAAGGTATCTAGCAGAGGCATACTTCAGGCATGAGTCCCCGTCGTGAGCCGAACTTGCTCCGCGCACAGCTCCGCGTGGGACTGATCGGCGTTGGCGTGGGCCTACTCCTGATCGTAGGAGCTGTCGTTCTCGGCGCGACCACTGACTTGAGCAGCTTCGGCGGAATCGTGATCGGGGTGGTCTTGATTGCTCTCTACGGCGGGCAAGCGATTTGGGCTTCAATCAAGCGCCGTCGTGCGGACAGACCCTGACTGTTCGCGCTGCATGGTTAGCGCCGCCGAGTGTCCCGGCTTGATGTTCCGATAGACGATCGCTTACAGACTCGGAGTGAGAGTCGGTCCAATGCCTGCTCGATGACGATCTACAGTTCCCACGTCACCCCTAGGAGTCGCGTGTCCGGAAATGAGCCCGGTTAGGCTCTGGCTCACGAACGAGGAGGACGCGTGTCAAAGGCTCCGCAGGCGACGCCGTATGAGGAAGCGATCATCGCCATCTGCCTGGGCGTTTTCTTCATCGGCATCGGCCTCTTCATGAGGTTCACGAGTCACGACCTCGGTGAGCCGATGGGCCGGGTAGGACTCCCGGGCTGGGCACTTGTCGGACTTCTGTGGATAAGCGGCGCCGGTGCAATCGGGGTGGGCATTATCCGGCTCCTTAGAGGCGCTCGTCCCTGAATCAGGCGCCCGTTAGGGGATCGGCTACCGGTCAGCGATCGAACTCGCGGATCACGTCCGCGAAGTCGTAGACCTCGAGTTCGACCTCGTTGGCGAGACGGTGGCCGGCAACGAGCCACACCTGGTGGAGCTGTTCATCAGACCAGCCGTGTTCGGGACTGCAATGCTGCGCCCACGTCTGGTACCACGCGTGGAGGCGCTCCCCGAGATCTGCGGACAGGCCGTAGTCGCCGGGTTCCTTCGTGTAGCCGTCTGAGCCGTCTTCCCAAAGGGGGTACCTGTGACCCCAGTCGAGGAAGAAGCGGATGCGTCGGAGCTCCCCATTGCGACTTCGCCGAGCGTGCTCGATGGCTTGTTCCGGCCAGATGCCGGAGGGGACACGCACCTCGGTCTGCGTGAAGGGGTCGACGACGAACTCGCGATCAGACACAGCGCCACCTTACGGTCTTACCTCGACAGAGACGCGGTGTCCCGATAGCCGATCGCTCAGCGGCCGTCCCGAGGCGCAGCCCTTCTGCACTCCGCCACGCTCGCCGCCGCAGACGACTGCACGGCTAACGTGCTCGATGAGGAGACGCCACCGTCGTCTTCACGGGTGTGAATGCGCTGCTGAAAACCGAGCACGTGCACGACTTTGGCTAGCGTGACCACATGACGATCTCCATCCCCAGCATTGAGACTCCGTTCCAGCCGTTCCCCGACGACCACTGGTCGGTGGATGCCGCCTCGGGCAGCATCAGCGTGTCCAGCATTCCGGGCACCGACATCTTCACCGACCCGGGCGGCGACGACGCCGGCCAGGTCACGTCGTCGACGCTGCACAACGCCGCAACGCTTCTCACCGATGCTCCTGCAGGCGACTTCCAGCTCAGCGCACGCGTCCGGGTCCGCTTCGCCGGCACGTTCGATGCCGGCGTGCTCTTCCTGCGCCACGACCTCGAGACATGGGCGAAGCTCTGCTTCGAGTTCTCGCCACGCGGGGAGGGCATGATCGTCAGCGTCGTCAACAACCGTGTGTCCGACGACGCCAACGCCTTCACCGTCGACGGCGATCACGTGCACCTGCGTGTCTCTCGGAAGGGGAAGGTCTTCGCCTTCCACGCGTCCCTGGACGGCGAACGATGGATTCTGATCCGCGCGTTCTCGCTACCCAACGGCGACAAGCCACTGGAGATCGGATTCGAGGCCCAGTCGCCCCAGAGCGACGGCTGCGACGTCGTCTTCGAGGAACCACGCCTCGTGGAGCGCACGATCGCCGACTTCCGCGACGAGTCGTAGAGCACCGTCCTTCTCTGCTGATCACCGCCGACGTCATCGAAGATGCAGCTGGTGTCCTCCTCGCCGTCTCATAGGTCATGTGGGGTGCCCGGTAGGGGATCGTTCACCGAGATCAGTTTCGGACTGACCTATCGAGACAGCTGGCGCCCCGTAGCTGCGGGGGAGTGGCTAGCGTCCGTCGGTGGTCGGTGATCGATCGTCTATTGAGACAGCCTTAGAGCAACTCCCTGCGCCGACGGAGTTGAGGTTGACCGTCGAATTTGCAAAGCCAGCGCGGATAGAGACAGCTTGGACTCGCTGCCCATCTGCGTCGAAGAAAAGGCGATGGTGCCGATGCTTTGAAAGTCCTGCCGCACTGTGGTCAGTGGAGGCCGGTGGTGCCGGGCATTCGGGGTGTCGTCAAACCCGACGACGCTGAGGTCTATGGGGACGCGGAGGCCTAGGTCGTCGGCGGCGTGCATGGCCCCGAAGGCCATGGCGTCGTTAGCGACGAACAGCGCTGTGAGGTCTTGGTCCGCCAGGAGGGTCACAGCCGCGGCGTAGCCGGTGTCCTCGGACCACGACCCGGTGACGACGTTCATCGATGACAGGCCGGCGGCTTCGCAGGCGTCGGCCCAACCACGGTGGCGCTGCTGGGCTGCCACAGATCCGGTCGCTCCGGTGATGTGCCCTATGTGGCGGTGGCCGAGGCCGATCAGGTGTCGCGTGGCGAGGGCGGCGCCGGCGTACTGCAAAGACTTTGCCCCGAGATCGCCGTCGAGGGTGTCCGTGTAGACCACGGGCATCCCGGGAGCTAGGTCATCAGCAACGACTGCGGCAAGGCCTGCATCGCCTATGACGATCAAGCTGGCGACGCGTTCAAGAAGGACATCCTGAAAGGCCCGCTCAATGTCGCCTTTGTCCCTCCCGTCTGCCGAGGAGACGACTGTCCGCACGCCCGTCATGGACGCTTCTCGCCGCACGGAGTCCTCGATGAGCGAAGGACCATAGCCATGACGGCCAAGATTGACGATCCCCAACGTCGTTCTTCTGCCAGACGCAAGGGCTTGGGCGGCGATGTCCGGCCGGTAGCCAAGGGAGTCGATGGCCTCGACGATGCGGCGCCTTGTGTCTGTGCGAACAGCAGGGCTCCCGTTCAGCACCCGCGACACCGTTTGGTACGACACCCCTGCCGCGGCCGCGACGTCCTTCATCGACACCCGACGGGGCGCCTCCTGGGGGAGAGGGCCACTCACGACTCATCCGGTGCAAGGTAAGCGGGGCTGAGGGGGAAAGGAGTCCGGCCGACGAGTCGGTCGCTACCGGCGTCGACGACGAGCTCGGCGGTGAAGTTCCACACCTGCGCCCCCGTCAACCCCGACTCGTCATCGACCTCAGCGAACCAGATCTCCCATGCTCGCCCGTCAGCAGCAGCGACCGCGACCACGAAGCGACTCGTGAACGAGGCTCCGATGTGGGGGAGGGGCTGATCGGAGTCGCTAAGGGCTGACCAGTAGCGAGCCAGCGTGTGGGCGAAGAGGAAAGCGTTGACCGGACGTTCCCGTTCCGGAGTGAGGTCCTCGAGCGCTCGCATCTCGAACGCCCACTCGTTCAAGTCCGCCGACTGGGCGCAGAGCAACGCGATCTTGGTCAAAAAGAAGTCCTGGATCAGCCCGACATCTCCCTGCGCTAAGGGGTGCACAAAGGCATCCCGGGCATCGCCCTGCGATTCTTTGTGAGTCATGACACTGCCTCTCGGTCAGGTTTGAAGGTAGGAGCCGCCGTGTTGAGGTGCTCCCGCAGCTCGGCGATCGCCTGGTCTGCCAAGGCGATCTCGTCACGGAGGGCGTTCACTTTGGTCTCGACCAGGGCTGCCGCCTCCGTGCTTGGCGCAGTCAAGTGCTGTCGGATCTCATCGAGGGATAAGTGGAGCCCACGAAGCCAACGAATGAGCGCCAAGACAGTGACCGTGCGGGGCTCGTAACGACGGAAGGACCCTCCTGGTCGCGCGGCGGAGGCGATGAGTCCTTGTTCCTCGTAGTGGCGGATCGTGCGATGCGAGACCTGGGCCTGGTCGGCGAGCTCGCCTATCAGCAAGAGCCGCCCGGAACGTTCTTCGACCATGCTTCCCTCCTCAACGTGACAAGATCTATACCCTCACGTTAGAGTAGGTTCCAGGAGGAACCCTCCGAAGCTTCCGGCCCAGCCAACGAGCTGCGCCACTGCGCGATGACGCGCCCCAGTCCTCATCAGAGCGGGCGCGTAGCCCGCACCAGAACGGAGCCATGAATGGCGATCACGTCCCCTGTGCCCACCACGAAACGTCCGAGGCCCTCGAGCAGCCCGACCGTGCTGCAGGCCCTCCGCAACCCACGCCTCCTCAGCCGCGAGGTCCTCGCCGGCCTCGTCGTCGCCCTGGCCCTGATCCCCGAGGCGATCTCGTTCTCGATCATCGCCGGCGTCGACCCCCGCGTCGGCCTCTTCTCATCGTTCGTCATGGCCGTCTCGATCGCGTTCCTCGGCGGCCGACCCGCGATGATCACCGCCGCCACCGGCGCCATCGCCCTCGTCATCGCCCCCGTCGCCCGGGACTACGGCCTCGACTACTTCATCGCCACCGTCATCCTCGCCGGGATCTTCCAGATCCTGTTCGCCGTGCTCGGCGTCGCCAAGCTCATGCGTTTCATCCCGCGGAGCGTGATGGTCGGCTTCGTCAACGCCCTTGCGATCCTCATCTTCACCTCCCAGCTCCCGCAGCTGATCGGCGTGCCGTGGGCGGTCTATCCCCTCGTCGCCGTTGGGCTCATCGTGATCGTGCTTCTGCCGCGCCTGACGAAGGTCGTCCCGGCACCCCTGGTCGCGATCGTGCTGCTGACAGCCGCCGTGATCGTGATGGGGATCTCCGTTCCCCGCGTCGGTGACGAGGGTGAACTGCCCCGCAGCCTGCCGACCCTGTTCTTCCCCGACGTGCCCCTCACGTTCGAGACGTTCCGCATCATCGCCCCCTACGCCGCCGCCATGGCCCTCGTCGGCATCCTCGAGTCCCTGATGACCGCCAAGCTCGTCGACGACATCACCGACACCCCCAGCCAGAAGACCCGCGAAGCGTGGGGTCAGGGCGCTGCGAACATGCTCTCCGGGTTCTTCGGCGGCATGGGCGGCTGCGCGATGATCGGACAGACCCTGATCAACGTCAAGGCCTCCGGCGCCCGCACCCGCATCTCGACCTTCCTCGCCGGTGTCTTCGTCCTGATCCTCGTCGTCGGCTTCGGCGACATCGTCGCGATCATCCCCATGGCCGCCCTCGTCGCGGTGATGATCATCGTCGCGGTCGGCACCTTCGACTGGCACAGCATCAAGCCCGCCACCCTCAAGCGGATGCCGATCGGGGAGACCATCGTCATGGTCCTCACCGTCGCCATCGTCGTCGCCACCCACAACCTCGCCATCGGGGTCGTCATCGGCGTGATCGCCGCGATGGTCGTCTTCGCCCGCCGCGTCGCCCACTTCGCCACCGTCGAACGCAGCATCGTCCGCGACTCCACCGGCACCGAGGCCGCCCACTACACCGTCGACGGGGAGCTGTTCTTCGCCTCGAGCAACGACCTCACCACCCAGTTCGAGTACCACGACGACCCCGACCGGATCGTCATCGACATGACCGGCTCCCACGTCTGGGACGCCTCCACCGTCGCCGCGCTCGATGCGATCACCACTAAGTACGACCACCACGGCAAGAGCGTCGAGATCGTTGGCATGAACGACGCCTCGACCCGCATGCACAGCCGCCTCGCCGGGAACCTCGGCAGCGGCCACTAGAACCCACAGACCCGGGGTGCCGACGCTATCCGGCACCCCGCCCCTGGGGACACGTGGTGTCGTGCCCACCCCAGGAAGCGCGCCCCCGGGCGCGAGCGGGAGGCCCGAACGCCCCCGCAGGTGGGCACCGCCTCCGCCCCCTTGGCGGTGCCCACCACCTCACTTCCTCTCCTCTTCCAGACAGGACATCTCATGACGAAGGAACAGCCCCGCGAGAACAGCTACGTCACCACCGCCCACCCCCTCGTGACCCCCGACGGCACCTACACCTCAGCGCCCCGCCCCACGACGGCCGGCCGCTACACCGACGCCGACCACACCAGCACGCACCACCGCCGCCGATGACCACCACCCCGACGGACACCGACGTACGCCCCACACGGACCCCCCGGATTGCCTACACGGCAGCGACCACCACGACCGCTCTCTGGGCAGGGAGTGCCCTGATCGTCTTGGCGCACCCCGCGCCGTGGACGATCGTCCTCGCCCTCAGCGCCACCGCCGCCGCTGTCACCGCTGCCTGGTTCCACACCGCAGTCACGACCTTTCCTGCACGCCAGCCCGCATGGCGGACCCTCCTCTCGATCCCTGCGCTTCGGCGCCACCCAGTCCTTGCCGGGACCCTCATGGCCGGCGCCTATTGCCTCGTCCACGCCGGCGTCGTCCTCCTCGGCAGCCCGAACGCCGTCGCGGATGCCGCACGGTTCGCCGTGATCGCCGTGGCATGCTTCGCCCTCCACCGGGCAGCCCGCCGCCACGATCACAGCGAGCCCACACCGCCCCCACGAGGAGAGCGTCGATGACCGCAAAGCGCGACGCACCGGAACGGCAGCAGCAGCCGGCGACGGAGCCGGAGAGCCGCGACCAGCAACGTCAGACCGTTCGAGACGCCGAACGGTACATGGCCGGCACCCTCAGCGAGAACACCCTCGTCTCCCGCATCAGAGAGCGCCTCACCGACATCCCCGACGCCTGACCGGCTGCACTCATGCCGTGATGGACTAGACCAATCGTCACCACGACGATCCGATTGTCAGGACCGGGCCTTCCTTCCCGGTCTTGACCCTGGGCCCCGCCCAGGGGTGCCACCCGTGTTCTGCGCACGGGCGCTGCACCGGTGGGTGTCGCCTTCCCGGGGACGGCACCCACCACCACCCCGACCACCAGGAGAACTGCCACGCCATCCACCGGCCCCGACACCAGCACCGTCCCCATCCCCGCCACCCCGAAGCCCAGCCGTACCGGCTCCGGCCGCATCACCGGCAGCTGGGTCGGCATCGTCACCGCTGGCGGTGTCCTGTCCCTGATGAGCGCACCCGGCCAGACCGCCGGCCTGTCCGTCTTCACCGACCCCCTCATCGCCGAGCTCGGGGTCACCCGCACGCAGATCTCCGTCAGCTACCTGATCGGCACTCTCGTCGGAGCCGCCGTCCTGCCCTTCATCGGTAGGGCACTCGACCGGTTCGGCATCCGCCGCACCACGATCATCATCGGCATCGCCTTCGCCCTGTTCCTCCTCGGCCTCAGCTTCGCCGCGGACGTCTACGGCCTCACCGCAGGATTCGCCGGCGTCCGCATGGCCGGCCAAGGCGCCCTGTCCCTCGCCGCCACGACCGCCGTCGCCCGCAGCGTCACCCACCGCCGCGGACTCGCCCTCGGCATCGCCAGCGCCGTCGGGTCCGCCGGCATCTCCCTCGTCCCGGTGTTCCTCGAACGACTCCTCGCCACCACGAGCATCCACACCGCCTGGCGCCTCGAAGCTCTCGCCGTCCTGGTCGTCGTCGTCACCATCGGCCTGTTCCTCCCGCGACGACACAAGAGCCGCACCGATGCGGTCACCGTCACCGCCAGCTCCGAGCAGGCGGCCTCGCCGGTGGGGGAGCCGGTCTGGACCCTCGGGCATGCCTCCCGCACGGGCATGTTCTGGGTCATCGCCTCAGGCCTTGCTACCGCGGGCCTGCTCAGCACGGCACTGGCGTTTCACCAGATCTCCGTCCTCACCGAACAGGGCCTGACGACCACCGAGGCCGCTGCCAACTTCCTCCCGCAGACCCTGACCGGCATCCTCGCGACGCTCGCCACCGGCGCCCTCGCTGACCGCATCGCCCCGAAGTTCGGGGTCACGTTCTCCATGCTCACCATGGCAGGCGCCCTCTGGCTGCTCCCCGTGGTCGCACCCGGCTGGACCGCCATCGCCTACGGCCTCGTTCTCGGAGCTGCCGGCGGAAGCCTCCGGGGCATCGAAGCGGCCGCCTATGTCCGCTACTACGGCGCGTCGAACATCGGCGTCATCCGAGGCGTCGCGACGTCGGTCAACCTCGCCTCGACCGCTGTCGGGCCGCTGCTGCTTTCGCTCGGCCACGACCTCACGGGCAACTACACCGGCCCCGTGCTGGTGCTTTCGGTTATCCCGGTCACCGTGGCGATCGTGTCGGTGTTCGCCCCCGCCCCGGTGCACCCGGACCTGCGGTCAGCGGCGGCGAAGCATCCCTAGGAATTCATCCGCCATCGACAGTTGAGCGACGAGCTTCCCGCGACGCTCTTCGGCGTCAGCGATGAACGCCGCTAGCTCGTCACGAAGCCGTGGGCTGTCAGGCCCGGTCGGGGCGTCCTCGAGTCCGTCGAGGACCTGCAGCAGCTCCATCATCTCTTCAAGGGAGAACCCGAGGGGCTTCATCCGTCGGATGACGAGCAGCCGGTCAAGGTCCGCCTGCGTGTAGAGACGGAACCCGCCTTCGCTGCGACCAGAGGCCTCGAGCAGGCCTACCTCGTCGTAGTGCCGGATGGTCCGGTGTGAGAGCCCGGTCTGCTCTGCGAGCTCGCCGATGTGCATCGTGACAACAGTCGTCTCGGTCAAATCGTCCTCCACTCGCAAAAAACCTACCCTTACGTTAGGGTAACTCGGTGGGTATGGCCTGAGTCTCGGCCAAGCCCCGCCGCGCCCATTCTGCCGGATGCGCCCGCGGCCCCTTGCGCACCGTCGCGCGACCCCGATCCCCGTCAGCGCCTCAGGAGCACCCATGTCCTCAGCAACAACCGTGTCCGCACGCCCCCGCACCCCCAACGGGCCCACCGTCCTCGACGCCCTCAAGAACCCCCGGCTGCTCAGCCGCGAGGTCATCGCGGGCCTCGTCGTCGCCCTGGCGCTCATCCCCGAGGCGATCTCGTTCTCGATCATCGCCGGCGTCGACCCCCGGGTTGGGTTGTTCTCGTCGTTCGTGATGGCTGTGTCGATCGCGTTCCTCGGTGGCCGGCCGGCGATGATCACTGCCGCCACCGGCGCCATCGCCCTCGTCATCGCGCCCGTCGCCCGCGAGTACGGGATGGACTACTTCATCGCCACCGTCATCCTCGCCGGCATCTTCCAACTGATCTTCGGCCTCGTCGGCGTCGCGAAGCTCATGCGCTTCGTGCCCCGCAGCGTCATGGTCGGCTTCGTCAACGCCCTCGCGATCCTCATCTTCACCGCTCAGCTGCCGAACCTGATCGACGTCCCCTGGATCGTCTACCCGCTGGTCGCGATCGGCATCGCGATCATGGTCTTCGTGCCGCGGCTGACCAAGGTCGTCCCGGCACCGCTGATCGCCATCGTCCTCCTCACCGCAGCCACCGTCACCGCCGCGATCGCCGTCCCCACCGTCGGCGACCAGGGCGAGCTGCCCGACAGCCTCCCGTCGCTGTTCTTCCCGTCCGTGCCGTTCACGCTCGAGACGTTCACGATCATCGCCCCCTACGCCGTCGCCATGGCCCTCGTCGGCATCCTCGAGTCCCTGATGACGGCGAAGCTCGTCGACGACATCACCGACACCCACTCCCGCAAGACCCGCGAGACCCTCGGCCAGGGCGGGGCGAACATCCTCTCCGGCTTCTTCGGCGGCATGGGCGGCTGCGCGATGATCGGCCAGACGATGATCAACGTCAAGGCCTCCGGTGCTCGCACCCGCATCTCGACCTTTATGGCCGGGGTCTTCCTGCTGATCCTCGTCGTCGGCCTCGGCGACATCGTCGCGATCATCCCGATGGCCGCCCTCGTGGCCGTCATGATCATGGTCTCGGTCGGCACCTTCGACTGGCACAGCATCAAGCCCTCCACCCTCAAGCGGATGCCCCTCGGCGAGACCATCGTCATGGTCCTCACCGTCGCCGCCGTCGTCATCACCCACAACCTCGCCATCGGAGTCGTCCTCGGCGTCGTCGCCGCGATGATCGTCTTCGCCCGCCGTGTGGCCCACCTCGCCACCGTCGACCGCACCGTCGTCACCACGGACGACGGCACCGAGGAGGCGCGCTACACCGTCACCGGCGCCCTGTTCTTCGCCTCGAGCAACGACCTCACCACCCAGTTCGACTACGCCGGCGACCCCGAGACGGTCGTCATCGACCTCTCGGGCTCGCACGTCTGGGACGCGTCCACAGTCGCGGCCCTCGACGCGATCACCACGAAGTACGAGCGACACGGCAAGCGCGCCCGCATCGAGGGCATGAACGCCCCCAGCGAGGCCATGCACGGCCGCCTCGCCGGCAACCTCGGCGCAGGTCACTAAAGCTGCACCAGCAACGAATAAGAGGGGCAGCACCGACTCGGTGCTGCCCCTCTCTGTCAGTTCGGCATTCAACCCGGGGACGTACAGCGACCGTCGGCCGTGCGGCCTCCGAACTCGCGGATTCAGCCACCTAAGCCGAAGCCGTCGCAGCAGTAGCTTCGGACGTCAGGATCGCCTGCACAGAGCACTGGCGGGAACCCGGTTCTCCGGATTCCCGCCAGCGAGTCACCGCTTCGCGGCGCTTGTTACTTGCTCTTCTTGTGCGAGGTCTGCGTGGTGTTGGGGTGCGACTTCGCGTACTTCGACGTCACGTACTTGCCAGTGATCGAGCTTCGCGACGAACCGCCGCTGCTCTTGCCGGACTTGGCCATGACTCCGCGCTCCTTCCTGCCGCGAGCGAGCGGACGGTCCACCCTCTTCGACACCGCTATAGTCCCGCAAAGGAGCGCATGTAGTGGTGCGACACGCCGACCACCACTACATGTAGTAATTTGAGGGTGATGATGGGTCGTGACGTGCTCTCAGCGGGTGCCCAGAAGCCGCCGGCGGGGCGCACTTGGTAGTGCTCTTGGAGCGCGGTGACTTCTTCCGAGGTGAGGTCGATGTCGACGGCCGCGGCAGCGTCGTTCGAGCTTGTCGCCGAGTACGGAGCCGAGCAGGACGACCTCGCGCCGGTGTTCGACGCCATCCCAGCCGACCCCGACGACACTCTCGCCGGTGCCGGGGACATAGCGAACCTGACGTTGTCCACGGAGCCGGCCAATGTTCGAGCAGATCTAGACCGAGCCCATGGCCGCTGACCAGCCGAGGCCTGCGGCCCCACCGGCACTCTCGGCGGCGCGCCCGCCCTGCGTAGCGCCGTCCGGTAGGCCATCGGTTACCGGACAGCCGCGGGGGGCTGCCGCGGACGGACATTGGCGACCTAGTCTCATCTTCATGGCTCCGCGTCCCCGCTGGTATCACACCCTCCAATCTTCCAAATCGGAGGTGTTGCTGGCCGTGGACCTCTACAACAGGTCGGGCAACGAACGGCAGCTCGAAGCGTTCATCGTTCACATGAACCTCGGGTGGACCAAGCTTCTTCAAGCCCGCACCGAAGAAACCGGCGGCGACCTCTACGTCAGGGACAAGCGTAACTGGCGGAAAAAACACCCTGAGGGCGGATTCCTCTACAAGCCCCTGCGCGAACTTCTTGCCGAACAGTTCGCCGGAACAGACCCGCGACTGAACAACATCAACTTTTTCCTCGGGCTCCGCAACCAGATTGAGCACCGACACGAGGCTAAAGTCGCTGCGCTCGTTGCAGGCCGCACGCAAGCCCTCCTCATCAACTACGAGCAGACGCTCGTCGAATGGTTCGGGCAGAACGAGGCCCTGGGTTCCGAGCTGCGATTCCCACTATTCGTCTCCGCGATCACGGGGGATGCCGTGGAAGCGGTGAAAGCACTGCGTACTCAGGTGCCGCAGGGGGTCTTGGACTGGGTGCAGGACTTCGACGCATCGCTCGAACCGGGACTCAGCGCCGATCAGCGCTTCGACTTCCGCATCTACCTCATCCCGCACGTCGGCCCCAAGACCGAAGCCGACGCCGCGATGACGTTCATTAACGACGCAGACCTCACAGATGACCAACGCGCAGCCGTCGATCAAGTACGAACCATCATCCGAGACAAACATGTCCCGGTGGAGGATCTCAACAGGTTCAAGGTTGGGGAAGTCGTTGACCAAGTAGCGGCCCGTATCTCCTTGCCCTTCAACGTGCACATGCACACGCAGGCGTGGAAAGCGTTCAAGGCCCGGCCGATGACCGGAGCGGCAAACCCTGCCGCCACACGGCACGACTTTTGCGTCTACAACCCGACTTTTGAGCAGTACACCTACACACCCGTGTGGGTGGAATACCTCGTTAGGCACTTGTCAAACCCTGTCAAGTACGCGGAAGTGAAGGCCTGGCAGCCGCCTGCTGCTGTGGCGGCAGCTACCTCCGATAGCGAACCGAAAACGGACGAGACTGGTTCATAGACGCACCGTCATCAAGATTGACGGTGGGCCCTCGTACGCTCCCGCCGTGGGAGTTCGAGGATCAGGGGAGACGGCTGCGAAGATTCTGCGCCGGCCGATCCCGACGCACCCGCTCGCGGTGCCGCCGGCACCGGGACAGTTCGGTGTCTGGCAAGTCCGCCGGGTGCGCTCTGCGCCCCTCGGCTACGTCCTCTCGCGCCCCGAGCTGGGCGGCATCGCGTACCACTGCTACGCCCACGGCCGGGACGATGCCGGCGGCCGGCCCTGGCTACGCCGAGAGGGCAGCTTGAACAGCGCTGTCGCGTGGATGATCCAGCACGAGGCCGAGCTGTCAGCCCTCACGGGCCGGCTGCACCCCGAGCCGGACGAGTGGCCGTCGTGACGGCGGGTGGCGCCCGGTCATGAGCTGGTTCGTCAGGCACCGCCCCAAGGGCGACACGAGCGCCGTGGCCGTGGCCGTCGAGGTGAACGCCCCGACGCCGGCCGACGCGATCGACCAGGTGCGCGCCACGCTCCCTGAGGATCGCATCGTGACCTCGGTCGCTCCCTACTGAGCCCGAGAGAGCCGTCAGGGGCCGCGCGTAGCTTGGCTCCGGTCAGCTTCCCCCCGAGCTGGCCGAGAGCTGCCGGGCGGTCCCTAACCCGCTAGGCAGCAGCAGCCCCCGCATTCCGGCTCCCCCCAGCCGGGCGGGGGCTTCTTCGTGCGCGCAGACCGTTCTCGAGTCCGGTGCCGGCCTAGGGGCACGGCCCGCTGCGCGGTCCGGGGGAGTCGCTGCGCTCCCGGGGAGCCGCTGCGCGGCGCTCAATGCCCTTCGGGCACGTCTTTTTGCCGTGAAGCCTTCGGCGGCTCGGTCGCTCCGCTCCCTCGTAGCCACCACCGGGTCTCCGTTCAAGTGGCTACGCCACCGGCTCCTCCGAGATTTTCGGCACGCGGTCGCGGGGCTCCCTTATTTCGCGCCGAAATTCTCTCCCCTGCCGCCCTCCGGGTTGCACTGCGCCCTCCGGTCGCTAAGGCGGAAAACCGCCTTCACGGCAAAAAAACGAGAGGGAGAGGAAGCAAATGCAGAAGCAGCAGATCACCACCGTGACCACGTTCGTTCCGGTCACAGGTGTGGGCGAGTTGCAGCGCCAGCTCCGCAAGTTGGGCGAGCGCGACTCGGACCTCGCGACGTTCGCGCGGAACGGGTGGGAACTTGCCCACACGGTGACCATCACCGGCCCCGAGGTCATGACGTTCGTCGACACCCTCACCCGCACCGACAGCGAGTGAGACAGGACGGGAGGGACCTATTCGAACTAGGTCCCTCCCGCTCAACCCATCATCACCGATCGACCCAGGAGCAGGAACCATGACCACCACCGCTACCAAGACCCGCCGCCCCGCCAGGACCGCCGCGCCCCGTAAGACGATCGAGGAGAAGAAGGCCCAGGCCGCCGCCCTCCACGAGTCGATCGCGACTCAGGTCGAGGCGCTCCGCGATTCCGACCGCTGGACCGCATTTCTCGACTTCGCGGCCGCGTTCCACTCGTACAGCCTCAACAACGTGTTGTTGATCCTCAGCCAGCGCCCCGACGCCGAGCGCGTCGCGGGGTTCCGCAAGTGGCAGAGCCTCGGCCGCCAGGTCCGCAAGGGCGAGAAGGCCGTGCGGATCTTCGGCTACAGCACCAAGAAGGTGACCGAGGAGGACGAGAACGGCGACGAGGTGGAAAAGCGCATCGCCAGGTTCCCCATCCTCTCCGTGTTCGACATCGCCCAAACCGACGTGATCGAGGGGGAGACGGATCGAACGATCGTCGACCAGCTCACCGGCGCCGAGGACCACGGCATCGTGGACGCCCTCAGCGTCTACCTCGACGGCGAGGGGTGGACGGTCGAGCGCCAGGACCTCACCGGCGGCCGCAACGGCTACAGCGACCCCGAGGGGCAGCGCGTCGTGATCGGGAACCACCTCAGCCCCGAGCACGCAGCAAAAACGATGATCCACGAGACGGCGCACGTGCTCATGGGCCACGTCGACGACCTCGCGGAGTACGCCGAGCACCGCGGCCTCAAGGAGACCGAGGCCGAGAGCGTCGCCTACGTCGTCGCCGGGCTCGTCGGGTTCGACGCCAGCGCCTACAGCGTCGGCTACGTCGCCGGATGGGCAGACGCCGACGTCGAGTTGATCCGCTCGACCGCTGCCCGCGTGCTCGCCACCGCGCACCAGATCGCCGCGATTCTCGACCCTGAGGACGAGGACGAGGACGAGGACGAGGACGAGGACGCCGACGAGGCCGACGCCGCCTGACAGCGGCAGGGGCCGCGGCTAGCGCCGCGGCCCCTCACCACGGCGGCCCAGCCGCCACCAGAGCCCCTAGACCCCGCAGGAGAACCGCCGTGCTCATCACCTATAGCCGCCCCAGGGACCTCGACCCGCGGCAGCTCGACCCCGCAGCACCCGCCGCCGACCTTGACCCCGCCGGGTACGAGTGCGAGGCCGAGACGGTCGACGTGCTCGGTACCCCGTGGAGCTGCACCCGCCGCCGAGCTCACACCGACGACGAGCACCGCGCCGTGTTCGGCCAGCTCGGAGATGGACCCGCCGAAGCCGTCGCGGTCGCGTGGGCGTACGAGCACGGAGGGGCCGGTTACGGCCCAGCCTCTCCCGAGGTCGTGCGCACCATCACCGTGACCGTGACGTTTCCCGAGTCGGCCTCGACCGGCGTCGCGGCCGACCGGATCGCGGCCGACGTGCTGTCGAGCTTCTGGGAGTGCGACCACGACCACGTGCGCGTGGCCGTGACCAGCTCGACCCGCTCGGCCTGACCCGGCGGTGCCCGGCCGCCCGCGAGCGGCCGGGCGAGGGGCCCGCCCCTCGCGCACCCCAACGGAGCAAGCTCCGCTAGAGGAGCCGGCGTGAACGCCGGCACTGCTGGGCCCCGTGCCGGGGCCGTTCTTTGGTCGTGGAGCCCGGGGCAGCGTACGGACGATCGGGCTCCGCGCAACCGGCTTTCGCGGCATATCCTCCCTCGCTTCGCTCAGTCCGGTATTCCACGACCAGTTGCACTGCCCCCGCTCGTCCTGCCGGCGATTCCATCGCCTCCACGGCCAAAAAAACGTGGGGGAGAAAGGGAAGAAGCCATGACCCAGATCATCGACACCACCGCTCCCGATGTCGTTCGGTTCCTCGACGTGTTCGACGACCAGATGCTCGCCGGGGACGTCGGCCCCCGACTCACCTGTGGCGAGGTCGAGGCCCTAGCCGGGATGCTCCGAGCAGTCGGAGCCGAGGGTGCGGCCGCTGCCTGGATCGAGGGGCACTCGTGGGGAGACGACGATATCGACGACCTCCACCGCCGATCCGAAGTTGAAGCGAAGAAACACTATCCCCCCTTATGCTCCTTGCACTAGGGGGGGTATACTTTTGGTAGGAAATCAACCGAGGGGGTCGGAATCGTGATTACCGTCTACAGCAAGCCGGACTGTCAGCAGTGCCGCATGACCTACCTGGCGCTCGACGCCAAGGGGCTCGACTATCAAGTGGTCGACGTCACCAAGAGCGTCAACGCCCTCGAATTCGTCAAGGAGCTGGGCTACCTCGCCGCACCCGTGATCGTCGTCTCCGAGCATGACCACTGGACAGGCTTCCGGCCCGACAACATCGCCCGAGTGGCTGCCGGGGGAGCGACCGAGAGCGAAGCGGTCGAGGCCTGACCGTGGACCTGGACGGATGGGCCGAGGAGGAGGTGCCTCCTCCCACCGACGCTGACGCGCCGCCCCAGTACGACGACCCTGCCAACGAGGTCGAGCCGTGGGAGCTGACCCGCGCCGAGAAGCGCATCTACGAGGCCGGGTTCACGACGGCGTACCTAATGCGAACCAACGAGATTGAACGCCTCGCCCAGGCAGTCGACCGCCTCAACAACGAAGCGGATCGGCTCTACCGGATCGCCTTCGACCACCGCCACTGCTCGTGCTGGAAGGGCCGCCACCACGACCCAACTGCAAGCCCTGTCTGACGCATAAAAACACTAGCCCCCCTTGTGTTGCTAGCAATAGGGGGGCTAGAATAGTGTTATGCCGAAGCCGCAGAAGTACCGGGACGTAACCAAGTTCCTGAAGTCTCAGGGATGGGTGTTCTTGCGATCCGGCAAGGGCAGCCACGAACTATGGGGCCTGCCGGATGAGTCGGTGTCAGTCTCGATCCCGAAGCACGGCGAAGTGTCCGCGGGCATCGTCGGCCAACTCATCAAGAAGCTACCCGCCCACCCGAACAACTGGCGATAGGAGACACCGTGACCGACACCAACACCGCCGCTCCCCGGCCCGTGGTCGTGACGCTCGACCTCACAGATGACGACGTGTACGCCGTCCTCGTAAACTCCCTCCGAGAGGCAGCCGACGCGGCCGCTGAACGTGCCGAGCGCGAGGGGGAGAACGAAAACCCCAACGACGAATGGGCCGAGGACCAGGAGCGCATGGCTCAGATCGGCCGGGAACTCGTGGCCAACATTGAGGCGCAGCTCGACGCAGGCTCCGCCGCAGCGACCAAGGACCCCTCATGACCGAACCCCGCCAGCTCGAAGCGTCCGCCACCCGTGACGGCCGCTGGTGGCTTGTGCGCATTCCCGAACTCGACGCAGTGGGCCAGGCCCGCACCGTGCGCGACATTTTCGCTGTCGCCGCCGAGGTAGCAGCGCTCCACTTGAACGTCCCTGAGGAGGCCGTCGACGTGCACGTAACCGTGCACGTCACGGAGGAGGCGGAACGTCTCTGGGAGCAAGCGCGCCAGGTCGAGGAAGAAGCGCGCGCCGTGCAGCAGCGTGCCGCCGAGCTGCGCCGTGAGGCCGTACGTCGAGCGCGAGCCGATGGGTACAAGTTCGACGCGGCCGCGGCCGCCTTCGGCGTCACACCCGGCCGTATTCAGCAGCTCGCCGCTGAGCCCGTCGCGTCGTAGCCGGCGGTCCGCCGTGACGAGGCCCGCGTGAGGATCAGCGAGCACGACCGGTTCTGGGGTTACGTCGTCAAAGGGCCGGCGGTCGACGACTGCTGGTTGTGGACCGGCGCCGTCTCCGACGACGGCTACGGCCGGTTCTGGACCAGGCAAGACGAAGGCCGTCAACGCGCCGTCCGTCCCCAGCGGTATGCCTATGAGGAGGCAACCGGCGTCACGCTCCCGTCGTCGACACTGCTTCTCCACGGATGCGACGTGCCGCTGTGCGTCCACGCCGACACCAACCCCGAGGTCTCACACGTTGCGCCCGGCACCCACCGCGACAACATGCTCGATCGCGCCCAGAAGGGCAGACACGCGAACCGATGGACCGCCGTCCACTATCGCGGCCTCCCGAGGGAGGAACGCGTGCGCCGATCGCGCGAGCTGCGCGACGCCGTGCTCGAGCACGGGTGGGACCCCGACCGCATACGCCGCGCCTTAAACGGGATCGGCCCGGGCCAACCAACTCTGTGGTGACCCGGGCCAAAACCTAACGCCTACTACGCGGCGGACGGCTCGCCCTCGCGCTGCTCCGCTGTCGCTCCGGCGGACTCGCCCTCGCCCGCGATCGGCTGCGCCGCGCCGGTGGGGGAAGTCTCGCCGCCGTTCCCGGCGGGTGCCTTTTTGACGTCGCGCAGCGCGACACCGAGACGCGACGCGACCTCGGCTCGGGTGATGCCGAGAGCGAGCATTTTCTGCATGACCGCCTCGGCTTCGGCGCGAGCGTCGGCGCTCTGCTTCTCCGCGCGAGCGCGAACGGCGGCGACTTCCTTCTCGGTTGCCGCGTCAATTTCGTCGAGTGAGTCCGCGGCGACAAAGTAGTCCACCGCGAGCTGCTCCAGCTTGTCCTGCTGCTGCCGGAATTCGGCAGCCTTCTCGCGCGCCCGGCGACGCGCCTCGGTCTGCTTGGCAGACTTCCGAACCTCAGCCATGAGCGGTCCCTCCTGTTGGTGCCTCCATTATGCACGCACCCCTCGCGCGGCTCGGGGTAGCTCGGTGCCCTGGCACCCAGGACGACCCCTGGCGGGATCGTCGTGGCCCTGGTCGGGCCACCGGCTCGGACTACACACGGGCCGGTTCCCGAGCCCGACGTGCAGCCACGAGCGCGGCTCGGCCTTAGCTGCTCGACCGACGTTCACTCCCGCGGCTTTCCTCGTTCCTCGTCAGC
>Ga0308161_1000345_pt1 | contig 81064 bp, 79 predicted proteins | sample PhyFR2_FD_201034 | JGI IMG/M metagenome (GOLD analysis project Ga0308161, IMG submission 201034) | Phyllosphere microbial communities from UC Gill Tract Community Farm, Albany, California, United States - DLSLF.R2 | ecosystem: Host-associated > Plants > Phyllosphere > Unclassified | place: USA...
AGCGCATGTCGTTCGCCGACATCGAAAAGACCATCGCCGACTACGCCAAGAAGGCCCGTGACGGCAAGCTGAGCCTGGAAGAACTGCAGGGCGGCACCTTCACCGTGACCAACGGCGGCACCTTCGGCTCGCTGCTGTCCACGCCGATCATCAACCCGCCGCAGAGCGCCATCCTGGGCATGCACGCCATCAAGGAACGTCCGATCGCCCAGAACGGCCAGGTCGTGATCGCGCCGATGATGTACCTGGCACTGTCCTACGACCACCGCATCATCGATGGCAAGGATTCGGTGCAGTTCCTGGTGGACATCAAGAACCAGCTGGAAAACCCGGGCCGCATGCTGTTCGGCCTGTAAGACCCGCCACCCCTCCGCGCCTGCGCGGAGGGGTGTTGGTTTTACGGCACTGCACCGCACTGCCCTGCTCTCTCCCCGGCGCCTGCGCGCCACCGGCTTCGACCGAAGCTCGGGAATGCAACAAGGACTATTTCAATGGCTGAACAATTCGACGTCGTCGTCATCGGTGCCGGTCCGGCCGGCTACCACGCCGCCATCCGTGCCGCGCAGCTGGGTCTGAAGACCGCCTGCATCGACGCGGCCTTGGGCAAGGACGGCAAGCCGGCCCTCGGTGGCACCTGCCTGCGCGTGGGCTGCATCCCGTCCAAGGCGCTGCTGGATTCCTCGCGCCAGTTCTGGAACATGGGCCACATCTTTGGCGACCACGGCATCAGCTTCAAGGACGCCAAGATGGACGTCGAGGCGATGGTTGGCCGCAAGGACAAGATCGTCAAGCAGTTCACCGGCGGCATCGGCATGCTGTTCAAGGCCAACAAGGTCGCTGCCTACTACGGCTTCGGCGAACTGCAGCCGGGCAACGTGGTCAAGGTCACCCAGCATGACGGTTCGATCGTCGAGCTGAAGGGCACCAACGTCATCATCGCCGCCGGTTCGGACTCGATCGAACTTCCGTTCGCCAAGTTCGACGGCGACACCATCGTCGACAACGTCGGCGGCCTGGACTTCACCGAAGTGCCGGCCCGCCTGGCCGTGATCGGCGCCGGCGTGATCGGTCTGGAACTGGGCAGCGTGTGGAAGCGCCTGGGTTCGGAAGTGACCATCCTGGAAGCGCTGCCGGAGTTCCTGGCGGCCGCCGATACCGAAGTGGCCAAGGCGGCCGCCAAGGAGTTCAAGAAGCAGGGCCTGGACATCCGCCTGGGCGCCAAGGTCTCCAAGGCCGAAGTGACCAGCAAGGGCAAGAAGAAGGAAGTCGCGCTGACCTACGCTGACGCGGAAGGCGAAAAGAGCCTGATCGTGGACAAGCTGCTGGTGGCCGTTGGCCGTCGCGCCGCCACCAAGGGCCTGCTGGCCGAAGGCACCGGCGTCAAGGTCAACGAGCGTGGCCAGATCGAAGTGGACGACCACTGCCACACCGGCGTCGACGGTGTCTGGGCCGTGGGTGACTGCGTGCGCGGCCCGATGCTGGCGCACAAGGGCTTCGAGGAGGGCATCGCGGTTGCCGAGCTGATCGCCGGCCTGCCGGGCCACGTCAACTTCGACACCATTCCGTGGGTCATCTACACCGAGCCGGAGCTGGCCTGGGTCGGCAAGACCGAGCAGCAGCTGAAGGCCGAGGGCATTCCGTACAAGGCCGGCAGCTTCCCGTTCGCTGCCAACGGCCGTGCCGTGGCCATGATCGAGCCGGCCGGCTTCGTCAAGGTGCTGGCCCACGCGGAAACCGACCGCGTGCTGGGTATGCACCTGGTGGGTGCCAACGTGTCCGAACTGGTCCACGAAGGCGTGCTGACCATGGAGTTCAACGGCTCCTCCGACGATCTGGCGCGCATCTGCCACGCCCACCCGTCGCTGTCCGAAGCGGTGCACGACGCGGCCATGGCCGTGACCAAGCGCGCGATCCACAAGGCGAACTGATCGCCCTGCGGACCGTGTAACGAAAAACCCCGCCAAGGCGGGGTTTTTTTTGTGCGTGCTTGCGCGGTGGCAACCACTGCCGGCGGGCGCCTCGACCATCGCTCCGGTGGGACGGCTCGCTGGCGTGCGCCTCGACCATCGCTCCGGTGGTACGGCTCGCTGCCGCTCGCCTCGGACCATGGCTCCGGTAGTGCCGGCCGCTGGCCGGCTCCTCGATCAGCCCTACGTGGAGCCGGCCAGCGGCCGGCACTACCAGCGCGATTCCGTCAGCAACACTGCAAGCCCAGCCAGGTCTGCGACAGATCCCGCGCGGTCAGGTCCTGCCGGCGGACCCAGGCGTACAGCATTCCCGAATCGCCCCACATCGCCTCCTCGTCCGAATCCAGCTGCAGCAGCAGCGTCCAGTCGGCCACACCGGCCGCCAGCGCAGCGGCGCGGGGATCGCCATATCCGCTCGGGTCGCCGCAATACAGGCCATGGCTGACCAGCTGCGCTTCCAGTGCCATGTCGCCCTGTACGTTATGCGACCAGCCGCCCATACCGTGCCGCTCGCCCGGCGTCGGGGAGCCCAGGTCGGCAACCTCCTCCACCAGCGCGTAGTAGCCCTCCTCCGCGTCGTCATCCCAGCTCAACCCCGCGTCACGCAGCGCCTGCGCCACCTGCTCGCCCTCGGACGAAAACGGATGCGGCAGGCTCCAGGACTGATGGAACGCCAACGCGGACGGTGCCAACGCGGTCTCCGCATCCGGCGCAGGCAAACGTTGCAACCCGTCCGCGTCGAACAGGCGGACGCCATGCCCACTGCGATCGGCCGGGTCATAACCCCACGGTTGCGTGTCGATGTCGTAGAAGAACGACAGCACGCCCTGTGCGGGCAGATCCAGCCCACACTGCAGGCCCTGCACGTCGGCCAGGTTGATCTGCAGCAGGAAATCCAGCGGCCTGCCCTTGTGGGTGGGCCATGTGAAGCCGGCGGGCACATCCGGCCCGCCACCGATCCGTGAGGCGCCGATCGGTGCATCCGCCTCCGCCCGGCGGCTGAATCCCACGCGCGGCCGCAGCCACGGCAGCAGCACGCCGGCATGCGCGCCGAACCCATGCGATGCGCAGAGCGCGGTGGATTCCTGTTGCGTCAGCGTCATGGCCACCTCGCTGTCTGAAAGCAGACAGCAGTCTAGGCGCAGCACCCACAAGCCCGGTAGAGCCGACCGTTGGTCGGCTGCCCTTTTTGCCGGCCACACGAAGAGCCGGCCAGCGGCCGGCACTGCCCCGGCCGCCCCGCGCGGCAATCAATATCACGTGCGCGTGGGGCGCTTCTCCGGCGCTGCCGCAGCCGGTGCATTCGGCGCGTCCTCGCAGACCCGATGCTGCGCGACCACCTCGTCCACCTTCCATTCCTTCACCACCCGGCAGTGTTGCGTCGGCGCTTCCTTGCGAGCCGCAGACTCGGCACCCTCCTGACCAGGATTCTGCCGCTCCACCCACGCCTTGGGCGGTTCGGCGGCGAACGCAGGCGCCGCCAACCACAGCGCGACCAGACCAGCGCACAGCCGGCTCATGCGGCCACCGGCCCGCCGCCCAGCAGCCGTGCCGGCAGCATGAACAGCGCGCGCAGGAAGGCGAACACGGCCGAGAAGGTGATGCCGACCAGGCGGAACGGCAGGCTCAGCAGCCACACGAACGGCCAGGCGAGCAGCGCCAGGACCGCCAGCGGCCAGCACAGCACGAACAGCAGGCACCACACCCCCAGCGCGAACAGCGTCTTCATCGTCGGTCTCCACCGGCACCGGGCGACAATGCCCGCAGGCTCACGTTGCCGTTGCAGCGCCCGCGCGGCAAGCGGGATGCGACGAACACCAACCTCGGCCGACGAAACCGGGAATACGCCGATGAGTGCCCACGGTCGGTGATGACGCCGCGATGGTAGAGCGGAGCGTTGCCCGGCTGAACGGCCAGGATCGCCGCTTCGGTAGAGCCGAGCGTTGCTCGGCTGAATAGCCAGGATCGCCGCTTCGGTAGAGCCGAGCGTTGCTCGGCTGAATAGCCAGAATCGCCGCTTCGGTAGAGCCGAGCGTTGCTCGGCTGAACGGCCGGGATCGCCGGCCGCGAGAGCAGCCGACCAACGGTCGGCTCTACCCCGTTCCGGGCCCAGGCGTAGCGAGCCATCGCCCAGGCGTACCGACCCATGCCGGGCGCACCGGCCAACGGCCGGTACCCAATCCGTTACGGGGCCAGGGCCCAGCGCCGGTAGCACACGACCGTTGGTCGCGTGCCCCAGGTCATTCGAACGAACCCACCGAATCGTGCGACAGGTTGTCGAAGCGGGTGTACTCACCGAAGAACTTGAGCTTGCACGAGCCGGTCGGGCCGCCTCGGTGCTTGCCGATGATGATCTCGGCCAGGCCCTTGTCGGGCGAGTTTTCCTTGTTGTAGTAGTCGTCGCGGTAAATGAACACGATCATGTCCGCGTCCTGCTCGATAGCGCCGGATTCGCGAAGGTCGGCCATCACCGGGCGCTTGTCGGTACGGGTTTCCAGCGAGCGGTTGAGCTGGGACAGCGCAATCACCGGCACGTTGAGTTCCTTGGCCAGGCCCTTCAACGAACGCGAGATTTCCGAAATTTCGGTTGCACGGTTTTCGCTGTTGCCCGGCACGCTCATCAGCTGCAGGTAGTCGATCACGATCAGGCCCAGGTCGTGCTCGCGCTTGAGGCGACGGCATTTGGAGCGCAGGATCTCCGGCGACACGCCCGGCGTGTCGTCGATGAAGATCTTGGTTTCCTTCAGCATCCGGATCGCGCCGGTGACCCGGCTCCAGTCTTCGTCTTCCAGCTGGCCGGTACGCAGGCGCTGGGCATTGATGCGGCCGTTGGAGGAAATCAGACGCATCGCAAGCTGCGAAGCCGACATTTCCATCGAGAACACCGCCACGCCCTTCTTGGACTTGATCGCCGCGTACTCGGCGATGTTCAGCGCGAAGGTGGTCTTGCCCATCGCCGGGCGCGCGGCCAGAATGATCAGGTCGGTCGGCTGCAGGCCGGAGGTCATTGCGTCGAAATCGGCGTAGCCGGTCGGCAGACCGGTGATGTTGCCGCCGTTCTCGAAGCGGTTGCGCAGTTCTTCGAACGCGTCTTTCAACGCGCCGGGCATCGCCACGAAATCGGTGCGGCCACGCGCGCCCTGCTCGGCGATGGCGAACACCGACTTTTCCGCCGCCGACAGCAGTTCGCTACTCTCGCGGCCTTCGGGTTGGAAGCCGTCGTTGACGATGTCGGTGCCCACCTGGATCAGCTGGCGCAGCACCGCCTTGTCACGCACGATTTCGGCGTAGGCGGCGATATTGGCCGCCGACGGCGTGGTGCTGGCCAGTTCGATCAGGTAGGCGCCATCGCCCACCAGTTCCATCCGGCCCTGCGACTCGAACCACTCGCCCAGGGTGACCGCATCGAACGGGCGGTCGCGCTCGGACAGCTCGCGGATCGCGCGGTAGATCATCTGGTGGTCGCGACGGTAGAAGTCGGTCTCGGTCAGCTGGTCGTTGATGCGGTCGTAGCTTTCCGGCGCCAGCATCAGCCCGCCCAGCACCGCCTGTTCGGCCTCGATCGAATGCGGCGGCACGCGCAGCTGGTCGATCCGCGATTCATCGCGGTCGAAGCGGTCACCGCGGTCTTTGCGGTCGGAACGGAAGCCAGAGCGGGCGGACATGTGAAGGCGTACTTCCTGCGGTGCGGGCGTGGGCATGGTAGGCACGGCGCGCGCGCCGCAGCCACGCACAACCCTGTGGATAAGCAGTGGATGAGCTGGGTATAACGGCGCTTGCCGGTCGGTGCGGCGGCAGCGCGTGGCGCACGACGCCGGGCCGTGCGCCGCACCGCATTATCGCAGATGCACCCTGCTCAATGCTGACCGCCGTGCGTGGCGATCCAGGCGAGGAATGTGTCCACGAAGCCCTGCAGGAACGTGCGGGTGCCTTCACTGGTGATGGTGCCCGCCTCGTCGATCAGGCCCTCCTTGAAATGCAGGAACACCTCCGGCTGGCCCAGCACCGGCATGTCCAGGTAGGCCAGCACGTTGCGCAGGTGCTGCTGGGCCAGCGCGGTGCCGATCACGCCGACCGAGGCCCCGACCACCGCCGCCGGCTTGCCCGCGAACGCGCTGTCGCCGTAGGGCCGCGAGCCCAGGTCGATGGCGTTCTTGAGCACCCCGGGGATGGACCGGTTGTATTCGGGGGTGACGAACAGCACCGCGTCGGCGTCACGGATCTGCTTTTTCAGGCGCACGCCCTGCGCCGGGTAGTCCGTGTCGAAATCCTGGTTGTAGAGCGGCAGGTCGCCGATCTCCACATGCTCGAAACGCGCCTTTCCGCCGGCCAGCTTCTCCAGCGCATGGGCCAGCGCCTTGTTGTGCGAGCCCTTGCGCAGGCTGCCAACCAGTACCGCAATCTTCAGTTCGGCCATGGGATGTCTCCGTTGGGGGAAAGCCCAAGCCTAGGCGGGCGGCCCTTCGGTCGTGGTGAAGGGTGGCTACCCCTCAATCCCACATCGCCCCGCACATCAGCCACCCATGGGGTGGCTCTACCGGTGCGCCGGGTCGTTGGTTCGTCGGGCGGCGCAGGTTGATGGCGCCTGCATGCCGACCAGCAGTCGGCACCTAGCCGCCCTTGACGGTGGCGCGCACGTCGCGCCAATGCGCCTGCCAGGCCTGGAACATCAACACGTTCCACAGGTGCGTGTGCCACTTGCGCTCGCCCTGCTGGAACTGCTGCCACAGCGGCACCACCGCCTTGACGTTGAACACGCCCTCGGCGGCCAGCCGGGACGGGTCAAGCAGTGCATCGGCCCAGCCGCGCAGGTCGCCCTTCAGCCAGGCGCTGACCGGTGCGCCGAAGCCGCGCTTGGGCCGGTGGACCATGTCCTGCGGCACGTAACGGCCCAGCACCTGTTTCAGCAGGTACTTGCTCACCCCGTCGCGCTGCTTCATGCCCAGCGGCAGCGACCAGGCGAACTCGGCCACGCGCCAGTCCAGCAGCGGGGCGCGCGCCTCCAGGCTCACCGCCATGCTGGTGCGGTCCACCTTGCACAGCAGGTCGTCGGGCAGGTAAGTGTTGAAGTCGGCCAGCATCATCGCGTCGGCCGGCGAGCCGGCGCCGTGCAGCGGGTCGGCCAGGTCATAGAAGCTGCCTGCCCCGGTGGCCCCCTTCACCGCCGCCACCGGGTCGCGCCAGCGCGAGATGCGGTTGCGGTACACATCGCCGATGCCGCGTGCGCCGGTCTCGGCCAGCAGCGCGGCCAGGCCACCGGTGCGCGAAGCCTCGCCCTGGGTCTGCGAATGCGCCGCCATCCAACGCCGCAGCGGCGCCGGCACCTTGCCCAGCATCGCCCAGTTGCGCAGCGCGCGCTGGTACCGGCTGTAGCCGAAGAACAGCTCGTCGCCGCCGTCGCCCGACAACGCCACCGTGACCGACCCGCGCGCCAGCTTCGCCACCAGCGCGGTGGGCACCTGCGAGGCATCGGCGAAAGGCTCGTCGAACATGGCCGGCAACTGCGGCACCACCGCCAGGGCATCGGCGCCACTGACGTACAGCTCGGTGTGATCGGTGCCCAGGTGCTGCGCCAGCGCCTTGGCCAACGGGGCTTCGTCGTGATCCGAGCCCTGGAAGCCGATGCTGAAACTGTGGATGGGCGACGCCGACTGCGCCTGCATCAATGCGGCCACGACCGACGAATCGGTGCCACCGGACAGGAACACGCCGACCGGCACGTCGGCCACCATGCGCAGCGCCACCGCATCGCGCAGCACCGTGTCCAGCTGCGCCTCGGCCTCGTCGTCACTGCCGCAGAACGGCTGCGCGAGTGCCTGCTGCATGCGCTCGCGCGCATTCCAGAACGGCACCTGCTGCTGGTCCGGCCGGTGCGCCGCCGCACCGGCCGCCACCGCCGCCGCGTCCAGCCGCAGCGCGCGGCCGGGCATCAGCTTGAAGCAGCGCTCGTGGATGCAGTGCGGGGCAGGAATGTAGTCCAGCCGCAGCAGCAGGGTCAGCGCGTCGCGGTCGATGTCGTTGTCGAAGTCCGGGTGCTGCCACAGCGCTTTCAGCTCCGAACCGAACACCAGCGCATCGCCGGCCCAGCCGTAGTACAGCGGCTTCTTGCCCACCCGGTCGCGGGCCAGCCACAGGCACTGCTCGGCGTGGTCCCACAGCGCGATGGCGAACATGCCGTTGGCGCGCTGCAGGGTCTCGTCCAGCCCCCAGGCCACGAACGCGGCCAGCAGCACTTCGGTATCCGAATGCCCGCGGAAGCTGTGCCCCAGCACTTCCAGCTCGGCACGCAGGGCGGCGAAGTTGTACACCTCGCCGTTGTAGGCCAGCACGTACCGGCCGTCATTGGACGCCATCGGCTGGTGCCCCAGCGGCGACAGGTCCAGGATGCTCAGCCGCCGGTGCGCCAGGGCGATGCCGCGGCCGGCATCGGCCCACACCCCGCTGTCATCCGGGCCACGATGGACCAGCGCGTCGCCCATGCGCCGCGCCAAGCCTTCCAGTGCTGCCTGTTCCGTTACCGGAGCCGGCAACAGCATTCCTGCCAATCCACACATGCGTCAGAGATCCTGCGCCAGTACCCGGGCGGCGCTTACCAACGCATTGTCGCTTGGAAGCACGCACATTGCTGCCCCCGCCAGCGGGGTGTAGGTGTCGGCGCCGCACACCCGCTGCAACGGCAGGTGGCCCAGCCCGGCCTCGACCAGCGCGGTGATGACGCCCTCGCCCACCCCGGCGCTGTGCCGGCCTTCGTCCACCACCAGCACGCGCTGGGCGTCGGCCGCCTGTTCGGCGATGAAGCCGGCATTGAGCGGCACCAGCCAGCGCAGGTCTACCACCCGCACCTGCCAGCCCAGCTCGGCCTGGATGGCGCGCGCCGCGCGCAGGCTCATCGGCACGCCGTTGCTGTAGCTGAAGATCACCAGGTCGTTGGCCTCCGGCGCGTACACCCGGCCCTCGCCCGGCCGCATGGTCTGTGCGGGCGGCGGGTACGGGAACAGCCACTGGCCATCGCCGGGCTCGTACAGGTCCTTGGTCATGTACAGCGCGATCGGCTCCAGGAACACCGACACGCGCCCGTCCACCTGGGCCAGTGCCGCCAACGTGCGCAGCATCATCGCCGCATCGTCGCCGCGCGACGGGCACCCCACCACCAGGCCGGGGATGTCGCGCAGCGCGGTGGTCGAGTTGTCGTTGTGGAAGTGCCCGCCGAAGCCCTTCTGGTAACCCAGCCCGGCGATGCGCACCAGCATCGGGTTGCGGTACTGGTCGTTGGAGAAGAACTGCAGCGAACAGGCCTCGCCGCGCAGCTGGTCGGCGGCGTTGTGCAGGTAGGCCAGGTACTGGATCTCCGGGATCGGCAGCATGCCCAGGTTGGCCAGGCCCTGGGCCATGCCCAGGATCATGGTTTCATCCAGCAGCGTGTTGAACACCCGGCGCGGGCCGAAGGCCTTGAGCAGGCCCTTGCTGACCGTGTACACGCCGCCCTTCTGCGCCACGTCTTCGCCGAACAGCAGCGTGGACGGGTATTTGGCCATCAATTCGTGCAGGCCCTGGTTGATCTGGATGGCCAGGTGCCGCGGCGGCAGCTGCTCGGGCAGCTGCGCCTCGCTGCCGAAGGCGGCCACGCGCGCCTGCGGATCGGCCACGCGTGCGGCTTCGGCCTGCACCGCCGCCGGCGAGTAGGGGGCCAGCGGCGCCATGATCTGCGCCAGCCCGTCGAGCTTGGGCCGACGGTCGGCTTCTTCGGCCGCGGCGAAACAGCGTGCGCGCATCGCTTCGTAGCGCTGCAGAAGCTGTTCGGGCGTCATCCAGCCCGAATCCAGCGCAATCTGCGCCGAGCGCAACAATGGATCGGCTGCCTCGGCCGCGCACAGTTCCGGCAAGGGACGCCACTCGACCTCGAAATCGGTACCGGCGTGGCCCATCAGGCGCGTGGTGCGCAGGTGCAGGAAGGTGGGCCGCCGGGTGCGCCGACAGTGCGCCAGCGCGCGTTGTACCTGGCCGTGGCCGGTGGCCAGGTCCAGGCCGTCGGCGAAGAAATAGTCCAGCCCGGGGCGCTGGCGGAACGCCTGCGCGATCCAGCCGTCAGGCGTCTTCACCGAAATGCCGATGCCGTTGTCTTCGCACACGAACAGCACCGGCGCCGGCAGCCGCTGGTAGGTCGCCCAGGCCGCCGTGTTGAACGCGGTCTGCGCGGTGGCGTGGTTGGACGAGGCGTCGCCGAAGGAGCAGATCACCACGCTGTCGTCGGGAATCGGCAGTGCGTGGTTGATGCGGCGTGCGCTTTCGATGGCCATCGCCGTGCCCAGTGCCTTGGGCAGGTGCGAAGCGATGGTGGAGGTCTGCGGCAGCACCCACAGCGGTTTGCTGCCCCACACCTTGTGCCGGCCGCCGCTGGCCGGGTCGTCACAGCTGGCGGCGAACGACAGCGCCGCGTCGAGCACCGGGTCCATGCCCGGCAACTGGCGGAAGCGTTCGGCCATGAACGCCCCGGAGCGGTAATGCAGGAACGCCGGATCGGTGTGCCGGGCCAGCCGCGCCACCAGCGCGTTGCCCTCGTGGCCGGACGAGCCGATGGTGTAGAAGACCTTGTTCTGGACGCGCAGCACGCGCGCCATCAGGTCCAGGTGGCGGCTGATCAGCTGCGACTCCAGCAGCGCATCGAACCCGGCGGCGTCGAGCGTGCCGCCAGGCAGAATCGGCGCGTCAGCGGCCGGACGCGGCGCGGGATCGCCCCGCCACTGCTGCACGAATTCAGTGAAGTTGGTATCGCAGACCTCAGCCCGGTTGAGGGCCTTCATGCGTGCGGGAATCGGATCGGGAACCACGGCAAACATCCATCAGCCTCCGTGACGCGCGGCCCAGGCGGCCACGCCGGGAGCATGGCCGCAACCTGCGCAGGTTGCCAAGCGCGGGTGCAGCATGGGCGATCACGTGCGGCGGCGGTGCTGCCATTGGTCGCGCGACTGGCCCCAGATCTCGATCGGCTTGCCGTCATGCGGCGGCGGCAACTCGCCCATGCGCAGCAGCGTGCTGCCGAGCTTGCGCGCCACGATCCTGGAGTTCTCGTTGGCCGCGTCGATGGTGTGGATCACCTCTTCCCAGCCCAACGCATTGAACGCCCAGTCGATGCTGGCCACCGCCGCTTCCGGGGCATAACCCTTGCCCCAGCTTTCGCGGCGGATGCTCCAGCCCACTTCGGTGCCGGGCCAGTCCAGCGGCTGCCACGGGCCCATCCGCCCGACCCAGTCGCCACTGCTTTTTTCGATCACGGAGAACATCGAAAAACCGTACAGGTGCCAGCTACCGGCCAGGCAGCTGAAACTGCGCCACGCCTGCGACGGCGCCTGCACGCCGCCCAGGTGCTGCATGACCTCCGGGTCGGAACAGAACCGCAGGAACGCGTCGAAGTCCTCCACGCGGGGTGGGCGCAGGATCAGGCGGTCGGTTTCCAGCTGCAGGTCGAAGATGCTCATGGCGATGGCCGTCGGAAAACAGGCAGAAATCATCGCAGAAGGCCGGGCTGCGCGCTGTGGCGGGCCCCGCAAAACGCAACAGGCCGGACGACGCCGGCCTGTTGCTCGCACGATCCATCCGCGCGGAGTTACTGCTTGTTCGAATCCAGCGCGGCGGTCTGGGTCACCAGTTGGCCGTCGATGACCGGCAGTCGGTCGCTGCTCGGCTTGTTGTCCATCTTCACGGTCTTTTCCACGCCATCGTAGCGGTAGGTCACGTTGTACCCGGTGACCGCATTGCGGGTGCCCATCGGGATGCGATTGCCCGGCTTGCTGGCCATGCGCATGGTGCCGGTGGTGCCATCTTCATTGCGGTAGGTGACGTTGTAGCCGGTGACCTTGGTCGACTCGGAGGTCGCCGTTTCGGTGTGGCACTGGCGCTCGGTGCGGTTGACCACGCGGCCACCCACGTGGCGCTTGTCCACCTGGTTGCCGATCAGGCCGCCCGCCACGGCACCGGCGGCGGTTGCGGCCTTCTTGCCGTTGCCGCCGCCCACCTGGTTGCCCAGCAGGCCGCCGATGACCGCACCGGCGACGGTGCCACCGACGTTGCCGTCGCGCTCGGGCAGCCGCTCCTGCACCACGACGTCCTGGCAGACTTCATGCGGGGTCTGGGTGGTGGAGGTCTGGCGTACCGGTTCGGTGCCAATCACCGTGGCGTAGGCCTTCTCTTTCTTCGTCAGCGGATCCACCTTGACGATGTCGGCATACTCCAGCTTGCCGGCCTTGTCTTCGATGGCAACGGCATCGGTGCGCGCACCATCGTCGGCCAGCGGGGTGGTGTCCAGGGTCGGCCGGGTCTGCGTCGCGGCTACCGGATCGGCGGCGGACGAGCCACTCTTCATGAAAGCAGCGGTGGCGATGCCGCCGACGAGCAGCGCGCCAGCGGCGACCAAAGCAGTGGTAGTAGTACTTTTCATAACCGGCTCCCTGCGGACGATCCGCAACGTTCTTGAGCGGGATTCCAGCATGCGGTGCCTGAACGGAATCTCCACACGGCGTGCACGCCCTCCTTACCCATTCAGGTTCTGTGTCATTGCAGGCCGTGATAGCGTTTACAGCTTCTGTCGAGGAGCGCGTCATGGCCAATCCCCTGTTGTTGCCGGTGCTGGAATGGGCACGCCGGCTGCGCTACCCCACCCTGTTCAAGCTTACCGCCGGCCTGTTCGCGCTGACGCTGTTCATTCCCGACCCGGTGCCGTTCGTGGACGAGATCCTGCTGGGCCTGGGCACCCTGCTGCTGGCCAACTGGAAGAACCGAAGCGCCGCACTGCCGCCGGTGCTGCCGGGCAAACGCCGCGCGTGACCCTGGTCGACAGCCACTGCCACCTGGATGCGAGCGAGTTTGATGCCGATCGTTCCGATGTGATCGCGCGCGCGCGCGCCGCGGGCGTGCAGGTGCAGGTGGTGCCCGCGGTCACTGCGGCCAGCTGGCCCACGCTGCGCGAGACCTGCCGGATGGCCGACGGCCTGTACCCCGCCTACGGGCTGCATCCGATGTTCCTGGATGCGCACCGGCCTGAGCATCTGGACCACCTGGGCGGCTGGATCGAGCGCGAACGCCCGTGCGCGGTGGGCGAATGCGGTCTGGATTTCTTCGTGGCGGGGCTGGACGCGGAGCTGCAGCAGCAGTACTTCATGGGGCAGCTGCGGATCGCGCGTGAGTTCGACCTGCCGGTGATCGTGCATGCCCGTCGTGCGGTGGATGCGGTGATTGCCGCGATCAGGCAGGTGGGCGGCCTGCGCGGCGTGGTGCACAGCTTCCCGGGCAGCCACGAACAGGCTGCGCAGCTGCACAAGCTCGGATTCCTGCTGGGCCTGGGCGGCCCGCTGACCTACGACCGCGCCCAGCGCCTGCAGCGGCTGGTGGCAACGATGCCGCTGGAGCAGTTGCTGCTGGAGACCGACGCGCCCGACCAGCCGGACGCGGGCATCCGCGGCGAGCGCAATGAACCGGCACGCCTGCCGGTGGTCCTGGAGACGGTGGCGCGGCTGCGCGGGCAGCCGGCAGAGGACATCGCCGCGCATACCACCGCGAATGCGAAGCGGCTGTTCGGCCTGCCCTGACGGCGCCGCACAACGACACACGCACACCAACCCTCCCCCGGTAGAGCCGACCGTTGGTCGGCTGCTGTTGGCCGTAACGACCGGTCGACCCAACGCTGGGCCGCAATGCGCCGGGACGGATCGGTTGGCGGTGCCGGGCTTCCAGGCAGCTGACCAACGGTCAGCTCTACCGGCGGTAGAGCCGACCGTTGGTCGGCTGCTCTTGGCCGTACCAACCGATCAACCCAACGCTGGGCCGCAATGCGCCGGGAGGGATGGGTTGGCGGTGCCGGGTTTCCAGGCAGCTGACCAACGGTCAGCTCTACCGGCGGTAGAGCCGACCGTTGGTCGGCTGCTCTTGGCCGTACCAACCGATCAACCCAACGCTGGGCCGCAATGCGCCGGGACGGATCGGTTGGCGGTGCCGGGCTTCCCGGCAGCTGACCAACGGTCAGCTCTACCGGCGGTAGAGCCGACCGTTGGTCGGCTGCTGTTGGCCGTAACCCGGGACGGATCGGTTGGCGGTGCCGGGCTTCCCGGCAGCTGACCAACGGTCAGCTCTACCGGCGGTAGAGCCGACCGTTGGTCGGCTGCTGTTGGCCGTACCAACCGATCGACCCAACGCTGGGCCGCAATGCGCCGGGACGGATCGGTTGGCGGTGCCGGGTTTCCGGGCAGCTGACCAAACGGTCAGCTCTGCCGGCGGTAGAGCCGACCGTTGGTCGGCTGCTCTTGACCGTACCAACCGATCAACCCAACGCTGGGCCGCAATGCGCCGGGACGGATCGGTTGGCGGTGCAGGGTTTCCGGGCAGCTGACCAACGGTCAGCTCTGCCGGCGGTAGAGCCGACCGTTGGTCGGCTGCTCTTGGCCGTACCGACCGATCGACACAACGCTGGGCCGCAATGCACCGGGACGGATGGCCTGGCGGTGCCGGGTTTCCGGGCAACCGACCGACGGTCGGCGCTACGCGGGGGTGGCGCTCTTTTTGGGCTTCATGAGCATTTCCAGCGCCTTGCCTACGGCGGCGAAGGCGAAGGCGCCGGTGATGTGGGTGGCCGCGCCGAGGCCGGCGCCGCAGTCCAGCTTCAATGCCGCGTCCGCACCGAGGTTCGGGCGGATGCCACAGACGCTACCGTCGGCCTGCGGGTACTTCACGTTCTCCAGCGAATACACCGCCGGCACGCCGAAGTAGCGCGAGGCGTTCTTCGGGAAGTTGAAATCGCTGCGCAGCTTCTTGCGGATCAACGCCATCATCGCGTCGTGTTCGGTGCGCGATACGTCGCGGATCCGCACCAGGGTGGGATCGGTGCGCCCGCCCGCCGCGCCCACGGTCAGGATCGGCAGCTTGCGGCGACGGCACCAAGCGATGGTTTCCACCTTGACCCGGAAACTGTCACAGGCATCGATCACCAGATCGAAATCGCGGTCCAGCAGCTCCACCATGTTCGACACGGTCAGGAACGCGGCGATCGGCTCTACCTGGATGTCCGGATTGATCGCCCGGCAGCGCTCGGCCATCGCCCCTGCCTTGTTGCGGCCGTACTGCCCGGCCAGGGCCGGCAGTTGCCGGTTGGTGTTGGACACGCAGATGTCGTCGGCATCGATCAGGGTCAGGTGGCCCACCGCCGTGCGTGCCAGCGCCTCCACCACCCACGAGCCCACCCCGCCCATGCCGACCACCGCCACCCGGCGGGTCGACAGCAGGTCCACGGTGCCCACCCCATACAACCGGTCAATGCCGGCAAATCGTTCGCGCAGTACGTCGTTCATCGGCGCATTTTACCGGGGCGCAGGCCGTCGCGAACGCCGCATGGACAGGACGCACCGTAAGATCGACCGCAGCCCCCAACAGGACGCCACTGCATGAACCAGCCCGCCACGCCCCACCGCCCCTCCGCCGCCTACCGCTATCTGTTGGTCGGCGTGCTCGGCGTGGTGGTCGGTCTCATCGCCACGGTCATGGTGTCGCGTGCCATCCAGGCCCGCCAGGACCCGTTTCCCGATGCCCTCATGCACGTCATGAACCGCCAGGTGCAGCTGCTGCAGGACGCCCAGGCACAGAACCGCTGCACCCTGGCCGACAGCGTGCCGCGCCTGCAGACCCTGCGCTCGTTGTCCAACGACGTGGACCTGGCCTTCCCCGGCCTCAAGGACAGCCAGGGCTTCCAGCAGCATGCCAGCGCACTGCGCGCCACCCTCAACCAGGCCCTGGCCGCCCCGCCCACCGACTGCGTCGGCATGGGCCAGCTGGTGGAGAAGATCCAGAACGACTGCAAGGCCTGCCACCAGGATTTCCGCTGATTCATCTGGCAGCCACGCTCGGGCCCCGGGATTGGCGCGCTGTTCACGGACTACAGGACACGATCTGCGGCATGCGCCCCAGACGCATTCGACCACCCCTCTGGCCAGGAGAACCACCATGAAGATCCAACTCATTGCTGCAGCCGCCGTCGCCACCGTCGCACTGGCCGGCTGCGCGACCACCTCGCCCGGCTATGGCAGCGGCGGTTACAACAACGGTTATGGCAACAACGGCGGCTACAACAACACCAACAACCGCTGCGCCGATTGCGGCATCGTCACCCGCATCAACCAGGTTGCCTCCGGCCGTACCGCGCCCTCGGCCACCGGCGCGATCCTGGGCGGCCTGGTCGGTGCGGTCGCCGGCCATGAAATCTCCGACCACACCGGCGGCAGCAAGGGCAACCAGAACATCGCCGCCGCCGCGGGCGCCGTGGGTGGCGCCCTGGCCGGCAACCAGATCCAGAAGAACGTCACCAGCGACACCTTCGACATCACCGTGCGCATGGACGATGGCCGCACAGTGGTGGTCAACCAGCGTGATCTGGGCGGTATCCGCGAAAACACCTACGTCCGCGTAGTGAACGGCAAGGTGATCCTGCGCTGATTACCACGCGCCCCAACGCGACGTAAAAAAAGGGCCCGCGCAAGCGGGCCCTTTTCGTGTTTCATCCGGCTGACGTCGGTGTGCGCTTAGAGCGGCTTCACCTTGTCTGCCTGCAAGCCCTTCTGGCCGGTCACGACTTCGAACTCGACCGCCTGGCCTTCCTTCAGGCTCTTGAAGCCCTGGGACTCGATCGCGCGGAAATGCACGAACACGTCCTCGCCGCTTTCACGGCTGATGAAACCAAAACCCTTAGCGTCGTTGAACCACTTGACGGTGCCCTTCTCAGCCATCTCAGCTACTCCCTAACTGTCTGTCTTGTTGTTGGATACGCCCTGACAGGCGGCTGACAGCAAGGGGGAAGCGAGGTGCAACGATGCAGCGGATCAGAAGATCTACCATCATCAGGCCACGATCCACGGTGACCTTGCCAAGCTCAGCGAGGTCAACTTAACCCGAGCAAAACGAAAAATCAACTGTGAAAAGCGTTCACATGTCAACCCTATTTCCCACACCATACCGGACAGCATGGACTATTCATTCATCTTCTACCTGCTAGCCGCCCTTCTGGTGCTGACGGGCATCGCAGGCATCGTGCTGCCGGCCCTGCCCGGCATTCCCCTGGTCTTCGCCGGTCTGCTGGTGGCCACCTGGACCGACGGCTTCGCCCACGTGGGCTGGGTGCCCCTGACCCTGCTCGGGATCCTGACCCTGCTCTCCTTCGCCGTGGACATCCTGGCCACGGTGGTGGGCGCGCAGCGGGTCGGGGCCAGCCGCAAGGCACTGTGGGGCACGGTCCTGGGCAGCATCGCCGGGCTGTTCTTCATGCCGATCGGGCTGCTGGCGGGCCCGCTGCTGGGTGCGTTGGCCGGCGAGTACTGGCACACGCGCGAACTGGGCCGCTCCACCAAGGTGGGCCTGGCGACCTGGCTCGGGATCCTGCTCGGGGTGGCCCTGAAAATGGCGCTGGTGGTGGCGATGCTTGGCCTGTTCGCCTTTGCGTGGTTCTTCTGAGGCCCGCGCTTTTCACACCCCGCGCACGGGCCTGACCGGCATAAATCCCGCTGCGGGACCATGGCGGGCGCTGGCAGGATCGGCGGGCAACGGCCACACTGTTCCGAAAACCCCATTCATCTTTGCCACCTGGCCTGCTTTCATGACCTCTTCGCGCCCACGCTCCGCCCTGTTCACCGCCTTGGCTTTGGCCTCTGCCAGCCTGCCTGTGGCCGCCCAGGAAGCGGCCCCCACCCCGGCCTCGCCGGAGGCGTGTGCGCTGGTCGATACCGACGCCGCGCGGCTGACCTGCTACGACAAACTGTTCGGCCACACCCGCGGGGTGACCGAGGCCGCCGATGCCGCCGCGGTTGCCGCGCAGCAGGCCCGTCGCGACGAACGCCAGGCCGCGCGCACGGCCGAGGCCGATGCACCGGCAACAACGCAGCGCGCCAAACAGCGTATCGGCGAGCTGTTCAAAAGCGACGGCCACGAGGATGCACTGGCCAACGCGGGCAAGGGCTCGCTGCTGGACAGCCGTTGGGAACTGGCGCAGGACTCCAAGCTGGGCGCGTTCCAGCTGCGTGCCTACAAGCCGGTGTACCTGCTGCCGGCGTTCTGGACCAGCGACAAGAACCAGACCCCGCAGTCACCCAACCCGGCCAACACGGTCACCACCCCGCAGCTGCTGGACAGCAACGAGCTGAAGTTCCAGCTGAGCTTCAAGACCAAGGTGGTGGAGAACCTGTTCGGCGACAACGGCGACATCTGGACCGGCTATACCCAGAGCTCGCGCTGGCAGGCCTACAACGCCGAAAACTCGCGCCCGTTCCGCGAAACCAACTATGAACCCGAAATGATGCTGCTGTTCCGCAACGGCTATTCGATCGGCGGCTGGCGCGGGCGCATGAGCGGGATCAGCGTCAACCACATGTCCAACGGCCGCCCCGACCCCTTGTCGCGCAGCTGGAACCGGGTGATCGCCACCATCGGCCTTGACCGCGAAAACTGGGCACTGGTGCTGCGCCCGTGGTATCGCCTGCCCGAAGATCGCAAGGACGACAACAACCCGGATATCGAGGATTACATGGGCCGCGGCGACGCCACCCTGACCTGGAACCGGAATGGCCACGAAGTCTCGCTGATCGCGCGCCATTCGCTGCGCGGCGGCGACCGTTCGCACGGGGCAGTGCAGCTGGACTACGGCTTCCCGATCAGCAACCTGCTGCGTGGCCACGTGCAGGTGTTCGATGGCTATGGCGAGAGCATGATCGACTACAACCACAAGGCCACCTACATCGGCCTGGGCGTGTCGCTGCTGGAGTGGTACTGATGGCGGTAACGATCTGGCACAACCCGCGCTGCAGCAATTCGCGCGGGGCGTTGCAGATCCTGCGTGAGCACGGCATCCAACCCACCGTCATCGCCTACCTGGACACCCCGCCGGACGTGGCCACGCTGACGGCGCTGGTGGCGGCGATGGGCACCGGCGCACGTGCGCTGCTGCGCACCAAAGAAGCCGCCTACGCCGACCTCGGCCTGGACGATCCGACCCTGGACGACGCCGCCCTGATTGCGGCGATGCACACGCACCCGGCGCTGATCAACCGCCCGATCGTGCGCACCCCGCGCGGCGTGCGGCTGTGCCGGCCGCCGGAAACCGTGCTGGAGATCCTGCCGGCCTGACGCCGGCTTGCCGCGGGTCAACCGCCGCAGCGGCTCACGCAGCGGTCGCGTTCTTCACCGCAGCGCAGCGCCGGCGAACGGTTGCGGCAGAAGTCGGCACTGGCCTGGCACGAACGGCGCAACTCCGGGTTGTCGATCTTGTCGCAGCGACCGTCGCGCTGGATGGCCACCCCGGTGCCGCAGGTATCGCTGCTGGCACCGCCCAGTGGGCTGGCCGAGCAGCTGTCGTAGCGACTCTGGCAGAGCGCCATGCACTGGTTGGCGGCGGTCACCTCGCGCAGGCTGGGGGCCGAGTAGGTATCGCCGTCGCTGCTGCAGGCAGCAAGCAGCAGGGTCAGCAGCATCACAGACAGCATCCGTGGCATGGTCGTGCTCCTTGTTGGTCGGTGCGGATGCACCCTGCGCATCCCAGGCAAAGGTAACACCGCTGGCGTCGCGGTCGCTGCACCGCCAGACCGCGCATCACCGCCAGTCGGTGATGCCTTCGCGCCGGTACACTTCGATGAAGGCCGGGCGCGCCTTGAGCCGGTCGGCGTAGGCCTTGAGCACCGGCCAGGTGTCGCTCGGCACGGGCATGTTGCGCGACCAGCGCAGCAGCATCACCAGCATCAGGTCGACCACGCTCAGCTGCGCGCCCAGCATGTACGGGCCGCCCGCCTGCAGGTGGTCGGACAGCCGCTGCCACGCCGCTTCCAGGCGTTGCCGCGCATGCTCCCGGGTGTCGCCGGCGTTGTCCGGTCCGGCCATTTCATGGGCGTAGAACCACGCGCGGTACGCCGGCTGCACGGTATTGGCACACCAGAACATCCAGCGATAGGCCTCGCCGCGTTCCGGGCTGCCCACCGCCGGCAGGAAACCCGCCTGCGGATGCAGGTCGGCCAGGTGCAGCGCAATCGCCGCCGCTTCGGTCAGCACCTGCCCGTCCATGACCAGCGTGGGCACCACACCGGCGGGGTTGAGCGCCAGGTAGTCGTCCGACTTGTGCTGCCGGGTTTCGAAATCGAGCAGCACCAGGTCGTGCTCGACGCCCAGTTCGATCAGCAGCCAATGCACCACCAGCGAGGCGGTACTGGGGGAACCATACAAGGTGGTGAGCATGCGCGGCGCCTGTCAGGGGAAGCCTTCGATTATGCGCCGTCCGGCGGTCTGCGATGGATACAGATGCACGCCTGCGCAGGGCGGCGCTGTGGCTGTTGCGTCGCGCCACGCAGGCCTAGCATGCGCCGCACCTATCCCCCGGAGTGCGACGATGCCCGAGCTGTCCCACCTGCTGGCATTCGGCCTGATCTCGCTGGGCATGGTGCTCACCCCCGGGCCGAACATGATCTACCTGGTGTCGCGCTCGATCTGCCAGGGGCGCGCCGCCGGTCTGGTGTCGCTGGGCGGCATCGCGCTGGGATTCCTGGTCTACCTGCTGTGCGCGGCGCTGGGCATTACCGCATTGTTGATGGCCGTGCCGCACGCGTACGACGCCCTGCGCATCGCCGGTGCGCTGTACCTGCTCTACCTGGCCTGGCAGGCGCTGCGTCCGGGCGGGCCGTCGCCGTTCCAGCTGCGCGACCTGCCGCGCGACAGCCCGCGCCGGTTGTTTGCGATGGGCCTGTTCACCGCCCTGCTCAACCCGAAGATCGCGGTGATGTACCTGTCGCTGCTGCCGCAGTTCATCCAGCCCAGCAGACATGGCAGCGTGATGGCGCAGTCGGTGGTGCTGGGGCTGGTGCAGATCGCCCCCAGCCTGGGCGTCAATGCGTTGATCGTGCTGGCCGCCGGCAGCATTGCGACCTTCCTGGCGCGGCGGCCGCGCTGGCAGGCGGTGCAGCGCGCGCTGATGGGCACGGTGCTGGGTGCGCTGGCGGTGCGGATGTTGGTGGACGTGCGACGGTGAGGATGCGCCGGCCAACGGTCGGCGGCTACCGGGATGTGCGACAACGAAAAACGGCGCCCTCGGGCGCCGTTCTTCTTGTCCGGGTGCCAACCGAGGGCCGGTATCCAGAAGATCAGGCCACCACCACCGGAATCTTGCCGATGCGGGCCTGCCATTCGCGCGGGCCGGTGATGTGCACCGATTCGCCGGTGGAATCCACCGCCACGGTCACCGGCATGTCCTGCACGGTGAACTCGTAGATCGCTTCCATGCCCAGGTCGGCGAAACCGACCACCTTGGCCGCCTTGATCGCCTTGGACACCAGGTAGGCCGAACCGCCGACCGCCATCAGGTAGGCCGACTTGTTGTCGCGGATCGCCTCGATCGCCGCCGGGCCGCGCTCGGCCTTGCCGACCATGCCCAGCAGGCCGGTCTGTTCCAGCACTTGGCGGGTGAACTTGTCCATGCGCGTGGCAGTGGTCGGACCGGCCGGGCCCACCACTTCGTCGCGCACCGGATCGACCGGGCCCACGTAGTAGATGAAGCGGCCCTTGAGGTCGACCGGCAGCGGCTCACCCTTGTCCAGCATTTCCACCATGCGCTTGTGCGCGGCATCGCGGCCGGTGAGCAGCTTGCCGTTGAGCAGCAGGGTCTGGCCCGGTTTCCAGCTGGCCACGTCTTCGGGGGTGATCGTGTCGAGGTCCACACGGGTGCCCTTGGAGGCGTCGTAGGTGATCTGCGGCCAGTCTTCCAGCGACGGCGGATCCAGCATCACCGGTCCGCTGCCGTCCAGGGTGAAGTGCGCATGGCGGGTGGCCGCGCAGTTGGGGATCATCGCCACCGGCAGGTTGGCCGCGTGGGTCGGGAAGTCCTTGACCTTGATGTCCAGCACCGTGGTCAGGCCGCCCAGGCCCTGCGCACCGATGCCCAGCGCGTTGACCTTGTCGAACAGCTCCAGACGCAGTTCTTCGGCGCGGTTGGAGGCGCCACGGGCCTTGAGCTCGTTGATGTCGATCGGCTCCATCAGCGATTCCTTGGCCAGCAGCATCGCCTTTTCGGCGGTGCCGCCGATGCCGATGCCGAGCATGCCCGGCGGGCACCAGCCGGCGCCCATGGTCGGCACGGTCTTGAGCACCCAGTCCACGATCGAGTCGGACGGGTTGAGCATGGCGAACTTGCTCTTGGCTTCCGAACCGCCGCCCTTGGCGGCGACGATCACCTCGACATGGTCACCCGGCACCACCTTGACGTTGACCACGCCCGGGGTGTTGTCCTTGGTGTTGGTGCGCTTGCCGGCCGGGTCGGCCAGCACCGAGGCGCGCAGCTTGTTGTCCGGGTGGTTGTAGGCGCGGCGCACGCCTTCGTTGGCCATGTCTTCGACGCCCATGGTGGCATCGTCCCAGCGGACGTTCATGCCGATTTCCAGGAACACGGTGACGATGCCGGTGTCCTGGCAGATCGGGCGGTGGCCTTCGGCGCACATCCGTGAATTGATCAGGATCTGGGCCATCGCTTCCTTCGCGGCCGGCGATTCCTCGCGCTCGTAGGCGGCGGCGAGGCTCTTGATGTAATCGACCGGGTGGTAGTACGAAATGTACTGCAGCGCGTCGGCGATGGACTGGATGAGGTCTTCCTGCTTGATCGATGTCACGACTTGCTCGCTTGCTGGAGGCTGGCGGGGGTTCAGCCCATCATTTTACCCCCCTCGCGCCGCCAAGGGGCATCGGTCGTGGTCCGAGAGCCGGCATCGCGCCCGCACGGCGTCTGCGGCACAGTGGCGGTACCTGTCACAACCGCTCCCCCGGCGGCGTCCTCCCGGCATGACCCCGACCGATACCTTCCAGACCCACCGCCCCCGCCTGTTCGCCCTGGCCTACCGCCTGCTGGGCAGCCGCAGCGATGCCGAGGACGTGGTCCAGGACACCTGGCTGCGCTGGCAGGACGCCGACATCGCCAGCATCCGCGATCCGGAGGGCTGGCTGGTGACCGCCACCACGCGCCTGGGGCTGGACCGCCTGCGGGCGCGGCGCAACGCCCGCATCGAGTACGTGGGGCCGTGGCTGCCCGAACCGCTGGAGATCGCCCTGGCCCCTGATCCGCTGCACGACCCGGCCCAGCGGCATGCGCTGGCCGACGAGGTGTCGATGGCCTTCCTGGCCCTGCTGGAGCAGCTGGGGCCGGACGAGCGCGCCGCCTTCCTGCTCAAGGACGTGTTCGATTACGACTACCCCGAAGTCGCCGCCCTGCTCGACCACAGCCCGGCCAACTGCCGGCAGCTGGTCCACCGCGCCCGCCAGCGGCTGCAGGCCGGCAAGTCCCGCTTCGCGGTCAGCGCCGGGCAGCACCGCGACCTGCTGACCCGCTTCATGGATGCCTCCCAGCGCGGCGACCAGGCGGCCATTCTGTCGCTGCTGCATGCCAATGCCGAGATGGTGTCCGACGGCGGCGGCCGGGTCACGGCGGCCATCCGCCCGTTGCTAGGCGCCGAACGCATCGCCCAGCTGTACTGGGCGATCGCGCGACGCAACGGGGCGCACCCGGCCCGCATCGGCTACGTCAACGGCGAACCGGCCATCCTGCGATTCCAGGGCGAGCAGCTGCACTCGGTGACCCTGGTGAGCATCGGCGGCGATCGCATCACGCGGGTGCTGAGCGTGCTCAATCCGGAAAAACTCACCGCCCTTGTCACAGCGCGCGACGCCGGCGCGTCCTCCTGATGAAGACGGCCAACGGGGCCGTCATGGAGTCCACCATGTCCGCTTCTCCCCGCGTTCCTTATTTCCGGCTGGCCAACGAGGCCATCAAGGGCCTGCTGGCCACCAGCAAGGTCGTGCATGACAGTTCGATCGACCCGACGTTGATGGAGCTGGTGTTCCTGCGCGTGTCGCAGATCAATGGCTGCGGTTACTGCATGGACATGCACGGCACCGCGCTGCGCAAGGGCGGTATCGAGCCGCGCAAGCTGGACACGCTGCCGGCGTGGCACGAAAGCCGTTTCTTCGACGCCCGCGAGCGCGCCGCGCTGGGCTGGGCCGAGGCCCTGACCCGCCTGCCCGATGCCGCCCCGTCCGACGCCGCGTTCGAGGCACTGGCCCCGCACTTCGACGAGAAGGGCATCAGCGACCTGAGCGTGGGCGTGGCGGTGATCAACGCCTGGAACCGCCTCGGCGCCGGCCTGCTGCCGCCGCTTCCATAACCCGGTGGAGCCGGCCGCCGGCCGGCTCGCCCAGATCCAAGCAAGATCGGTAGTGCCGGCCGCTGGCCGGCTCCAGGTAAATCCAAACGAGAATAGGTAGTGCCGGCCGCTGGCCGGCTCCAGTCACACCCAACCATCGCCAGGAGCCGGCCAGCGGCCGGCACTACCGGTGCGGTGTGCGGACCAACGGTCGGCACCTACCGGTTGGGACCGGTGCGCGGTGGCGGGGTCATTCGTGCAGCGCATTCATCCCTCCGCCACGGCGCGGGCGCGCACAATACCGCCCATGCCTGCCTCCCCCGCTGCCGGTGCGCCCGGCCAGAAGAACCCCAGCCTGCGCGAACGTTTCCAGGCGATGCGCAACCTGCCCCCGTTCCTGCGCCAGGTGTGGCAGACCAGCCCCGCCCTGGCCAGTGCCAGCCTGGGCCTGCGCCTGGTCCGTGCGTTGCTGCCGGTGGCGATGTTGTACGTGGGCAAATTGATCATCGACGCGGCCCTGCACCTGAGCCAGCACGAGGCCGGCTTCCCGCCGTTCGGCGAGGCGTTGTCCAGCGGCCTGCTCAACCCCTTGCTCGGCCTGCTGGCGCTGGAGTTCGGCCTGGCGATCGTCTCCGATCTGCTGGGCCGCGCGGTCAACTACGCCGACAGCCTGCTCTCGGAACTGTTTACCAACGTCACCAGCGTGCGGCTGATGGAACATGCCGCCGAGCTGGACCTGGAAGATTTCGAAGACCCCGACCTGCAGGACAAACTGGACCGCGCGCGGCGCCAGACCATGGGCCGGATGAACCTGATGAGCCAGCTGTTCGGCCAGGTGCAGGACGCCATCACCGTGGCCAGCCTGGCCGTGGGCCTGCTGGTGTACGCGCCGTGGCTGATCCTGCTGCTGGCCGTCGCGCTGGTGCCGGCTTTCATCGGCGAATCGCATTTCAACGCGGCCGGTTACTCGCTCAATTTCCAGTGGACGCCCGAACGCCGCCAGCTGGACTACCTGCGCCAGATCGGGGCCAGCGTGGAAACCGCCAAGGAGGTGAAGATCTTCAACCTCCACCGGTTCCTGATCGAGCGCTACAAGTACCTGGCCGACAAGTTCTTCCACGCCAACCGCGCACTGGCGCGCAAGCGTGCGTTCTGGGGCACGCTGCTGGCCGCGCTGGGCACACTGGGCTACTACACCGCCTACGCCTACATCGCCTGGCGCACCGTGCGCGGCGACTTCTCCATCGGCGACCTCACCTTCCTGGCTGGGAGCTTCCTGCGCCTGCGCCAGCTGCTGGAGGGCCTGCTGATCGGGTTCTCGCAGGTGGCCGGCCAGGCGCTGTACCTGGACGACCTGTTCTCGTTCTTCCAGATCCAGCCCGAAATCCACTCGCGCACCGACGCCGTGGCGATCCCGCAGCCGATCACCCAGGGCTTCGTGTTCGAGAACGTCGGCTTCCGCTACCCCGATGCCGAATCGTGGGCGGTGCGCCACCTGGACTTCGAATTGCGTGCCGGCGAAGTGCTGGCCCTGGTGGGCGAAAACGGGGCCGGCAAGACCACCTTGGTGAAGCTGCTGGCGCGCCTGTACGACCCCGACGAGGGCCGCATCCTGCTCGACGGGCGTGACCTGCGCGACTACGACCTGGACGACCTGCGCGCCAACATGGGGGTGATCTTCCAGGACTTCGTGCGCTACAACCTGAGCGCAGGCGAGAACATCGGCGTGGGCCTGGTCGAGGCGATGACCGACGACGCACGCATACGCGATGCCGCCCGCCGCGGCATGGCCGACGAGGTCATCAACGCGCTGCCCAACGGCTACGAACAGCTGATCGGCCGCCGCTTCAAACAGGGCGTGGATCTGTCCGGCGGGCAGTGGCAGAAGATCGCCATCGCGCGGGCCTACATGCGCGACGCGCAGGTGATGATTCTGGATGAGCCCACCGCCGCGCTGGACGCGCGCAGCGAATTCGAGGTATTCCAGCGCTTCAAGGAACTGTCCGACAACCGCACCGCGGTGTTGATCTCCCACCGGTTCTCGTCAGTGCGCATGGCCGACCGCATCCTGGTGCTGGCCGACGGCCGGATCGAGGCCAGCGGCACCCATGCCGAGCTGATGACCCAAGGCGGCCGCTATGCCGAACTGTTCGAGCTGCAGGCCGCTGGTTACCGCTGAAACCCCCTTCCCCCGCCGCTTCCCGGCCAGTCAATGAGAATTTATCTCATTTGAGATAAACTGGGCGGGACAAAACAGATCAGACCCCACCCCCATGTCTTCCGCTTTCGGCGCCGAAACGGTGCTTGAGGTCCGTCACTGGACCGACGCCTACTTCAGTTTCACCACGACCCGCGACAGCGGTTTCCGCTTCGAGAATGGCCAGTTCGTGATGATCGGCCTGGAAACCGAAACGCGGCCGCTACTGCGTGCCTATTCGATCGCCAGCGCCAACTGGGAAGAGAACCTGGAGTTCTTCAGCATCAAGGTACAGGACGGCCCGCTGACCTCGCGCCTGCAGCACATCCAGCCTGGCGACAAGGTGCTGGTCGGCAAGAAGCCCACCGGCACCCTGCTGATCAGCGACCTGCACCCGGGCAAGCACCTGTACCTGCTGGGCACCGGCACCGGCCTGGCGCCGTGGCTGTCGGTGATCAAGGACCCGGAAACCTACGAACGCTTCGACAAGGTGATCCTCACCCACGGCGTGCGTTACGAAAAGGACCTGGCCTACCGCGACCTGTTCGAGAAGGAACTGCGCGAGCACGAGTTTCTCGGCGAGATGATCGGCGACAAGCTGCTGTACTACCCGGCCGTCACCCGTGAGGCGTTCCCCAACCAGGGCCGCCTGACCTCGCTGATGGAAAGCGGCGAGATGCAGAAGACCCTCGGCCTGCCGCCGCTGGACCCGGAAAACGACCGCGCCATGATCTGCGGCAGCCCGCAGATGCTGGCCGACCTGCGCACCGTGCTGGACAGCCGTGGCTTCCAGACCTCGCCGCGCATCGGCACCCCCGGCCACTACGTGTTCGAGCGCGCGTTCGTCGAGAAGTAACCACGGCGCCGGGCTCCGCCCGGCTGATCGAGCTGCGCCAACCCGTAGCGCCGGGCTCTGCCCGGCTGATCGACCAACCTGCGCGCCAGCCGGGCAGAGCCCGGCTCTACGAGGCTGATGCGCCAACCGGCGCGCTAGCCGGGCAGAGCCCGGCTCTACGGGGCTGATGCGCCAACCGGCGCGCTAGCCGGGCAGAGCCCGGCTCTACGGGCTGATTCGACGATCGCGGCCCTGCCGGGTAGAGCCGACCGTTGGTCGGCTCCTGCGATCAGAGCGTCCCCTGGCGCCCGGGCACTCCCGCCGCCATGCGCCGGAGATGGACCGTTGCAGGTCGTCACGTGCACATATTCGTCTCCGCACGGAACCGGCCCACGCGCATCGCCAGCTGCATGCGTCACCCGCGCCTGACCGATGCTCGACCGACCTGGCGGCATCCGCCCCGCGCCAGAACCCGGACGCCCCAAGGTTTGCGCCGGGCAACAGGCCCGCTGCGACACCTCGGGCGGGCCGTACACGCCACCACCAGCCGCGCGGCGAAGGGCCGCCACCTAGACTGCATGGGCTGTTTTCTGCGGCGACCACAGCACGCCGCCCCCACGCATGAGACATCCCCCTTGAAGAAGTATCTGCTCCCCGCATTGCTGGTGTCCCTGTCCACGATGGCCGCTGCATCGGCGGCACAGGCGGCGTCGTTCACCTGCTCGGCCAAGATCAGCCCGTCGGGCAATGGCGGCAGCCTGTTCTTCAGCCCGTCCATCAGCGCACCGGACGTCGCCGCCGCGGAGGCACACTTCATCGCCGTGATCGCATCGCTGCCGGGCCGCTTCCGCTACAACAGCCTGAAGTGCACGGAAAACTGATCCGGCGCCTCCACGTCTGATACAGGCAGCAGCATCGCGCAAGCGCGCTGCTGTTCTGCTGTTCCGCCGCCCGGCCGGCGCTCACTGCAGGCCAGCGGCAGCCCGGCAACGGCTGGGGACAGCTGGGGTATAGTCGACCGCAGCCCGGCGCCTGCCCGGCGCTCAACGGAGCCATGCCGATGATCAGGACGATCCGCCCCGCCCTCGCCTGCCTGCTTCTCGCCATGAGCCTGGCCGCCAGCGCCGCCGCGCCCGCAACGGCCTCACCGAAAGCCGGCGATACCCCGCCGCAGATCCTGGGCAAGGACCGCAATGGCGACGTGGTCGACCTGGCCCGCCAGCGCGGCAAGATCGTCATCGTCACCTTCTGGGCCTCGTGGTGCGGCCCGTGCCGCAAGGAACTGCCGATCCTGGGCCAACTGCAGAAGGTCATCGGGCATGACGCGCTGCAGGTCTACGCGGTGAACCTGAAGGAACCGCGCGCCGATTTCGTCGCCATCGCCCGCAGCCGCAACGCCCCGCCGCTGGATTACATCCACGATGCCAAGGGCGTGGTCAGCGACCAGTACGGCATCCAGACCACTCCGCACATGTTCATCATCGGCCACGACGGCAGCATCGCCCGCGTGCATCGCGGCTATTCCGAGCAGAGCCTGCCGAACATCGTCGACGACATCCTCGCCCTGCTGCCCGAAGATGTGCGCAACCGCCAGGCCGGCGGCTGATTGCCCCCGGCCGCGGTAGAGCCACGCCATGCGTGACTGGACATGTGGCCCTCCCGTAATGCGAGGAGCCGGCCAGCGGCCGGCACTACCGGGACGCAGTGCCGGCCGGTATCAGCCAGCCAGCGCGGCTTCGATATCGCCGCGCAGCGACGCGGGGGTGTCGGTCGGCGCATAGCGCTGCAGCACCTGGCCATTGCGGCCGATCAGGAACTTGCTGAAATTCCACTTGATCCCGCGCGTGCCCAGCAGCCCGGACTTCTCCGCCTTCAGCCACTGCCACAGCGGGTGCGCGCCGTCGCCGTTGACCTCCACCTTGTCCGACAGCGGGAAATCCACCGCGTAGGTCAGCGAACAGAAACTGCGGATCTCCTCGGCGTTGCCCGGCTCCTGGTGCCCGAACTGGTCGCACGGGAACCCGATCACCACCAGCCCGCGCGCGGCGTACTCCCGCCAGAGCGCCTCCAGCCCTTCGTACTGCGGGGTAAACCCACACTTGCTGGCCACGTTCACCACCAGCAACACCTTGCCCCGGTACTGCTCCAGCGCCTGCGGCTGGCCGTTGAGGTCCACGAACGAGAAATCGAAGGCGGTGGTCATGGCCTGGCTCCTGCGCAAAAACCCATCTTAGCGCCGTGATCAGGATGAACGTGGCAGCGGGCCGTGGGGGGTGCTGGCGCGGCGGGGTTGATGGGGAGCCGGCCAGCGGCCGGCACTACCCTCTGATGCGGCACTCGGCGATGCGCCGACCAAGTGTCCCGCGCGGGGCGGGTGGGACTCCGGCCGCCGCCTTCCGCTCCACGCGTTCAACATGCCTTTCGACACAAGCCCCACCCCGTCCCCCCGGGTTACCCTCGGGCACTTGTCTGACCGGAGAATTCCCCTTGACCACCCGTCTTGCCCTTGCCGTCGCCGTGACCCTCGGCCTTGCCCTGCCTGCCTATTCCGCCGTCGCCGCCACCCCCGCCCCCGCGAACGCCCAGCAGGCCAACCCGTTCTTCGCCGACAGCCCGCTGCCGCTGCATTACCCGCAGTTCGACAAGATCAAGGACAGCGACTTCGCCCCCGCCTTCGACGCCGGCATGGCCCAGCAGCTCAAGGAAGTGGAGGCCATCGCCAACAACAAGGCCAAGCCCACCTTCGACAACACCCTCATCGCCCTGGAAAAGAGCGGTGACACCCTGGATCGCGCAACGACCGTCTTCTTCAGCCTGGTCGGCGCCGACACCAACGACACCCGCAAGAAGCTCCAGGCCGACTATTCCGCCAAATTTGCCGCCCACAGCGACGCCATCGCCCTCAACGGCAAGCTGTTCGCCCGCATCCAGACCCTGTACGACACCCGCGCCCAGCTCGGCCTCGACGCCGAAGGCGTGCGCCTGGTCGAAAAGTATTACGAAAGCTACGTCCGCGCCGGCGCCAAGCTCAACGATGCCGACAAGACCAAGCTCAAGGCCATGAACGCCGAGCTGGCCAACCTCGGCACCACCTTCAGCCAGAACGTGCAGAACGAGGTGAATGCCTCGGCCGTCGTCGTCGACGACGTCAAGCAGCTCGACGGCCTGTCGCCCGAGCAGATCGCCGCCGCTGCCGAAGCCGCCAAGGCCCGCAAGCTCGACGGCAAGTACGTCATCGCCCTGCTCAACACCACCGGCCAGCCGCCGCTGACCAACCTGCGCAACCGCGACCTGCGCCAGAAAATCTACGAAGCCTCCATCACCCGTGGCAGCCGCGGCGGCCAGTACGACAACACCGCCCTGGTCTCGCGCATCATGCAGCTGCGCGCCGACAAGGCCAAGCTGATGGGCTTTGCGAACTTCGCCGCCTACAACCTCACCAACCAGACCGCCAAGACCCCCGAAGCGGTCAACGCCATGCTCGGCCAGCTCGCCCCGGCCGCCGTCGCCAACGCCAAGCGCGAAGCGGCCGACCTGCAGGCCATGATCGACCAGGAACAGAAGGCCGCCGGCAAGCCCACCTTCAAGCTCGAAGCCTGGGACTGGGCGTTCTACAGCGAGAAGGTCCGCCAGGCCAAGTACAACTTCGACGAATCCCAGCTCAAGCCGTACTTCGAGCTGAAGAACGTGCTGGAAAACGGCGTGTTCTTCGCCGCCAACCAGGAATACGGCCTGACCTTCAAGCAGCGCACCGACCTGCCGGTCTACCACGACGACGTCACCGTCTATGACGTGTTCGATGCCGACGGCAGCCAGCTGGCGATCTTCATCTTCGACCCGTACGCACGCGCCTCCAAGCGCGGCGGCGCCTGGATGAATTCGTACGTGTCCCAGTCCGCGCTGACCGGCTTCAAGCCGGTGGTGGCCAACCACCTCAACATTCCCAAGCCGCCGGCCGGCCAGCAGACCCTGCTGACCTGGGATGAAGTGACCACCACCTTCCACGAGTTCGGCCACGCCCTGCACGGCATGTTCTCCAACGTGAAGTATCCGTACTTCTCCGGGACCGCCGTGCCGCGCGACTTCGTCGAGTTCCCCTCGCAGGTCAACGAAATGTGGTCGGACAACCCGGCCATCCTGAAGAACTACGCCAAGCACTACCAGAACGGCTCGGCGATGCCGCAGGCGCTGCTGGACAAGGTGATTGCCGCAGCCAAGTTCAACCAGGGCTTTGCCACCACCGAATACCTGGGCGCGGCCATGCTTGACCAGCGCTGGCACCAGATCGGTCCGGACCAGGTGCCGGCTGCCAAGGACGTAATGGCCTTCGAGCGCGCCGCGCTGGAGAAGGACGGCATCTACTACGCGCCGGTTCCGCCGCGCTACAAGACCCCGTACTTCAGCCACATCATGGGCGGCTACTCGGCCGGCTACTACGCCTACATCTGGTCCGAAGTGCTCGACGCCAACACCCAGAAGTGGTTCCGCGAGAACGGCGGCCTGAGCCGCAAGAATGGCGACCACTTCCGCAAGGCGCTGCTGTCCAAGGGCGGCAGCGTGGACGCGATGCAGCTGTTCCAGGACTTCGCCGGGCACGCCCCGCAGATCGAGCCGCTGCTGGAAAAGCGTGGCCTGACCTCCGGTGACAGCAAAAAGTAAGCGTCCGCTCCATCGACGCGCACCAGAAGAACGCCCGGCCACGCCGGGCGTTCTTTTTTGGTCTTCCTGCCGCGGTAGATACCCACCCTCGGTGGGTACGGCCGTCAATGCGCCTGCGGATCGAACCACGCTTCCCAGGTGTGCGCCGAGGCGGTCATCGTGGCAGCAGTGTTGAACGCTGTCCGTGCCTGGGAGCTACGGCCCAGATTGAGCAACGCCACACCCAGGTTGAACGCAGCGTGGCGGTCGTCGCTGCCCATGGCCAGCGCGCGGCGCAGCAGCGCACTGGCCTGTGCGTACTGCCCGCGGTCGCAGTAAACGGTACCCAATGCGGTCAGCAGACGCGTGTCATCGGCGTGTACGCCCAACGCATCGTCCAGAACCGCACACGCCGCCTGCAGTGCAGCGTCCGCGTCGTGCGTGCCGGCGAAGGCCGCATGGACATGCTGCCGCGCGGTTCGCAGGGCGTCGTTGACAGTGGCAGGCAGAAGCGGCATCGGTACATGGTAGACCGCGCGCCCCATAAGCGACGTCGATGCCCGCAGGCTCAGCCCGGGAACGCGTATACGTGGATGCGCGCAGGCATGCTGCCCGTCTCCACGCGATAGTGGACATCCTGGCCGTGTCCACGCGGCATGCTGCACATCTGGCCACTGGCTGCATCGATACGGCAATCGAAGTCCGTACGGGTCGGCGCGGCACCCACCTTGACGTACAGGGTCCCCGCCTGCGCATACCCATCGGCGTCATGGGCCATCAGCACCAGATTGCCCGCCGCACCGGTCACATCGGTAATCACACCGGCCATCGCCGCGTGGTGACCGAGCATTTTCTGGGACTCGATGACGCCGACGTCAGCGGGAAGCTTGCCGAGGTTCCACTTGTAGCAGGCCGTCAGGTCGGAGGACATGCACGGCACTTCGCCGCCCCACGGGTCGTGCGGAAAGCAGGCTTGCTGGGCAACGGCCGAGGCGCTGGCTGCCATACCCAGGACCAGGCCTGCGGTGATCAGACGAACAGAACGAGATTGACGCATACGAGGACTCTCAGGATCGACATGACATCAGTGTCGTAGAGAGGGTCGGTTCGCCGCGGGACGCGGACAATAGGCAAACACGTCATTGCGGGATGTCGGGGCGTACGCGTCACCCAATGGCGCAGACAGAGCGTTACAGCGTCACGGCTGCCACAGCGCCGAGGGCGTGGCGGGTCGCGAAACGACACCCGTGCGCGGTCTGCGTGCTACCCCTCAGCGCGGCGCCGCATACCCACCCGACACACCATGGGGCGACAGCACCAGCTGCCACAGCTGCGCATGCCGGCAGCGGAAACTGGCCATCGACGACGCCAGGTAAAAACGCCACATGCGCTTGAAGCGTTCATCGTAGCGCTGCGGGTCCAGCTGCGGCCACGCGTTTTCCACGTTCAACCGCCAGGCCTGCAGCGTGCGATCGTAGTCGGTGCCGAAGTTGTGCCAGTCCTCCAGCACGAACAGCCCCTCGAACGCGGCGGTGACCTGGGCCGCCGAGGGCAGCATCGAATTGGGGAAGATGTAGCGCGCGATCCACGGGTCGGTGCGGTGGCGCGACAGGTTGCCGCCGATGGTGTGCAGCAGGAACAGCCCGTGTGGATGCAGGCAACGCCGCGCCATCTCCATATACCCGCGATAGTTCTTGTCGCCCACGTGTTCGAACATGCCCACCGAGAAGATCGCGTCGAAGGTCTCCTCGACGTCGTGGTAGTCCTGCAGGCGGATCTCGATCGGCAGCCCGGCGCACAGCTGGCGTGCGTAGTCGGCCTGCTCCTGCGAGATGGTGATGCCCCCCCCGGACACGCCATAGCGCTCGGCGGCAAACTTCAATGCCTCGCCCCAGCCACAACCAATATCCAGCACGTGCCGGCCGGGGCGCAGCCCGAGCTTGCGGCAGATCAGGTCGAGCTTGGCTTCCTGGGCGGCATCCAGGTCCTGGGCATCGCGCCAGTAGCCGCAGCTGTAGACCAGGCGCTGGCCGAGCATGGCCTCGTACAGATCGTTGCCCAGGTCATAGTGGCGCCTGCCAACTTCGAAGCTGCCACTGCCCGCCTGCAGGTTGAACAGGCGCGCCTTGAGCGCATCGGCCACTTCGCGCCAGCCGTGCACGCGTTCGTCCAGGTGGGCCTGCATCAGGTGATACAGGAACCCGTCCAGCGAGGCGGCGTCCCACTAGCCGTTCATGTAACTCTCGCCCAGGCCGAGCGAGCCCTGGGCCATGACCCGCGTATAGAACTGCGGGTCATGCACGTGGATGTCGTGCGGCTGGTCACCGCCAACGGTAACCCCCGCCTCGTGCAGCAACAGCGTCACTCGTCGTTGCAGTCCCGCGTCCACATTGCCTCCGTCGGTCAGCCCCGGGCAAACAGCCCCGCGTAGGCGGTGCCGACGTGCGGCGCCAGCACGCTGGCCGGAACATCCACGGTCTGCGTGCCATCCGAGTACGGCCCCACCTGGTACGGCGGGAACACAAAGCGGACCGCGCTGATCTTGCCATCGGTCCCGGTGAGCGGCTGGAACTGACTGAAGTTCTCCGCGCTCGGCTCGGTGCCGTCAGCGATCATCCGGCTGGCGCTGCGCAGCGACTCCTGCAACTGGCCCGGGTCCATGTCTTCGCTGCTCAGGCGGGTGGCCACGCGCTCGCGCAGCTGGTCGCCGATGTAATCACTGACCGCCTTCCAGCCCCTGGCGTCGGCCACCAGCTTGTCAGCCGTGAGCATCTGCTGCTGCTCGGGCAGCCACACAAAGCGCGCCACCAGCGGCTCGCCATGCGCACCGCCGGTGTAGCGGCTGCCATCGGCGCTGACCACCACCAGCTGCGGGGTTTCCAGTACCTTCTCGAAACTCAGCGACAACTCGTAGGGCATGGTCGGCTTGTCGTTGCCGAGGCCATCCACAGCCTGCTGCAGCTCGCCGCGCGCCGCGCTGGCATAGTCGGACAACGCCTTGGCCAGGCCCGGGTACCGCGCGATGTCGGTCGGGTAACTGATACCCACCACGGCCTGCGGCGTGTTCTCGATCACGTCGCGCAGTTCCACCGACGCCGCCACATCGTTCGGCGTCTCGATGTTGGCCGGCTGCGCCGCCGTGCTGCCATCGGCCGGCGGTGCCGCGGTATCGGCGGCGTCACGCTTGCAGCCGGCCACCAGCACCAGACCCACGGCCAGGGCCAACGCGCTGGCGTGCAGCGCGCGACGGTTTACTACGATGTTCATTGCAATCCCCTTGTTGAAACCCAGCATGATGATCGGTCGTCCCTGCGAAACCCCCTGCCGCCGTCAGCCGGCCAGCAGGTCGTCGTATTCCTCATGGCGTTGCATGAAGGCTTCGGCATAGGCACACGCCGGCACCACCTTGTATTTGTGTTCGCGCGCATAGCGGAGCGCCACCTTGGTCAACTCCCCTGCGATGCCACGCCCCTCGATGGGCTCGGGCACCTCGGTATGGGTGATGACCATGCGCTTCTGTCGTTTCAGCGACTTGATCTGGTAGTCCAGCAGTGCCAGATGCCCGTGCACCCGGGCCTGAAACCGGTGGTGGGCCAGATCGTGCTCCACCTCGTATGCCAATCCGGGCGGGGTGACCGAAGCCATGGGCGGTGTCTCCTGCGGCAACTGACGCGATAGTGCGCAGCGTAGCGCCATGATCGCGTGAAGTCTTAACAGGGGCAAGCAACGACGCGGAGCGTCACAAACCGTCCTAAAGCTCTGCCGATTCAAGCCGATATCGATAACGGACAGGGCGTGAAAGCTGGCACGAGTTTTGCGACACCTGCCTACCCGATCGTGCTTCACAAGGAGGTCCACATGGACAACGCACCTACCTCCCCCGCGCCTGGCGATGCCGACAGCTCGCTGCTGGAGGGCTTGTTCCAGCTGGCCGTCAATGGCCAGACCCAGAGCTGGGAATTCGACCAGATCGACAACGAGGTCTATGCCCGCCTGCTCAGCGCCTACGGTGCGGAAGGCAAGAAGGCCGCGTAAGCGGCCTGTGTCACGACCAGCGGTCGTGACCTGCCCCGGTGACGGCGCGCCGCCCGGGCCTTCGCGTTTCGATCCACGGCCGTGACCTGCCGCCGGCTGCCGGTGACCCCGGTCCCGGCAGGTACCGACCGTGGGTCGGCACCCCAGGCGCAGGCTCAGCCCAGCGGACGGAAGCTGGGGTTGCTGAGCTCGCGCAGGAAGTGCTCAAAGATCGCCGGGCGCATCGCCAGCAGGAAGATCACCCCGAACGCGGCACCGGCCAGGTGTGCGCTGTGGTTGATGCGATCACCGCCGCGCTTGTCCATCCAGATGCTGTAGCCCACGTAGAACACCGCGTAGAGGATCGCCGGGGCCGGGATGAAGAACACGAAGATCACGCTCCACGGGCTGAGCAGGATGAAGGCGAACAGCACCGCCGACACCGCGCCCGACGCGCCCAGGCTGAGGTAGTTCGGGTTCTTCTGGTTCTTCAGGTAGCTCGGCAGGATCGACACCACCAGCGCCCCCAGATAGAACGCCGGGTAGGTCAGGTAGCTGCCGGTCAGGTTGATCATCAACGACTCGATCTGGCCGCCAAAGAAGAACAGCGTGATCATGTTGAACGCCAGGTGCGCCAGGTCCGCATGGATGAACCCGTAGGTCACCAGACGGTCGTACTGGCGATGGCGGTCCACCGCCGGCGGCCACAGGATCAGGCGGTCGCCGAGCTTTCGGTTCTTGAAGGCCATCCACGACACGATGACGGTGATGGCGATCAACAGCAGATTGACGGGGGTCATGTCAGGGCTCAGGCCGTACGGTAGTTGTCGACCATACGATAGCGCCTCGCATACCAACCGAAGGCCAACGCCGCCAGGAACGCGAAACCGGCGAAGAAGAACATCAGGAAGGCCGCCTCGCTCAAGCCGGTACTGGCGATCTGATGGGTGACCGTGTCATTGCGCACCGCGGCGTTGGACAGCAGTACCCACAGGTTGCCGATGGTGGTGGTGAGGTTCCAGAAGCTCATCACCACGCCCTTCATCGCCGGCGGGGCCTGGCTGTAGGCAAACTCCAGGCCGGTGGCCGAGACCAGCACTTCGCCGAAGGTCAGCAGGGCGTAGGGCAGCATCTGCCAGAAGATGGACATGACGTTGCCGCCGTCCATCATCACCTGGATGCCACCGACCACGATCCAGGCCAGGCCGCTGAAGGCGATACCGGCGGTCATGCGGCGCAGCGCGGTCGGCTCGAAACCGAAGCGGCGCAGTGTCGGGTAGAGCACGAGGTTGTTGAACGGAATCAGGATCATCACCAGCAGCGGGTTCAGCGCCTGCATCTGCGAGGCGGTGAACCACGACGGCATGGCCATCTGCTGGCCCTGCAGCACCCAGGTGGAGGCCTTCTGGTCGAACAGCGAGAAGAACGGCGTGGTCAGGGCGAAGATCACCAGCACGCGCAACACCGAGCGCACGCCCTCCACGGCCTCGTCCGGGTGCGCCGCGCGGGCGCGGTCCAGCTGGAGCCAGGTGCCACCACCAATGCCGGCCAGCAGCAGGACCAGCGCGATGCACAGGCAGATCACGATGCCCAGGCTGCCAACGAGGCCCATCGAGGCCACCGCCAGCACCGCGCCCAGGATGGCCAGGGTGAGGCCCGGGCGTGCCTTGCCCGGCACCTGCGCGGTCAGCGCGGTACGCACCACGTTGCCGAACGAATGCGGGTCCTTCGGCGGCAGCGGCACCGGCACGTAGCGCTTGCGGCCCAGCCAGAACACGAAGGTGGCCACGAACATCAGGATGCCGGGAATGCCGAACGCCCACTGCGGGCCCAGATTCTTCAGCGCCAGCGGAATCAGCAGCGAGGCGAACAGCGAGCCGAAGTTGATGATCCAGTAGAAGGCATCGAACACGATCTTGGCCAGGTGCTTGTTGCTCTGGTCGAACTGGTCGCCCATGAACGAGGCCACCAGCGGCTTGATCCCGCCAGCACCCAGCGCAATCAGCCCCAGGCCGACGAAGAAGCCCTGCCGGCTGTCTTCAAACACCGCCAGGCAGGCGTGGCCGGCGCAGTAGATCAGGCTGAACCAGAGGATGGTGTGGTATTTGCCGAAGAACTTGTCGGCCAGCCAGCCACCGAGCAGCGGGAAGAAATACACGCCGATCATGAAGCTGTGCATGATGTCCTTGGCCTCACCCGCGCGGCCTTCGGCGGTGATCTCCTGCAGCAGCAGCGAGGTGATCAGGAACTGCACCAGGATGTTGCGCATCCCGTAGAAACTGAACCGTTCGCAGGCCTCGTTGCCAATGATGTACGGAATCTGGCGCGGCATTCTTCCCTTGCCTGCGCTGGCGGCTGCGATCGTGCTCATCCTATGGGGCTGTCCTGCGAATACGAAAGGGCGCGAGCTTACCGGAACCCCTACCCCCACGCACGCTGCGCCACTACATGACAGCGCGCCACGGACATGGCAGGCGTGCGCTCCAGAACGCGGCGAAGGTCACGAAGCGTCGACGGACAAAGCGTAAACTTATCGTTATGCGCATGATCTCCACTGCTGTCACGGGACGTTGGCCGGGCTGGTTGTTGCTGATGCTCTGGGTCGCCTCGGCGGCGCCGGTGCAGGCGCGCCAGGCCGCCCCCGGCCCGCGCCTGCTCAAGGTGGCCACGCTGGAACTGCCCACCCTGGACGAGGGGCAATGGGAACAACGCCGCGACCAGGTGCTGCAGATGCTCGAAACGCTGCAGCCGGACGTGATCGCGGTCCAGCGCGTCATGCAGGCGCAGGGCCGCAACCCGGCCTGCTGGCTGGCCACCCGGCTGCGCTACAGCTGCGACTTCGTCACCGCCGACCCGCCCAGCCAGGCCTTGCGCCACGGTAGCGCCATGCTGACACGGCTGCCGGTCAGCGAAGACGGCGTCACCCTGCTACACCCCCCGGGCCAGTTCAGCGCTGCCGGCATGTTGCGGGTGAAGCTGCAGGAAGAGCTGATCAACATCTATGTGGCACGCCTGCGCCCGGACCCGGATGAACCGGAGGTGCGCCGTCACCGGAGCAGCGACCTGATGACCTGGATCGGCGCCACCGCCGAAGGGCTGCCGTCGTTGATTGCTGGCGACTTCTCGGCCGACACCGCCGAACTGGTGCGCAGCGCCCCCGGTTTCCAGCCTGCGCGGCGCAACCCCGGCGAGCGGGTCGATCCACCGTCGGTGGCCGGCAGCGCGCGCGGCCATGGGCTGGACGTGCTGTTCCAGGTCAAGCATTTCGAGGGCATCGGGCAACAGGCCCTGAAGCTGCCGGCCGCCGATGGCGCCGTTCCCGACAAGGGCGCGCTGCGGCTGGGGGTTATGGCCACGTTGCGGCTGCAGTCGCCGGTGCCCGCCAGCGCACCGTGATTCGACAGACAGGGCGACCCAAACGAAAACGGCCAGGCATCGCTGCCTGGCCGTTCCGTCATGCTACCGGGGCATCGCTCAGGCAATTGCGGCCTGGTAACGACGCTCGACTTCGTTCCAGTCGACCACGTTGAAGAACGCGCCGATGTATTCCGGGCGACGGTTCTGGTACTTCAGGTAGTAGGCGTGTTCCCAGACGTCCAGCGCCAGGATCGGCGTGTTGCCGTCCATCAACGGGCTGTCCTGGTTGGCGCTGCTTTCCACCACCACCTTCTTGTCGGGGGTGACGCTCAGCCATGCCCAGCCGCTGCCGAAGCGGGTCAGCGCGGCCTTGGTGAAGGCTTCCTTGAACTTCTCGAAGCCACCCAGCTGCGATTCGATCGCCTTGCCCACGTCGCCCACCGGTGCGCCGCCGCCGTTGGGCGACATCACGGTCCAGAACAGGCTGTGGTTGGCGTGGCCGCCACCGTTGTTACGCACCGGACCCTGCAGGTTTTCCGGCAGCGACTTGGTCTTCTTGACCAGCTCTTCGATCGGCAGGTCGGCGAACTCGGTGCCTTCCAGAGCCGCGTTGACGTTGTTGATGTAGGTCTGGTGGTGCTTGGTGTGATGGATTTCCATCGTAGCCGCGTCGATATTCGGCTCAAGTGCGTCGTAGGCGTAGGACAGCTTGGGGAGGGTATAGGCCATGTGGTTCTCCTGGTAGCTCACTCACCCGGCGAAGACCGGGCGTTGCGCTGACGATGATGGGGATGGCCGACGAGCTTACCAAGGTCCATGTAAAGGAAACTTGGTCCTGCGCATGCCGCTTCTACACACGGTGTTACGCACCGGTGACGCCAGCGCGCGGCGCGGCGGCGCTGTTCGGCTGCGCCTCATCGCCGGATGCGCGCTTGGCGGTACAGTAGCGGCTGTCTTCCCTGGCCCGCCCTGCCCCATGCGCAAGCCCCTTCTGTTGCTGGTTGCCATCGTGCTGCTGATCGGCGGCCTGGTTGCGGTCAAATTGATGCAGCGCCCGCCGCCGCCGCAGTTTGCCCCCTCGTTGTCGCAACCGATCGAGGCCGCGCCGGCGCCTGCGGCGGCGCGCACGCCTGCGGGCAACCCGCTGCCCCCGTTCCTGCCGGCCGAGGCACGCGCCACCATCGCGCTGATCCAGCGCGGCGGGCCGTTCCCGCACCGCCAGGACGGCAGCGTGTTCGGCAACCGCGAGCAGCGCCTGCCGCAACGCCCACGTGGCTACTACCACGAGTACACCGTCGACACCCCCGGTGCCGGCAATCGCGGTGCGCGTCGCATCGTCACAGGCGGCACCCCGCCTACCGGCTGGTTCTACACCGACGACCACTACGAGACATTCCGCAGTTTTGATGTACCACCGGCCGGGAGCTGGCAATGAACCATGATGCATTCGAGTTGGGCCTGCACGACATCAACAACGCCGGCGTTTACGCCATCGGCAACGGCGACCTGGGCCCGCTGTCGGCGGCGATGCGCGATGCCGGCCTGCGCGTGGTCCAGATCGACCTGGACGGCTGCCAGGACAAGCGCACGCTGCTGATGCGGCTGGCCGCGCGACTGGATTTCCCGACCGGCTTCGGCGGCAACTGGGATGCGCTGACCGACAACCTTCGCGACCTGGCCTGGCTCCCGGCCAACGGCTACGCGCTGTTCTTCAATGATGCCGACGCCCTGCGCGCGCAGGCCGGCACCGACTTCGACACGCTGCTGGAGGTGCTCGACGAAACCAGCCGCTTCTGGAGCGAAAGCAACGTACCGTTCTGGGCCTTCGTGGCACTGCAGGATGCAGATGTGGAACTGGACGAGGACGCCGCGACGCCGTAACCCCCATCGGGACAGGGCCACGCCATGCGTGGCTGCCGCCGTCACCCCATCCGGTAGCGCCACGCCATGCGTGGCCGTGACGCGCCGCCACGCCGGACCCGGGGGCAGCCACCCATGGGGGCGGCTCTACCCGCCGATGAGGCGGGGCCTCATCGGCTGCCGTTGTCGTCCTGCAGCTCTTTCTTGAACGGAATATCCGGCGGCGGGCGCGCCACGGCCGGCTGGTCCTGCATGTTCGGATCGCTCAGGCCACAGCCGCCGCCGAACTGGAGGATGGACACCACGCATGAGATCGACGAACTGGTGCCCGGGATCGGGATCTCCACCGACTTGATGCCCTTGCGCACCCACTCGGCCAGCAACGATTCGTTGGGTGCCCAGTACTTCTCGAACGAGGTCGGCGTGTAGTCGTACGGCGGCCGCTTGAGCCACGTGCCGGACTGGGCGATGCGCTCCTTGGTCCAGCCGTCCTTGTCGCCCCCGGGCGCGCCACGTTCGGCCGTGCCCTTACCGTCCTGGCCGGCCACGCGCACGCTGCCGTCGGCGTTGAACAGGCTGCCGCCACTGGTGCCGGTCGCGCTCACCGCGCGGCCGTTGAGGTCACGGTCCTGCGGGTGATTGGCCGCCGCCCAGTCGTCGCCGCGCCGCGACGCGGCCCAGTCGCCCGGGTCCGCAGCCGGTTTGGCCGGCGACGGGCTTGGCGTGGCCGGTGCCGTGCGCGCGGCGCTGTTGGCGCTGTTGGCGCTGGGCGCGGTGCTGGAACGCGGCGCGGTCGCCGTGGATGCGCTGGCCGGGGCGGTCGTCGGTGTCGGCGGTGCCGGGCGCGGGGTGGCATTGGGCACCGCCCGCTCGCGCACAGCCACCTGGGCAGGTAATGGTGCCGGGACACTCAGCTCGCGCTGCGGCACGCGCGCCACCGCCACCGACGGCGTCTGCAATGGCTGCACCTGACGCTCGCGCACCTGCACCTCACGCTGGGGCAGCGGCACGTCCACGCGCGGACCGGGCACCACCACCGGCGGCGTCGGTGCCTCGACCACGCCGATCTCACGCTCGCGCACCGTCAGCTCGGGGGTGCGCACCTGTGGTTCGGCGGGGCGCGGCATCGCCACGTCCGCACGCGGCGAAGGGGCCTCCACCGTGGCCACCGTGCGCTCGCGCACCGCGATGTCCTGCGGGTCGCGCGGCACCACGCGCACCTCGGTGCGCACCGCGCTGGGCGGTGGCACCACGAAATCGGTGGTGGCCTGCGCCACGTCAGTGGCCTGAAGCGGCTGCTCCGGGGTGGGCGCGGCGGGGCTGGGCGGCGCCGGCCGCGGCTCGCTGGCCGGCGGCGGATTGGCACGCGCCGGCGCGGATGCCGTGGCCGCCGCCGTGGGTTCGACCTGCGGCGTCGGCGGCTGTGGCTGCGCGGTGTCCGGCGTCGCCTCGACCGGTGTCGGCGCGGCGGCCTGGCCACCATCGTCCTGCTGTGGCGTGCCGCGCCCCACCAGCGACACCTGCACGCGGCCACTTTCGCCGCCCTGCTCCGGCACCACCGGCGGTCGAATCAGGGCCACCCACAGTAGCAGCGCGGCAAACAGCACATGCAACAGCAGGCTGATCGTGGCCGACGTCCAGCGCATCCAGCGCTGGTCGCGCGGGGCCGGTTCCCAGCCCTGCCACAGCAGGCGCCGCAACGATTGCACGAACCCCAGCTGCGGCAGCCGCCCGGCGGACACCGGCAACGGGCGCCCGATCAGGGCGGCGATGACCTCGCTGGAACGAAACGGACGCGGCAACGGGCTGAGCGCGCGCAGCCACAGGCCCCACCCGTAGGGAAGGCCTGTGGTTTTCTCAAGGATGCGGTTGTCCGGCTGGCGTGCCAGCAGCCAATCGAGGATCTCGTCAGCCCGGCGCAGTGGCACGCAGCGCGATCAGGCGGCCGTGCCGCGCGGGATGTACGGCGCGTCGCCACTGTCGTGGTCGGTCGCGTCGCGTACCGCGGTGATCCCGGGCACCCGGCCCATCAGGGTTTTTTCGATGCCCTGCTTGAGGGTCACATCGGCCATGCCGCAGCCCTGGCAGCCACCACCGAAGCGCAGCAGCACCACGCCGTCGGCCGACACTTCCTGCACGGCCACTTTGCCGCCGTGGGAAGCCAGCTGCGGGTTCACTTCGTTCTCCACCACCCAGCGCACGCGTTCGACCAGCGAATTCGCCTCGCCCGGCGCTTCGCCCTTGATCTTGGGGGCCTTGATGGTCAGCTGCTGGCTGCCGGTGGCATTGCTGACGATGTCGATCTCGGCACCGTCGAGCCAGCCCACGCTGGGCGCATCCACGAACAGGGTGAAGCCATCGCAGTCCACCGCCCACTCGTCGCCGAGCAGTTGGGCCGGCTCGGCAAACTCGAGCCGGGCATCGGCGCGGGGGGTTCCCGCATCGACGGCGCTCAGGCGCACGCCCATGCCGGGCACGGCCTCACGCTCGATCAGCTTGCGGAAATAGGTTTGGGCGGTGTCGGATATCTGGATCATCGGGCTATTCTAGCGGCTTACATGTTATGCGCTCATTCGGTTTATACATTGGCCGGCGCATCGTTCAGTCATCTTGCTAGAACACTGGGAGTGGAGGATTTCATGGCCGACCTGATTCCGCTGGCGCGGGCGCACTGCGTGCCGCGCAAGGGCAGCGACCACAAGCTGGGCGAGGCCCGCGTGGCCGAACTGCTGGCCCAGGTGCCCGGCTGGGAGCTGGCCGAACACGGCCAGGCGCTGACCCGCACCTTCCGCTTCGACGACTACCACCGGACCATGGCCTTCGTGAACGCCCTGGCCTTTGTGGCCCACCGCGAAGACCACCACCCCGACCTGGGCGTGCATTACGACCGGGCGGTGGTGCGCTTTTCCACCCACGACGTGGGTGGCCTGAGCGAAAACGACTTCATCTGCGCAGCGAAGGCTTCGGCCCTGACGGAGTGACCCCATGAAACTGCAGTCCCTCGTGTTGTCCAGCATTGCCCTTACCGCCCTGGCCGGCTGCAACAAGCCGGCCGAGCCGACCGCCCCGGTGGCCGCGCCGACTGAAGTGGCCGCCGTGAAGACCCCGCCGCCGCAGTACCCGATCGAACTGGCCTGCCAGGGCATCGGCGGCACCAGCACCTTCAAGGTGGTGATTGCCGCCAACGGCAAGCCCAGCCAGGTGGCGCAGGTGACCAGCAGCGGCAACGCCCAGCTCGACGCACAGGCCAAGACCGCGGTGGAAGGCTGGGAGTTCAAGGCGGCCACCCGCGCCGGCCAGACGGTGTCCACCACCATCCAGGTGCCGGTGAGCTTCAACCCGCCGCAACCCAAGCCGGACGAGTGCTTCGCGGTGGAAGAGCGGCTGCGCCGGGGCGGTTGAGGTTTCCCTGATCTGAGGTCAGCCCGCGCCAGCCTCCCCTTACCGCGCCCCCGGGGAACCCCATCGGGGCGCGTTGCACTTCCCCAAGGATGCTGTGGCGCATGCTCGAAATTTCGTCTGAAAACGTCTGGGTCGCGCTTGGCGTGACCCTGGCTGCCGGCCTGGCAACCGGCCTGGGCAGCCTGATGGTGCTGTTCTCGCGTCGCCCCAACCCTCGGCTGCTGGCCTTCGGGCTGGCCTTTGCCGGTGGCGCGATGGTGTTCGTGTCGCTCACCGAGATCCTGAACAAGGCGATCGATTCGTTCACCCAGGCCTACGATGCCCGGCTGGGCTTCGCCTACGGCACGGCTGCGTTCCTGGCCGGGGTGCTGCTGATCGTGGTGATCGATCACCTGATCCCGAACCCGCACGAGAGCCTGGACAAGCAGGATCCGGTATTCCGCGACAACAACAAGGCCTACATCAAGCGGGTGGGCCTGCTGACCGCGATCGCGATCACCGCGCACAACTTTCCCGAAGGCCTGGCCACGTTCTTTGCCACGCTGGAGAGCCCTTCGGTGGGCATGCCGCTGGCCTTCGCCATCGCCATCCACAACATCCCCGAAGGCATCGCCATTGCGGTGCCGGTGTATTTCGCCACCCAGAACAAGTGGTATGCCTTCGGCGCCAGCCTGCTCTCGGGCCTGGCCGAGCCGGTCGGCGCGGCGATCGGCTACTTCGCGCTCTCGGGCATGCTCAACCACGCCACTTTCGGCTGGGTGTTCGGCCTGATTTCCGGGGTGATGGTGTTCCTCGCCCTGGACGAACTGCTGCCGGCGGCAAAGCGCTACGCCAAGGGCCACGAAACCGTGTACGGCCTGGTGGCCGGCATGGGCAGCCTGGCGGCCAGCCTGGTGCTGTTCAAGTGGTGAGGCCGACGGCAGGGCCGTATCCGCCCCTGTTGCCGTATCCACCAGCGGTGGATGCCTGCCGCGGCGGCGCGCGGGCATGAACCGGTAGGCCATGACCGTCGGTCACGGCCCCCGGAGGACCTGCCGGGAGGTGCGCCGGTTTACTTCAACCGGTTCAGCACCTCGGTCAGCTCCTCGGCCAGCGGCGCGTTGAGCAGGTACGGGGCCTTGCCGGCATCCAGGGCGAACTCCAGCGAGGCGGCGTGCAGGAACAGGCGCTTGAGCCCGATCTGCTCACGAAGCCGCTTGTTGACGTCCGGATCGCCGTACTTGTCGTCACCGGCGACCGGATGGCCCAGGTGCTGTGCATGCACGCGGATCTGGTGGGTGCGTCCGGTTTCGATGCGGACCTCGCAGTACGAATGCCCGCCCTTGCGTTCCAGCACCTTGAAGTGACTGATCGACCCCTTGCCGATCGGGTTGACCTGCACATGCCGCTCCCCGCCCTGGCGCAGCCCCACATGCAGCGGCGCATCCACGGTCATGGTGCCGTCGGGCATGCGCCCGACCAGCAGCGTCAGGTAGTGCTTGCGGATTCCCGAGCCGTGGTCTTCGCGCAGCAGCGCCTGCAGCTCGCTCAGCGCCGAACGCTTCTTGGCCACGATCAGCAGGCCCGACGTGTCGCGGTCCAGCCGGTGCACCAGTTCCAAGGTCTTGCCCGGGCGCAGCGCCCGCAGCGTCTCGATCGCGCCGAAGCTGATCCCACTGCCGCCGTGGCTGGCCACGCCCGACGGCTTGTTCAGCGCCAGCAACCGATCGTCTTCGAACACGATGGCATCTTCCAGCCGTTTCATGAACGCGGCGGGCGGGCCTGCCTTGTCGCCCTCCTCGGTGAGACGGACCGGCGGCACCCGGACCTCATCGCCCGGCTCCAGCTTGCGCTCGGCCTTGGCGCGGCCGCCGTTGACCCGGACCTGGCCACTGCGCACCAGCTTGTAGATCAGGCTGCGGGGCGCACCCTTGAGCTGGCCGAGCAGGAAGTTGTCCAGGCGCTGCCCGGCGCGGTCGGCCGGGACGGTGATGATACGTACGCTGGTCATGGCTTCAGCGGCTTTGGGGGTGGGCTCGGTAACGGTCATTGGCCTTTTATTCTGTTACACTCGGCATGCGAGATAAGGGATTGATTTCGTTGGAAGTTGCTCTGGGCCAGAAGCCCGACTTCCCGCGATTCCGGCACAGTGCGCAGCCACCGCCCCCGGGGCGGCCATGTTAGCGGCTCACCGGCGGTCCCGGCCATCGCCGGATGCCTGACAAGCGTCTGTGCTGAAAAACATGTCCCTGTGGCGCTCCAGCCTGGCTGACAGCTGCCTCCGGCCCGTAACACCCAAACCAAAACAAATGAAGCGCTCCCGCGGGCTGCCGTGGTGTTGTAGCGCTGGAAACCCAAGCCGCCCTCCCCGCGCCTGCGCGATGGGCGTCGAAGCGTGACCAGAAGCGAAACCCCATGGTGTTCCGCGCGGTAGCAGCGCGCGAGGAACCCAACAATGAAGCGAATGCTGATCAATGCCACGCAGGCTGAAGAGCTGCGGGTAGCCATCGTGGATGGCCAGACGCTGTACGACATCGACATCGAACAGCCGTCCAAGGAACAGAAGAAGTCGAACATCTACAAGGGTCGCATCACGCGACTTGAACCGTCGCTGGAAGCGGCCTTCGTCGAATACGGCGGTGAACGCCACGGCTTCCTGCCGCTGAAGGAAATCTCGCGCGATTACTTCGCTGCGGGCGTGGACCACAACAAGGCCGGCATCCGCGAACTGCTGCGTGAAGGCCAGGAAGTGGTTGTCCAGGTCGACAAGGAAGAGCGTGGCAACAAGGGCGCCGCCCTGACCACGTTCATCTCCCTGGCGGGCCGCTACATGGTCCTGATGCCGAACTCGCCCACCGCCGGCGGCGTGTCGCGTCGCATCGAGGGCGAAGACCGTGCCGCGCTGAAGGAAGCGCTGGACAAGCTGAACATCCCCGACGACATGGGCGTGATCATCCGCACCGCCGGCGTCGGCCGCGATGCCGAAGAGCTGCAGTGGGATCTGGATTACCTGCTGCAGGTGTGGAAGTCGATCGCCGAAGCGGCGCTGACCAAGCCGGCCTCCTTCCTGATCTACCAGGAGTCGCGCCTGATCGTGCGCGCCCTGCGTGACTACCTGCGCGCCGACGTCGGCGAGATCCTGGTGGACACCCAGGAACTGTACGAGACCGCCCGCGAGTTCATGCAGCAGGTGATGCCGCAGACCCTGCGCAAGCTCAAGCACTACACCGACGACATCCCGCTGTTCAACCGCTTCCAGATCGAATCGCAGATCGAAGGGGCGTATGAGCGCAACGTGCGCCTGCCCTCCGGCGGCTCGATCGTGGTGGACCAGACCGAAGCGCTGACCGCCATCGACGTCAACTCCTCGCGCGCCACCAAGGGCAGCGATATCGAGGACACCGCGTTCCAGACCAACCTGGAAGCGGCCGAAGAAGTGGCCCGCCAGCTGCGCCTGCGCGACCTGGGCGGCCTGGTGGTCATCGATTTCATCGACATGGCTTCCAACAAGCACCAGCGCGAAGTTGAAAACCGCCTGCAGAACGCGCTCAAGTACGACCGTGCGCGCGTGCAGCTGGGCCGCATCTCGCGCTTTGGCCTGATGGAAATGAGCCGCCAGCGCCTGCGCCCGAGCCTGGGCGAATCCAGCCAGATCGTGTGCCCGCGTTGCGACGGCCATGGCCGCATGCGCAGCGTCGAGTCGCTGTCGCTGTCGATCATCCGCGTGGCTGAAGAGCATGCGATGAAGGAGAACACCGGGCAGGTGCTGGTCCAGGCCCCGGTCGAGATCGCCAACTACCTGCTCAATGAAAAGCGCAGCGCCCTGCGCGAAATCGAACAGCGCCATGACGCGCCGATCGTGATCGTCGCCGACGAACAGCTGCACACCCCGCATTACGAAGTGACCCGCCTGCGCGACAACGAGCTGGGCGAAGAAAGCGGCAAGCCGAGCTACCAGCGCGGCACCCCGCGCAAGCTGCCGGTGCATGCGCTGACCAAGGCCCAGCTGAACATTCCGGTGGCCCCGGCGGTGACCCAGGTCAAGCACAGCCACCCGGCGCCGATCCGCGAAGCCCCCGAACCGGAAGCCGCACCCGCACCGGTCGCTGCCCCGGCCCCGGTGGCCGCGCCGGCCGCCACTGGCGTGGTGGGCTGGCTCAAGCGCATCTTCGGTAGCGAGCCGGCCCCGGCCACTGCCCCGCCGGCGAACGCACGCCCGGCCCAGGACGGCAACCGCACCAACCGCAACAAGGATCGCAACAAGGACCGCACTGGCGGCCGCCGCGATGAACGCGGTGGCGAGCGCAACGGCAATGGCGGCGCACAGGCGCAGGGCCAAGGTCGTGGCAAGGACCGCGGTGAACGTGGCGAGCGTGGCGAACGCGGTGGCAAGAACGAGCGTCGTGACGAGCGCCGCCAGGACGTCGCCGCACCGGTGGCCGGCAATGCCGCACAGGTGCAGGCACCGGGCCAGGCCAAGCCGCGCAACGAACAGCAGCCCAAGCAGCCGCGCAATGAGCAGCAGCCGAAGCTGAAGCAGAAGCAGAACCCGCAGCAGCCCAAGCCGCAGCAGGGCGATGCCGACAAGGCCGGGGCCAGCGACAAGCCGGCACGCCAGCCGCAGGCCGATGCGCCGAAGCCGGGCAACACGACCGCACCGGTTGCCGATGCCGCACTGGTGGCCGCCGCTGCCGTGGGCGTGGCCGACGCCGCCGCCCCGTACGCCGCCGCGCAGGACAGCGCATACACCGCGGCCGCCGTGGACGAGGCGCAGGTTGCCACCGGCGAGAACGGTGAACAGGCCGATGCCCCGGGCACCGGCGATGACGCCAATGGCGAAGGCGGCTCGCGCCGTCGTCGCGGCCGTCGCGGTGGCCGTCGTCGTCGTCGTGGCAATGGCGAGCAGGCTGCCGGCAGCGATGGCCTGAACGATGACGCCGGTCTGGATGATGACGGCGACAGCGATGACCAGGAGGGTGGCGACACCGCCCAGGCCCCGCGTCCGGCGGCCGGCAATGGCCAGCCGCAGCCGGAGTTCGAGTTCGACGACGAAACCGCTGCTGCGCCCGCCGCGGCACCGGTCCGTGCGCCGCGCCCGGCACCCGTTGCTGCGCCGGTGGCCGCTGTGGCCGCCGCCGAACCGGTGGCCGTGGTCAGCAGCCCGGTCGTGACCGCCGGTCACAGCGAGGCCGCCCCGGTGGCCCCGCAGGTGCCGGCCGAGAAGCCTGCCCCGTCCTACACCGACCGCGTGCCGTTCGTGGAATCGCCGATGCCGGCACCGCCGGTGGTCGACGTTGCCAAGCCGACCCAGGTTGCGCCGGTGGTCGAGGCACCGAAGGCAGTTGAAGCGGCTCCGGTGGTTGAAGCAGCGAAGGCCGTTGAAGCCGCTCCGGTCGCCGCAGCGCCGAAGGCTGTTGAAGCTGCCCCGGTGGTTGAAGCACCGAAGGCCGTTGAGGCCGCCCCGGTTGCCGCGGCACCGAAGGCGGTTGAAGCTGCCCCGGTGGTCGAAGCACCGAAGCCGGTGGACACCGCTCCGGCCGCCGTGACCGCCGATGAACGCCAGGACGCGCGTCCGGTGCAGTCCAGCATGCTGGAGGTCGACCCGACCCAGCCGGCACCGGAGAAGGCCGCACCGGCCCCGGTCGTCCGCGTCGAGGCCGCCCCGGCGGCCCCGGTCGTGCATAACGGCCAGCTGTTCGGCAATGCGGGCAGCGACACCCCCGCCAGCACCGACGCTGCCGCACAGGCTGCCCAGGCCGAAGCCCGCGAGGACATCCCCACCGATGTCGCGCAGGCCGAAGAAGCCGGCAAGCCGGATCAGGACAAGCACGACAAGGCCTGATCCCGCGCCAGTGGGACCGTAGTAAACAGACAGCGGCCTTCGGGCCGCTGTCTGCATTTGGGCCCTCGGTGGGCTGTGGCATGCTCGGCCCATGAATCGACGCCCTCGCCTCACACCCTGCGCCGCGCTGCTGGTGCTGCTGTCGGCCTGCCAGCCCGCCCCGCCTGCTCCGCTCAGCAAGGCCGCCATCGCGGTCCGCGATGCCGCGCCGGAGGACCTGTTCGTGGGCCGGCTGCAGGGCGTGGACATCGAACTGCTGGTGCAGGACTGCAAGGTCTTCCAGGTCACGCGTGGGCCCGAACAGGCCGTCGCCCTCACCGAAGTGCTGGCACCGCCGCCCTACCCGTTCTTCACCGACTGCCAGCGGCAATCACTGCGCCACGAAGAGGACGCGGTGATTGCGGTGCTGGGGCGCATGGCGTTGGGTGCCGGCGGGTGCTGCGCCACCGGCGGCACCTGGCGCACGCGCGACGGCCAGACGTGGGAGAAGATCAGCGAGCAGGCCATTCCGTAGCGGCAGGTACCCACCGTTGGTGGGTATGGGGCAGCCACGCATGGCGTGGCTCCACCTTCCGCTCAGGGCGTGGTGGCGGCCGGGCTGCCCGGGCTGGGCGCGAACTGCAGGCGCGTCCATACGCCGTAATGGTCCGAGGCCCAGCGCCCTTCGGCGTACGGCTGGTCGAACAGGATCCGCGCCTCACGCGCGAGCAGGCGGTCCTGCTGGAAGAAGATATGGTCGATGCGCAGCGGCGCGTCGAAGTAGTGCCGGTTGAGGGTACTGACCTGCGCCAGTTCGTTGTTGACGTGCACGCTGCCGAAGCTGTCCCCGTAATGATCGCGCAGCGCACGGAGGTCACCCGCATCCACCAGTGCGTTGAAGTCGCCGGCGATCACCACCGGGGCGTCGCCAGCGGTGTCGGCGATGAACTTCAGCAGGTCGGCCACCTGCTCGCCACGGATGCGACTGCCACTCTCGTCCGCGCGCTCGTTCAGGTGCGTGGCATAGACGTTCACCGGCTGGCCGTCCACATCGATGCGCAGGTGCGCCACCGTGCGGTAGTCGCCCAACGGCGCCAGCAGGTGGTCATTGCGCGCCAGCACCGGGCGCCGGGTCAACAGCGCATTGCCATAGCGCTTGAAGCGACCGGGCGGGTCGGTGGAGACGAACTGGTAGTCGTAGCCGAGCTTGCGCGCCAGCCACGCGGCCTGGTTGCGCACGTGCGGCTTCTGGATCACTTCCTGCAGCGCGATCGCATCGGGGTGCAGCGACCGCAGCTCGCGCAGGATCACCTTGCGCCGCGCCGGCCAGTCTTCGCGGTCGTGGTGCAGGTTGAAGGTGACCATGCTCATGCCCGGCGCGGCGCTGGCCGAGGACACGGGTATTGGGGCGACGGCAACGGGTTCGGCGGCCAGGGCGACGCCGGCCAGCAACGCCGCCGATGCCAGCAGCCCGGCCATGCCACGGCGAAGCCACGCGCGATACCGATGCCTGCCCATCACTGTGCCTTGCGCTCGGCGCGGCGCACCGACGACGGCACGTCGATCTCGACCCGCGCCGGTACCTGGGTAATGCGCAGCTCGCCGTTCAGCCACTGCGCCGGTTCGCCGTTGACGGTGGTGCCGCCGGGTTCGCCACTGTAGGGCCACGGCAGGATCACCCCGCCATGTGGGGGCACCAGCCCGGCCGACAGGTCCAGCACAAGCTGCTTGTCGCTGCGGCTGAGCGCGTAGCTCAGCTGGCCGTTCGGGGTGCGCAGGCCGTTGATCGCCACGCCCTTGCCTTCCAGCCATCGGGTCGGCACGCCTGCCGCCAGCACCAGGCTGTCGTCGACGTCGCGGCTGTAGGCAAACATGTCCAGTGCCGAGCGCACGAAGTCCGAGGCCACCCACGCATGCGGCAGGTCACCGACGAAGAACGGCTTGCGCGGCGTGTGCGAGACCACCTCGGCCCATTGGTTCCAGGCCTGCGGGGCACGGTCCTTGAAGAAGAACTCGGTGGCCTGCCAGGCGCGGTCGCGCCAGCCCAGGCGCACGAACGCGGCCACGTTGCGCCACTCATACGGGGTGTAGTCCTTCCACTCACGCTTGCCGTCGCGGCGTTCCTCGAACTGCTTCCAGTAGCGCTCGAAGGTGTTGTCCAGGTACGGCTGCGGCAGCCTGCCCTGCTCGCCGCCCGGGGCCAGCGCGATGGTGGTGGAGGTGGCGTCGAAGTCGCCCAGCTCGGCCGCGCCGGGCAGGTAGTCGATCTTGTGCAGGGCCACCGCAGCCAGCAGCGAGGCCTGCAGGTCGTCACGGAACTGGTCGCGCGACTCGCTGATCTGCAGGGCGTCCATCTTGCCCAGCGTGGTGGCGATGGTGGCCGCGTCCTTGTAGCCGCGCAGCGCCCAGAAGTTGTCCCAGTACGAATGCATCGGCTTGGCCGAATAGCCTTCGTGGCTGATCGACACCGGCATCATCCCGTAGAAGGCCGGGTTGCGCGCGCGGTTCTCCTCGGTGCGCTCGCTCAGGCGCAGCTGCTCCATGTAGGTATAGGCGCCCTGCACGTGCGGCCACATCACCTCCAGGAAGGTGCTGTCGCCGGTGTAGCGCCAGTACTCGGCGATATTGAAGATCAACTCGCCGTGGCTGTCGTTTTCCGGCACCGGATCGCTGCCGCGCGGATCGACGCAGCACGGCACCTTGCCGTTGTCGAACTGGTGCGGGGCATACCAGGTAACGTACTCGCGCACCGCGTCGCTGCGGCCCATGCGCAGCAGGCCTTCGGAAATCATCGCGCCGTCCCGGATCCAGCTGCGCGAGTACGAGCGCGTGCCCGGCTGGATGCTCGGCCCGATCCGCGAGATCAGCATGTGGGCCAAGGCGGTGCGCAGGGTATCGGCCAGCGGCTTGCCCGCGGCGGGCACCTGCAGGCTCACCTGGTCCAGCTTGGTCCGCCACATCGAGGCCACGGCCTGCTGGGCCTTGGCTGCATCGAAGTCCTTGGGCATCGTCCAGCTGCCGGTCTGCGGCAGCACGATGGCCACCTCGCGGCTCTGGCCCGGCTCCAGCCGCCAGCGGTACAGCAGCGCGCCGCTGGCCAGTCCGGTCGGGTCGCGCACTTCGGTGGTGCCCGGCAGCTTGCCGCTGGCCAGGTGGACCACGTCCAGCTTGCCGTCGAAGGTGGTGGCGAACGTGCTGTCGGGAGCCTGCGCCGGGTACAGGCGCGGGCTGCCGTTGACCTCCACGTCGGTGGCCTCCACCGACAGGTTGTCGATCCGGCTGACGCCGCCGACGGTATTGAGGAACTGGGTGGGCGGGTTCACCTGCCACGGGCGTACGGCCAGCGCCAAGGTGTAGTCGTGGGCCACCTTGTCGGGGTTGTGCAGGGTGTAGCGCCCCACCAGCTGCGCCGTGTCCGGAGTGCCCTGCACGAACCCGGTGACCTTCAGAGCGGCCGTGTCGTGGCGCCAGTCGACGCTGGCGATGGGCAGGTAGTCGTCCTGCAGCGACTGGGTGCTGGCCACGTCGGCCCAGCTCAGCAGCTTCTTGCCATCCACCTGCACGAACGGCTCCACGCTGAAGCTGGCCTTGGCCACTTCCAGCGCGCCGTCTTCGCCGATCAACGCCTGCTCGCGGCCGCCGTCCAGACCCAGCAGGGTCCAGTACGGCTGCTCGCCACTGAATCCGCGTGGTACCGAACCGCGCGGCAGATCGGCACCTACCGAACGGACGAAATCGTTGGGAGTCGCCGCAAAATCCAGCGGTTTCAGGCTGATGTCACGGATACCGTAGCGCCAGCTGGGGCCGCCCTTGAGATCGAAGCGCAGGTAGCGCGCTTCGGTGTCGGGCAGCGCCAGCCAGTCACGGTCGCCGCCGCCGCCGACCACTTCGCGCACTTCCTTCCAGCTGCGTCCGTCCTGCGAAGTGCGCACCACGTAGCGGGTGGCCTCCAGGCCGGGCAACCACTGGATCACCGCACCCCCGAACTCGCGCACCTTGTGCAGGTCCAGGCTGATGGTCTGGTCGGCCACGCCGCCGCTGATCCACACCGTGTCCGGCTTGCCGTCGGCAATGCGGCTCTGCAGCGCGGTGGCGGTATCGGCGATCACCGACGGGGTCAGCGCCGAGGTATCCATCGGCGGCAGGCCCTGCAGGGTGAGGCGGTCAAAACAGACCGTGCCCTTGCCGCCGACCTTGCTGTAGAGGGTGAACTCGACCGCGGCACTGCGGGTCAGCGTTGTTTCCTTGCCCGGGCCCCAGGCCTTGTCGATCTGGCGGGCACGGTACTGCACCGTGCTCCACGCCTTGGGGAAGGCGTAGCCGGGCCGGTTGACCCACCACACGTTGTCGCCGCTGGCGTCGATCAGCTTGAACTGCAGGTCGTTGGCCGGCGAGTCGCCGCGCAGCTGCACGCCGAACCGGTAGTTGGCCGGGTACTCGATGCCCAGCTCGCGGCGGATGCCCACGTACCCGGAGACGTCGTGGAAGTCGTAGTCCACGCACAGCGCGCGCCCGCCGCCACTGCCGATCACGCTGCGCAGCGAGCCGCTGACCTGGTCGGACACCACCAGTTTCCAGGGCGCCATGTCGTCGAAGCTGTCCAGCACCTTCGGTGCCGGCAACGGTGCCGGCGCGGCGGCCGGGGCCGCCATCGACCACATCAGCCCAAGACCCAGACCCACCGCGACGACGGCATGTTTCACCCTTTGACACTCCCCAGCAGCAGACCTTGGATGTAGTAACGCTGCAATGCCAGGAACAGCAGCAGCACCGGCACCACCGTGACCACCGCACCGGCCATCATCATCTCAACGTCCATGATGTGTTCGCGCGACAGGGTGGCCAGGGCGACCGGCAAAGTGTAGTGCTCCTGGTCGGTCAGCACGATCAACGGCCACATGAAATCGTTCCAGGCGCCCATGAAGGTGAAGATCGACAGCGTCACCAGCACCGGCTTGAGCATCGGCAGCACGATCTGGAAGAAGATCCGCATCTCCCCTGCCCCGTCCATGCGCGCCGCTTCCAGCAGCTCATCGGGGATCGAACGCGCGTACTGGCGCACCAGGAAGATGCCGAACACGCTGGCCAGCGCCGGCACCACCACCCCGCCGAAGCTGTTGACCAGGCCCAGCTGCTTCATCAGCAGGAACAGCGGCAGCATCGCCACCTGCGCCGGGATCACCAGCGCGGCCAGCAGCACCTGGAAGATGCGCTCGCGGCCGGCGAAACGCAGCTTGGCGAACGCATAGCCGGCCATGGTGTTGAGCAGCAGCGAGCCCAGCGTGATGGCCAGCGACACGCCCAGGCTGTTGACGAAGTTGTTGCCCATGCCGGTGCGCGCGAACAACTCGTGATAGTTCGCAGTGGTCACCGAGGACGGCAGCAGCGGCGGCGGGAAATGTGCCGCCTCGCCGGTGGGCATGAACGACACCGACAGCATCCACAGCAGCGGCGCCAGGCTGACCAGCGCCAGTACCGTCAAGCCACCGTTGACCCACCATGCATGCCAGCGCGACTGGCCGATTTCACGACTCATACCAACTGCCTCTTGCGGCCGAAACGCAGCATGACGCTGGTTACCGCCAGGATGATCAGGAACAGCAGGAACGCCACCGCGGAGGCACGGCCCAGGTTCCACCACTTGAAGCCTTCCTCAAACATGAAGTACAGCACGCTGACGGTGCTCTGCAGTGGGTCGCCGCGGGTCATCACGTAGGGTTCGGCGAACAGCTGGAAGTAGCCGGACACGGTAATCACGCCCACCACCAGCAGCACCGGGCCGAGCATCGGCAGGGTGATGTGCAGGAACTGCTTCCAGCGCGAGGCGCCGTCGATGCGCGCCGCCTCGTACAGGTCATGCGGGATCGCCTGCAGGCCGGCCAGGAAGATCACCATGTTGTAGCCGAAGTTCTTCCACACCGCGAACAGCATGATGGTCGGCATGGCCCAGTTGGGATCGCCCAGCCAGTCGATCGGGTTGATCCCGATGTGGCCCAGCCCGTAGTTCACCAGGCCGTAGCTGGTGTGGAACAGGTAGCGCCAGATCACCGCCACCGCCACCAGGGTGGTCACCACCGGGGCGAACAAGGCGGTGCGGAACAGCGCCTTGAAGCGCGCCGCCGGGGCGTTGAGCAGGATCGCCGCGCCCAGCGATACGCCGATCGACATCGGCACGCCGACGATCACGAAGTAGGTGGTGTTCCACAGCGACTTCCAGAACATCGGGGTCTGCAACAGGTCGATGTAGTTGCCCAGCCCGACAAAGCGCAGGTTGCCACCGTCGGCCAGGGCATACAGGTCGAAGTCGGTGATGCTCAGGGCCAGCGCCGAGAACACCGGCAGGCCGAAGAACACGCCGATCACCAGGATGGCCGGGCCGGCGAACAGCCACCCGGCAAGCGAACGCTGCTTCATCGCGCCGCTCCCGTGGCCACTGCGCTGGAATGCACGCCCGAACCGGCGGCCTTCTCCTGTGCATTGCGCTCATGCATCCAACGGCGCTTGGCGAGGACCTTGTCCACGCGCTTGTCCAGTTCCTTCACTGCCACATCCTGATCAAGGCCACCACGCACCACCTGTTCGGTGATGATCCGCATTTCCTGCACGATACGTTCCCACTCCAGCACCTTGGGCGTGGGCTTCACGCGTTCCAGCTGGTCGCGGAACGGCTGCGCCAGCGGGTCGTTGGCCAGCGAGGGATACTCCCAGGTGCTGCGCCGCGGCGGCAGGTCACCGATGATGGAATGGAAACGCTCCTGGATCGCCGGGCGCGACAGGAACTCGATCAGCTTCCACGACGCCTCCTTCTGCTGCGAGGAGCGGAAGATCACCAGGCTGGTGCCGCCGGCGATACCGGCGCCCGGGCCGTCCGGGCCCGGCAGTGCGGCGGTGCCCCACTTGCCTTCCAGTTCCTTGGGCTGCAGCTTTTTGAACTCGCGGATGTTCCACGGGCCGGACAGATAGAACACGTTGAAGCCGCGGAAGAACTCGTCCCAGACGTTGGAGATCTGCGTTTCGGACATGCGCGGCGCCCAGCCCTGGGCGAACATGTTTTCGTAGAAGCCCAGGGTCCTGCGGAAGCCGGGGCTGCTGAAATTGCCACGGGTATCGGCATCGCGCAGCAGGGGGTCGGGCTGCTGCAAGGCGAAGGACAACTGCTGCTCGAACTCGTTGATCGGCATCAGCACCGCGTAGCGCTTGGGCCCCTGCATCTTCTTGATGGCGGCCATCATCTCGTTCCACTCCGCCCAGGTACGCGGGGGGTGGTCGTAGCCGGCCTGGGCCAACAGGTCCTTGCGGTAGTACAGCAGGCGGGTGTCCACGTACCACGGCACGCCGACCAGCTCGTCATGCACCACGTTGGTGTCCCAGATGCCCTGGAAGTAATCGGCCGGATCCACCACCTTGGACTGCGCCACGTAGGGCTGCAGCAGCACCAGGGTGTTGAGCTCGGCGAACTCGGGGATCCAGGTGTTGCCCAGCTGGCACACATCGGGCAGGCCGTCGGCGGCGAACGCGGTGAGCAGCTTCTCGTGCGCGGCCGTCCACGGAATGTTCTGCACATCAACGTGGATGCCCGGGTTTTCCGCCTCGAACTCCTTGATCAGGCCGGTGACCACTTCGGCCTCGCGACCCATCGCCCAGAAACGCACGGTGACGCCTTCCGGCTCCTTGCGACATCCCGACAACAACACGCTGCCGACCAGCAGCAGCAACAGACTCAAACCCAGTTTGGGGCGCGACGACAATGGCACTGCTTACTTCCCCTGCTGCTGGTTGCGGTTCGTATTGGAATTGTTCTTCTGTTCCTGGGCGGCTGCCGCGCGCGATTCGGCGATGCCGACCGAGCGCGCCGAAGCGGCCTTTTGATCTTTCTGCAGTTCCATCGGCTGGTCCTGGCCCTCGGGCGTCAACCAGCCACCGCTGAAACCGGCGCGCTCCAGACCCTTGCGGATGTGCGCGTTCTTCTTCATCACGTCCCAGACGAAATCGTTCCGGTAGTTGGCGATCATGGTCAGGATCGGGCCCTGGTCGATGCCGATGTAGTCGCTGGCCACCCAGCCACGATCAGGCACCAGCCGGCCGGTCTTGATCGGGATGTCGTAGTTGAAGCTGGGGTTGAACGAATCCAGGAAGCCGTAGCTGGAATAGATGAAGTCGCCGTAGCGCTTGTGCATCTCTTCGGTGGCCGGGATCACTTCTTCCGGGGCGAACACCACCGAGGCGATCGCCGCGGTCGGGGCGATGGTGCCGTCGTCGAAGTTCTCGCGCAGGCCGGCCCCGCGCGAGGAGTAATGGCGGAACTGGCGCTGCTCGCCGCGGTATTCCTGGGTGGTGTTCTGCGGGCCATCGCTGGCAGTCAGGCCCCACACGTTCTCGCCGTAGTCCTTCCAGTTCATCGGATTGGCAATGGCGTACTCGCGCTGCGCCAGTGCGGCCGAGCGGCTGTTGAGGAAGTAGGTGCTGCCACGCTCGCGCATGTAGGCATCCTGGATGTCGCGGAAGTCCACCCACACATGCGTGTACTGGTGCCCGAACAGCGGGCCGAAGGACAGGTATTCCTGGCCCTGGTACACGCCCCAGTCGTTGTCGTAGGTGCGCGTCCAGACCGTCCATGCGTCCGGGCTGACCGGGTGGGTCGGCGAGCCGAGCGCGAGGATGTAGACCATCATCGCCTCGTTGTAGCCCATCCAGTCGTGGTCGATGAAGCCGCTTTCGGGGAACCAGCCCATCGAGATCAGCGGCGCACGCTGCTGCAGCCACGGCCAGTCCACGCGCTTGTAGAGCGTGTCGGCAATCTCGCGGATCTCTTTTTCGCGGGCGTCGTCACCGCTGTAGTACGACTGGGCGAACAGCACGCCCATCATCAGCAGCGCGGTATCCACGCTGGACAGTTCCACCCCGCTGTCGTAACGACGGCCCTGCTGCATGTCCAGGAAGTGGTAGTAGAAGCCCTTGTAGCCACCCTTGCCGGTGCGCTGCGGGCCCATCGGCAGGTCGCGGAAGAACTTCAGCGTGAGCAGGGTGCGGTCCACGGCCTGGGTACGGCTGACCCAGCCGTTCTCCACGCCGATCGGATAGGCGGTGAGCGCGTAGCCGACCGAAGCAATGCTGGCAAACGGGCGCGACGGGTAGCGGTCGGGGCTGAGGCCGTTGACCTCGTTGGTGGTATCCCAGAAGAACTGGAAGGTGCGGCGTTCGATATCGTCAAACAGCGGCGGCAGCTCCGGCTTCATCGGGCGCGGCGGCGCATCGGCCTCGACCAGGATCACCGGCGGCTTCGGCTTTGCCGGTTTGTCCGGCGCCTGCTGCTGGCAACCGGCGATGGCCACGGACAGCAACGCCAGCGACACCATCCGAGATGCATTCATCGACCACCACCTTTTGCGCATGTTCGTGCTGGAGAGCATAGCCTCAACCAAGCTGAAATCGTTTACAGATCACGATCCAAAAAAATCCGCCGGGGCGGACCGTCTGCGTACCGACCAACGGTCGATACCTACCACCGCACACGCGCTTGCCCATCCTTGGACGGCAAGCGCCTGTACAGTCCCGCCGGCGGACCCAAGCCGACCGGCGGTGCTGCCCCGACACCGCCCAGAGGGCGGTGTCGGGTAACGCGGTCATCAGAAGCGGAAACCGACTTCCGCCTTGACCTGGCGCGGCGTACCGACGATATCGCCGGTCTCGTTGTAGCTGGCCAGCAACTTGCCGTTGGACTTGGTGTAGTTGTAGTTGGAGAAGTTGTCGAAGTTGAAGACGTTGATGATGTCGATACGCGCATACAGCTCGGTATCGCCCGGCATCTTGAACGTCTTGGTGGCCTGCAGGTCGACCGAACGGTAGCCGAAGATCTTGCCACCGACCAGGAACTTGCCGTTGCCGTTGGGCACCGCGGCGCCGGGGGTCGGCAGGTCGTAACCGGTCGACTGGGTGACCGGGTACCAGTCATTCACCGCGGTCGGGGTGGCCAGGGTGATCTTGCCGCCGAAGGTGATGTCCCAGAAGCCCGCATAGGAACCGGTCAGCACCAGGCGGTGACGCGGGGCACCGTTGGAGCGGATGGTCGGGTAGTCCTCGATCAGGCCGCGGTCAAAGGCGTACTTCTCGTTGATGTCGCGGTTGTGGCGCGCGGTGGTCCAGGTGTAGGCGATCGAGGTGCCCCAGCCGCTTTCCTTGGTGAACGGCTTCTGCGCCGACAGCAGCACCTGCGTGGCACGGGTCTTGATGCCCTGCTGGCCGATGATCAGGCTGCCGAAGCCCGGCACGTTGCAGCTCCAGGCCTGGCTCAGGCCCGGGTCGGTGCCGCCGCACAGACGCGGGTCATCGAAGAACTGGCCGGTCGGGTAACGGTTGCCCAGGGTGAAGGCGAAGCCGTCGTAGCTCAGGGTGCGGGCGATGGTGGCATCGGTCAGCCAGTCACCGATCTGGTTGCTCATGCCCAGGCTGAACTGATCCGAGTACGGCGCCTTCAGGTTGTTGTTCAACAGGTCCACTTCCAGACCGGAATTGCTGGTCGAGCCGACCAGCGCCTGCAGGTTGCCGATGCCGTTGAGCAGGTTCGGATCCCAGTTGTAGCAGGCGGCCTGGCCGTTGATGCAGGTGCCGGTGGCCGGGTTGCGGAAGTAGATGGTCGGCTGCGGCAGGGCCAGCTTGGTGGTTTCCAGCTGCAGGTTGTCGAACAGGTCGCGGTCATACGAACGGCCGGCACCACCGTGGATCACATGCTGCTCGTCGGCGTTGATGTCATACGAGAAGCCCAGACGCGGCTGCCAGGCATCCTTGAACGCCTTGCGGTTGTGGCCGTTGCTGATGTAGTTGCTGATGTCCAGCCCACCCAGCGCCAGCGTATCGGCGAAGGTCTGGCCAGCGGCAGCGCGCGGATCCTGCGAGTAGATCGCATCGACCACGGCCTGCGGGGTCACGAAGTCCAGGTAGGCCGGGGTCTTTTCGTAGTCCCAGCGCAGGCCGATGTTCAGCTGCAGGTGGTCGTTGACCTGCCAGTCGTCCTGGATGAACAGGCCGATCTGCTTGGACTTCGAACGCACTTCGCCGGACACGCCCGACACACCGTTCACCGGCTTGACGAACTGCGCCTTGTACGGGATGTCCGACGGGAAGTCCGCGTCACCCAGGGTATAGGTGAAGGTCGGGTTGATCTGCGCCGCATCGGAGGCGTACAGATCGATTTCCTTGTACTTGGCACCCATCTTGATGGTGTGGTCGCCCATCCACTGGATGCCGTCCAGGGTCAGGTTGTCTTCGATCGCCCAGCCCTTCTGGCCCTTCACCTGCGAATCCAGTGCCGAGGCGCCACCGATCTTCACCAGGGTGCGGTCGTCGGTGCCGTCCGGTGCGGTGTAGGTGATGCCGTTGGCCAGGGTCAGCGGGGTCGGGTTGTTGAACGAATCTTCATGGGTGACCATCAATTCGTTGTAGTAACGCTCGCCGCTGTGGTTCCAGCGCAGCGCGTAACGACGGTCGGTGTTGACCACTTCGCGGCCGGCTTCCGGCGCGGTCTGGCCACTGAACTGCTGCTGGGTCTCGTCGCGGTCCTGGAAGGTCAGCTCGATGCGATCGTTGTCGGTCGGTTCGAAGTCGATCTTGGCGAAGATCAGGTCCTGCTCGAACGGCTGGCTGGCCGGGCCGAGGCCGGCAGCGGCGTCGCCCGGCAGCAGGCCGATGCGGTTGGTGACCGAACCTTCCGGCGCGATGGTGACCGGCAGATCGAAGCGCTTGGCTTCGTAGGTCACGAAGAAGTGGGCCTTGTCCTGGATGATCGGGCCACCCAACGCGAAGCCGTATTCCTTCTCGGCCGAGGCTTCCTTGGTCTGGCCGTACTGACGCTCGGCCGGGGTCTTGGCGCGCATGTCTTCGTTGGTGTAACGGTAGAAGGTTTCACCCTTGAACTCGTTGGTACCGGACTTGGTGGCCGCGGTCACGGCCGCGCTCGACACCTGGCCGTACTCGGCCTTGTAGTTGCCGCTGATGACCTTGTATTCGCCAATGGCCAGCTGCGGGAACGGGTTGCCGGCGCTGCCGGACTGGCCGGCCACGCCGCCGCCCTTGACGTAGCTCTTCTGGCCCACGCCGTCGATGTAGACGTTGGTGCCGTCGGCATTGGTGGCACCGCCGCGCAGCGAGGTGTTGCCCTTGGCATCGCGGGTGAAGATCATGCCCGGCACCGCGTCGGCGAACTCCAGGAAGTTGCGCGACACCTGCGGGGTGGTCTGGATCTGCTGCAGGCTCACCGTCTTGCCCACTTCGGACGTACGCACTTCCTGCAGCAGGGTCGGGGCCACGACGTTGACGGTGTCAAGGTTGGTGGCGTTGGCAGTGCCGCCGTTGGCCGGCGCGCCGCTGAAGTTCAGCGTCGCGGTCGAAGCCACGGTCACCGTCACTTTCTGCGTCTGGCCATTGGCCACCACGTCATAGGTGCCCGGGTCCAGGCCCATCAGCGAGTAGCTGCCGTCGGCGCGGGTGGTGGCACGGCGCACGGTGCCGCTGGCCAGGTTGGTGGCGGTCACCTCGGTGCCGGCCTCGGCCTGGGCCACCTGGCCGCGCAGCGAGGAGGTGGCCGACTGCGCCATCAGGGACGGTGCAGCGCCCAGCATCAGGCAGGTAACCAGTGCACTGGTCAGCAGGCTGCGCGCCGGTGCACGGTTGCGGTGATTGGAATACGTCATGTAAATCTCCGGGTGGTGGTGGCCGTCTTTGCGGCCCCTGTCGTTTTTTTTACAGCGTGGTTTGAATGCGTCACGACCAACGGTCGTGATTTACAGCAAAGGCGTCACGACCATCGGTCGTGACCTACACGAATCACGCACGATCAGGCGCGGCACAAGCGTCTGCTTGTCACCGGCCGCTTCCGTGTTGTTGCCGTCCATCAACTGCAACAGACGCGTCATCGCCTTATCGCCGAGGTCGGCGATACTCACCTGCATCGTCGTCAAGGAGGGGTGAACGAAACGCGCCAGCGGAATGTCATCGAAGCCCGCCAGGGCGACATCGGCCGGCACCCGCACGCCTGCCTGCGCGAACGCATACAGGCAGCCCAGCGCCATCATGTCGTTGGCGGCGAACACCGCATCGGGCAGCGCGCCGGCTGCCAGCAACTCCTGTCCAGCGCGATGGCCGGAGGCTTCGTCAAAGTCACCGGGCAACTCGATGCCCACCGCGTCGGTACCGGACGCGGCCAGCGCATCGCGGAAACCGCGCAGGCGCTCACGCGCGTCGAAGTTGAGGTCCGGACCGGAAATGAAGGCAATGCGGCGGTGGCCGACACCGAGCAGATGGCGGGTCATCGCCATCGCGCCGGCATGGTCATCGATGCTGAGCACCGGATGATCCTGCTCGGGCAGGTAGGTATTGATCAGGACCGTGGGCAGTGCCTGCGGCAGGTTGTCGGTGAGGAAGCCGGGGCTTTCCGCATACGGCGACAACACCAGCAGCCCGTCCACACGACCGCGCATGGCACGCAGGGCCGCGCCCTGCTGCTCCTGGTCGCCGTGGTAGCTGGACACCAGCAGATGCTGGCGGCGCTCGCGGGCGACCCCGTCGATGCCACGCATCAGCTCGGAGAAGAATTCGCCGTACAGGTCCGGCAGCACCACACCGATGGTGTTGGTGCGCCGGCTGCTCAGGCTCCGCGCGGCGGCATGCGGGGTGTAGCGCAGGCGCGCAGCGACCTCCAGCACCAGCTTGCGGACCGGTTCGGCGACATTTTCATGTCCATTGAGCGCACGCGACACCGTGGCCACGGAGACCCGGGCTTCGCGGGCTACATCTTTGATTGTGATGGCTGCCTTGTTCACTTCGCCGCCCTCCACGGCTTAGAGATCTGGGGCTTGGCGCGGAATGTAAGCGTTTTCAATCCTGAATGTAAACACTACGTTAGGCCAATGTCGTCCGCCGGTAACATGCGCGTGTCTTCAGGGGCCCTGTCCTGGACTGGCCAGGACAAGGCAGGACAAGGCCTTCAGCCGTTTTTGGCCGGTGGCTCGGCGCGGATGGACAGCGCGTGGATATCGGTGTCCATCAGGGTGCCCAAGGCGGCATAGACCGCCCGGTGGCGCGCAAGTGGCAGCTTGCCTTCGAAGGCGGCGCTGACAATGTGCACATTGAAATGGCCGCGGCCATCGCGCGCGCCCTCATGGCCGGCGTGGCGGTGGCTGTCGTCCTCCACCTCCAGCAGCTGCGGGTCCAGGGCCTGCTGCAGGGCCGCGCGGATCTGCTCGACCCGGGTCACGGCAGGACCTTGCGGAACGGGCGCACCTGCACGCGGGTGTAGACCCCGGCGTCCACGTAGGGGTCGGCGTCGGCCCAGGCCTGGGCCTGCGCCAGCGAATCGAACTGGGCGATCACCACGCTGCCGCTGAACCCGGCCGGGCCCGGGTCTTCGCTGTCGATCGCCGGGCACGGCCCGGCCAACAGCAGCCGACCCTCATCGCGCAGGGCGGTCAAACGGGCCAGATGCGCGCCGCGCACCGCCATCCGGGCTTCCAACACGTCGGCACCGTCATAGCCTTCAATCACATACCACACAGGCAACTCCCAAGGCTCAGCTAAACGAACCGGACGATTCTAGCCCGGCTCGCTGGACACTGCCGGGCTGAACCCGTACTCTTGACTCCATTGCACGTGGCTGGACGCAGCAGCCCCGCCGGTAGACGGCTTCACCGCCACCCGACGATCGACCCGCTGCCCCACACCAGTACACGTAGACGACCTCCCCGTAGTTCTGTCGCTGCCCGTCGCGGCGCGCCTTGCTGTTTGAAGTGTGGAACCGCGCCGACTCAGGCGTGTCATGGCTTGCCATCCTGCCGCCGGGCGTTCCGGAACGGCTGAGGGTGCGGCGACCGGTCCGTTGCAGTACTGACATCACTCTTGATGACCTCCGAACTCGCGCTCGACGCGAACCCGCAAATCCGGCCGACCGCCCCACAGCAGCAGGAAATGCCGCTGGCCGTGGTGCATGGTCAACCGGTCCTGCAGATTCCGCAGGACCTGTACATTCCGCCGGACGCGCTGGAAGTGATCCTCGATGCCTTCGAAGGCCCGCTGGACCTGCTGCTGTACCTGATCCGCCGGCAGAACCTGGACATTCTGGACATCCCGGTGGCCGAGATCACCCGCCAGTACGTCGAGTACATCAACGTCATGCAGGAGCTGCGCTTCGAACTGGCGGCCGAGTACCTGGTGATGGCGGCCATCCTGGCCGAAGTGAAGTCGCGGATGCTGCTGCCGCGACCGCCAAGCATCGAGGGCGAGGAAGCCGACCCGCGCGCCGAGCTGGTGCGCCGGCTGCAGGAGTACGAACGCTTCAAACAGGCTGCCGAAGATATCGACGCCCTGCCCCGGCAGGACCGCGACACCACCCCGGTACATGCCTTCGTGCCCGACCGCGCCGCAGTGAAGCTGCCGCCGCCGGTGGACCTGAAGGAAATGCTGATGGCGCTGCACGACGTGCTCAAGCGCGCCGAGCTGTTCACCGGCCACGCGATCAAGCGCGAGGCCCTGAGCGTGCGCCAGCGCATGGGCGACGTGCTGGGGCGGCTGGAAGATGGCCAGTTCTACCGGTTTGAATCGCTGTTCACCGCCGAAGAAGGCAAGCTGGGCGTCCTGGTGACCTTCCTGGCCCTGCTGGAACTGGCCAAGGAGCAGCTGCTGGACATCGTCCAGGAAGCACCGCTGGCGCCGATCTACGTCAAATCCCTGGCTGCCGGCAACACCAACGAACCGCTGCAGTTCAACAGCGAATTCGATGACGCCGACGCCGCCAACGCATCCGACTGAGCACCCGACCCACGCATGGATCAATCGCTGATCAACCGTATTGTCGAAGGGGCGCTGCTGGCCTCCAGCCAGCCGCTGACCCTGGCGCAGCTGCAGGGCCTGTTCCCGGAAGAGGAACCGGCGCCGCCGGGCAGCATCGAGCGCGCACTGGAACTGCTGCGCGACGGCTGCGCCGAGCGCGGCGTGGAACTGGTGGAGGTGGCCTCCGGCTTCCGCTTCCAGGTCACCAATGAAGTGCACGGCTACATCACCCGGCTGTGGACAGAACGCAAGACCCGCTACACCCGCGCCACCCTGGAAACCCTGGCGTTGATCGCCTACCGCCAGCCGATCACCCGCGGCGAAATTGAGCAGGTGCGTGGCGTGGCGGTCAGCAGCAACATCATCCAGGCGCTGGAAGAGCGCGAGTGGATCCGCGTGATCGGCCACCGCGACGTACCCGGCAAGCCGGCCCTGTTCGGCACCACCAAGGGCTTCCTGGACTACTTCGGGCTCAAGCGCCTGGACGAACTGCCGCCGCTGTCCGAGCTGCGCGACCTGGGCGAGCTGGAACCGCAGCTGCCGCTGGACCGCGATGGCCAGCCGGCCGGTCGCCTGGCCGCTGGCGCCGCCACCCCCGACGCCGAGCTGGACGGGGACGCGGCAAACGACGACACCCCGCCACTGGCAGGTGAAGACGAATCGCAGGACAATTCACCCGATGGCGGGCGCGCGCCCACCACCGATACCGCTGCAGACACCGAATCCAAAGCGCCGTTGCCGCCCCGCGACGACGACGCTGGAATGACCGCCCCTGATGGCGAACCCGATACCGCGCCGGGCGAGCGCGCGGCGCCCCAGAACGAAACCGAAAACAACGCCGTCGCGAAGACGACCGTGGCTGTTGACGAAGCCGATCCCGAACCAGAGGCCGACGCACCCGTTGCCGGCCGGAGCCAAGTAAATGAGTGACACCCCCCGCAAGCCGTCTTTGAACAAGCTTTCGCTCAAGCGCGAAACCGCCACCGACCAGCCCAAGCTGGAAGAACGCCTGCACAAGGTGCTGGCCCAGGCCGGCCTCGGTTCGCGCCGCGCGCTGGAGCAGCGCATCGCCGATGGCCTGGTCAAGGTCAACGGCGAAGTCGCGCAGACCGGCCAGTCGATCAAGAGCGGCGACAAGGTCGAGCTGGACGGCCGCGGCTTCGTGGCTACCGCTCTGACCGAAACCTCGCGCGTGCTGGCCTACAACAAGCCGGAAGGCGAAGTAACCACCCGCGAAGACCCCGAAGGTCGCCCGACCGTGTTCGAAGCGCTGCCTGCCCTCAAGGGCGCGCGCTGGATCGCGATCGGCCGCCTGGACATCAACACCACCGGCCTGCTGCTGGCAACCACCGATGGTGAGCTGGCCAACGCGATGATGCACCCCTCCTACGAGGTCGAGCGCGAGTACGTGGTGCGCGTGCGCGCCCCGGAAGGCGAAGAGAAGGTGCCCGACAACATCGTCGACCGCCTCGCCCGTGGCGTGGCGCTGGAAGACGGCCCGGCCAAGTTCGACGAGATCGAACGCATCGGCGGCACCGACTCGCACGACTGGTTCCGCGTGGTTGTCAAGGAAGGCCGCAACCGCGAAGTGCGCCGCCTGTGGGAATCGCAGGGCTGCCAGGTCAGCCGCCTGAAGCGCACCCGCTACGGCAAGGTCAGCCTGCCGCGCGAACTGCTGCGCGGCCAGTCGGTAGAACTGCCGGCCAAGCAGGTTGAAGCGCTGCGCGCCGAACTGAAGCTGGAAGAAGGCGCGCCGTCGGCGCTGACCCTGCAGCCGGTGATCGGCCAGCGGCGCGCGGCCAAGACCACCGTGCGCGTGTCGCGCGAGGGTGGCCGTGGCAATGCCTACGTCAACGGCCACAACTCGGCCGACGAAGGCCGCGAGCTGCGTCGTTTCGACAACGTGCGCGAAGAGCGCGGCCGTGGTCGCGGCGGCAAGGGCGGCGGATTCAAGGGTGGCCTGACGGTCAGCGGTGAAGCAGCGGCCAAGCAGTCGCAGCGTCCGTTCAAGGCACGCCCGGACAAGGGCAACCGTGCCCTGCCCGAAGGCAACCCGGCCGCGTTCCGCAGCTGGTACGTGCCGGACGGTGTCAGCACCGGCCCGAGCAACCACCGCAATGCAGGCCCGGGCGCAGCCCGTGGTCCGGGTGCGCGCGGTCCGGGTGCCGGCGCAGGTGCCGGTGGCCAGGGCCGTCCGTACGGCAAGCCGAAGGGTCCGGGCGGCGCAGGCGGCCCGGGTCGCGGCAGCTACGGCGGCGGCGCTGAAGGCCGTGGCGGCTACGGCGGCGGTGGCGGTGGTTACGGCGGCGACAACCGCGGTGGCGAAAGCCGTGGCGGCTACGGTGGCCAGGGCCGTCCGGCCGGCGCCGGCGCCGGTGGCAACCGCGGTGGCCAGAGCGGCCAGGGCCCGTCGCATCATCCGTACGGCCATCCGGGCAATGCCCCGAGCTTCCCGTCCGACCACGCCAATCCGGGCAGCAGCCCGTACGGCAGCGCGCGTCCGGCGGGTAACCGCGGTCCGGGTGGTCCAGGTGGCAATCGTGGTCCGGGCGGTCCCGGTGCGCGTGGTCCCGGCGCCAATGCGCGCGGCCCCGGTGGTCCCGGCGGCAATCGCGGTCCGGGTGGCCCGGGCGGCAACCGTGGCCCGGGCGGTCCCGGTGGTCGGGGTCCCGGCGGCCCGGGCGGTCGGCCCGGCGGCAGCCGCGGTCCGGGCGGCGGCGGTCACCGTGGCGGCGGCCCGCGCGGCGGCTGATCACTGACACCCTGAGATCAAAAAACCCCGGCTTCGGCCGGGGTTTTTTATGGGGTCTGACCGCGCGTCATGCCGCTCGCCTCCGGTAGAGCCACCTCACCGGGGGGCTGCACGTAATGCCGAACAGTGATGCAGCCACCCATGGGGTGGCTCTACCGTCAGCGGCGCTCGATAGTGAACTTGCCCAGGCCCACGCCCAGGTCCCAGCCCTTGCCGGTACCGGCCAGCGCGAGCGACACATCGCCCTTGGTCATGACCTGCGCATTGCTGGATTTGTCGGCGCCCGCATGGGCTTCCACCGAGGCGTAGGAGCCGATCAGGTCGTTGACCGAATAGGCGCCGGAGAACTTGCCCTTGCCATCGACGATCTTGGATTTGCCCACGGTCAGCCCGCCGCCCTTGACGGTGATCTTCACCGGGATGCGCGCGCCGTTGTCGCAGCTGATGGTGCCGGTGCCCGATGCGGTCTTGTACAGCACCGACCAGCCGGCCAGGTTGTAGTGCAGCTCGCAGTCGATGTTGCCGGCTGCCTGGGCGGCCGAGGCCGTCGAGAGGCCGGCCAGCGCGATCAAAACCAGGGAGAACTTCTTCATGCGATCCGCTCGTACTCAGTGGGTGACGAGGCGAATCTAGCAGTGGCCGCGTGTGACCCGGATGAGGCCACACGCCGCCGTCAGGCCATCGTTCAGCCAGCGTCGACCGGGCCGTCCAGGGTGAACGCATCGGCATCGAGCATCGCCGGGAAGCGTGCGCGGTGCGCGGCCAATGCCGCCGCCGAGATGGTGGTGGTGACCACCTGCTGGACCTCGCGCACTTCCACCTGCGGCTGGCCGAGGAAGTCGATCACCGCACTGTCGCCGGCATAGTGCAGGTCGTTGCCATCCACGCCCACCCGGTTGACCGCCGCCACGAAGCACAGGTTTTCGATCGCACGTGCACGCAGCAGCGTACGCCACGGATACGCGCGTGCCGACGGCCAGTTGGCCACGAAGATCTGCAGGTCGAAGTCCAGCTCGCCCGGGCGCTCCACATCGAAGCGGTTGCGGCAGAACACCGGGAAACGCAGGTCGTAGCAGACCTGCGGATTGATCCGCCAGCCCTTCCATTCCACGCTCAGGCGCTCGTTGCCGGCCGCGTAGCGCAGGTGCTCGTTGCCGTAACGGAACAGATGGCGCTTGTCGTAATGCTGCAGCTCGCCGTCGGGCGTGGCCCACAGCAAACGGTTGTACACGCCCTGCCCCACCCGCAGCTGCACGCTGCCGGTGACCGCCGCGCCCAGCAATACCGCCTGCTCGCGGATCCAGGCCACGGTCGGGCCGTCCATGCCTTCGGCCTTGTCGATGGCCTCGTTGGAGAAGCCACTGGTGAAGGTTTCCGGCAGGATCACCAGGTCGGTCTGTCCGGCCAGCGGGGCCAGCAGCGCGCCGTAGTAGGCGCGGTTGCCAGCCGGGTCGTGCCAGTGGGTATCGCCCTGGACCAGGGAGACGCGCAGGTCACCACGTTCGACGGGGGTAGCCATCACAGCACCTGCAGGCGTTCGATCGCCGCATCCAGCGTGGCGTCGTTCTTGGCAAAGCACAGCCGCACCAGACGCTGCCCAACCGGTGCGGTTTCATAGAACGGCGACAACGGGATCGCGGCCACGCCTTTTTCGATCGTCAGCCACTTCACGAACTCGTGGTCGGGCAGATCGCTGATCGCCGAGTAATCCACCAGCTGGAAGTAACCGCCCGGCACCGGCAGCGGGGTCAGGCGGGTGGTCAGCAGCTGGTCGCGGAAGCGGTCGCGCTTGGCCTGGTAGAACGCGCCCAGTTCCAGATGGTGCTCGGGCTCGTCACGGATCATCGCGGCAAAGCCGTACTGGGCCGGACCGAAGCTGGTGAAGGTGTTGTACTGGTGGACCTTGCGGAACTCGGCGCTCATCGCCGGCGGTGCGATCGCATAGCCGATCTTCCAGCCGGTGCAGTGGTAGGTCTTGCCGAAGCTGGAGATCACGAACGCGCGTTCGCGCAGTTCCGGGTAGCGCAGTGCCGATTCGTGGCGGCGGCCGTCGTAGATGATGTGCTCGTACACCTCATCGGAAATCAGGTAAATGCCGGTGCCGCGCAGCACATCGGCCAGCGCCTGCATGTCGTCGGCACTCAGCATCGCACCGGACGGATTGTGCGGGGTGTTGACCATCAGCAGGCGGGTACGCGGGGTGATCGCCGCGCGCACGCGGTCCCAGTCCACCGCGAAGGTCTGCGGGTCCAGCGGCACGTGCACCGCGCGCGCGCCGGCCAGGTCGATGGCCGGCTCGTAGCAGTCGTACGCCGGGTCCAGCACGATCACTTCCTCGCCCGGGCGCACCACGGCGTGGATGGCGTTGAAGATCGCCTCGGTGGCGCCGCTGGTCACGGTGATTTCCGCGTCCGGGTCCACCTGCGCGCCGTACAGATCCAGCGATTTCTGCGCGATGGCCTGGCGCAGCGGCGCCACCCCGGTCATCGGCGGGTACTGGTTCAAGCCGCCCTGCATGGCCTTGATGGTTTCATCCAGCAGGCGCTGCGGCGCGGAGAAATCCGGAAACCCCTGGCCCAGGTTCACGGCGCCATGCTCGGCAGCCAGCTGGGACATCACGGTGAAAATGGTGGTGCCCACCTTGGGCAGCTTGGTTTGCGGTTGCATCGGCCGGAAAGAAGAAAAGGGGGAAAGGCCAGTGTACGCAAAACCCCCGATACAATGACCGCCCCTTCCGCCGCAAAGACCGCCCCTTGAACGCTCCTCCGTTGCTGGCCGCCCAAGGCCTTGCCTTCAGTCGCAACGATGAGCCGGTGTTCGGCCCGCTCGATTTCCACATCGACGCCGGTGAAGCGCTGCTGGTGCAGGGCGACAACGGGTCCGGCAAGACCACCCTGCTGCGGGTGCTGGCCGGCCTGCTGCGCGCCGATGCCGGGCAGGTGCAGATCGACGGGCGGGCCGCCGGGCACAAGGAGCGCGCGCGGTTCGTGGCCTACCTGAGCCACCTGCCGGCGCTGAAGGCCGATCTGGACACGCTGGAGAACCTGCATTTCCTGTGCGGCCTGCACGGGCGGCGCACGCGCCAGATGCCGGGCAACGCGCTGGCCATCGTCGGACTGGCCGGCTATGAAGACACCTTGGTGCGCCAGCTCTCGGCCGGGCAGAAGCGGCGCCTGGCGCTGGCCCGGATCTGGCTGTCGCCCGCCCCGCTGTGGCTGCTCGACGAACCCTACGCCAACCTCGACCTGGACGGCATCAACCTGGTGAACCGGATGATTTCCGCGCACCTGCGCAGCGGTGGTGCTGCCTTGGTGACCACCCACGGCGCCTACGCCGCGCCGCCGGTACAGACGCGGCTGCTGCGCCTGTCGCCTGCGGGGGAGGTTTCAGCGCCTGCCGGGCAGAATTCAGCGTCTGCCGGGCAGAGCCCGGCACCACAAGGGGGTGCCGCATGATCGCGCCGGGTACCGAACCGGGCCTGTGGCAGACCGCGCGGGCGCTGGCCCGGCGCGACCTGCGCCTGCTGTGGCGGCGCCGCGGCGATGCCCTGCAGCCGCTGATGTTCGCAGTGCTGGTGGTGGTGCTGTTCGCCCTGGCGCTGGGCCGCGAGCCGCAGCTGATGGCGCAGGTGGGCGCGGCGGTGCTGTGGCTGGCGGTGCTGCTGGCCGGCCAGCTGGCGCTGGATTCCATGTTCCGCAGCGACGCCGAGGACGGCTCGCTGGAGCAGTGGCTGCTGGCCCCGGTGCCGCTGGCCTGGCTGGTGCTGGTGCGGGTGCTGCTGCATTGGGCCACCACCGCCCTGCCGCTGATCGTGGTCAGCCCGTTGCTGTCGGAAATGCTGCATCTGCCGCATGACCAACTGCCCATCCTGCTGGCATCGTTGCTGCTGGGAACACCGTTGCTCAGCCTGATCGGCGGCGTGGTTGCCGCGCTGACCGTGGGCATCCGGCGCTCTGGTATTCTCGTGGCGTTGCTGGCCTTGCCGCTGTACGTACCGGTGCTGGTGTTCGGTGCAGGCAGTGTCGGGGCCGCCGCACGCGGTCAGGATCCGGTGGGGGCGCTGCTGTTGCTGGGCGCCGGGCTGGTGGTGGCGCTGGTGCTTGCACCGCTGGCCACCGCCGCGGCCATCCGGATATCGTTGAATTGAGCAGTCGTCCACCGCCACACCGTTTACAGCGTCACCGTTCAACACGCCGCTCCACGTCCGTTGAATCGTCGCCCTAGGCTGGATAGCTACCGCTGCATGCACACTCTCGTCCGCTGGTTCCACCACGTCGCATCGCCGCCCATCTTCGACCGCTTCGCCGCGCGCTGGTCGCGCGTGTTCTACGTGGCCGCCCTGCCGGTGCTGCTGATCGGGCTGTGGCAGGGTCTGTTCGTCGTACCGCCGGAGCAGAGCCAGGGCGACGCCTTCCGCATCATCTACATCCATGTGCCCAGCGCGTGGATGAGCCTGTTCGTGTTCGCCTTGATGGCACTGTATTCGGCCATCGCGCTGGTCTGGCGGATCAAGGTCTGCGAGATCCTGGCCATGGCCTGCGCGCCGATGGGCGCCGGTTGCACCCTGATCACCCTGCTCACCGGCAGCATCTGGGGCAAGTCCACCTGGGGCACCTGGTGGGACTGGGACCCGCGCATGACCAGTGAACTGATCCTGCTGTTCCTGTACCTGGGCGTGATCGGGCTGTACCACGCCATCGAAGACCGCCGCAGCGCCGCGCGTGCGGCCGGGCTGCTGGCGATCGTGGGGGTGGCACTGCTGCCGGTGATCCGCTATTCGGTGGACTGGTGGGGCGGCCTGCACCAGCGCCAGTCGATCAACGTGTTCGGTGACAACGCCGTCCGCGCCGAGCTGATTGCGCCGCTGTGGTGGATGGTGGTGGGCACCAAGCTGTGGTTCGCCGGCTCGCTGCTGGCCAAGGCGCGTGCCGACAACCTGGCCCGCGAGGCAGGCAAGGCGTGGGTGGGCGAGCGTTTCGCGCCGCTCGACGCCGGCACAGTACAGGAGCTTCCGCGATGACCCACCTGCCCTTCATCATTGGCGCCTTCGCGGTGTTCGTGCTGGTCCTGGCCTGCGACGCGTTCGGGTCCTGGCTGCGCCTTCGCCTGGCCCGGCGCCAGGCCACGCGCCGCCAGCAACGGCTGCACGCACGCGCCAAGCCAGAGCCCGACGCCCCGCTGGCCACGGAGCTCAGCCGATGACCCCGGCGCAGCGCCGCCGGATGGTGTGGGTGTTGCTGCTGTTGCTGGCCTCCGGCCTGGCCACCACGCTGGTAGCCTTCGCCCTGCAGCGCAATATCGCCTACCTGTACACGCCGGCCGAAGTGCTGCGTGGCGACGTGGATCCGCAGTCGCGGTTCCGCCTGGGCGGGATGGTGGTCAAGGGGTCGTTCCAGCGCGCGGAAGGCTCGCTGGAAGCACACTTCGTGGTCACCGATGGCGATGCCACGCTGCCGGTGAGCACCTCGCGGATCCTGCCGGACATGTTCCGCGAAGGCACCGCGGTGGTGGCCAGCGGCCGCCTGCAGGACGGCCGCTTCATTGCCGATGAAGTGCTGGCCAAGCACGACGAAAACTACATTCCCAAGGAAGTAGCCGACAAGATGGGCCAGGCGCATACCAAGCACGATGTACCGGTGGCCGCACCGGCGGTGCGCTGAGTGCTGCCCGAACTGGGGCAGATCCTGCTGGTAACGGCGCTGGTGGTGGCGGTGCTGCAGGCGGTGCTGCCGCTGTGGGGCGCCCAGCGTGGCTACGCGGCGTGGATGGCGGTGGCCCGGCCGGCCGCGTACGCGCAGCTGGCGCTGCTGCTGGGCGCGTTCGGCGTGCTCACCGCGGCGTTCGTCACCCAGGATTTCTCGGTGCGCTACGTCGCCGAAAACTCCAACTCGCTGCTGCCACTGGCCTACCGTTACTCCGCCGTGTGGGGCGCCCATGAAGGCTCGCTGCTGCTGTGGGCGCTGGTGCTGGCGCTGTGGAATGGCGCCGTTGCGCGGTGGTCGCGGCAATTGCCGGTGCAGGTGCTGGCGCGCGTCCTGGGCGTGCTGGGCATCATCAGCGTCGGCTTCCTGGCCTTCCTGATCTTCACCTCCAACCCGTTCGCGCGGCTGCTGCCGGCGCCCCTGGAAGGCCACGACCTCAATCCGTTGCTGCAGGACCCGGGCCTGATCATCCACCCGCCGATGCTGTACCTGGGCTACGTAGGCTTTGCAGTGCCGTTCGCCTTCGCCATCGCCGCGCTGCTGGAAGGCCGCGTGGATGCGCGCTGGCTGCGCTGGACCCGGCCGTGGACCAACGTGGCGTGGGGCTTTCTCACTCTCGGCATCGCGCTGGGCAGCTGGTGGGCGTACTACGAACTGGGCTGGGGCGGCTGGTGGTTCTGGGACCCGGTGGAAAACGCCAGTTTCCTGCCGTGGCTGGCCGGCGCGGCCTTGATCCACTCGCAGGCAGTCACGGAAAAGCGCGGCAGCTTCGCCAGCTGGACGCTGCTGTTGGCCATCGCCGCCTTCGCGCTGTCGCTGCTGGGCACCTTCCTGGTCCGCTCGGGCGTGCTTACCAGTGTGCATTCGTTTGCCGCCGATCCCACGCGCGGCACCTTCATCCTGATTTTCCTGGCCCTGGTGATCGGCGGCGCACTGCTGCTGTACGCGCTGCGCGCCGGTGCGCTGGGCAACGACGACCCGCGCCGCGGCTTCATGGCCACCTCGCGCGAAACCCTGCTGCTGGCCAACAACCTGCTGCTGGCCGCGGCGTGCGCGATGGTGCTGCTGGGCACGCTGTACCCCCTGCTGGCCGATGCGCTGGGGCTGGGCAAGGTGTCGGTCGGCCCGCCCTACTTCGGCACCCTGTTCCTGCTGCTGATGGCGCCGCTGGTGGCGCTGCTGCCGTTCGGCCCGCTGGTGAACTGGCAACGCGACCAGGCTTCGCGCGCGCTGGCGATGCTGGCGCCGTGGGCGGCGCTGGCGCTGCTGCTGGGCGCCATCGCCTACTTCATGGCCCCGCAGGGCGCGCTGAAGACCGCGGCCGGTGTGACCGCCGCCGCCTGGGTCGCCTTCGGGACCGCGCGCTTTGTGTGGAGCCGGCTGCGTGGCAATGGCCGCTTCACCGCCGAAATGGTCGGCATGCTGCTGGCCCATGGCGGCGTGGCGGTGTTCCTGGCCGGGGCCCTGCTGGTGGAAGCGCTGAACGTGCAGCGCGAGGTAGCGCTGTCGCCGGGCCAATCGCTGCAGGTGTCCGGGTATGAAGTGCGCTTCGAGGGCGTGGACCATCAACAGGGCCCCAACTACACCGCCGACCGCGGCCACATGCGCATTCTGCGCAACGACCGCGAAGTGGCCCTGCTGCACCCGGAAAAACGCGCCTACGCCAGTGGCGGCCAGATGATGACCGAGGCCGGCATCCATGCACGCCTCACTGGCGATGTGTACGTGGCGCTGGGCGAGCCGCTGGGCAACAATGCCTGGGCGGTGCGCGTGCACATCAAACCGTTCGTCCGCTGGATCTGGCTGGGCGCACTGCTGATGGCCCTGGGCGGTTTCGTCACCGCCGCCGACCACCGTTTCCGCCGTCCCTGAGTCCTGGAGTTGCCCCGTGTCTGATCCGCGCCCCGTTTCCCGCCCCCTGCCGCCCGTGGCCATCGTCATCGGCGTGCTGTTCTTCTTCGGGCTGTTGGGGCTGATGATCTACGGGGTGATGAAATCCGGCGCGCCCGACCGCGACGTGCTGCCCTCGGCCTTGATCGGCAAGCCCGCCCCGGCCTTCACCCTGCCGGTGCTGCACGACCCCACCATCAAGGTCAGCAGCAATGAACTGCGCGGCGCGCCGTACGTACTGAATGTGTGGGGCAGCTGGTGCGCGGCCTGCCGGGAAGAACACCCGGTGCTGACCCGCTTTGCCGAAACCAAGCGCGTACGCGTGATCGGCTACAACTGGAAAGATGAACCGGCCGACGCCCTGCGCTGGCTGGAACAGCTGGGCAACCCGTTCGTGCTGGTGCTGGCCGACATCGAAGGCCGTACCGCGATCGACTGGGGCGTCACCGCCGCGCCGGAAACCTTCCTGGTGGACGCCAGTGGCGTGGTGCGCTGGAAGTACAGCGGCGCCCTCACCCAGCGGGTGGTGGACACCCAGCTGATTCCCGAACTGGAAAAGGTGGAGCGCAGCCATGCCAATGCCCAGACCACACTGCCCGCCGCGCCGTAAGCTGCCCGCGCTGCTGCTCGGTGGCCTGCTGGCCGCTGCGGCACTGCTGCCGGCCATAGCCAGCGCGCAGGCGGTGTCCGACCCGACGCCGCTGCACTACCGCGACGCCGCCGAAGAGGCGCGCTTCCATGCACTGGCGGCCGAACTGCGCTGCGTGCAGTGCCAGAACCAGTCGCTGGCCGATTCCAACGCGCAGATCGCGCACGACCTGCGCCGTGAAGTGCTCACCCTGATGCAGCAGGGCCACGACGACGCGCAGATCAAGCAGTTCCTGGTCGACCGCTACGGCGCGTTCGTGCTGTACCGCCCACCGATGGACGCCCGCAACAGCCTGTTGTGGTTCGGCCCGGCCGTGCTGCTGCTGGGCGGCGCCGGCGTACTGGTGTGGGTGGTGCGCCGACGCAGCCGCCAGCTGCAGCCGATGGACAACAGCGAGGAGCGCTGGTGAGCGGATCGTGGTTACCAGCACTTGCCGCCATGGCCGCCACTGCCGTCGGCCTGGTGGTGCTGTGGCCGCTGCGCGCCACGCGCCGACGCGCGCCCTTCATCGTGATGGTGGTCGCCGTGGGCGTGGCCGGTTCGGCGCTGTATTACCTGGTCGGCACGCCAGAGGCTGCCGCGCCGACCGCGCGCACGGGCGAACCAGCCAGCCTGCGCGAGGGCGTGGTGGAACTGCAGCGCGCGCTGGAGCGCGACCCGCAGCGCGCCGACGGCTGGGCCCTGCTGGGCCGCTCGCAACAGGCCCTGGGTAACCTGGCCGAGGCCAACCGCGCCTTCGCCCGCGCCGTGCAGTTGGCCCCGGATGAGCCCGAGCTGCTGGTGGAGGCCGCACAGACCCGCGCACAGGCCGACCCGGCCAAGCAGTTCGACGACACCGCGCTGCAGTGGCTGCGCCATGCGCAGCGGTTGGCACCGGGCAGCGAGCGTGCCGGCTGGCTGATCGGCATTGCGCAGCGCCAGCGCGGCCAGGACGCCGAGGCAGCGGCCACCTGGGAGGCACTGTTGCCGCGCCTGGATCCGGGCGCCGCCACCGCGCTGCGCGAACAGATCGCCATTGCCCGCGAGAAGGCCGGGCTGCCCGCCGCAGCGGCGCCGTCTGCGGCGGCCACCGCCGCACCCGCACTCACCGTCACCGTCGCGCTGGATCCCGCGTTCGCCGCCCGCGCACGCCTGCGTGACGATGCCAGTATCTTCGTGATCGCCCGTATTCCCGGCGGCCCGCCGATGCCGGTGGCCGTGGAAAAACACCGGCTGGCCGACCTGCCGCTGCGGGTCACGCTGGACGACGCCGACAGCCCGATGCCCACCCAGCCATTGTCGGCGCTCAAGGAGGTGGAGGTGTTCGCGCGGTTGTCTGCCTCCGGCCAGGCCAACCGCCAGGAGGGCGACATCGATTCGCCGGCGGTACGTGTGCCGCTGCCGCATGCCGAACCGGTGCCCCTGCTGATCGGCGGACCATGAGCCGAGCCGGCGCGATGCTGCGTGCCGCCACTGGCACGGCACGTTGACCCGACCCGGCTAAAATGCGCGCATGACTGAATTCATCCCGCCCGGTACGCGTTACCACGCCCTGCCCTCGCCCTTCCCGTTCAAGCGCGGTGGCCTGCTGCTGGACGCACACGTGGCCTATGAAACCTGGGGCACCCTCGATGCGCAGGCCAGCAACGCGGTGCTCATCGTCACTGGTCTGTCGCCCGATGCGCACGCCGCCGCCAACGCCGACAACCCGGCCGCTGGCTGGTGGGAAGGCATGCTCGGCCCGGGCAAGGCGATCGACACCAACCGCTGGTTCGTGATCTGCGTGAACTCGCTGGGCAGCTGCAAGGGGTCCACCGGCCCGGCCACGATCAACCCGGCCACTGGCGCACTGTACCGGCTGCAGTTCCCGGAGCTGTCCATCGAAGACGGCGCCCGCGCGGCCGTCGAGGTGGTGCGCGCGCTGGGCGTGACGCAGCTGGCCTGCGTGATCGGCAACTCGATGGGCGGCATGACCGCGCTTGCGCTGCTCTTGCTGCACCCGGGCATCGCGCGCAGCCACATCAATATTTCCGGCAGCGCGCAGGCGTTGCCGTTCTCCATCGCGATCCGCTCGCTGCAGCGCGAAGCCATCCGGCTGGACCCGAAGTGGGACGCCGGCCAGTACAGCGGAGACAGCTATCCCGAATCGGGCATGCGCATGGCGCGCAAGCTGGGCGTGATCACCTACCGCTCGGCGCTGGAATGGGACGGCCGGTTCGGCCGCGTGCGGCTGGATTCGGACCAGGCCGACGACGACCCGTTCGGCCTGGAGTTCCAGGTGGAAAGCTACCTGGAAGGCCACGCGCGCCGCTTCGTGCGCTTCTTCGACCCCAACTGCTACCTGTACCTGAGCCGGTCGATGGACTGGTTCGACCTGGCCGAATACGCCGACGGCGACGTGCTGGCCGGGCTGGCGAAGATCCAGGTGGACAAGGCGCTGGCGATCGGCGCCAACACCGACATCCTGTTCCCGGTCCAGCAGCAACAGCAGATCGCCGATGGCCTGCGCGCCGGTGGCGCCGACGCGCGCTTCATCGGGTTGGATTCGCCGCAGGGACATGATGCGTTCCTGGTGGATTTCGCGCGGTTCGGTCCGGCCGTGGGCGAGTTCCTGCAGGCGCTGTGAAGCACGCGCGTCGCTACCTGGCGCTGGCCGCGGCAGGCGCGTTGATCGCGATGACGGTCACTGGCGTGTTGCCGCTATGGCTGGGCGCCTGGTATGCGCTCATCAGCGTGGTCGCGTTCGGCCTGTACGGGCATGACAAACGCGCCGCCCGTCTTGGCAAATGGCGAACACCCGAGCGCACCCTGCAACTGCTGTCCTTCGCCGGCGGCTGGCCCGGCGCATTGCTGGGTCAGTCGGTGTTCCGTCACAAGCACCGCAAGACCGCGTTTCAATGGGTTCTCGCCCTGTGTGTGGTAGCCAACATCGCCACATTGGCCGTATTCCTGAGAGACATCCCCCGGTAGAGCCACGCCACGCGTGGCTGACGCACCCATCGGGCGCCCCATCAACCAGGCGCCCGACCAGACCCAACGCCAGCGCGATCTTCAATCCCCGCCAAACGGACTGCAGCGCCATCCGTGCTGGTGCTGCGCCCACTCCTCCAGGTTCCTGTCGTCGACCGCCACCGGACCGCACTCGACCGCCACGTACTCCCGCATCAACCGGCCCAGCACCTGGTCAGCGGCACGATGCTCGCGCGCCGCCGCCTCCTGAAAGCGGGCGCGCAACCCGGCGTCCACCTCGACCTGCATCAACACGCGCCGGTTCATGCCTGCGCTCCATCCGTGGACGCCGACACACGGGCCGCTTCCCGCGCAAGCCGCTGTAGCTTCCTGGGAATCTTCACCGGCACCGGCACCGATCGCTCGATCACCGTGAGCGTGATACGGCCATGCTCCGCGTCGATCTTGAGACGTGAGCCTACTTCGAAACCCAGCTTGTCCAGCCAGCGGCCGCGCAGACGTACGTATGGAATCACCTCTACGCTGCCGTACTCCTCGCGGATGGGGAACAGCTGTGCACCCACTTTGCAGCTCGGGGCTGGGCGGGCGTAGGGTTTGCGGTTGGGGGGCTCGAAGAAGAGTGTGTCAGCCCATGGTGTTCGCATGATGCACCTCCTGATAAGGATCGCCCTCGCCGGGATGGCGAGGGTGTCGGGAGGTTAGAAACCGCAGAGAGGCCGGCGGGCGTATTCCCCGTGAGGGTGTTGTATTAGCCACCCTCCCGACGCAGGAGTACCAACGTTATCTCTCTGGGAGTTTCTACGCTCCGGTGAACACCATGCGCGCTCATGCAGAACATGGGAAATCGCTTGTTTCTGTTGATCTGCGGCGGTTGGTTCACTGCGTCTAACCAACTGTCGTAACGGACTCATCGGCCATCTGCGTGGACCGGCCAGACTTCCGTAGACATTCATGAGCCGCTTTGCGCGTAGCGCCGCTCAAACTCTACAGGGGCTAGGTTGCCAGCGAAACCATGCCGGCGAATTGGGTTGTAGAACATCTCGATGTAA
>Ga0308161_1000346_pt1 | contig 80873 bp, 66 predicted proteins | sample PhyFR2_FD_201034 | JGI IMG/M metagenome (GOLD analysis project Ga0308161, IMG submission 201034) | Phyllosphere microbial communities from UC Gill Tract Community Farm, Albany, California, United States - DLSLF.R2 | ecosystem: Host-associated > Plants > Phyllosphere > Unclassified | place: USA...
CTACATCTCCGGTGGTTTCCTCGAGGTTCAGCCGAACATGGTCAAGGTACTTGCCGATACCGTGCAACGTGCCGCCGACCTGGATGAAGCTCAGGCTCAGGCAGCTCTCAAGGCTGCCGAGAATGCCCTGAACGAAAAAGGCGCGGACTTCGATTACGGCGCCGCTGCCACACGTCTGGCCGAGGCTGCAGCCCAGCTGCGCACCGTCCAGCAGATCCGCAAGAAGTTTGGCGGTTAATCCGTCAGCCGCTTATTGTGCGATTGATAAAAAAGGGTAGCCTCGGCTACCCTTTTTTCTTTTCCGAATTCCCACAAACCGGTCGCAGTTGCTGACCACCCAGGATTGGTAGCCAGTCATGTCTCTCGAAATCGTTATCCTCGCGGCCGGTCAAGGCACTCGCATGCGCTCGGCGCTGCCCAAAGTGCTGCACCCGATTGCCGGCAACTCCATGCTCGGCCATGTTATCCACAGCGCTCGGCAACTTGATCCACAGCGCATTCACGTGGTAATCGGTCACGGTGCCGATGTGGTGCGTGAGCGTCTGGCAGCTGATGACCTGAATTTCGTGTTGCAGGACAAGCAACTGGGCACTGGCCATGCCACCGCCCAGGCGGTGCCGTTCATTGATGCCGACACTGTGCTGATTCTTTACGGCGATGTGCCTCTGATTGAAGTGGAAACCCTGCAACGTCTGCTCAAGCATGTCGTGCCGGGCCAGATGGGTTTGCTCACTGTCGAGCTGGATGACCCGACCGGTTACGGCCGCATCGTGCGTGATGCTGACGGCAAGGTCGCGGCAATCGTCGAGCACAAAGACGCCAGCGAAGCGCAACGTGCGATCACCGAAGGCAACACCGGCATCCTCGCTGTGCCGGCCGATCGTCTGGCGGACTGGATGAGCCGCCTGTCGAACAACAATGCGCAGGGCGAGTACTACCTCACCGACGTGATCGAAATGGCGGTCAGCGATGGTCTGGTGGTTGCCACCGAACAACCGCACGACCCGATGGAAGTGCAGGGCGCCAATGATCGCAAGCAGCTCTCTGAACTGGAGCGTCATTACCAGTTGCGCGCCGGCCGTCGCCTGATGGCTCAGGGCGTGACCCTGCGTGACCCGGCGCGTTTCGATGTGCGTGGCGAAGTAAGCGTAGGCCGCGATGTGCTGATCGACATCAACGTGATCCTGGAAGGCAAGGTGATCATTGAAGACGACGTACAGATCGGCCCGAACTGCGTGATCAAGGACAGTACCCTGCGCAAAGGCGTGGTAATCAAGGCCAGCAGTCATATCGAAGGTGCCATTCTCGGTGAAGGCAGCGACGCCGGTCCCTTCGCGCGTTTGCGCCCGGGCACTGTGCTCGAAGCGCGCGCCCATGTGGGTAACTTCGTCGAGCTCAAAAACGCCCACATGGGCGAGGGTGCCAAGGCTGGCCACCTGACCTATCTAGGGGATGCCGAAATCGGCGCACGCACCAACATCGGCGCCGGCACCATCACCTGCAATTACGATGGCGCGAACAAGTGGAAAACCGTTTTGGGCGCTGATGTATTCATCGGTTCCAACAACTCGCTGGTTGCCCCTGTGGATATCTCCAACGGTGCAACTACCGCTGCCGGCTCGACCATCACGCAAAATGTGGATAACGCTCAGCTGGCGGTTGGCCGAGCCCGTCAGAAGAACATTGACGGCTGGAAGCGCCCGGAAAAAATCAAGAAATCCTGATTTATCCACAACCTCCTGTGGGAGCGAGCCTGCTCGCGAATGCGGTTTGTCAGTCACGTCTTCAGTGGCTGAGACTCCCTTTCGCGAGCGGGCTCGCTCCCACAGTCATTTCAATCTTTCTGAATTTTTCTCCCCGCGTCTTGACGGAAACCTTTCGATAGAGTTTCATTGCTCGCGTTATCTTTCGAATCGAAACTTAAGCCGCCATGTCCAAACGCAACACTCCCCAACGTCGTCATAACATCCTCGCCTTGCTCAATGAGCAGGGCGAAGTCAGTGTGGATGAGCTGGCCAAGCGTTTCGAAACTTCCGAAGTTACGATTCGCAAGGATCTTGCTGCGCTGGAAACCCATGGTCTTTTGCTGCGTCGGTATGGCGGTGCCATCACCATGCCGCAAGAGCTGGTCGCAGAAACGGCGCAGAGTATTTCCAAGTACAAGCAGGCGATCGCCCGCGCGGCGGTCAAACGCATCCGCGAGCACGCGCGCATCATCATCGACAGCGGCAGCACCACCGCCGCGATGATTCCCGAACTGGGCCAGCAACCGGGTCTGGTGGTGATGACCAACTCGCTGCATGTCGCCAATGCCTTGAGCGAACTGGAACACGAGCCGGTGCTGCTGATGACCGGCGGCACTTGGGATCCGCACTCGGAATCCTTTCAGGGCCAGGTCGCCGAGCAGGTACTACGCTCTTACGACTTCGACCAACTGTTCATCGGCGCCGACGGCATCGATCTGGTGCGCGGCACCACCACCTTCAATGAACTGCTCGGCCTCAGCCGGGTCATGGCCGACGTTGCGCGAGAAGTGATCGTCATGGTCGAGGCCGACAAGATCGGTCGCAAGATTCCCAACCTGGAGCTGCCCTGGAGCAGCATCCATACCCTCATTACCGATGATCGCCTGTCTGTCGAGGCACGCGATCAGCTTCAGGCCCGTGGGATCACTTTGATCTGTGCGGCTGTCAGTCAGGAGAAATAACCATGTGTGGCATTGTCGGCGCAGTAGCTGAACGTAATATCACCGCCATCCTTCTCGAAGGCCTGAAGCGCCTCGAATACCGCGGCTATGACAGCGCCGGTGTGGCGGTTTATACCAACGACCAGACCCTGGAACGCATGCGCCGTCCGGGCAAGGTCAGCGAACTGGAAACCGCGCTGGCCGAACACCCGCTGGCCGGGCGCCTCGGTATCGCCCACACCCGTTGGGCTACCCATGGCGCGCCGTGCGAGCGCAATGCCCACCCGCATTTTTCCGGTGACATTGCGGTGGTGCACAACGGCATCATCGAGAACCACGAAGCCCTGCGCGAACAGCTGAAAGCGCTGGGCTATGCGTTCAGCTCGGACACCGACACCGAAGTCATCGCGCACCTGCTGACCCACAAGCTCAAGGAACAACCGGACCTGACTGCCGCGCTCAAAGCGACCGTCGAGGAGCTGCATGGCGCCTACGGTCTGGCAGTGATCAACGCACAGCAACCGGATCGTCTGGTCGCCGCGCGCAGTGGCAGTCCATTGGTGATCGGCCTGGGCCTGGGCGAGAATTTCCTCGCTTCCGACCAGTTGGCTCTGCGTCAGGTCACTGACCGCTTCATGTATTTGGAAGAAGGCGATATCGCTGAAATCCGTCGCGACAGCGTGCAGATCTGGGACGTGAACGGCAACGCTGTCGAACGCCAGACCGTGCAGTACACCGACGGTGCCGAAGCCGCCGACAAGGGCGAGTTCCGCCACTACATGCTCAAGGAAATCCACGAACAACCGGCCGTGGTCCAACGCACCCTCGAAGGTCGCCTGGGCAACAATCAGGTGCTGGTTGAGGCCTTCGGTCCACAAGCTGCCGAGCTGTTTGCCAAAGTGCGCAATGTGCAGATTGTCGCCTGCGGAACCAGTTATCACGCCGGCATGGTCGCGCGTTACTGGCTCGAAGAACTGGCCGGTATTCCGTGTCAGGTCGAAGTCGCCAGCGAATTCCGTTATCGCAAAGTGGTGGTGCAGCCGGACACGCTGTTCGTGACCATCTCGCAGTCTGGCGAAACCGCGGACACCCTCGCGGCGCTGCGCAATGCCAAGGAGCTGGGCTTCCTCGCCAGCCTGGCGATCTGCAACGTCGGCATCAGCTCGCTGGTGCGCGAATCCGATCTGACCCTGTTGACCCAGGCCGGTCGCGAAATCGGTGTGGCCTCGACCAAAGCCTTTACCACACAACTGGTCGGCCTGTTGCTGCTGACCCTGTCGCTGGGTCAGGTGCGCGGCACTCTGGCTAACGGCGTCGAAGCCACACTCGTCGAAGAACTGCGTCGCCTGCCGACCCGTCTCGGCGAAGCGCTGGCGATGGACAGCACCGTGGAAAAAATCGCCGAGCTGTTCGCTGAGAAAAACCACACCCTGTTCCTCGGCCGTGGCGCGCAATTCCCGGTCGCGATGGAAGGTGCCTTGAAGCTCAAGGAAATCTCCTACATCCATGCCGAAGCCTACCCGGCCGGCGAGCTCAAACACGGCCCGCTGGCACTTGTGGATAACGACATGCCAGTGGTGACCGTCGCGCCAAACAACGAACTGCTGGAAAAGCTCAAGTCCAACCTGCAGGAAGTCCGCGCTCGCGGCGGCGAGTTGATCGTGTTCGCGGATGAGAAGGCTGCGATGACCAACGGAGAAGGTACCCACGTGGTGCAAATGCCGCACATCCACGACATTCTCTCGCCGATCCTTTATACGATCCCGTTGCAGCTGTTGTCGTACTACGTTGCCGTGCTCAAGGGCACCGACGTTGATCAACCGCGCAACCTGGCGAAATCGGTGACCGTGGAATAAGTTATCCACAGATGATCTACGCTTCCCCAATCGCAGCCTCGGCTGCGATTGTCGTATCCACCGCCGAGGAATCCCATGGACCGCTTTCAGGAAATGCAGATCTTCGTTGTCGTCGCCCAGGAGCAAGGCTTTTCGGCGGCGTCGCGGCGTCTGGGGCTGTCGGCGGCGAGTGTCACCCGGGCGGTGGCGGCGCTGGAGCAGCATATCGGTACACAGTTACTGGTGCGTACCACGCGCACCGTGCATCTCACCGAAGCCGGGCAACGTTACTGCGATGACTGCCGGCGGATTCTTGCCGAAGTGCAGGAGGCCGAGGATTCGGCGGCAGGCAGCCATGCCTTGCCGCGCGGGCAGTTGACGATTACTGCGCCGGTGCTGTTCGGCGATCTGTTCGTGACGCCAGTGATGGCCGATTACCTTTGTCGCTACCCGGAGGTATCGATCAATGCGCTGTTGCTGGACCGGGTCGTCAACATGGTCGAGGAGGGCATTGATGTCGCGGTGCGTATCGGTGAGCTGCCGGACAGCAATCAGCATGCAATCCGCGTCGGGGAAGTGCGACGGGTGATTTGCGCTTCGCCGACGTTTCTGGCTGAACACGGCCGACCGGAGCATCCGCAGGCCTTGGCCGGGTTGCCGGTGGTGGCGACGTCGGCGATCGGGCAGCAACGCAACTGGCCGTTTCTCGACGGCAGTGAAGCCTTTAGCGTGCGCACCGAACCGCGCCTGACCGTCACGGCCAATCAGTCGGCGATCACCGCCGCGCGCAAAGGCCTGGGTCTGACGCGAGTGCTGTCCTATCAAGTGGCGGACAAAGTCGCGGCGGGCGAGCTGGAAATCGTCCTCGCCGAGTTTGAATTGCCGCCGTTGCCGATCCATGTGGTGTATCAAGGCGGGCGCAAGGCACCGGCGCGGATCCGCAGTTTTGTCGACTTCGCCGTGAAGGCGCTGCGCGAGCATCCGGCCTTGAGCGCAGCGGCGTTATTGCACGAGATGAAATAATCGATTGCAGCGGCTGGTTATTCTGTTGTTCCGGCAACCCATAGATGATGACTCCATCGGCGCGCTCATTCCCGTAGCGACGTCACTTTTCAGCGGAGTCGACCATGCAAGCGATCAAACTCTACAACTTCCCACGTTCCGGCCACGCCCACCGCGTCGAGTTGATGCTGTCGCTGCTGCAACTGCCGACCGAGCTGATCTTCGTCGATCTGGCCAAAGGTGAGCACAAGCAACCGCAGTACCTGGCGATCAACAGCTTTGGTCAGGTGCCGGCAATTGATGACGACGGCGTGGTGCTGGCTGATTCCAACGCGATTCTGGTTTATCTGGCGCAGAAATATGGCAACGGACGCTGGCTGCCGACCGACCCGGTGGGCGCAGCGCGTGTGCAGCGCTGGCTGTCGGCAGCGGCGGGACCGATTGCGTTTGGCCCGGCGGCGGCACGCCTGATCACGGTGTTTGGTGCGCAACTGAATGCCGAGGAAGTCATTGGCCGTGCGCACAACCTGCTCAAGGTCATGGAACTGGAGTTGGGCAAAACTGCATATCTGGCGGGCGAAGAGCCGACCATCGCTGACGTGTCTGCCTACAGCTACATCGCACATGCGCCGGAGGGCAATGTCTCGCTGGATGACTACGCCAACGTTCGCGCCTGGCTGACACGGATCGAAGCCTTGCCGGGTTTTGTCGCAATGCCGCGCACGGTGGCCGGGTTGCAGAAAACCGCGTGACCTCCACTCAAGCGTAGGACAGAGCCTTTTCAGCCAGCAGTTCCTGATACAGCTCTGTCCACTTGCGACCCATCTCATCGGCGGTGAACAGCTGCCGATAGCGCGCTTCCGCTTTGACCCCCATCTCGGCAGCACGCTCAGGGTTTTCCCAAAGCGTACGCATGGCTTCACGAAAGGCCTGTGGATTGCTCGGGGGCACCACCAGTCCGGTTTCGTTGTGGATATTGATGAAACTGGTACCGGTGCCGATTTCGCTGGAGATCATCGGTTTGCCGTACATCGCGCCTTCGAGCAACGAGATACCGAAAGCCTCGGAGCGCAGGTGCGAAGGAAATACGATCGCGTAACTCAATTGCAGCAACGCCACTTTGTCCTCGTCATTCAGACGGCCGAGAAAGTGAATATTGCGCAGGCCCAGCGCGGCGGCCTGTGCATGCAGTTCCTGCTCCAGCGGACCGGCACCGACGATCACCACGGGATAATCGATGTCTTTGAGCGCATCGAGCAGGATGTGCAGCCCCTTGTAATAACGCATCACCCCGACGAACAGAAAAAACTTATCCCCAAGCTGTTGGCGCCAGCGGTTCATGCGTTCGGTACCAGGCTGTGGATAACCTGCTTTATTCAGGCCGTAGGGGATAACGCGGGTCTTGTGCTGAAACTGCTGCAGCACATCGCTGGTGTGCAGATAGTTCGGCGATGCAGCAACGATGCGGTCGGCGCTGGCGAGGAAGCGATTCATCAGTGGCCGATAGAGCTTGAGCAGATGCTTCTGGCGAATGATGTCCGAGTGATAGGTGACCACGCTCGGCTTGTTCACGGCGCTGGCGAAATGCACCAGGTCCATGAATGGCCACGGGAAGTGATAGTTGATCACGTCGGCTTCGGCGGCCAGCTCACGGAACTGCTTGAACACGCTCCAGGAAAAACCGGTCGAGGCGAACTGAATATCCAGCTTCGCCCGATGTACTTCGTGCTGGCCCAGTTGCACCACAGGCGGCGTCGGATTGGTGCTGAGGGTCAGCACTTGCCCATCGATGCCATGCTGGGCGCCGCTTTCGCACAACTGAAAGATGACTTGTTCGATGCCGCCGACCGAATCGGGCAGGTACGTCTTGAAGAAATGAAGAACGCGCATTCAACCTCCCATGGCCTGGCGATAGGCACCGGCCGTAGCCTGTGCACAACGTTGCCAGGAAAAAAGCCGCGCCTGCTGCAATCCTGCTTCGCGGCAGGCCTGCCAATGCTGCGAGTCGTCAAGCAGACGGCTCATTGCATCGCGCAGGCCCTCGGCATCGTTCGCTTCAATATAGTTGCCAGCCGCACCGGCCACTTCCGGCATCGCCGAAGAACGGGTGGTCACCACCGGCGTGCCACTGGCCATGGCTTCCAGCACCGGCAAGCCAAAGCCTTCATACAAGGATGGAAATATCAGCGCCCGGGCGCCGGCCAACAGTTGGGCCAATTGCTCATCGGGCAGATAGCCGAGCAGGCACACGTGGCCGCTGGCCAATGCCTGGCGCAGTGGCTCGCTGAACTGCTCGCGTTGCCAGCCGGCCATGCCCGCAATCAACAAGGGAAAGCGCTGGCGCACAGCGTCTGGCAGCAGGGCGTGGGCCTGCAACGCCAGGTTCAGGTTCTTGCGTGGCTCGAGGGTGCCGACACAGAGGAAATATTCCCGTGCCTGGACAGCGGGAGCCTTGAGCACACTGTCGATTTCCTCAAGTGGCCGAGGACGGAAGCGTTCGGCCACACCCAACGGCGCCACCACGAATCGCTGTGCAGGGAGATTGAAGTAGGCCTGCGCTTCGTCAGCGATCGCCTGCGAATCGGTCAGAATGACCCGCGCCTGCTCCACACCGGCGGCCAGACGACGTTCGATTTCCCTCAAACGTGCTGGTGGCTGGGTTTCTGGAAAATGCAGGTGCGTCAGATCATGCAGGGTGATCACGGTCGGGCCGTCGAAGGCCAGCGGCCACAGGCTCGGCTCGTGATAAAGATCGAGCCCTTGTGCACGCCCTTGATCAAAACGTTTCTGCTCCAGCCAGCGGCGTGCCTGATAAGCCCCGGGAATTTGCCGCAGCAATGGCGTCATGCGCGAGTAGCCGGGCATGGCTGCGGCCGGCAGGGCCGAACTCCAGCCCCATCCGTGAAACAGGCTTACGTCCACATCGGGTTCGCTGCGCAAGGCGTTGACCAGTTCGGCGACGTAGTGGCCGATGCCGGTGCGCGGTGCTTGCAGGATGCGGGCGTTAAGAGCAATGCGCATGCGGCCTCGCTTGCACGCGCGGGGCCTGCTGAACATGGGCAAGGCTGTATGTCGCCAACTGCTCACTGGCCTCGCGCCAGCCGATCCAGCGCCAGTCAGCGACGTCGCGGGCGGCGGGAAACTGTCCGCTGCGCTGATAGGTTTCGATCAGATCGGCAAGGCTTTGTGGATCCAGCAGATCGAAATACGCCATGAACTGGCCACCGATTTCGCGGAATACCGCGATGTCGCTGCCCATTGCCGGCAAACCGCGCTGCATGGCTTCCACCAGCGGCAGGCCGAAGCCTTCAACGAACGAGGGGAAGACCAGCGCGCTGGCCTGCGTGTATGCGTATTCCAGGCTGGTGTCGCTCAGGTCATTGAACATGAACAGGCGCCGATTCAGTTCCGGATGATTGCGGATTCGCTCGAGCAGCGCGTCGCATTTCCAGCCGATACGCCCGGCGATGCACAGGCGTGCCGTCGAGCCGGCAGCCCAGGCGCGTTCGAAGGCGTCGAGCAGATACCCATGGTTCTTGCGCGGCTCGATGGTGCTGACCATCAGAAATACCGGGCCGGATGCAGCGAACAGATCCTTGAGGCGTGGTTCGATCGTTGCCGTGCCGTGATGCAGGTCGAGCTCGGACCCCAGATAAAAGTAATCGAACCAGCGCTTTTCAGTCTGCTCGGCACCGATTCTGCGTTGCAATTCACCACGCACCTGATCACGCACCGTGGCGGAAATTGCCATGTAGCCGTCGGCCGTGCGGGTAATCCAGTCGAACCACTCATTGAAAACTTCGACCAGCCGCGTGTCGTAAAACTGCGGATGCGTCAGCGGAATCAGGTCGTAGATCACCGCGATCATGCCGACGCCGTCGCGTTTGAGCTGCTCGACATGGGCGAAAAAGTCCGAGTGCCAGGATGAATCCAGCAGCACCAGTTGATCGCCCGGATGGTGTTGAAGCGGCGAGCAACGTTGAAGCAGCTGCCTGCGGTTGATCCGTCTGACCAGCCGAATCGGCAGGCCGAGCACGGCAAACTGGGTCAACCGATAGCTGACATAAAGGAGCCGCCGCGCCAGTTTCGAAGTGCATAGCGCATCGCGGCGCTGATGCCACTGCCAGAAACGATGGGCGAGGCGCTCCAGGCGTTCACCGAAGGTTTCCAGGCTGTTCCAGAACGGTGTATCGAGAGGCGCCAGTTGCAGCACGCGGTAGAGCTGGCGATTGATCACCACCACCGGCATGCACTCAACGCCTTCAGCGCTGGCGGGCAGCTGCTTGATGACGTTGCGCACCACGCGCTGAATCCCCGAATTGACCTTGGGGTGTTTGAATACGTGAGTGCATTCAACCAAGAGGCGGGTCATGGCGCACGCTCGACAGGCCGGGCCTCGGTTTCACGGGTAATGGTGGTTTTTGCGTCGAGCCAGGCACAACCGACGAAATCCTCCCGAGGGTTGTTGATCACGTGGAACACCAGTGCGTAGTCACGCCACTCGAAATTGCGATCCAGGTGCGAGTCCAGACGCGACAGGCTAAGGGACACCGAATAGTTGCCTTTACCCAGGCCCATGATGAAGGCGAAGCGATAGGTGAAGCGTTCACCGGCGCGCAGATCGGTCAATGCCTTGTTCAGCCGGTGGGTGTTGATGCCGTACATCATCTGGCCCAGTCGATCCTTGAGGATAAAGCCCAGCACCAGCCGTTCGATGTCCTCGCGTACCTCGACCTGCACTTCGAGCACCACCGGTTGGCCGACTTCGACAGCGTCAATGCTGCGCTGGTTTTCATCGAGCAGGCGTACGCCGAGAATCGCCGCCTCGCCGGTGCCGGAAACCGTTTGCACCTCGCCGCCGGCGAGCGTTTCCTGGCGTACGACCTGACCCTCCCGTTCGGCCATCAGCGCATTGTAATAATCCAGAACCGGCTCCGGTTTGCCGCGCATGGCCACGCGCCCGTCCTTGAGCAGGATCGCCGAGTCGCAAATCGACTGAATCGCGAAACGATCATGGGACACGATCAATAACGTCGTGCCGGATTTACGAAAGCTGCGGATGCGTTCGAAGCTCTTGTGCTGAAAATAGGCGTCGCCCACCGACAGTGCTTCGTCGACGATCAGGATGTCCGGGCGCCGGGCGGTGGCGACACTGAACGCTAAACGCATCTGCATGCCGCTGGAGTAAGTGCGCACCGGGTGATCGATGGCTTCGCCGATTTCGGCAAAACGCTCGATATCGGGCATCAGGGCCTGGATTTCTTCAAGCTGCATGCCGAACAACTGACCGGCCATGATTGCGTTCTGCCGACCGGTAAAGTCCGGATGGAAACCCATGCCCAACTCCAGCAGGGCTGCGACGCGCCCTTGCAATTCAATCTTGCCTTGGGTGGGTTGAGTGGTGCCGGTGATCATTTTCAGCAAGGTGCTTTTGCCTGCACCGTTGGCGCCGACGATACCCACCGCTTCACCCGGAGCAATCTCGAATTCGACATCTTGCAGCACCCAGTGCTGTTGATGGCGGATCGGCGAAAACGGAATCAGCCACTCAGCCAGCCGTGCCCAGCGGTTTGGGTATTGCTTATAGGCCTTGCCCAGGCCGGTGACGCGAATATGTCCCATCAGAGTTCATCCACCATTTCGCCGACGCGCTGGCGAAACAGTCGCAGACCGATCAGACAGAACACCACGCCGGTAATGAAAACCGGCAGCAGCGAACTCCATACCGGCCACTGACCGTAGAGAAACAGGTTCTGATAACTGCTGAACAGGTTGGTCAGCGGGTTGAGTTGCAGCAGGCGCTGCACCCATTCCGGCAGGATCGTGATCGGGTAGACGATCGGTGTCAGCCAGAACCAGAACTGCAGGCAGATGCCGAACAGCTGGCCGACATCGCGAAAGAATACGTTCAATACGCCAAGGACCATGCCCAGCCCGGCGCAGAACATCATTTGCAGAGCAATCAGCGGAATCAGCGCCAGCAGAGCCATCCCCGGCCAGCGCCCGGTGACCAGCAGAAACCCGAGAAACAGGCTGATGATGATGGCGAAATTGATCCCGGCGTTGATTAGCACGATCACCGGCAGGCAGATCCTCGGGAAGCTGATTTTCTTCAACAGGTTGGCGTTTTCCAGAAACATGTTCTGGCTGCGCAGGGTGATTTCGGAAAACAGTCCCCAGGCCAGCAGACCAGCGCACAGGTAGACGCTGTAGGCCATGCTGTCGTCCACACCGGGCAGGCGTGCGCGCATGATCTGGGAAAAGATGACCGTGTAAACGATGATCATCGACAGCGGATTGAAAATGGGCCACAGCGCGCCGAACAGCGAGTTGCGATAACGCGCTTGAAACTCGCGCTGCACGCTGCCGAGGATGAACCCACGGTAGCTGTACAGCGAGCGGTACAGGGAAAGCAGCATTCAGACCGTCCTGCCGTATTGATCTTCGAAGCGAACGATATCGTCCTCGCCCAGATATTCGCCGCTTTGCACTTCAATGATGACCAGGTCGATCACTCCGGGGTTCTCCAGGCGATGCTTGTGGCCGGCAGCAATGAACGTCGATTCGTTCTTGGCGACCAGAGTCGTGCCGGAACCGTTGTTGGTGACCTTGGCCATGCCTTCGACCACCACCCAGTGCTCGTTGCGGTGATGGTGCATCTGCAACGACAACTTGCCACCGGGTTTGACCACGATGCGCTTGATCTTGAAGCGCGGACCTTCCTCCAGAACGGTGTAGGTGCCCCAGGGACGGCTGACCGTACGATGCAGGCGATAGGCTTCGTGGGACTTGTCCTTGAGTTGCTTGGCCACGCGGCGTACATCTTGTGCACGGTCGGCATGGGCCACCAGCACCGCATCGGCGGTGTCGACGATGATCAGGTTATCCACACCGACGGTCGCCACCAGCCGGCCTTCGCTCTGCACGAAGTTGTTGTGGCTGTCGATGAAGATCGCTTCGCCACTGGCGCGGTTGTTGTCGGCGTCGGCGGGAATCAGCGCGGCGACCGCATTCCACGAACCGATGTCGCTCCAGTCGAAACCGGCAGGTACCACCACGACTTTTTCCGAGCGCTCCATCAGCGCGTAGTCGATGGAGATGTCGGTGATTTCGGCAAACAGCGTCGGTGACAGCTCCTGTTGCAGGCAGCCGACCGTTTCGACCGGTGCACTGGCGGCCATGCAGGCGCGGGTCTGTTCCAGCAACTCGGGTGCGTGCAGTTGCAGTTCGGCAATGAGCGTCGCGGTGGTGAAGCAGAACATCCCCGAATTCCACAGGAAGTTGCCGCTCTCCAGGTAATGCGTGGCGGTCTGCAGGTCGGGTTTCTCGACGAAACGCTGCACCTTGGCCGCACCCTTGGCATCCAGCGGCGCACCGGTCTCGATATAGCCGAAGCCGGTTTCCGGCGCGGTTGGTATCACGCCGAAGGTCACCAGATAACCGTCCTTCGCCAGATTCACTGCGTGCTCGACCGCACTCTTCAAGGCGTCCTGATTGACGATCAAATGATCCGCCGGCATCACCACCATGATTGCGTCGTCACCATGCAGCGCCTGCAATGACAGTGCTGCCGCTGCGATCGCCGGTGCGGTGTTGCGCCCGCTCGGCTCCAGCAGAAAGTGCCCGCGATGGCGCGACACATGCGCCGCGCAGTAGTGATCCTTGCTCTGGAAGTAATACTCGCGGTTGGTCACGGTGACGATGTCGCCCCAGCCGTCCAGCAACGCCGCCGCACGCTGGTAGGTCTTGCCCAGCAGCGACTGGCCGTCGGGCAGGGTCATGAACGGCTTGGGGTGGCCCTCGCGGGACACCGGCCACAAACGGGTGCCGGCACCGCCGGACAGAATCACCGGAATCAGCATGGCCTACTCCTTGGCGACGCGTTTCATGTCCGCATCCATCATCATGCGGATCAAGGTATCCAGGTCGGTTTTCGGTTTCCAGCCCAGTACACGCTGGGCCTTGGCCGGGTTGCCGAGCAGCACTTCGACTTCGGCCGGGCGGAAAAACGCCGGGTCGATCTTCACGTAATCGCGGTAGTTCAGGCCGACGTGATCGAAGGCAATGCGGCACATCTCGCGCACGGTGGTGGTGACGCCCGTGGCGACCACGAAGTCGTCGGGTTTGTCCTGCTGCAGCATCAGCCACATGGCTTCGACGTAATCGCCGGCAAAGCCCCAATCGCGTTTCGCGTCGATGTTGCCCAGCGCCAGGTCCTGCTGTTTGCCCTGCTTGATGCGCGCGGCAGCGTCAGTGACCTTGCGGGTAACGAATTCGATGCCGCGCAGCGGTGATTCATGGTTGAAGAGGATGCCGCTGCTGGCGTGCAGGTTGAAGCTTTCGCGGTAGTTGACGGTGATCCAGTGGCCGTAGAGCTTGGCCACGCCGTAAGGGCTGCGCGGGTAGAACGGCGTGTTCTCGTCCTGCTGCTCAGCCTGGATCAGGCCGAACATTTCGCTGGTCGAGGCCTGATAAAAACGCGTGTGCGGACTGAACTGGCGGATCGCTTCGAGCAGGTGTGTCACGCCCAGCCCATCGACGATGCCGGTGGTCACCGGTTGATCCCACGAGGCGGCGACAAAACTCTGTGCGGCGAGGTTGTAGACCTCGTCCGGTGCCGACTTGATTACCGCACGCTGCACCGAACAGGCGTCCGCCATGTCGCCGTCGAGGTAGACGATATCGGCTTCGACGCCCATCTCGCGCAGGCGCCAGCGTGAATCGCTGCTGCGCCGGGCGACGAGGCCATGAACCTTGTAACCCTTGTCCAGCAGCAGTTTGGCCAGATAGGCGCCGTCCTGGCCCGTGATCCCGGTAATCAGTGCACTTTTTGTCATTGTTGTCGTACTCGCATCTCCCAGTCGGACAGGATCGCCCGCAGGGATTGTTGTGTGGTGGTGGCTGGCGCCCATCCTGTGGCGCTGGCCAGTTTTGCGTGGCTGCCGCAGACGCGGCGCTGGTCGGCGCGACGCATGCGCGCCGGATCCGCCACCAGTTCAACGTCGACTTCGGCCAGATCGGCCAATTGCTCGATCAGGCTGCGAATGCTTTGCTCGCGGCCCGAGCAAATGTTGTACACCTGCCCCGGTGTGCCGTTTTCCAGCAATGCGAAGTACGCGCGAATCACATTGCCGACATCGAGAAAATCCCGTGTCACGTCGATATCGCCGACTTGCAGTTGCGGTGCTTGCAGGCCCTGTTTGATCCGGCAGATCTGCCGCGCTGCGCTGGCGATGACGAAGCTGTCTTTTTGCCCGGTGCCGATATGGTTGAACGGACGCGCTACCAGCACTGGCCAGCCTTCACTCAGGCCCCATTGCAAACTGAGGAACTCCGCTGAAAGTTTGCTCACCGCGTAAGGATTGCGCGGCAGCGGCGGTTGTTGCTCGGTGATTGGCAGATGCTCTTCGGCGACTTGCCCGTAAACGTCGCCGGAGCTGACGTACAGGAAAGTGCCGGAAAAGCCGCGAGCCTTGAGCGCCTGCAGCAGGTTGAGGGTGCCGAAAAGATTGATATCGAAGGTGCGGGCCGGGTCACGAAAGGCTTCCGGCACGAAGGTCTGGCCGGCCAGATGAATGACTGCATCCGGCAACTCAGGCCAAAGGTCGATGAGGCTGTCGGCGTTCGTAAGGTCGTAGGCCGATGCGGCAGGCAGCAGCGCCCACGACGAGCCCGGCGACGCCAGACGAGACTGAATGTGTTGTCCCACGAAGCCGCTGAGGCCCGTGACGAACAGACGTTTTTTCAAACAGCGACCCCTTGGTCATGACTCGCGCCGCTTTCCTTGCACGCTTTGAGGAAAGCCCTGTCAGACCGGAGGAAATATCCGGTGAAACAGCAGGCGAAGCCGTTGTTGTAGTTGTTTGGTTGCCAATCTGTGCCAATTGCTCGGCAATTTCAACCGGGCAAACCGTGACTGGTCAGTTCTCGTCAGCATAGTCCGATTTATTCTCGCCCGGCGGTTCCCGGACTCGCGATGGATGTGTTTAGAATGGCCTTCGTCGCGAGTTGGCCGATTGTTTTCCTGACGCCGCGACGCGGGGTGAAACTGACCACTAAAACAAGAACAGAGACGTGCCCGATGATGACGGACGAGTGCCGGCCCTGCCGACCCGATCCGCCGCGCGGCCGTCATAGCATGAAGTCGCCGGGATGGTGCTTCATCGTGGGATGCCATGAATTTCATTCTCTATTCGGACGTCAACGACAGCTCCATCAGTGCCAGTCTCGGGCGTCCGGAATACAGCTATTACTTTGTCCTCAAAGCCTATCGCCCGGTGCTGGAAAGCCTGGGGCGCGTGCACGTGGCCGGATCTGTCGCCGACGTCGATGTGATTTACCGGCAATTGCTCGCCGCTGGCGAAGACAGTGTGTTCCTGTCCTTCACCCCGCCGCAGAAAACTCCGGTTGATCTGCAATGCCCGACGATTTGCGTGGTGGCCTGGGAGTTCGATTCGATCCCCGATGAACAGTGGGACGACGATCCGCGTCAGGACTGGACACGCATGCTCGCGCGCCACGGTCGGATAATCACCCTGTCGAGCCACACGGCAACGGCCATCCGCCGCGCCATGGGCGAAGCGTTCCCGGTGCTGGTTTTGCCGACGCCGTTGTGGGACAGCTTCGCAACGATTCGTCAGCAACACCAACCGATGCCGGTCAACCCGGGCACTGCACTGGCAATCAAGGGCTGCATATTCGACAGCCGTACATTGGGTCTCTCGGCCGACAGCTTGCTTCCTGTCCCGCTGACTGCCGAAGAAGAGGCTGCGCTGGCGGCGGAACTGGAGGCGGCCCGTCCACCACCGTTGACGCTCAAGCGGCGCTTGATCATTGCCCGGCACTACCTGCGGCTATGGCTGTTGAACGCCGGTGAGCAGCAAGCCGAACCGGTACATCGAGTCAAATTCTTGTCCAACTGGTATTGGGAGGGCGTTCGCGATCTGCTGCCTGATGCCGTTCACGATTGGCTCGAGCAGCGTCTGCCGGCCGTTTGCGCCGCGCCACCGCTGCCAATTGTCGAACCTGTTCCGCGCGATCTGCCGGACACCTCTTCGGTGGTCGAAACCCAGGTTGACGGCGTTATCTACGTCAGCGTGTTCAACCCCAAGGACGGGCGCAAGAACTGGCATCAACTGATCACGGCGTTCTGCTGGGCGTTTCGTGAGACGGCTGATGCGACGCTGGTGCTGAAAATCACTCAGAACGATCTGACGCTCTACTATGACGAACTGATGACCCTGCTCGCCCAGCTCACGCCGTTCGCCTGCCGTGTGGTGGTCCTGCACGGTTACCTGGACGATGGGCAATACGCTCGGCTCTATCAGGCTGCGAGTTTTTACGTCAATGCTTCGCGTTGTGAAGGTCTTTGCCTGCCCTTGATGGAGTTCATGTGCAGCGGCAAACCGGTGATCGCACCGGACCATACGGCGATGCAAGACTACATCGATGATTCGGTGGCATTCGTGGTCAAGTCCAGCGAGGAGCCGTCCATCTGGCCGCAGGACAGCCGCCTGATCTATCGCACGCTGCGCCATCGCCCCGACTGGGGCTCGCTGAAAACTGCCTACGAACGCAGCTACCGCATGGCCACGACGCAGCCACAGGCTTACCACTGCATGTCGGCAGCGGCGGTAGAACGCATGCAGCAATATTGTGGTTTAAGCGAGGTGCAAACGCGCCTGTCGAATTTCTTCCAACCTTTGCCCAAGGTTGGGGATGTCGTGTTCGCGAAGGATAACGCGTGATGCTGATCATCATTCATTCGGAAACCAACCGGCACACCATTGCGCAGAACCTCGGGCGTTCGGAGTACAGCTATTACTTCGTGCTCAAGGAATATCGTCCGGTGCTCGAACGCATCGGTCGGGTGGTGGAAGTGGCCGATCCGCAGACAGAAGTCGATGCGCTGTATCTGGAATGCCTGAGCCGTGGCGAGCCTTGCGTGTTTCTGTCGTTCTCGCCGCCGCATCGCACCCCCGTTCACCTGGCCTGTCCGACGCTGCCGGTGTTTGCGTGGGAGTTCAGCACGATCCCCAACGAAGCCTTCGCGGGCGAGCCGCGCAACGACTGGCGTAGCGTCTTGCATGCCTGCGGGGCGGCGATCACCCATTCCAGTTATACGGTCAACGCCGTGCATGAGGCGATGGGTGCCGAGTACCCGATCGTCGCGGTGCCGGCGCCGGTCTGGGACCGTTTTGCTGCCCGTGGCGCGAAAATGCCCGAGCAAGCGCTGGCCGCCGCGTACAGCCTGACGATCAAAGGCCTAGTCGCGGACAGCCGCACCCTCAATCTGAATGCATTCGGGCCGGCGCACCTGCGCAGCGGCGACGGCATCGACTTCGCCGCGCCGGCCTCCGAACAGACGCTGATGCTTGACGGTGTGGTTTACACCTCGGTGTTCAATCCCGGTGACGGGCGCAAGAACTGGGAAGACATGCTCAGTGCGTTCTGTGTGTGTTTCCGCGATGTCGAAGACGCGACGCTGGTGCTCAAGCTCACTCACCATGACGCCGAAGAAGCGCTCAGCGATATTCTTCATCACTTATACAAAAACCAGTCTTATCGCTGCCGCATCGTTCTGATCTACGGCTACCTCGCCGATCCGGACTACGAGCAACTGGTGCAGGCCACGCGGTATGTGGTCAACACCTCGTACGGTGAAGGGCAGTGCCTGCCGCTGATGGAGTTCATGTCCTGCGGCAAGCCGGCGGTGGCGCCGCGTACCACGGCGATGATCGATTACCTGAGCACCGCGAATGCCTTTCTCATCGAGTCCACGGATGAGCTGACAGCCTGGCCTCACGACCCGCGCAAGGCCTTTAGAACCCTGCGTTACGTGACCAACTGGACCTCGTTATGCGAGGCCTATCGGGCCAGTTATGACGTCGCGAAAAAACAGCCGCAGCGCTATGCCGATATGTCCGCGCAGGCAGTCGACAGTTTGCAGGCGTTCTGCAGCCAGGCTGTGGCTGAACAGCGTTTGCAAGGGTTTCTGACGCAGTTGTTCGAGCATCGTGCGCCTGCCTTGGAAGCCCCTCAAGCATGAACGGCAAGCGCATCATGGACGTTGAAGTCCTGCGTGCGGTCGCGGTGCTCGCGGTGTTGTTCCATCATCTGCAGGACAATCTGTTCACCGACCCGGTGCCGTCGCTGGCCCGGATCCACGAATGGGCGCAGACGTGGTGGGGCGTTGACCTGTTTTTTGCGATCTCCGGTTTTGTCATCGCCCGGAGCTTGATCCCGGTGCTGCAAGGCTGCACGACGGGCCAGGAGCGCTGGCAACAGGTACGCCATTTCTGGCTGCGCCGGGCTTTTCGGTTGTTGCCTTCAGCTTGGCTGTGGCTGGCGCTGATCCTGCTGGCCTGTATGTTTTTCAATCGATCCGGTGCGTTCGGCACGCTATCCGCCAATCTTCAGGCGACCCTGGCCGGGGTACTGCAATACGCCAATTTCCGCTTCGCCGACAGCTTCTTCCAATACGAATATGGCAGCAGTTTCGTTTACTGGAGCCTGGCGCTGGAGGAGCAGTTCTACCTGCTTTTTCCGTTGCTGATCCTGTTGTTTCGCCGACACCTGGTCTGGGCATTGCTGGCGCTGGTCGCGCTGCAGATTCTGACCGTACGCACGCCGTTGCTGATGGTAGTGCGCACCGACGCGCTGGCCCTTGGCGTACTGTTGGCGATGTGGAGTGCGCAGCCGGGTTATCAGCGCTGGCAGCCCTCGTTCTTGCGCCGACCATGGCTTGGCATTTCGGCCTTGATTGTCATTGCAGTGCTGTTGAGCTTCATGGCGACCGACCGTTTTACCTTGGCCAGTTTCCGCATCGGTTCGATCGCCGTGCTCAGTGCGCTGCTGGTCTGGATCGCCTCGTACAACCGTGACTACCTGATGCCTGCCGGACGCATTCAGCGCTGCCTGGCCTGGATCGGCAGCCGCTCCTACGGCATCTACCTGATCCACATCCCCGCTTATCTGCTGCTGCGTGAGCTGATCTTTCGCTTGCAGAGCAGCGGTCTGCCGAGCCCGGCCGGACATCCCATCCTTACGGTGCTGATTGCCTTTGGCCTGATCGCGCTGCTCAGCGAATTCAACTATCGCTTGATCGAAATGCCGATGCGCAATCGCGGTGCTGCGCTGGTCAAGCGCCTCGGCACCTCCCGAACTGCAGTTACCTCACCCGGAGCCACCTCATGCTGAGCTTTTTGAAGAAACTCTCGGCGACAACGCCTGCGCAAACTTCGGCAGAACCGGTCGCTGCGGTTGCCGATAAAGTCGATCCGTACATGCTCGGCCTTTACGATGCGAAGCTCAGCGGCTGGTTCAACCAGGAGACTCACGAGCTGTACACGGGCTTCGCTGTGAACGCCGACGACACGTTGCTTGATGTCGGTTGCGGTGATGGCGGCAACGTGCACTTCTGCGCTATGCGTGGGGCGAAGATCATTCTTGCCGATATCGATGCAGCCAAGGTCGAAGCCACGCGCCAGCGTCTGAGCGACACCCCGGCCCGGGACATCGAATGCCACGTTACCGACTGCAACCCGCTACGGATTGCCGAGGCAACGGCAACGCGTGTGGTCTGCACTGAAGTTATCGAACACGTTGACGATCCCGCGCAGTTTCTTGCCGAACTGGTGCGTGTCGGCAAGCCGGGCGCGTTGTATCTGCTGAGCGTGCCGCATCCCAGCTCCGAGGACCTGCAAAAGGACATCGCCGCGCCGGAGTATTTCCAGAAACCCAATCACATACGCATCATCAGCGAAGACCAGTTCAAGGCCATGGTCAGCGACGCCGGGCTGGAGATCATCAGCCACAGCCAATATGGCTTCTACTGGTCGATGTGGATGATGTTGTTCTGGGAGGCCAAGGTCGAGTTCAGCAATCCCGATCACCCGATGCTCGAGCACTGGGCCAATACCTGGCAAGCGGTGCTGGATTCCCCGCGCGGTGCACAGATCAAGCAGGCGCTGGATGCGGTGGTGGCCAAGAGTCAGGTGATTATCGCGCGCAAACCCTGATCGTCTGCGCAGGGTTTTGTGTAACCTTGCAGCCCTGTGGCTTCAGGGATTTTCAAGGTATGCGGTTTATTGCGGGTCTGATCCTTAGCGTCTTGCTGGCAGGTTGCGAGCAACACGCCGCACCGGCCCTCGACCAGCAGCTCTACGTCTGGCAACGCCAATGGACACCTGCGCATGAGCCGGCATTGCGCGACAGTCGCCATGATTTCTCCACCCTGCGCGTGCTGGCGTTGCAGGCCTTTCCCGGCGAGCGGTGGAGCAGGGCGCGAGTTGATCCGGCGTTGTTGAAAGCTGATGGTCGCGCTCTGATCGCAGTGATTCGCCTCGATGGCCAGTTGCAGTCGCTGGACCAGCAGCAGGTCACCGAGCAGATTCTGCAGGTCATTGCCGATTGGCAAGCGCAAGGCCTCACGCTGAACGGTATCGAAATCGACCACGATGCCGGCAATGCACGGCTGCCCGTGTACGCTGAATTCCTCAAACACTTGCGTGCGGTCTTGCCGCCATCGTTGCCTTTGAGCATCACCGCGCTACCGGCGTGGCTCGATAGCGCGCAGTTGCCGGCGCTGTTGCGAAGCGTCGACAGCAGCGTGTTGCAAGTCCACGCCGTGAGCGATCCGCGACTGGGTCTGTTCGATCCCGAGCAGGCGTTGAAATGGGCCAAGGCCTGGGCACGTATCAGCGACAAACCGTTCTATCTGGCGCTGCCGGCCTACGGCGTTGCGCTGTTGAGCGATGACGGTGGCGCGCCGGTAGTGGAAAGCGAAGTGCAACTGGAGCGCGGCGGGCAGCGCCGGGAGTTGCTCGCCGATCCGCAGCAACTCAGCCAATTGGCCAAGACTTTGAGCGAGGATCCGCCTGAGCATCTGACCGGTTTGATCTGGTTTCGCCTGCCGCTGGCCAACGATCGTCGCGCCTGGAGCCTGGCTACTTTACGCGCGGTGGCTCGCGGAGATGTGCTGAACAGTCAGTTGCGCCTGTCATTCAAAGAGCAGGGCGGTTTGTATGACATCCAGCTCGATAACCGCGGCAATCTCGACAGCCCGTGGCCCGCGCAAATCACCCTAAAGGCGCGGGATTGTGCAGGCGCCGATGCGCTCACCGGTTACTCGTTGCAACAAAGTGCCAATCTGCTTACCTTCACCCGCCTGCGTGACGGCCGCTTGCCGGCGGGCGGACAGCGCGCTGTCGGTTGGGCGCGTTGTGCACATATTGATCAAGGAGGTTCGCATGTTGACCCGTAACTGGCCCCGCCATTTGCTTTGCCTGAGCCTCAGCCTGCCGCTGGGTTCGGCGCTGGCCTGCGGCCCGGACTTCCCGATGCGCCTGCTCGACAACCGCGCGCAGACCCTCGCCGATCTGCCCGAAGGCAGTTTCAGCTTCGAAGTCAGTCGCCTCGGTAAAACCATTGCCGGGCTGAAAAATGTCACAGCGGCGACCCATAACCCCAACGACTATGCCGAAGACAACGCGGCTGAGCTGGCGCGCGAACAGGCTGAGCAGGTGGGCCTGAGCGTCGAGCAATACGCTGTGGTCAAGCGCCTGCGCGGGCTCAGCGATGCCCATCAGGCCGAGGAACAGGGCGCCAGTCTGCCGGTGGAAATCCGCTTGTACGTCGCCGGCGCGGTGGCCTTTGCCACCGGCGACCATCAATTGGCCACGGAGTATTTCAACAAGGTGCTGGCGCTGCCGGCGGACCAGCGTCCTTTGCGCAGCACGTGGGCGGCGTATTCCCTCGGGCGCATCGCCTTCGCCATGAGCAACGAGGCGCACGATCGCATCGAAGCGCTGGAAGAAGCGCGCGATGCCTTCCGGCAGGCCCGGCAACTGAGCATCGACGGCTTCAGCGATCCGTTGGAACTGGGCGTTGCCAGCCTCGGTGAAGAGGCGCGGGCGTTGCGCAGCGCGGGCGACTGGAGCGGCGCCATCGAACTGTACGAAGCACAGAACCTGCACGGTTCGGCCGTCGGCTACACCTCGCTCAAGCAACTGATGAACGAACTGGCCGAGTTGCCGGAATCTCAGTTGGCCAAACTGCTGCAGCAGCCAGCAGTGCAGCAACTGGTCACGGCATCGCTGGTCAGCCGTCAGGGCTGGTCTTTCGGTGAGCAGCCGTCGAATGAAAAGAAACTCGTCACACTCTTGCAAAACAGCACCCGTGGCAGCCTCGACAATGCCGATCGACTGGCAGCGATGAGTTATCAACAGGGCGACTACGCGTCTGCCAAGGCCTTTCTGGTAAACGCCGGGGACGGCGGACTGGCCTGGTGGCTGCGGGCAAAACTGGCGGTGCGTGACGGCGACACGACTGCTGCTGCCGCCGCCTACGCCAAAGCCGCCCAGGCCTTTCCGCAGAATGAAGACTGGGGTTATCGCCGCACGCCGGACTGGGCGTTTGAAACGGTGCAGCCAAAATGCCGGGTCGAGGGCGAAAGCGCGATCCTGGCGCTGCAACGCGGCGAATACCTGCAAGCGTTCGTGCAGCTGTATCGCAGCAACAGCCTTTACTGGTTCGATGCCGCCACCGTTGCCGAGCGGGTGCTGACGGTCGATGAGCTCAAGCAGTACGTCGATGAGAACGTGCCGGCGCCGCCGCCATTGACGCAGCAGGAGCGTGACAACTATGTACCGCTGTCGGTGGCCGCCAATCTGCGCAATCTGCTCGGTCGGCGCTTGCTGCGTGAGGGGCGTTACGAGGCAGCGGTCGGTTATTTCGCCAGTGACGATCTGCAGCACAAGGCCCGGCTCTATGGCGAGCAACGGCTCAAGGCCGAGTCGGTGTGGTGGCCGAGCAAACGCGCCAGTGCGTTATACAACGCCGCATGGACGGCCCGGGAGTGGGGCATGGACATCCTCGGTTATGAGATGGCGCCTGATTACGCCACCTTCGGCGGCAATTACGCGCTGGAGAGCACGAAGCTGGATGTCGGCCCGCTGATTTCCACGGCGGAAGTGCAGCGCCAGCAGGCCAGCGCCGCGCAACCGGATCAGCGTTATCACTATCGTTTTGTCGCCACGGCACTGGCCGGTCGCGCCGCCGATAACCTGCCGCACACCAGTCAGGCATTTGCCGCGGTGTTGTGCAACGCCGCCGGTTGGAACAGCAGCCTTGAAGACCAGAGTGCGCTGTATCAGCGCTACGTCAAGGAAGGTCCTTATGTGCCGTGGGCGCAAGACTTCGGCAATCAATGCCCGTATCCGGATTTTGAGAATGCTGACAAACGCTACGTCACCCAGGTGACCGATGCCGTGCGTGAAACGCTGCGCCCGTACAAGTGGCCGGTGCAGATCGGCGCGGTCATCCTGGTCGCTTTTGCTGCGCTACTGCTGATCACCCGTCGTCAGCGCAAGGTGCGCAAAGGCTAGGCCTGTTGAATGAAGCTCAGGCGTACGGCGAAGCCAATCAACAGGCTGCCGAACAGCCATTGCTGAGCGCGCTGGGCGGTTGGACTGTGTTGCAGCCAACGGCCCAGTGCCGCGCCGGTCATGGCGACAACACTGTCGAACAGCAGGCCGACGCTGACCAGCACCAGGCCGAGCACGGCGAATTGTGTCAGCACCGGCGCGCCGCCGCTGACGATAAACTGTGGCAACAGTACCGAGCAGAACAGCAATGCCTTGGGATTGAGCAGGTTGGTCAGCAAACCGCGACGGATCGCACCGCGCCACTGGCCGTGGGCAGGTACCTGCTCTTGGGCTTGCAGGCTCGGGACCAGCGAGCTGCGAAAACACTGGATGCCGATCCACATCAGATAGGCCGCGCCGGCGATGCGCACCACGTCAAACGTCCACGGCGCCGTTTTGAACAGCGCCGCCAGCCCCAATGCCGCCAGTGCCACGTGGCAGCCGCGGGCGATGGCCAGGCCCAGCGCGGTGGCCAGCGCCGCACCTCGACCTTGCCGCGCACCGGTTTGCAACAGCAGGATCATGTCCGGTCCCGGCAGTAGCAGAACCACAGCCAGCGTCAAAATAAACAGCCACAGACTTGCCACATCACACCCCCTTTCGTTGTTGATCTGCTCGCGCCAGTCTAGAGCGAGAGGGCGGGGCAGGTGCTTGCGTAGTCAGCTTCAAACCATGGCGGTTTTGGCATAACCTGCTGGTTTTCAACCGTCAGACTATCGGAATCTGCCAAAGATGAAACTCGACGCCTATGACCGCAAGATTCTCGCCGCGCTGCAACGCAACGGGCGTTTGAGCAATGTCGAGCTCGCAGAAGAAATCGGCCTGTCGGCTTCGCCGTGTCTGCGCCGGGTGCGCATGCTGGAAGCGGCGGGGGTGATCCGAGGCTACCAGGCCAATCTGGATCGCGATGAAGTCGGGCTGGGGCTGACGGTGTTTGTCGGGGTCAAGGTCGAGCGGCACAACGAAGAACGCGCCGAGGCTTTTTATGCGGCCGTCACTGCGTTGCCTGAGGTGGTCTCAGCGTTTCTGGTGTCCGGCGAATCGGACTTTTTGTTGCAGGTAGTGGTGCCTGACTTGCGCGCTTATGACCGCTTTGTCAGCGCGCACCTGCTGAAACTGCCGGGTGTGAGCGATATTCGCAGCAACTTCGCCATCCACACGGTGAAAGCGCCGGGGGCGTTGCCGTTAGGCCATCTGCCGCTGTAGACCGGGTGGCACCATTCGCGAGCAGGCTCGCTCCCACATGGGGAACGCATTCCAAAGTGGGAGCGAGCCTGCTCGCGAAGACGGCGGCAAGGTTTGGAACCTACATCTGCGTCGCCATCCCCTCGACATTCATCGCTGCCTGACGCAACGCTTCCGAACGCGTCGGGTGCGGATGGCAGGTCAGGGCAATGTCCTCGGCCGAGGCGCTGAACTCCATCGCCACACAGAATTCGCCGATCATCTCGCTCACGCTCGGCCCGACCAGATGCACGCCAAGCACTTCGTCCGTGCGCTCGTCGGCGAGGACTTTGGCAAAGCCTTCTGTTTCGTGATTGATCTTCGCCCGGCTGTTGGCGGTGAAAGGAAACTTGCCGACCTTGTAGGCACGGCCCTCGGCCTTGAGCTGTTCTTCGGTCTGGCCGACGCTGGCCAGCTCCGGTTGGGTGTAGATGACGTTGGGGATCAGCGCGTAATTGACCTCGCCAGCCTTGCCGTGGATCTGCTCGACGCAGGCCATGGCTTCGTCTTCAGCCTTGTGCGCGAGCATCGGGCCGGACGTGACGTCGCCGATCACCCAGACCCCGGCGGCTTCGGTGCGATGTTGCTTGTTGGCGAGCATGCCGCGTTTGTCGGTACTGAGGCCGACGTTCTCCAGCCCCAAGCCCTGGGTGTACGGCCGGCGCCCGATGGCCACCAGCACATAATCGGCTTCGATCAGTTCAGCCGTGCCGCCAGCGGCAGGCTCGACACTCAGCTGCACGCCTGTGGCGGAACTGGTGGCGCTGGTGACCTTGGAACTCAATTTGAAGGCAATGCCTTGTTTGCTCAGCGCGCGCTGCAAGGTCTTGCCGGCCTCGCCATCGACGCCGGGGCAGATGCGATCAAGGTATTCGACCACGGTGACCTGCGCGCCGAGTCGGCGCCATACCGAACCCAGCTCCAGGCCGATCACCCCGGCACCAATCACTACCAGATGTTTGGGTACTTCACTCAATGACAGCGCGCCGGTGGAATCGAGGATGCGCTGGTTGTCGATCTCTACGCCGGGCAGGGGAGTGGGCTCGGAACCGGTGGCGATGATTATGTCCTTGGCGCTGAGCTCGCTCTTGTTGCCTTGAGCGTCGGTCACCATCACTTTGCCCGGGCCGTCGATATGGCCCCAACCCTTGATCCAGTCGACTTTGTTCTTGCGAAACAGAAACTCGATGCCCTTGGTCAGGCCGGCGACGCTTTCGTCCTTCTGCTTCATCATCTGCGCAAGGTTCAGCTTCGGTTCGACCTCGATGCCGAGATTGGCGAACTCCGTGCCCACCGCAGCGGCGTACAGCTCCGACGCGTGCAGCAAGGCTTTGGACGGCATGCAACCGACGTTCAGACAGGTGCCGCCGAGCGTTGCACGTCCTTCGACGCAAGCGGCCTTGAGCCCGAGCTGGCCGGCGCGGATCGCCGCGTTATAACCGCCGGGGCCACCGCCCAGAATCACTACGTCATAGTTGCTCATGCGCTTGCTCCAGATTGCTCGATGGGGATAGCCAAGATTAGTCGCGATAAAAATTATGCGCGTAATATGAGCTTCGCCGGACATTTCGGTCAAGGCTTCAGGCAAGCGACAGCTGCGGCATCCTTGAATAAGCGTAATTGTGTACGAATATTTCACAGCTTGCGTTATATCGTAACGCTATGAACGCAGAGCCTATATTTTCGGGGTGTTATGCAAGTCGATCTTGAGTTGGACGCCACGCCAGTCAACGGGCTGCCGCGCTTTCAGCAGGCAGCCGTGCAGTCACGCAAATTGCGTCGGTTGGCGTATGGACTCGGCGCAGTGGCTGTGTCGGGCTGGGTGCTGGCGTTTTTCGTCGGTTTGTTTGCGCCGCAGTCCCTGTGGTTGCCGTTGTTGGTCAATCAGGGCGCAGCGTTGCTGGTGCTGGTCGCCGGTCTGCAATCGGCGGGGTGGGTGGCGCAATGGCGCGCGCGGGTGATGCATCCGCCCGCTTCGCAATCGACCGTCGTGGAGGAGGGCGCCGCAGCCGAGGGCTGGTACGAAAGGCTGCTGGAGCGCTTGAGCCAGCGCAGCCGCCATCTGCTTGGACAAATCGGTGCGCCGACGTTGTGGCTCGGCGGCTGGGCGTTGCTGGTAGTGCTCAGTATTGAGCAGGTGTGGAATCTCACGTTGCCTGCGGCGGCCTTGGGGCTGTCGGCGAGCATCGGTGGGGCATTGGCGTTGTTGCTGGCGTTTGCCCTGCTCGTGCTGGAGCGGCACCTGGCGCAGGAACCGCCGGCGCAATGGCCGGAAGCGGCTGCGCTGGCGCAACTGACCCGGGTGGTGATCATCACCCTGTTGATCGGTGCGCTGTGTCTGTTGTTTGCCAGCGAAAACGCAGTCTGGCCGGTACGCGTGGTGGTGCTCAGCGCAGTCCTGCCAATGTTGGTTGCCGGCGAACTGCTGTTGCGCGCGTTACTGTCTGTCTTCAGCCCGCGGCGTGAACAACTGGAACCGACCCTGCTGGCGCGCAGTTTTATCGCCGATATGCTGCGTTGGCCGCCGCAGCCGTGGCTGGCGTTGCAGCACGAAATGCACAATCGGTTCGGCATCGATCTGCGGCAGATCTGGGCCTTCAGTTACATGCGCCGGGCGTTGTTGCCGGTGCTGGCGGTGGTCGCCCTGAGCGGCTGGCTGCTGACCGGCGTACATGAGATTCCCCTGCAAGGTCGCGGCATCTACGAGCGCTTCGGTAAACCGGTACAGGTGTTCGGCCCGGGTTTGCATGCCGGTTTGCCCTGGCCATTGGGGCGTGTGATTTCCGTTGAAAACGGTGTGGTCCATGAACTGGCGACCATTGTCGGCGACAAGCCAACCGCCGTGCAATCCGATTCCGCTGAAGGCCCAGCGCCGCTGACCGCCAACCGTTTGTGGGATGCCAGCCACGTCAACGACAAATCCCAGGTCATCGCCAGCAGCCGCGGCGCGCAACAGGGCCTGCAAATCGTCAATATGGACGTGCGCTTCGTTTATCGCATCGGTTTGAACGACGAGGCGGCACTCGCCGCGACTTATGACAGCGCCGATGTACCGACACTGATTCGCAGCACCGCCAGCCGCATCCTGGTTCACGATTTTGCCTCGCGCACCCTCGACGGTCTGCTCGGCGACGACAGGGCTGGGCTGGCCGAGGAAATTGGTCGCGCAGTACAAAGTGATCTGAACAGATTGAACAGTGGTGTGGAAATCCTCGCCACAGTCGTCGAAGCGATTCATCCACCGGCCGGCGCGGCGAATGCCTACCACAGTGTGCAAGCGGCGCAGATCGGCGCGCAGGCGTTGATCGCTCGCGAACGCGGGGCGGCTGCGCAGGCCACTAACGAGGCGCAGTTGCAGGCGAGCACGGCGCGGGATCAGGCAATGGCCAATGCGCGGGAGATCAATGCAGCCGCGCAAACCGCCGACCTTAAATTCAGCGCCGAACAGAAAGCTTTCACCAATGCCGGCCAGGCCTTCGTGCTGGAGCAATATCTCAGCCAGCTCAGTCAGGGCATGAGTAAAGCCAAGTTGCTGATACTCGATCATCGACTCGGCGGCAGCGCAAATGCGCCAACCATCGATCTGCGTACTTTCACACTGCCGACTGATCCGTCGTCCCCCCGCACCACCGCTCAACCAGGAGCCACCCATTGAGCCAGTCGCCTGTTCATGACATTCACGACCACAGCGGCCACGACCACGGCCACGGCGGGCATCACCATCATCATGGTCATCACCACCATCACGGCGATCCGCAAGAGGCCGGGCCATTTCCATGGCGGCGTATGGGCTGGGCTGCGTTGCTGGTGGCGTTTGCCATCGCCGCCGCGAGTCTGGTGCAAGTGCGCTCCGGTGAAGCCACGGTCATCACCCGTTTCGGTAATCCTTCGCGGGTCTTACTTGATCCCGGTTTGAGCTGGCGCTGGCCTGCACCGTTCGAAGCGGCGATCCCGGTGGACTTGCGTCTACGTACCACCTCAAGTGGTTTGCAGGACGTCGGCACCAAGGACGGTTTGCGCATCATCGTTCAGGCCTACGTGGCGTGGCAGGTGCAGGGTGATCCTGAACACGTGCAGCGTTTCATGCGTGCCGTGCAGAATCAGCCGGACGAAGCGGCGCGGCAGATTCGCACCTTTGTCGGCTCAGCGCTGGAGACCACGGCCAGCAGTTTCGATCTGGCCAATCTGGTCAACACTGATGCCAAACAAGTGCGCATCGGCGATTTTGAAACGCAGTTGCGTCAGCAGATCGACCAACAGTTGCTCGCTACATATGGCGTGCGCGTGGTGCAGGTCGGTATCGAGCGGCTGACTTTGCCCTCGGTCACGCTGAGTGCAACGGTCGACCGCATGCGTGCCGAGCGTGAAACCATTGCCACCGAACGTACAGCCATTGGCAAACGCGAAGCTGCACAAATCCGTTCCGCCGCTGAGCGCGATGCGCGGATCGTCCAGGCCGATGCGACGGTGAAGGCCGCCGATATCGAAGCACAGTCACGGGTCGAGGCTGCGCAGATTTATGGGCGCGCCTACGCCAGCTCGCCACAGCTCTATAACCTGCTGCGCTCGCTCGACACCCTCGGCACCATCGTCACGCCGGACACCAAATTGATTCTGCGCACCGATGCCGCACCTTTCCGCGTATTGGTCGACGGCCCACCGACGCTCGACAACAAAGCTGGATCGCAGCCATGAGCGAAGAAGTTCCACGTGGAACACATGCGTTGAACAGTCCGTGGATTCAGGCCGGTCGTCTGACCTTCATCGCCCTGTATGTGATCACTGTTTTGGCCGCACTGGCATGGGTGTTCTCGAATGTCCGGCAGATTGATCCGCAGAACCGCGCCGTGGTGCTGCACTTCGGCGCGCTGGATCGCGTTCAGAATGCCGGGCTGTTATGGGCGTGGCCGCAACCCTTTGAACAGGTGGTTCTGTTGCCGGCGGCGGATCGGATGATCGAGCGCCGAGTGGAAAATCTGTTGCGCAGTGACGAGGCGTTGACGGCTGACCGGGTGGCGTCCTTCGCCACGCCATTGAGTGATGCACTCGCCGGGTCTGGTTATTTATTGACCGGCGATGCCGGCGTAGTGCAACTGGACGTGCGAGTGTTTTACCAAGTCTCCGATCCCTATGCGTTCGTGTTGCAGGGCGAACATGTGCTGCCAGCACTCGATCGGCTGGTGACGCGCAGCGCCGTGGCCCTGACCGCCGCGCGAGATCTCGACACCATTCTGGTCGCTCGCCCGGAACTGATCGGCGCCGACAATCAGGCGGCCGAGCGTCGTGAGCGATTGCGCGGTGATCTGGTGCAAGGCATCAACGCGCGACTCGCTGAACTGAAGGCGAGCGGCCAGGGTATTGGCATTGAGGTGTCGCGGGTGGATGTGCAATCAAGTCTGCCGGAGCCAGCGGTCAGTGCCTTCAATGCGGTTCTGACGGCCAGTCAGCAGGCTGACAAAGCAGTGGCTAACGCGCGCACCGATGCCGAGAAACTTGCCCAGTCCGCCAACGAACAGGCAGACCGCACGTTGCAGGTAGCTCACGCGCAGGCGGGCGAGCGTCTTGCCAAAGCCTCGACCGATACCGCAACCGTCTCGAGTCTGGCTACGTCTGCCGACCCGCAAATGCTCCTGCGTCTGTATCGCGAACGCCTGCCGAAAATTCTCGGTCAGGCCGGGTCGGTCACCACCGTCAACCCGAAAGACGATTCCCGATTGATCATTCAAGGAGCCAGTCAATGACGGCGACCACCGCTACTCCGAGTCTGTTGTCCTCGGCCGAACAACGTCGCGCCGCGCGTCAGTTGACCCTGGCGATGCTTGCGCTCGGATTGCTGGGTCTGGGGTTGCTCTGGCGCTGGATGCTCCCGGAGCAAACCGGTGTCAGCCAGTTGCTGCTCGGTTTCGCCTCGTTGCTGGTAGCGGTTCCGGTGATGCGTTCGGCGTGGTACAGCCTGCGTTACCCGAGCCTGCACGGCATCACCGATCAGTTGATCGCGCTGGCCATGCTCGGTGCCTGGGCGACCGGTGATCTGCTCACTGCGGCGTTGTTGCCGATCATCATGATCTTCGGCCATGTGCTCGAGGAGCGCAGCGTGATCGGCTCCCAGGAAGCGATCAATGCGCTTGGCCAGTTGACCCGCAGCCATGCGCGCAAGCTGCAAGCAGATGGTTCGATCATTGAAGTGGACAACGGCACGCTCAGCGCTGGCGATGTTGTCGAGGTGCGGGCCGGTGATCGTGTGCCGGCGGACGGTCGGGTCTTATCGGGGCAGGCGAGCCTTGATACCGCGTCGATTACCGGTGAGTCGGTGCCGATGGAGGCGGGGATGGGGATGCTGGTGTTCGGCGGCGTGATCAACCTCGATGGATTGCTGCGCGTCGAAGTCACTCGCACCGGCGACGAATCCACTTTGGGCAAAGTCATCGCCCTGATGCAAAACGCCGAGCGCTCGAAACCGCCGATCACGCGATTGCTCGAACGCTATGCCGGCAGCTACATGGTGCTGGTCTTGTTGCTGGCGGCGGTGACCTGGTTCGTCACCCATGATGCACAGGCGATGCTCGCGGTATTGGTGGCGGCGTGTCCGTGTGCGTTGGTGCTGTCGGCGCCGGCCACGGCGATTGCCGGTGTCGCCGTCGCCGCGCGTCACGGGATTCTGATTCGCAGCTCGGCGTTCCTCGAAGAACTCGCCGATCTGACCTCGCTGGTGGTCGACAAGACCGGCACGCTGACGTACGGCACGTTGCGCTTGCAGTCGATAGACAGCCTGAATGCGGACACCGCCAAAGTGCAGACACTGGCCGCCAGTCTTGGCGCGGCGAGCAGTCATCCGGTGAGCCGGGCACTCGCCGGGATGGCCGATCAGGAAGCCTATTGGCCTCTGACCAACATCCATGAGCGCCAAGGCCTGGGCGTAGTGGCGACGACAGAGAAGGGCGAAGCTGCGCTCGGTCGTCCAGAGTTGTTCGCGCAACTGGGCATCACAACGACCCTCGTTCCTGAACATGATGGCCCGATTGCCGGCCTGGCTTTGAACGGTGAATTCCTCGCCTGGCTTTTGCTCGCCGACAGCATCAAACCGGAGGCGGGCTTTGCCTTGAACGAGTTACGCGAATTGGGGCTGGGACGCCAACTCCTGTTGACCGGTGATCGTCAGAGTGTCGCCCGAACCCTGGCGCAGGAAGTCGGGCTGAACGAAGTCCAAGCGCAAGCGCTTCCGGAGGACAAACTCAATCGCGTGCTCAAGGAAATCGATCACGGCTTCCGCCCGATGGTGGTCGGTGACGGCATCAACGATTCACTCGCGCTCAAAGCCGGCGTGGTCGGCGTGGCGATGGGCGCTGGCGGGGCCGACATTGCTCTGGCGTCAGCCGACATCGTGTTGATCGGCAGCGATCTGCGTCGCCTCGGTACTTGCGTGCGCTTGAGTCGTCAGTGCCGGCGTACTTTGCAGGTCAACGTGATTATCGGCCTCGGCTGGACGCTGGCTATCGTGGTCTTCGCGGCGTTCGGTTGGCTTGGTGCGGCCGGGGCTATGATCGCGGCGCTGCTGCATAACCTGAGCACCCTGTTGGTGTTGGGCAACGCCGGACGTTTGCTGCGCTTTCAGGAGCCCTTGCTCAGGCTCGACGCTCAGAATAAATGAAAGAAAATTCATCGAACCGCCAAGTGCGCAGACAGTCATCTATCGTAAGGCGCGTCGCCTGTGGCGTTCAGCCGAAGTGCCGATCACGATAGACAAGGCCGATCGAATCGATAGCCTGCTATTTTTCCAGGTTGGTCTACCCTCAGATCAGACGTCTGAAACAAGGGGGGATTTTCCATGCTCGCGCAACTTCCACCGGCCTTACAGAATCTGCAGTTACCGCTTCGCCTGCGACTCTGGGACGGCCACGAGTTCAATCTGGGCCCGACGCCCAGCGTAACCATCGTCGTCAAGGACCCGCAGATGGTTACTCAATTCACCCACCCAAGCCTGGATGCGCTGGGTGCGGCGTTCGTCGAAGGCAAGCTGGAACTGGAGGGCTCGATCAGCGAGGTCATTCGGGTTTGCGACGAGTTGAGCAATGCGCTGCTCGACGAAGACGAAGGCAGTCAGCCGGTGCGTGCGCATCACGACAAAGACACCGATGCCAAAGCCATTTCCTATCACTACGACCTGTCGAATGCGTTCTACCAGCTCTGGCTGGATAGCGACATGGCGTATTCCTGTGCCTATTTCGAAACCGGTAGCGAAACCCTCGAACAGGCGCAGCAAGCCAAATTCCGCCATCTGTGCCGCAAGCTGCGCTTGCAGCCGGGCGAGTATTTGCTGGATGTCGGCTGCGGTTGGGGCGGTCTGGCGCGGTATGCGGCGCGAGAGTTCGGCGTAAAGGTGTTCGGTATTACTTTGAGCAAGGAGCAGTTGGCGCTGGCGCAGGAGCGGGTCAAGGCCGAGGGTCTGGAAGATCAGGTCGAACTGCAATTGCTCGACTACCGCGATCTGCCGCAGGACGGCCGCTTCGACAAGGTTGTCAGCGTCGGCATGTTCGAACACGTTGGTCATGCCAATCTCGCCGAGTATTGCGCAACGCTGTTTGGCGCGGTGAAGGAGGGCGGCCTGGTGATGAACCACGGCATCACCGCCAAACACACCGATGGCCGCCCGGTTGGACGCGGCGCTGGCGACTTTATCGAAAAATACGTGTTCCCCAATGGCGAGCTGCCGCATCTGGCGATGATCTCAGCCGAGATCAGTGAAGCCGGGCTGGAAATCGTCGATGTCGAAAGCTTGCGCCTGCACTACGCGCGCACGCTCGATCACTGGAGTGAGCGACTGGAGGATAACCTCGAAGCTGCGGCGAAACTGGTGCCTGAGCAAGCACTGCGTATCTGGCGTCTTTATCTGGCCGGTTGCGCGTACGCCTTTGCCCGTGGCTGGATCAATCTGCATCAGATCCTCGCCGTGAAAGCGCATCCGGATGGCAGCCACGAACTGCCCTGGACCCGCGACGACATCTACCACCCCTGAAACGGGGCGCTCAGAGTATCGGCGAAATCAGCCGGGCGATCCGCATGCCGACCTGTTGCAGGCGGTGGATCTCCCGGCTTTCTTCTTTGGCCACTTCATCGGCCAGGGCGAAATCGTCATTGAGCATGTGTTCCACAGCGGCGGCGAACTCGCTGTCGACGGTCAGTAACATCACTTCGAAATTCAGGCGGAACGAGCGATTATCCAGATTAGCGCTGCCGATGGCGCTGATTTCGCTGTCGATCAGCACCACTTTCTGATGCAGAAAACCCGGTCGATAGCGGAACACCCGCACGCCGGCACGCACCGCCTCGAAGGCATACAGGCTGGACGCGGCATAGACGATGCGATGATCAGGCCGCGACGGCAACAGCAGGCGCACATCGACACCACGCAACACCGCCAGCCTCAATGCCGCGAACACCGCTTCGTCCGGGACGAAGTAAGGGCTGGTGATCCATACGCGTTGCGTTGCTGCGTGAATGGCTTCGACGAAAAACAGCGAGCAGGTTTCGTAGGCATCCGCTGGGCCGCTGGCGAGCAATTGGCAAAGCACGCCATCCTCCGGATACGCATCTGGAAGGATCAACGGCGGCAGAGTACGAGCAGCCCAGAACCAATCTTCGGCGAACGATTCCTGCATGCAGGCCACCACCGGCCCGCGGACTTTGACGTGGGTGTCACGCCACGGCGCCAATGGTGGCTTCTCACCCATGTATTCATCGCCGACGTTATGCCCGCCGACAAAGCCGACTACGCCATCAACCACAACGATTTTGCGGTGGTTGCGGAAGTTGACCTGAAAGCGGTTGAGCCAGCCGCTGCGCGTGGCAAAGGCTTTTACCTCGACGCCGGCATCACGCAGCGCCTGCACGTAATGATGGGGCAGGGCATGGCTGCCGATGCGGTCGTAGAGCAAATGAATCGACACGCCTTCGGCGGCTTTCTTCAACAGCAAATCACGCAAGCGCTGGCCGAGCCGATCATCGTGGATGATGAAGAACTGGATCAGTACGGCTTCCTTCGCTTGTGCGATCGCCTGGAAAATCGTATCGAAGGTCGCGGTGCCGTTCACCAGCAGTTGCACCTCGTTGTTCGCCAGGCACGGCATGCGCCCCAGTTTCGGCATTGCGCGCAGTGAGGCGTAGGCACTCGACGCGCGAGCGGCCAAGGCTTCTTCCACCCACGGGCGCCAGTTCAATTCGGAAATGGCCAGGCGCATCTGCTCGTTGGCCTGGCGCCGGGCCTTGATGTAGCCATCGAAGGTGCTGCGACCAAATACCAGATATGGAATAAGCGTGAGGTAGGGAATGAAGATCAGCGACAATGCCCAGGCGATCGAGCCTTGCGCAGTGCGCACGGTGAGCACCGCATGGATCGCAGCGATCGAACCGAGCGTGTGCAACAGGGCGATCAGGTAACCGAAAATGTGCGGTCCGAAAAAATCCATGGGGCAGCCTTGCTCCGTGAGATGCAATGCTTAACAGACCATGTTCTGCGGCGATTGTCTCTATTTAATCGGTGCATGAACCGACGCAACCGGCCGGCGTCTAACGGCCACAACTGATCAGGAGTTTCTCGATGAACGTTCGTCTGCTGGGTTTGGCGCTGGGCCTGGGTTTGGCATTGCCGGTGGTTGCGCAGGCGCAAATGCTGCAGCCGGGGTTGTGGGAAATGTCTTCGAGCAATCTGAAGGTCGATGATCAGGCCATGGATGTGCAATCGATCCTTGGCCAGATTCAAGGCCAGATCACCCCGCAGCAGCGCGCTGCGCTGGAGAAGAACGGCATCAACATCGGCGGCAAAGGGATCCGCGCTTGCCTGACGCCGCAGCAGGTCGCGACCAACGACATCCCGCTGGCCGATCCGCAATCGGGCTGCAAGCAACAGATCACCGAGCGCACCGGCAACCAGTGGAAATTCCGCTTCAGCTGCCCGAAAGCCCAAGGCACCGGCGTGGCGACATTCCTCAGTGACCGCGAATTCACCACCGTTGCCAATGGCACCTTCAACGCCATCGGTATCAACCAGAAGGGTAGTCTGGAAACCCGTGCCGTGTGGCTGGGTCAGGATTGCGGCACGGTAAAACCCCGCGCTTGAACCCTCTGCGACGCCCACAGTTGGAAGCCATTCCAACTGTGGGAGCGAGCCTGCTCGCGAATAGATCGGAAGTGCACCTCAAGTCATGGCTGACTCAACGCCTTGTACAGCGTATTGAGGTTGTATTCGAACAGCCCGGTAAAGGTGCTCGCCGGTCCGCTCGCCGCCAGTGCATCCGAGTACAGCGTGCCGCCAATATGCGCGCCGCTTTCATCCGCGATCTGCTTGAGCAGGCGCGCGTCCTTGATGTTTTCCATGAACACCGCTTTGACCTTTGCCTGGCGAATCTGCGTGATCAGCGCAGCGACTTCGGCGGCGGAGGGTTCGCGTTCGGTGGATAAACCCTGTGGCGCGATAAAGTCGATGCCATAAGCCTGACCCAGATAGCCAAAGGCATCGTGGCTGGTGACGATCTTGCGATTGCCCGGGGGCAGCGCGCCGAGTTTGTTTTTGGCTTCGGCGAGCAGGGCATAGATCTGCTTGAGGTAGGTCTGGCTGTTGCGCTCGTAGTCAGCCTTGTTGCCCGGGTCGGCGGCGATCAGCGCCTTGGTAATGTTGGCGACGTACAACTCAGCGTTCGCCAGATTGTGCCAGGCGTGTGGATCCGCAACGGTTTCGCCGCCTTCATCGAGCGAACGTGGAATCACCCCGCGACTGGCACTGATCACCGTTGCCTTGCTCTCGGTGCTGGTCACCAGGCGATCCAGCCAAGGCTCGAAACCGAGGCCGTTCTTGATGATCACTTTTGCTTTGAGCAACGCCTTGGCATCGTCCGGGGTTGGCTCGTAGGTGTGCGCATCGGCGTCCGCGCCGACCATGTTGGTGATCTGAACGTGCTCGCCGCCGACCTGATGAACCATGTCGGCGAGGATGCTGAAGCTGGTGACCACCGGCAGTTTTTCGGCGGCTGACAATGACATCGACAGCATCAGGCTGAACAGCACGAGTAGAGCGCGCATCGGGAAACACCTCATTGGGATGTGAGCAAAGGCGGGCGGCGCAGCAAACCGTGAACCGGTCCGAACACCACCGACAGCAGATAGCCGACCCCCGCGACCAGCACGATGGCCGGGCCGCTGGGCAGCGAGTAGTAGAACGACAGCAGCAAGCCGAGCCACACAGACACGCAGCCCATGACCGCGGCGACGGCAATCAGTAGCGGTAGGCGGCGACTCCAAAATCTCGACGCAGCAGCCGGAAGCATCATCAGGCCGACTACCATCAGTGCGCCGATGGCCTGAAAGCCGATCACCAGATTCAGCACGACCAGAGTCAGGAACACCCCATGAGCCAGCGGCCCGAGGCGACTGACCGTGCGCAAGAACAATGGGTCCAGTGTGTCCAGCAGCAGAGGTTTGTAGATCGCCGCCATCGCCATGAGGCTGACCGCCGAGACCCACAGCATGCCGGTCAGCGTCGGCCCGTCTACGGCCAACGCTGAGCCGAACAGCAAGTGCAGAAGGTCGAGGCGCTTGCCGGCGATGCCAAGGATCAAAACGCCGCTGGCCAGTGAGATCGGATAGATCGCGGCGAGGCTGGCATCTTCTCGCAACCCCGTTCGCCGGGTGATCCAAGCCGCGAGTCCGGCCATGCTCAGCCCGGCTCCCAAGCCACCGAGGGTGAGTGCGGGAAGGCTCAAACCGGCAAACCAGAATCCCAGCGCTGCACCAGGAAGAATGCCGTGGGCGACCGCGTCACCGATCAAGCTCATACGTCTGAGAATCAGAAACACGCCCAAGGGCGCCGTGCTGCACGCCAGCACCAGGCCGCCGAGCAAGGCGCGGCGCATGAACACGAATTCGCTGAACGGCTGCCAGAAATGGCTGACGGTGGCGAGCATCAGGCGACCTGCATGTGCGGTGTTGGCTGGATCAGTTCTCTGCTGGTTCCGTACACGCATTGGCCGTTTTTGATCAGCAGGGTATGCGGAATTTGTTGGCGGACAGCCGCCAGGTCATGGCAGACCACAAGCAGTGTCCGGCCCTCGGCGTGCCAGTGGTGAATGTGTTGCCAGAGCAATTGCTGGCCGAGTTCGTCGAGTGCGGCGTGCGGTTCGTCCAGCAACAGCACCGGGGCGTCAGCAAGGCTCAGTCGCGCGAGCAGGGCACGTTGTAGCTCACCGCCGGACAGGGCCATCAACGGACGCTGTTCGAGCCCACTCAAATGCCAGTCTTCCAATGCGTTTTTCAGTCGCTGCCTGCGCAGCTGTGTCGAGAGCCGACGGCCCCAGAAACCTGCGGCGATGAGCTCTTCGAGGCTGATTGGAAACTGCCGATCCAAATGTTGCTGTTGCGGCAGAAAGGAAATGCCGCTTTGGCGTGGAACAGCCATTTCCACCTTGCCGGCCAAGGGCTTCTGCAAACCGGCGATGACTTTCAGCAGACTGCTTTTGCCGCAGCCGTTGGCGCCGATGATTGCGGTCAGGCTGGCGCTTTCGAACTCAAGACTCAAAGGCGTCGTCAGCGGTTGGCCGGGTGCGCCCCATACCAAGGATTGGCAGCGGATCATTTTTGCTCCCGTCGCCAGCTGCTTTCGGCGACGGCGTCATGGGCATGCAGGCTTTCGGCGTGGATCACGCGGATGTGGAATTGGTAGATGCCGGGCGTGCGCTGCAGTGCCAGATTGAGGCGGCGCGCGGCGTCTTCGCAGAACATCAGGTTTTGCCCATTGGCGAGTGCGAAGGCTTGCTCGTCGCGGCGCTTCACTGCGGTCTGCACGGCGGTGCCGAGGGCTGCTTCAGCGTCATTGATGATCGCGGTCAGCGGTAGCTCGTCGATGAAATTGTCGAGATGCAGGTGCAGTTGCGCATAGCTGCGCTGACTGTGCGGAGTGGCTACGATCCCTTTGGTTGAGCCAAGCCATGCCAAAACATCGGCATGTTGCAGAGTTTTGTTGGCGAAATCGTCGACGAATTGCTGCTGGATCAATTGCCTTGCCAAGACTGCGGAGCATGGGCACGTCGAGGAATAGGGCAGTTCAATTTTTAGTTCCACGTGGAACATTTGCTGTTTCAGGCTCGCTGAAATGGACGCCGGATAGGATTTCCAGCCGGCCAAGGGGCTGACCAACGCGGGTCGTTTCAGCAACAATTCGGTGTGAATATTCAGATACGCGCAGGCGGAAAGACCTTGATGGCTTGTCAGAAAACACTTGAGTACCTGATGCAGCAAAGCGGGAGAAAGACTTCGCTCTTCGAGGGTTTCGAGTGCCAGATACAAGCGCGACATGTGAATACCACGCGCTTCACCATCATCGAGACTCACGCCAGCGTCGACTCTGGCGCTGAGGCATTGGCCTTCAAGCACAACGGGTAGAGCAATCCCACGCATGCCTACCCAGTCAAGGGGCAGTGCCAAGCGTGCAGATTGGGCGGCGATATCCGGGAGAGTAAGAGCATTCATGGTTGAGACCGTCGTATTGATCTCTATTTACGTTACATTATAACAGTCCATTCAGCGATGCTTTTTTCATGAAAAGGATTTCACTAGCAGCCCGTCAGCCGGCTGCAAGTGAACCTTGCGCTGCTCCCTCCCGAGCTGGAGAAGCGGTTGATGGTTGTCCAACCGACACGGCGGGTATAGCCAACCCAAGCCTCGCCATCGGAGGCAATGCCGGTAAAAAAGGTCAATTGGCCGAAGCGGCTGTTGGTCTGCGCCCAATAGCGATGGCCGTCCTTCTCGAATCCGCGCAGGTAAAGCGTGGTGCCTACCGTATTGACGCTGTAGGCATTGCCGTCGACGTCTACACACGCCAGCAGATTAGCGCTGCGTGTGCAGTGCGCCGGCCCCGGCATGTGCGCCTGTGCTTGGCTGGCCAGCGACATGGCAAAGCTCAAAAGCAGGCATTTCAACCCCTTGTTCATTGCGAGTTTCCACGATCGGTGGTGCAGCAATTTGCGAAATCTCCTCTGCCGGACTGGCAAAATCAAGTTGTTATACTATAACATAAATCGCAACTAGCCTGAGCTGCCGATCACAATCGTATGCCTTCTTTGACCCGGTTAAATGAAGCGCAACACGCCAAGCGCACACCTAAAAGCGTAAATCGGCTGCCTTTTATGAGGATTATCCAGTGTCAGCCAAATTACCCGTAACCGTACTTTCAGGATTTCTCGGTGCCGGAAAAAGTACACTTTTGAATTACGTACTACGTAACCGAGACGGCTTGCGCGTTGCGGTGATCGTCAACGATATGAGCGAGATCAACATCGATGGCAGTGAAGTCCAGCGCGATGTCAGCCTGAACCGCGCTGAGGAAAAACTCATCGAAATGAGCAATGGCTGTATCTGCTGTACGTTACGTGAAGATTTACTGGAAGAAGTCAGCAAACTCGCTCGCGAGGATCGTTTCGATTACCTGCTGATCGAATCCACCGGCATTTCCGAACCGCTTCCGATTGCTGAAACCTTCACCTTCCGAGATGAACAGGGGCAAAGCCTCGCCGACATTGCTCGCCTCGATACCATGGTCACCGTGGTCGACGGTGTGAATTTCCTGCTCGATTACCAGGCGGCCGAAAGCCTTGCCTCTCGCGGCGAGATTCTCGGTGAAGAAGACGAGCGCTCCATCACCGATCTGTTGATCGAGCAGATCGAGTTCGCCGACGTCCTGCTGATCAGCAAAATCGACCTGATCAGCCAGCACGAGCGTGAAGAACTCACCGCCATCCTCAAGCGCCTCAATGCCCAGGCTGAAATCATTCCAATGGTGATGGGCGAAATCCCCCTGGAGAAAATCCTCAACACCGGTCGTTTCGATTTCGATCAGGCCGCACAAGCGCCCGGATGGCTACAGGAATTGCGCGGTGAGCACGTCCCGGAGACACAGGAATACGGCATCGCCTCGACGGCCTACCGCGCGCGCCGGCCATTTCACCCGCAACGCTTCTTCAGCTACATCGATCGGCCTTGGCTGAACGGCAAGCTGCTGCGCTCCAAAGGCTTCTTCTGGCTCGCCAGCAAACCCACCGATGCCGGTAGCTGGTCCCAGGCAGGCGGCTTGATGCGGCATGGATTCGCCGGTCGCTGGTGGCGTTTTGTGCCAAAGAATCAATGGCCGCAGGATCAGGAAAGTGTCCAGGCGATCATGGGAAACTGGATTCCAAGCGTAGGAGATTGCCGCCAGGAGCTGGTTTTCATCGGTCAGAACATAGATTTCCTACAGCTCTCCGCCGAACTCGATGCCTGTCTGCTGACCGACGAAGAAATGGCCATGGGTGTAGAAGGCTGGCGTTCGCTGCCTGATCCATTCGGTCCTTGGCACGAAGAGGCCGCCTGATGCTCGCACTCCAAGATCAGCCGCTGCTTACCCGTCATCAGCACCAGGGCGTGACCCCGGAAACGTTGACGCGAATCCTGGAAGACCAGACCAATCTCGCCGTCTGGCAACGTCAGCTGCCCGTGCACATTGCCGATTTTGCGCAATTGGTGCTGTCACTCAACGAGCCCTTGGCCGAGTCGCTGTGTCTGGAATTGCCCGACGAAGATGCCGAACCGGATCTCGCCGGTCTGGCTGCAGGGCTGCGTGATCTGCAAGGTTTCGAAGGTTTCGTGAGCGATCTTAAATGGCTGATCAGTGCCTTCGCCTGCCTGCTCGGTGCGCGGCGTATCGGCGTGCGTTTGCGTGTGCTGGACAAGGCCATGTGTCCGCGCTTCCACGTCGATCACGTGCCGGTGCGCTTGATCACAACTTACGCTGGCATCGGCAGCCAATGGCTTGAGGAGGGCGCGATGGATCGCCTGCAACTTGGCCAGGCCAATGCCGAACCGCAAGGTGCAGCGTCGATTCGTCAGCTCAACAGCGGCGACGTCGCGCTGCTCAAAGGCGAAAAATGGCACGGCAATGAAGGCTTCGGCCTGATCCATCGTTCGCCGCAACCGGCACCCGGTGAACGCCGTCTGTTGCTGACCCTCGACTGGCTCGGCTGACACATCAGGGCTTGCGCCAGGCGCCCTGGCTCTGGCCTTCGCAATAAGGCTTGAGATACGCCGCATCAGTGGCCACGCCGTAATAGTGGATATCCTGGCGATAGGGCATATTGGCGACTTGCGCGTTGCTGCACACGCCGAAAGCGCCGCTGGGGCACTGGTCGACGTATTGCACCTCGACCTTCTGCCCGGCCAGCGTCGGTTGGCAGAAGCCGTCATTGAACAATTTCTGCGGAATCGTCCGGTTCTGCTGACAGACTTTGACGTCGAGCCGTTCGCCCTGTGTGTGCACCACGCAGGCCTGAGCCCACGCTTCACTCGACAGCAGCGCCAACAGCAACGACCATCCCGACCAGCGCATCTTCGATCTCCTCAATAACTGTCCGCAGAAAGTACCCGCCATGTTGCAGAACATTCCGACCCACGTCATCGCCGGCCCGTTGGGCGCCGGCAAGACCAGCCTGATTCGCCAGTTGCTGGCGCAACGGCCTGCGGACGAGCGCTGGGCGGTGCTGATCAACGAGTTCGGCCAGATCGGTCTGGATGGTGCATTGCTGACGAATGACGCCGATGGTATCGCACTGGGTGAGGTGGCCGGGGGCTGCCTGTGTTGCGTCAATGGCGCGCCATTCCAGATCGGCCTCGGCCGCCTGCTGCGCAAGGCCAGGCCAGATCGACTGTTTATCGAGCCATCCGGGCTGGGCCATCCGGCGCAGTTGCTCAAGCAATTGAACGAGGCGCCGTGGCTGGGCGTGCTGGCGGTTCAGCCCTGTGTGCTGGTTCTGGACGCTCAGGCACTGCACGCGGGTAGAACCCTGCCGGACGCTCAGCAGCAAGCGTTGGCCAGCGCGGGTTTGCTGTTGTTGAACAAGGCCGAAGATCTCGATGAAGCGGTTCGAGAGAAAATCGCCAGCCAGTTGCCGCCCGTCAGGCTGATCTGGACGCAGCAAGCGCAACTGCCTCTGAGCGAGCTGCCGGGGCTGGCAGTAAAAGCGAACGAAGGCGCAGGGCATCTGCCGCTGCCGACTGGATTGGCACAGCTGCCAGCGGTCTGGAGCGATCCGGCCGAACCGATTTGCCTGAGTCAGGCGCAGGAGGGTGGGTGGAGCATCGGTTGGCGCTGGCATCCGCGGCAGGTATTTGATCACGCACGCATCGCCGATTGGCTGAGCGCGCTCGACTGGAAGCGGGCGAAACTGGTTATCCACAGCACGGATGGCTGGGTTTCGGGCAATGCGCTGGAGCATGCCGAGCTGAGTTGGCAAGCCAGCGAATGGCGAAAAGACTCAAGAATCGAGCTGATCTTCGCTGAACCGCAGAACATCGAACAGCTGCAAGCCGGTTTGGCTGAATGCCGGATTCAGTGAGTCAGCTCAAGGCTTCCACTTGGTATGTTCCTGGCGCCACTGGCTCAGCTCGATGACTTCGGCGCGAGGCTTGTGGACTTCGACTACCGGCGGCGTATCGTCGAACGGCGCCGGGTAGGGTGCCAGTTCAATCTGCGCACTGTGCGCGCCAAATTGGGTGACGGTGCCGTTGTGGCGGCTTTCGCCGGTCACGGTGAACTCGAAGTTGTAGACCCGTGCCAGTCGCCGGCGACCGTTGGCATCCCTGATCAGACCGATCTTTTTCAGCGCGACGTTACCGTCCAGCAGTTCAACGCCAACATTGGTGCAATGCTGCTTGACCCGCTCCAGCGCGCGCTCGCGCAAGCCGTGGTTGTGCCATAGCCAGGCACCAGCGGCGGCGAACAGCATCAGCACGAAGATGTTTTCCAAGGTCAGCATCGACATCGAACTCCAAATGATGGCGTCAGCTTAACTGTCTCGCCGGTCTGTCGTACAGGCTGTGTTTCGTCGCATACTGCGCGGCTTGAATTTCAATCGTTTTACGGAATGACCCGAATGAAACGTACGCCTCATCTGCTCGCCATCCAGTCCCACGTGGTGTTTGGCCACGCCGGCAACAGCGCTGCGGTTTTTCCGATGCAGCGCGTCGGGGTCAATGTCTGGCCGCTCAACACCGTGCAGTTTTCCAACCACACCCAGTATGGTCAGTGGGCCGGGGAAGTGCTGGCGCCGCAGCAAATTCCCGAGCTGATCGAAGGCATCGCCGCAATTGGCGAGTTGGGCAATTGCGACGCGGTGCTGTCCGGCTACCTCGGCAGCGCCGCGCAGGGACGGGCGATTCTCAGCGGTGTGGCGCGGATCAAAGCGGTCAATCCGAAGATGCTGTACCTGTGTGATCCGGTGATGGGCCATCCAGAGAAGGGTTGCAGCGTGCCCACCGAGGTCAGCGATTTCCTTCTTGATGAGGCCGCGGCCGTGGCGGACATCATGTGCCCGAACCAATTGGAGCTGGACAGTTTTTCCGGGCGCAAGCCGCAGTCGCTGTTCGATTGCCTGGCGATGGCACGAGCGCTGCTGGCGCGCGGACCGAAAGCGGTACTGGTCAAGCACCTGGATTACCCGGGCAAACCGGCGGATGGGTTTGAAATGCTGTTGGTGACCGCCGAGGGCAGCTGGCATCTGCGCCGTCCGTTGCTGGCGTTTCCGCGTCAGCCGGTGGGCGTGGGCGACCTGACGTCCGGCCTGTTCCTGGCGCGGGTGCTGCTGGGCGACAGCCTGCTGGCAGCGTTCGAATTCACCGCAGCGGCAGTGCATGAGGTGTTGCTGGAAACCCAGGCGTGCGCCAGTTACGAGCTGCAACTGGTGCGGGCGCAGGATCGCATTGCGCATCCGCGGGTGAAATTCGAGGCTACAGCGATCAGTCTCTGAGACCGGGTCGTCTTTATTCGCGAGCAGGCTCGCTCCCACAGGAAGAATGCATTCCAAATGTGGGAGCGAGCCTGCTCGCGAAAGCCATTTGTCAGGCAACATCAATCAAGGCTGATCAGGCGTCGCCCTTGATCTCCTGATAACGCTTCTCCAGTTCCTGACGAATCTGTCGGCGCTGCTGCGCCTGCATGAAGCGGCGTTTGTCTTCGCTGTTCTGCGGTTGCAACGGCGGCACGGCGGCCGGTTTGCGCTGATCATCCACCGCGACCATGGTGAAGAAGCAGCTGTTGGTGTGGCGCACCGAGCGTTCGCGGATATTTTCGGTGACCACTTTGATGCCAACTTCCATCGACGTGTTGCCGGTGTAGTTGACCGAGGCGAGGAACGTCACCAGTTCGCCGACATGAATCGGCTCGCGGAAAATCACCTGATCCACCGACAGGGTCACCACGTAGCGCCCGGCATAACGGCTGGCGCAGGCGTAAGCCACTTCGTCGAGGTATTTGAGCAGGGTGCCGCCGTGGACATTGCCAGAAGTTGGCCATGTCGGGGGTCATCAGTACCGTCATCGACAGCTGGGCGTTTCCGGGTTCCATAACGTTCTCACGGATCAAGGCTGATTGCAGGAAGCGCCTCTGCGGGCACCTGGTGGCTTTTCAAAAAGCACCGTTATCGGGACGCCGCGCGGCGGGCCGCCGTCACGCCGGTAGCGATCTGTTTCCATATATTGCACCGGCTTCCAGAGCGAAGTCGCGGTGTTAACCTGCAAAAGCCCTGCCCAAGGGCAATTCCTACATCAAAAGCGGATTTTTACCCTGCTCGCGCAGAACGTCTGACGTCTGTCCGCGCGCCTCGTCATCAAGGAGCCCACGCCATGCATGCCATCAGTTTCATTCAGGACCTGGCAGTGATCATGCTGGTCGCGGGCGTGGTGACCGTACTGTTTCATCGTTTCAAACAACCGGTGGTACTCGGCTATATCGTCGCCGGCTTCATCATCGGCCCGCATACGCCGCCGTTCGGCCTGATTCACGACGAAGAAACCATCAAGATCCTGGCCGAACTCGGGGTGATCTTCCTGATGTTCTGCCTCGGCCTGGAGTTCAGCCTGCGCAAGTTGTTCAAGGTTGGGGCAACGGCGTTCATTGCCGCGTTTCTCGAGATCATCCTGATGATCTGGATCGGCTACGAAATCGGTCGCTGGTTCGACTGGAACACCATGGATTCGTTGTTCCTCGGCGCGATTCTGGCGATCTCCTCCACCACCATCATCGTCAAAGCGCTGAATGACCTGAAGATGAAGAACGAGCGCTTTGCGCAGTTGATCTTCGGTGTGCTGATTGTCGAGGACATCCTTGGCATCGGCATCATCGCGCTGCTGTCGAGCATCGCCGTCAGCGGCACGGTGAGCTCGGGGGAAGTGTTTTCCACGGTCGGCAAGCTGTCGCTGTTCATGATCGTCGCGCTGGTCATCGGCATTCTGTTGGTACCGCGTCTGCTGGCTTATGTGGCGAAATTCGAAAGCAACGAGATGCTGCTGATCACCGTACTCGGCCTGTGTTTCGGCTTCTGCCTGCTGGTGGTCAAGCTTGAATACAGCATGGTGCTCGGCGCTTTCCTGATCGGCGCGATCATGGCTGAGTCGCGGCAATTGCTGAAAATCGAACGATTGGTCGAGCCGGTTCGCGACCTGTTCAGTGCGATCTTTTTTGTCGCCATCGGGCTGATGCTCGACCCGCTGATTCTCATTGAATACGCCTGGCCGATTGCGGTGATCACCGTGGCCGTGGTGCTGGGCAAGATGTTGTCCTGCGGCCTCGGTGCGTTTATCGCTGGCAACGACGGACGGACCTCACTGCGGGTCGGCATGGGTCTGTCACAGATTGGCGAATTTTCCTTCATCATCGCCGCGCTGGGCATGACCTTGCAGGTCACCAGCAACTTCCTCTATCCGGTCGCTGTAGCCGTGTCGGTGATCACCACCCTGCTGACGCCGTACCTGATTCGCGCGGCGGATCCGTTGTCGATCAAGCTCTCGGCCGCTGTGCCCAAGCGGCTCGGGCGGGTGCTCGGCATGTATGGCGAATGGTTGCGCAGTATTCAACCGCAGGGCGAGGGTGCGCTGCTGGCGTCGATGATCCGGCGGATCCTGTTGCAGGTCGGGGTCAATCTGGCGCTGGTGATTGCGATCTTCTTTGCCGGCGCATACTTCGCCGAGCGGATGTCGTTGTGGCTGCAGGACTGGATCAGCGATCCGAGCTGGCAGAAGGCATTGATCTGGGGCGGAGCGTTGTTGGTCTCGCTACCATTTCTGATCGCGGCTTATCGCAAGCTCAAGGCGCTGTCGATGCTGCTGGCGGAGATGGGCGTCAAGCCGGAGATGGCCGGGCGTCACACGCAGCGAGTGCGCCGGGTGATCGCCGAAGTGATCCCGATTCTCTCGCTGCTGGTGATTTTCCTGCTGTTGGCAGCCTTGTCGGCCAGTATCCTGCCGACCAACAAGCTGCTGGTGCTGATCGCCGTCGTCGCGGCCGCCGTGGCGGCGCTGCTGTGGCGCTGGTTCATCCGCGTGCATACGCGGATGCAGGTGGCCTTGCTGGAAACCCTCGACAACCACAAGGAGTCGTCGGGGCATTGACCTGCCGGGGCGTGTGGCGGATCAGCTTTCCAGCCAGACGTCCCGCGCCCAGTGCCACACCGATTCCCATGATTCTTCGGTGATCAGCTCTTCTTCGCCGGACCACAGCACCACGGTGCCGTCTTCTTCAACGCAGTAGTAGTCGTCGCCGTCCTGGCAGATCGGGATCAGGTCACGCGGCACGCCGGCGTCCCAGGCATTGGCGGCAACGTCCGGCAGATAGGTGTGCGATTGCGGGTCGGTGACGGTCACCGGCTCGAGGCTGCCATAGACCACGTCGCTGACGGTCAGCAAAAACTCTTTGAAGACGAACGGAATGTTGATGAAGAGTTCTTCTTCGATCTCCACCAATTGGTCTTCGTCTGGCAATTCCAATGGAACCGGCACGGGTTCGTTGGCTTCGCGCAGTTGTTCGATGATTTCTTCCACGTCCGGGATCCTCTTGCTTGAATGGCGCGGTTCATATGGGCCGGTTTATACAGTAGCTCGCCATAGATGCAACCGTGAAATGAAAAACCCCGGCCGAGGCCGGGGTTCTGTTACCGCAAGTGAAGCGCAGCAGGGATCAGCCGTTCTGGCGGATACCGGCGACCAGCCAAGGCTGGTTGTCGCCCTGCGGACGTTCCATGTTCCAGCTTTCGCTGAACACTTCGCCCTGGTCGAAACGCGAGGTTTTCGACACGCCGGTGAAGGTCAGGGTGGCGATGGTCTTGTCGGCACGATCGTCGACGCCGTCCAGCTGCACCTGCAGGTTGTCGATGTAGGTCGACTGGAAGCCGTCGCCCAGATCCGCACGCTCACGCTTGAGGAACTCAAGCATTTGCGGGGTCACGAACTCGGCGATCTTGTCCATTTCGTTGGCGTCCCAGTGCTGCTGCAGCGACTGGAAGTGGCTGCGCGCAGCTTCAAGGAAGCGCTCTTCGTTGAACCAGGCCGGTGCGTTGATCACCGGACGGGCAGCAGCCGGAGCGGCCGAACCACCGAAGATCGAACCCATGGCGGCAGGCTTCTGCTCGAACACTTCACGCTGCATCGGCGCGCCGGCCGGAGCGAATTGCTCCTGCTGCTTGCGACGACGGGCGGCGATGAAGCGGAAGATCACGAACGCGATCAGGGCCATGATCAGGATGTCGAAGATCTGCATGCCCTGGAAGCCGTCGCCCATGAACATCGACGCGAGCAGGCCACCGGCGGCGATGCCCGCCAGCGGGCCGAGCCAGCGCGACGCACCGCCGGCCTTGGCTGCGGCGCCAGCAGCACCGGCAGCGCCAGCGGTCGCTGCTGCGCCGCCCACGCCTGGAGAAGAAGGAGCCATCTGGCTGGTCTGGTGCGTCGGCGCAGCGCCGGCGCTTTTGCCACCACCAAAGCGCTTGGCGTTGGCGTCGAGGCTCATCGTCAGGCCGATGCACAACGCCATGGCGATGCTAAGAAAACGTTTCATAAAGGGTATTCCCGTTTTGTGGAGACACGCGCGCCATGTTGCACAGCTGAAGTGTTACTGGCTAGCGAGAGAGTGTTTCGGGCTTTTGCCTGACAGGTCGCGTTCAGCTTGGCGAGGCAATCAGCCGATGTACTTTTGTCTGTAGGAAAAGGCGATAGGTTCAGAGGGATTGATGTACTTGCGTCGCATAACCTGCGGGAGCGAGCAGGCTCGCTCCCACATGGGTTCAGTGCCGGTGGTTAGATCGCTTCCAGCTTGGCATAGCCGAGCATCAGCCACTTGCTGCCTTCGCTGAAGTTCACCTGCACCCGGGCCTGGGCGCCGGAGCCTTCGAAGTTGAGGATCACGCCCTCGCCGAAGATCGAGTGACGTACGGCCTGACCGAGCACAAAACCGGTTTCCGGAATCTCGCTGCCGCTGAACAGGCTGCTGCCGCTCATCGACTGGTTGCCGCCGAACGGTCGGCTGACGCTATTGGACAGGCGCACTTCCTGAATAAGGCCTTTCGGCACTTCGCGGACGAAACGCGACACCTTGTTGTAGGTTTCGCTGCCGTACAGGCGCCGGGCTTCCGCGTAGGTCATGACCAGATTCTGCATCGCCCGGGTGATACCGACGTAAGCCAGACGCCGTTCCTCTTCAAGACGCCCCGGTTCTTCCAGGCTCATTTTGTGCGGGAACAGGCCTTCTTCCATGCCCACGAGGAACACGTAAGGGAATTCCAGGCCTTTGGCGCTGTGCAGGGTCATCAGCTGAACGCTGTCTTCGTGCTCGTCGGCCTGAGTGTCGCCGGCCTCCAGCGAAGCGTGGCCGAGGAAGGCCGCCAGTGGCGTCAGTTCTTCGTCCTCTTCGGTGTTCTCGAAGTTGCGTGCGGCGCTGACCAGTTCCTCAAGGTTTTCTACCCGGGCCTGGCCTTTCTCACCTTTTTCCGCTTCGTGATAAGCGATCAGACCGGACTGCTCGATGACGGTTTGCGTCATCAGGTGCAGCGGCATCTCGGCGCACTTGGCAGCGAGGTTCTCGATCAGTTCGATGAACGCACCGAGCGCACTCGCGGCGCGACCGGTCAGGCCTTTGTTGGCCACCAGTAGGCGCATCGCTTCCCACATCGATACGTCGCTGTGTCGCGCATGCTCGCGAATCGCTTCGACGGTTTTCTCGCCGATGCCCCGCGCCGGTACGTTGATCACTCGCTCCAGCGCCGCGTCGTTGCCGCGACCCTCAAGCAAACGCAGGTACGCCATGGCGTTCTTGATTTCCGCGCGTTCGAAGAAGCGCTGTCCGCCATAGATGCGGTACGGGATCCGCTCGCGCAGCAGGGCTTCTTCAAGCACCCGCGACTGGGCGTTGGAACGGTACAGAATGGCGATATCGCTACGGGCCAGACCGGTTTTCAGCGCGCTTTCGATGGTTTCTACCACGTAGCGCGCTTCGTCATGCTCGTTGAACGCGGCGTACAGGTTGATCGCTTCGCCGTCGCCGCCGTCGGTCCACAGCTCTTTGCCGAGACGCCCGGTGTTGTTGGCGATCAGCGCGTTGGCGGCTTTGAGGATCCCGGCGGTGGAGCGGTAGTTCTGCTCCAGACGAATCGTCTCGGAGTCCGGGAAGTCGGAAGAGTACTGATGGATGTTCTCGATCTTCGCCCCGCGCCAGCCGTAAATCGACTGGTCGTCGTCGCCGACCACCATCAGGCTGTCGCCGCCCTTGCCGAGCAGGCGCAACCAGGCGTACTGCACGGCGTTGGTGTCCTGGAACTCGTCGACCAGAATGTGCCGGAAGCGCTTTTGGTAGTGCGCCAGCAGGCCGGGGTGATCGCGCCACAGATCGAGCGCGCGCAGCAGCAGTTCGGAGAAATCGATCACGCCAGCCCGCAGGCACGCCGCCTCGTAGGCTTCGTAGATGCCGCGCATGGTGGCCAGGAACAGGTCGCCGCTGGCCTGAATGTGTTGCGGCCGCAGACCTTCGTCTTTCTGGCCGTTGATGAACCACTGCGCCTGACGCGCTGGCCAGCGTTGCTCGTCCAGGCCCAGCTCGCGGATCACCCGCTTGACCAGACGTTGCTGGTCATCGCTGTCGAGAATCTGGAAGGTCTGGCTCAGGCCCGCTTCCTGCCAGTGCGCCCGCAGCAAGCGGTGCGCGAGGCCGTGGAAGGTGCCGACCCACATGCCGGCCGGGTTGATGCCCAGCAACTGCTCGATGCGATGGCGCATCTCGGCAGCGGCCTTGTTGGTGAAGGTCACCGACAGGATGGAGTGAGGCGAGGCGTTTTCGATCTGGATCAACCAGGCGATACGGTGCACCAGCACTCGGGTTTTACCGGAACCGGCGCCGGCCAGGACCAACTGACGGCCAACGGGGGCTGCTACGGCCTGGCGTTGGGCATCGTTGAGGGAGTTCAGCAGAAGGGAGAGATCATCGCGCATCGGGGCATTCTAGGGTGCGCCGCAGGCCCGGGCAAACCGTGCGTTGCATTAGCCGATGAAAGTGCTGCCGATGACGACCGGTCGGTCACTGGCTGCAGGCTTCGGCCCGTCTCGCCTGAGGGGTTGCAGCGGTGCGCAAGCGGCGGAAAATTTCCCCGCAATTGTGATCGGCAGCAGTTTGGCATCGGGATCGGCTTGTGTATGCTCCGTGCACGTTTCGGGCGCACGCCCTCCTATAAGAACAAGAACGTTGCCCATGATCCTCAGCGCCGAACTGTCGGGGCCCTCCGTGGACCCCCGGGTGATCCGCAAGCACTATGCCGTCGAAATGGCGGTGGAGCGCACGCGTCTGCTGTATCAGGGCTCGTTGTTGCCCACGCTGTTCATGTTGATCAATGGTCTGGTCTGCGCCGCTTTGCTCTGGAGCCCGCAGCGCTACTTCGTGGTCAGCGTCTGGCTGGTGTGGCTGCTGTCGCTGGTCGCGCTGCGGGTGATTCAGGTAGCTGCGTTCGATTCGGCGATTCCCGATCGTCAGGCCCAGCCGATCTGGTTCCGCATGTTCCTGCTCGGTTCGACCATGACCGGCCTGACGCTGGCGGGAGCCGGCATCGCTCTGGTACCCGCTGACAACTTCATGCAGCAAGCCTGGGTGTTTGGCCTGATCGGCGCGGCAACGCTGTCCGCCAGTGTCGCCTACGCGGTGAGCCTGCCGGCGTTCCTCTCGTTTACCTTGCCGTGCCTGCTGCCAGCGATCGGCTACCTGTTCTGGGGCGGCGACGATCAGGCCCGGGGCTGGGGCTGGCTGGGTCTGATCCTGCTCGGTTCGTTGAGCGTGGTGGCGTGGCAGGTCAATCGGCTGATCGACCGTGGATTGCTTCGGCGTTTCCAGAATCAGCACCTGATCGAGCATTTGCAGCAAGCGCAGACGCGCAGCGAACAACTCAATCAGGAGCTGGGCAAAGAGATCGAACAGCGCCGCTGTGCCGAGGCGCAGTTGCGTGAAGCGCAGGTCGATCTCGAAGATCGCGTGGCCCAGCGCAGCCGCGAACTGGATGCCGCCAATCAGGCCCTGAGCAAAAGCGAAGCGCGCCTGGCGCTGGCGCTCAAGGCCAGTGAGCTCGGATTGTGGGACTGGAACCTGCAGACCGACGAGGTCCATCACACGCAGATTCAGGAACTGTTCGGCCTCGCCCCGGAATACGTCACGGCGCTGCTGCGCGACCTCAAGCCACGACTGCATCCTGAAGATGTGCCGTCACTCAAGTTCGCCCTGGTCGAGCATCTGAAGGGGCGCACCGAGGATTATCAGGTCGAATATCGCCTGCGCCACGGCGACGGTCACTGGGTGTGGATCGAGGACCGTGGCCGCGCCGTGGAGCGCAGCGCCAGCGGCCGGGTGATCCGTATGGTCGGCACCCGTCGCGATATCAGCGCCAGCAAAAGCCTTGAAGAGCAGCAGCGGCTGGCGGCGACGGTGTTCGAAGCGGCCAGCGAAGGCATCGTGATTCTGGACCCGGAATACGCGCTGATCGCGATCAACCAGGCTTTCAGCCGGGTTACCGGTTACGAGATAGACGACATGCTCGGGCGCAACGTCGTCGAGTTGCCGTGCAGCCGCGATGCCCGTCGTCACTATGTGGCGATCCGTCATGCGCTGGAGCAGCACGGCAGTTGGCAGGGCGAACTCGTGGAAACCCGCAAGAACGGCGAGCTGTATCCGCAGTGGCTGCAACTCAATGCCGTGCGTGATAGCCGTGGCAATGTCAGCCATATCGTCGGCTTCTTCGCCGATCTCTCGGCGCGGCGGGCCTCGGAAGAGCGCATGCGCTATTTGACCCATTACGACGAGCTCACCGGCCTGGCCAACCGTTCACTGTTCCGCGAACGCCTGCACGAAGCCCATCAGCGGGTGCGCCAGGGCGGGCGCCGCAGTCTGGCGTTGCTGCACATCAATCTCGATCGCTTCAAATTGCTCAATGACAGCCTCGGCCATGAAGTCGCCGATCAGCTCCTGCAGAAGATGGCCCGGCGGCTGGTCAATGCCTTGCCGGAAGCCGACACCATTGCGCGCCTGTCCGGTGACGAATTTGCCGTGCTGTTCGATGCCTACGGCAATCTGTCGAGCCTGGCGCGGGTGGCGACGCGGTTGTCGGCCAAGCTGCGTTTGCCGCTGAGTGTCGACGGGCATGAGTTGGTAGTCAGCGCTTCGATGGGCATCAGCCTGTTGCCGGACAACGCGCGGGAAATCTCGGCGCTGGTCAGTCAGTCGAACATGGCCATGCAGCATGCCAAACATCTGGGCGGCAACAATTTCCAGTTCTTCACCGACAGTCTGCAAGCCAGCACACTCGAACGTTTGCAGCTGGAAAACCACCTGCGCAGAGCCATTGAAGAACAGCAACTGACGGTGTTCTACCAACCGAAACTGTGCCTGCAAACCGGCCGCATGAATGCCGCTGAAGCGCTGGTGCGCTGGGATCATCCGAGCATGGGCCAAGTGCCGCCGGCGGACTTCATTGGCCTGGCCGAAGAGACCGGTCTGATCGGGCCGATCGGTGAATTCGTTTTGCGCCAGGCGTGCTGGCAAGCGTGCGAATGGCAGCGCCAGGGCCTGGCGCCGATCCGCGTGTCGGTGAACCTGTCGGTGCATCAGCTGCGTCAGGGCAAACTGGTCAGTCTGGTCCGGCAGGTGCTGGAAGAAACCGGGCTGGCGCCGCACTACCTCGAGCTGGAGCTGACCGAAAGTCATTTGCTCGACAGCGTCGAACACATCATTGCGACGTTCCAGCAATTGCGCGATCTGGGAGTGAAACTGGCGATCGATGATTTCGGTACCGGGTATTCGTCGTTGAGTTACCTCAAGCGCATTCCGGTGGATTACGTGAAGATCGATCAAGCGTTCATTCGCGGCTTGAGCGAGGGCATTGCGGACGCGGCGATCACTCGCGCGATCATCGCCATGGCCCACGGGCTGGCCCTGAAAGTCGTGGCCGAGGGCGTCGAGCGTGAGGATCAGCTGGCATTTCTGCGCGCCGAACGCTGCGACGAAGTGCAGGGTTATCTGATCAGCCGGCCGGTAGACGCTGCTTGTCTGGCCGGCCTTTTGCGTGATCAGAAAAACCCGCAGTAAGGGCTACATGCTCCTCAGCGTGCCTGATGCCGGGACATTGAGTTACGCATTGAGCAGGCAAAATGCCCATTCATGTAGTATAACTACAAGCTTGCTACATCCTTGCCCACAAGAAGAGTCCAGCCCCTTGAATCTGCTGCAACACATCGCCCAGTCACGTCACCTGTTACGCAAGTCGGAGCTCAAGGTCGCCGACCACGTGCTGCTTGACCCTGCGGCAGTGATGCACAGTTCCATGGCCGACCTGGCTCACAGCGTCGGCATCAGCGAGCCGACCATCGTGCGTTTCTGCCGCGCGATCGGTTGTTCCGGCTTTCAGGATCTCAAACTGAAACTGGCGCAAAGCCTGGCCGCCGGCGCCAGCTTCGGCCAGTTCGCGATCCACGAAGACGACTCCGTCGCCGACTACAGCCTGAAGATTTTCGACACCACGCTGCACACCTTGATGGAAGTGCGCGAGAAGCTCGATCCGGTGGAGCTGCAGCGCGCGGTGACGCTGATGTCCCAGGCGCAGCGTGTCGAGTTCTACGGCTTCGGTGCTTCCGGTGCGGTGGCCGCGGATGCACAGCACAAGTTCTTCCGTTTGCTGCTGACCGCAGCGGCGTATTCCGATCCGCACATGCAGGCGATGTCGGCTGTGACGCTGAAGCCTACCGATGTGGCGATCTGTATTTCCCAGTCAGGGCGCTCCAAGGATTTGCTGATCACCGCTAACCTCGTTCGCGAGAGCGGGGCATCGTTGATCACCCTGTGTCCGAGCCAGACGCCGTTGGCCGAACTGTCGACCGTCAATCTGGCGATCGATGTGCACGAAGACACCGAGATCTACACGCCGCTGACCTCGCGAATCGCCCACCTGGTGGTGATCGACGTGCTGGCAATGGGCGTGGCCATGGCGCGCGGGCCGAGCCTGGTCAATCACCTCAAAAGCGTGAAGCGCAGTCTGCGCAGTTTGCGTTTGTCTCCAAAAGCCGTGAAAGCCCTGGATGATTGAGCAAGGTCGTTCCGACCTTGTTCGCGAGCAGGCTCGCTCCCACAGGAGATCTCCTGAGAACATAAATTCTGGGTCATAACGGAATCAAATGTGGGAGCGAGCCTGCTCGCGAAAGCGTCTTCAACAACAGCACATCCCTGCGCACATTTCATCACATTGTCATCCCCGCGCAGCCAAATCGTCATCCCCCACGCCTATCGTGAAACTCCCGTACTCGCCCTGGGAGACTCGAAATGGCTCAGCCCTACGAAGAACGCAACAGCGCCGCGAAAACCCGTCGTCAGCAGGAAGATCAGCGCCGCATGGAATTTCGCCGCGCAATCGAAGATCGCTTCGAACTTCGCCAGCTTCAGGCCGAGATCGGCGATTTTCCCGAGATCACGCACTGGCAGGCGAGCCCCGCAGCTTCCCGTCGAAACGCTCAACCATCGCAATAATCTGCGCCCGCTCGCTGCGGATAAACGCCAGGAAGGCGTGCGCCACCGGTGACAGCCGCTTGGCTTTGGCCTGCACCAGACACCAGCTGCGCAGCAGCGGCAACTCTTCGACCGGCAGCTCGACCAAGCCGCCGGTCGCCAGCTCCAGGTTCAGGGCGTGGCGCGTCATCAGCGCCAGGCCCAGACCCGCCACCACGCATTCGCGCTGGGCTTCGGCGGACGCTACCTCCTGGGTCTGAGTGAAGTGCACGCGCTTTTCCTTGAAATATTCTTCGCAGGCCAGGCGCGTGCCAGAACCCGGCTCGCGGATCAGCAGCGTGTAAGGCTCCAGATCCTGCAAGCGCAGCGGGCCCATGTGCGCCAGCGGGTGATCCGGGCGCGCCACGGCGACAATCGGATTGTTGAGAAACGGCAGAAATTCCAGGCCCATGTCCTGCGGCACCATCGACATGATCACCAGATCATCGCGATTGTCCGAGAGGCGGCGAATGACCTGGCCACGGTTGACCACAGTCAGCTGCAAATTGACTTCCGGATGCTGGCGCTTGAACGCAGCAAACAGATGCGGCACGAAATATTTCGCGCTCGATTCCACTGCCAGTTTCAGCTGACCCTGCAGCGAACCCTGCATGTCCGACAGTTGCATATCGAGGTTTTCCAGCCGCCCGAAAATGTCGCGACTGGCACGTTGGAGCGCTTCCGCCGCCTCGGTCATGTAGAGTTTTTTGCCGACATAGTCGAAAAGCGGCTGACCGATCAGCTCTTCAAGCTGACGAATCTGTAGGCTCACCGCCGGCTGTGTGAGGGACATTTCCTCGGCGGCGCGGCTGTAGGAGCGTAAATCACACACCTCATTGAAGATCTGCAACTGACGCAATGTCATACGCATCAACGACTTACGCATTTTATTCAGGCTCTCACGGCGCACGGATGTTCCGACTATAAGTGTTTACTTATGCCTGACCCAATTTTTATTCATTTTTGTTAATCCCTCAGCAGCGCTAGTGTGGACCTGCGACTGAATTGAAACATTTGGTCACGCGTCGACCTGGCTCCAGCAGGTCGTGGTGCCACCGGCTCAAGGGAATTTCCAAGTGATAAAAAAGATCCTGATCGCCAACCGTGGTGAGATTGCCGTACGCATCGTACGAGCCTGCGCCGAAATGGGCATTCGCTCGGTTGCGATTTTCTCCGATGCCGATCGCCATGCCTTGCATGTAAAGCGTGCGGACGAGGCCCACAGCGTCGGTGCCGAGCCACTGGCCGGTTACCTGAACCCGCGCAAGCTGGTGAACCTCGCCGTGGAAACCGGCTGCGATGCGCTGCACCCCGGCTACGGTTTCCTGTCGGAAAACGCCGAGCTGGCGGAAATCTGCGCTGAGCGCGGCATCAAATTCATCGGCCCGTCGGCGGAAGTCATCCGGCGCATGGGCGACAAGACCGAAGCGCGGCGCAGCATGATCAAGGCCGGCGTACCGGTGACGCCCGGCACCGAGGGCAACGTCTCCGGCATCGAAGAAGCCTTGGTTGAGGGCGACCGCATCGGTTACCCGGTAATGCTCAAGGCCACCTCCGGTGGTGGCGGTCGCGGTATCCGTCGCTGCAACAGCCGCGAAGAACTCGAACAGAATTTCCCCCGGGTCATCTCCGAAGCCACCAAGGCGTTCGGTTCGGCGGAAGTGTTCCTGGAAAAATGCATCGTCAATCCCAAGCACATCGAAGCGCAGATCCTTGGCGACAGCTTCGGCAACGTCGTGCATCTGTTCGAGCGTGACTGCTCGATCCAGCGCCGCAATCAGAAGCTGATCGAGATCGCGCCGAGCCCGCAGCTGACCCCGGAACAGCGCGCCTACATCGGCGACCTGTCGGTCCGTGCGGCCAAGGCAGTGGGTTACGAGAATGCCGGCACCGTGGAGTTCCTGCTCGCCGAGGGCGAGGTGTACTTCATGGAGATGAACACGCGGGTTCAGGTGGAACACACCATCACCGAAGAAATCACCGGCATCGACATCGTCCGCGAACAGATTCGCATCGCTTCCGGCCTGCCACTTTCGGTAAAGCAGGAAGACATTCAGCACCGTGGCTTTGCGTTGCAGTTCCGTATCAACGCCGAAGACCCGAAGAACAACTTCCTGCCGAGCTTCGGCAAAATTACCCGTTACTACGCCCCCGGCGGCCCGGGCGTGCGCACCGACACGGCAATCTACACCGGCTACACCATTCCGCCGTTCTACGACTCGATGTGCCTGAAACTGGTGGTCTGGGCGCTGACTTGGGAAGAGGCGATGGACCGTGGTCTGCGGGCGCTGGACGACATGCGTCTGCAGGGCGTGAAGACCACCGCCGCGTACTACCAGGAAATCCTGCGCAACCCGGAATTCCGTAGCGGCCAGTTCAACACCAGCTTCGTTGAAAGCCACCCGGAACTGACCAACTACTCGATCAAGCGCAAACCCGAAGAGCTGGCCCTGGCCATCGCCGCCGCCATCGCCGCCCACGCAGGCCTATGAATGAAGCAGCTGCGAGCTTTCAGCTGCAAGCGGCAAGTAAAAGCACATTGGCTTTTTCTTGCTGCTCGTAGCTTGAAGCTTGCCGCTATGAGGAGATACCAATGACTAAGAAGATCTTCGTTACCGACACCATCCTGCGCGACGCTCACCAATCGCTGCTCGCCACCCGCATGCGCACCGAAGACATGCTGCCGATCTGCGACAAGCTCGACAAGGTCGGCTACTGGTCGCTGGAATGCTGGGGCGGCGCGACGTTCGACGCCTGTGTGCGCTTTCTCAAGGAAGACCCGTGGGAGCGCCTGCGCCAACTGCGTGCGGCGTTGCCCAACACCCGTCTGCAAATGCTCCTGCGCGGGCAGAATCTGCTCGGCTATCGCCATTACAGCGACGACGTGGTTAAAGCTTTCGTCGCCAAGGCAGCGGTGAACGGCATCGACGTGTTCCGCATTTTCGATGCGATGAACGATGTGCGTAACCTGCGCGTGGCCATCGAAGCGGTGAAGGCTGCCGGCAAACACGCACAGGGCACCATCGCCTATACCACCAGTCCGGTGCACACCATCGATGCTTTCGTCACCCAGGCCAAGCAAATGGAGTCCATGGGTTGCGACTCGGTGGCGATCAAGGACATGGCCGGTCTGCTCACGCCATACGCCACCGGTGAACTGGTGCGCGCGTTGAAAGCCGAGCAGTCGCTGCCGGTGTTCATCCACTCCCACGACACCGCTGGCCTGGCCGCCATGTGCCAGCTCAAGGCGATCGAAAACGGCGCCGACCACATCGACACCGCGATCTCCAGCTTCGCCTCGGGCACCAGCCACCCGGGCACCGAATCAATGGTCGCCGCGCTCAAGGGCACCGAGTACGACACCGGCCTGAATCTGGAGCTGCTCCAGGAAATCGGCCTGTACTTCTATGCCGTGCGCAAGAAGTACCACCAGTTCGAAAGCGAATTCACCGCCGTCGACACCCGTGTGCAGGTCAACCAGGTGCCGGGCGGGATGATCTCCAACCTCGCCAACCAGTTGAAAGAGCAGGGCGCTCTGAACCGCATGGGCGAAGTGCTCGCAGAAATTCCGCGCGTGCGTGAAGACCTCGGCTTCCCGCCGCTGGTGACCCCAACCTCGCAAATTGTCGGCACCCAGGCGTTTTTCAACGTGCTGGCCGGCGAGCGCTACAAGACCATCACCAACGAAGTGAAGCTGTATCTGCAGGGCGGCTACGGCAAGGCACCGGGCGTGGTCAATGAAAAACTGCGCCGTCAGGCGATCGGCAGCGAAGACGTCATCGACGTGCGCCCGGCCGATCTGCTCAAGCCGGAAATGACCAAGCTGCGTGCCGATATCGGTGCACTGGCCAAGTCCGAAGAAGACGTACTGACCTTCGCCATGTTCCCGGACATCGGCCGCAAGTTCCTCGAAGAGCGTGCCGCCGGCACCCTCACGCCGGAAGTGCTGTTGCCAATCCCGGAAGCGGGCGCCGTTGCTTCGGCGGGCGGCGAAGGCGTGCCGACCGAGTTCGTCATCGACGTCCACGGCGAAACCTATCGCGTCGACATCACCGGTGTCGGCGTCAAGGCTGAAGGCAAGCGCCACTTCTATCTGTCCATCGACGGCATGCCGGAAGAAGTGGTGTTCGAGCCGCTCAACGAATTCGTTGGCGGCGGCAGCAGCAAACGCAAACAGGCCTCGGCACCAGGCCATGTCAGCACCACCATGCCCGGCAACATCGTCGATGTGCTGGTCAAGGAGGGCGACAGCGTCAAGGCTGGCCAGGCGGTACTGATCACCGAAGCGATGAAGATGGAAACCGAAGTCCAGGCCGCCATTGCCGGCAAGGTTGCCGCGATTCATGTGGCCAAGGGCGACCGGGTCAACCCGGGCGAAATCCTCATCGAGATCGAAGGCTGAGGTAACAGTCGCGATCCAACGCTTTAAACCTCGGGGGAGCATGTGCTCCCCTTTTTTTTGCCTGTGATTTTCCTACCTTCTCAGGTCATCAGGGACCATATGTGGAGCGAGCCTGCTCGCGGATGCGCCAGGTCAGCCAATAGCATCTTTGCATGATCCACCGCTTTCGCGAGCAGGCTCGCTCCCACAGCAGGCGTGCTTAATCCATCAGAACGCCATGCGCCATTGACCCGCTACGCCATACGTTCGGCTGTCATTACCCAGCTCACCCGTTAAGCCCACGCCCAGCGTGTGCACCGCCGATAGACCAAGGTCGAGCCCCGCATCCACCGCGAGGCTGTTCCGATCCAGTGCCGCCCCGGTCACTTCAAAGCGCTTGCCGCCCTTGCGCAGTTGCTGGCGGGTGTCGCTGTCGATCTCGCCGAAGGTATGTTTCCAACCTGCGCTCAAGCGCGGGGTCAAATGCATGCCGTTATCCAGCGTATTGATCTGCGCAAGCCGCAGGCCAAAGGTGCTGCTGAAGTTGTCGCGAGTCTGACCGAAGACTTTCAGCGCCGCGTCGCCGCCCTTTTCGTTGTAGCTGTCGCGCTGATAACGCTGATAGCCGAGGCTGGCGTAGGGCTCGAGGGTGACGCTATCCCGGCCCAGATTGAACCCGACTTCGGCGAATGCCTGTTGAGTATGGGCGTCGTAGTTGCCCTTGAGACGATCGCTGAAACCCTTGAACGCGACCCGCCGTGTGCTGCTGCCGTCATGGTTGGCGTAGGTCGCGCCGAGGCGCAGTGACAGCGGGCCATCCTGACGCATGGCGTAGGCGCCGAGATGCCAGCTGTCGAGATCGCCGTCGTACTGGCGGGCATCGAATTTCGTCTGCGATTTGCCGCCAATCAGGCCGACATGCCAGTGCTCGTCGAGTCGCCAGTCAGCGCCCACGACCAGCCCTTGCGTGGCATGTTGGAGGATACCGTCAGCGTCGCGATCAACCTTGCCGCCGAGGCCCAACGCCTGAATCCACACCCGCCCGGAGTCTTCGCTGCCTGCGGCCTGACGCGGTGAACTGCGCGAGCCGTAGGTCGAGGCGGAATGATTGTCCAGCTGCCGCATTGCCGAAAGCATGCTCGTACTGACCGGCGTGATACTGCTCAGCGTGGCTTTGGCGAGGTTGGCATTGCTGCCTGCGGCAAGTTGATCGAGGGCGATGGGCGCGGTGGTTTTATCGCTGGTCAGCAGTGCGGCGACGGCCCTGTTGGTGCCGATATCGAAAGCTTGAGTGGAAGCCCCTCGATTATCCAAGCTCTGCGCAATCGAACGAGCACTGCGTGTTCGGGCCAGTTGTTCGAACCCTACATCGTTGCGCACGTAGTGCAGGTTCACCGTGTTTGGCTCATAGGAGAGCGTTGGTGTCATGTAGGCCAGATTGGTGGTGACCTCACCGAACTCGCCATCAATGACGTTTGCAGACAACAGCCGATACTCATTGGTACGAGCGTAGTCGCCCGGTACGCCATAAATCTCGACACGCGCACCTCCCAGGCTCGCGGTGCCCTGAACATGCACGGGATCTGAGCCGCGGTCGGCAGATACGGCGTAAGAAAACACAGCGTCCTCATGGAGCGTCAGATTGCCTTTGATATTGGGAGAGCCGTGTTGCTGGCTGGCAAGCAGGGTACCTGCGACATATAGCCCCGTCACGTGTCCATAACCGCCAAAAACCGCTCCCGGGTCGACATCGACACCATTGATCGATGCGTAATTGAGCAGCACGGCGTCGGCTTTGACGTCAGCATCACCCTCGAAAGCGTGACGCAGGGTCCACTGTCCACGTGCGATACGCATGGCTGAGAAATTGCGCGTCTCACCGATCTCGCCGCCTTCTACGGCATTGAACAGCAGCCCGTTCGCACCTTTGCCACCGTCCAGGCGACCGTCCCAACGGGCGCCCTTATTGATCACCAGCAGGTCATCTCCATCGCCCAGTTGCAGGGATACGCCGTCGATATTCTCGAGCGGGCTCGAGACAAAAGAGCGCTGCGTCGTGATCGCCAACATGTCGCGTTCAAACGGGTCGACAAGATCGAATTCCTCATCGCCGGTTTCCTCCACTACGAACTCTGGAAACTCCAGCCCTTCATAAAAGGCCGGACTGAAATCCTCGATCGCAACCGTCGCGCGTACGGCATCGACCGAAGGCGCGTCCGAGGCCTGAGTGGGCGACGGAGAAGTGTGCTCCAGCGGGCCGATGAATTCCTTGATCGCAAACAAGTCATCAGGATCCACTTTCGGTGTGGGTGTTTTCTTCTTTCGAGGCTTGGCGGTTTTGTCTTCGCTGATCTGCGCAGAAACCTGGACGTCAGGTAGCTGTTCGATGGACGCCTCGGCAGATCCGATCGTCAGCGCGATCGCCAGAGCGATCGCCAGAGCGAGGTGATGGGGACGGTATTTGTGTAGGGCAGGCATCGAGTTCAACCTCCTTGTATGAAAGGCTCAACTCTATTGCTGCCTTGAAAAAAACGATGTCGGTCGGTTCCTGATGCTGTGCAGGCGACGTCGGATCGTTCTGTCGAAAATCCTCGCGGGATTTCGCAAACAGAGCTTTTACGCAGCATCGCCGGTTCTTTTTCCTACGGCTTGGTACTGTTAGCGCATTCTTATCGGAGTGAGGTCAGGCGCTTACCTGCATTATTTTGCATGCACCTTGCCAATGGCTATGATAGAACTGCATTTTGTTGCAGATATCCTGCAACTGAAACTCCGCGAATGCACTATATTGCATTTATTGACAGTTTTCTCTCGTCCAGCTGCATTTAAATGCATACGGAATCAACATGTACAACCTGACACTCCAGATCTTCACCGCCGGGCAATGGCACGACGCGATGATTCTTGACTTCGATGATCCGGAAAAGGGCTTCGAAAGCCGCTGCAGTTTTGGCTATGAAGCGGACTATCTGGTGGAAAACATCGAGTTGATCGGGTCGCCTTTTTCCCAAGCCGTGAGTGCCCTGTATCCGCTGGATTGGGAAGGTCGGCGCGCGAAGACGCCAGCCTTTGTCCACGACATCGCACCGGCAGGCGCAGCCAAGCGGTTTCTGCTCGCCCGCTTGGGTCAGGAAAGACCCGCCGAGATCAGCGCCGATCTGTTTCTGCTGGGTCGCAGTACACCGGCTCCCATTGGCAACATGCGAATAAAGGAATCGGCGGAAGCAGTCGATGAGAGGAAGCCGATCGGATTCAAGCGCGAGGAGGTCATTAGCCGCGACAACCGCTTTCTTGAATATGCCTACGAGCTAGGCGCGGCCATTGGTGGCGCGACGGGGGCAGGTGGTGAAGCTCCGAAGCTATTACTGGCAGAGAACAGCGCCGGGCTTCTGTATCCCGATGCAGTATTGGACGATGAAGAAGTGCGACAGCACTGGTTCGTGAAATTCGCCAGAAACAGGGGCGGGCAGACCGACCAGGACATCCTGCGCAGCGAATTCCATTACTACAAAGCGCTGCAGACATTAGGCATCGAAACGGTCGCGGCAGAAGGCTTGGCCTTGGAAGAGGCGAACAAACCGAGTTTGTGGATGCGGCGTTTTGATCGACAAGTGAAAGATGGAGCGGTGTCGCGTTTTGCCGTCGAATCGATTTATTCGCTGGCTGAAGTGACGACGCCAGGCAGCGCCATGAATCATCTGGAAGTGATCCGCATGCTCGCCGGGCTCTGGCGCAAAGCGGGTCAGGCCAGCCAGATTGCCGGCCTCGTCACCGATTATCTGCGTCGCGACCTGATCAATAAAATCCTCGGAAACTCCGATAACCACGGTCGTAATACGGCGATCATCCGGCAAGAGAACGCTTTCCAGCTCGCGCCTATTTATGACCTTGCCCCGATGGTCATGGATGACGAAGGCGTGACTCGTACGACCAAATGGCCAAGAGAGTTGGAGCGGGCGGGCGATGTCGATTGGCGAGGTGTCTGCCGCGTATTGGCCGATAGCGTAGATCCGCACGATTCGTTGGCGGGGCTGGATGCCTCGGCGCTGTTCGAGGGCCTGCGCGCGGATGCCCGCCGTCTGGCCGCACTGCCGGATATTCTTGCCGCCAGCGGTTTGCCCGCCAGAACCATGAATCACCCGAGCGTTCATCTGAAAAAACTCGAGCAACGTTTGAAAGAGTGGGACCTGCAATGAGTCTGACCGTCCTCGAGCGCACGGCGCTCATCGAAAGCATTCAGCAAGCGCTGGCCGAAGGCACTCTGGAAATCGGTGACGCCGTGCGCCGTTTACGGGTCGAAGTCACCGGTCTGCATCAGACTCAGTTCGCGAAGATGTGCAAGATTTCAGTGCGCACGCTGGTGCATATCGAACATGGCGAAGGCAATCAGACGCTGAAGTCGCTGAACGCGGTGTTCCGCCCGTTCGGCATGAAAATGGGCGTTGTGCGGATACGTCGGGACACCGTTTGAATACGCTTCAGCCACGCCGCACATACGCCTTGCCGTAATGCCGCTCCATCCGTGCCTGAATCAGCTCCAGCCCGATCGACATCAGCCAGTAGATGATCGCCGCCGTGGTGAGCATTTCGATGTAGCGATAGCTTGAGCGCCCGTAGGACTGGGCGAGAAACATCACTTCCCAGACGCCCATTACCGAGATCAGCGACGAGTCCTTGAGCATCGAGATGAACTGGTTGGTGGTCGGCGGAATGATTGTGCGCATGGCCTGGGGCAGGGTGATGCGCCAGAAGATCACGCTTTCGCGCAGGCCAAGCGCCAAGGATGCTTCGCGTTGGCCGTGATCGACGCCGAGGATGCCGGCGCGGAAGATTTCGCTCAGGTAGGCGCCGTAATTCAGCGACAGGGCAATGATGCCGGCGACGATGGCGCCGGGGACGATGCCCAGTTGCGGCAAGCCGAGGTAGATCAGCAGGATCTGGATCAGCAGTGGCGTGCCGCGAAAGAACGAGGTGTAGAAACTGGCGATGCCAAATGCGACGGCGCTGTTCGACAGGCGCGCCAGCGCGGTGATGAAACCGAGCAGCGACGAGGCGATGATCGAGCATGCGCAGAGAAACAGCGTCAGCGCTGCGCCTTGCAGGAAGCCGTTCGGCGCCAGCTTCAGGCCGACCAGGTTGGGCAATTTGTCGAGGATGATCGCGAATTTCAGGTCGAAGCTCAGGAAGAATCCGGCAAACAGACAGAACAGCGCAGCCCACGTCAGGTACAGGCGCGTACGGAACCCGAAAAGCTTTTGCAGGCGGGTTTCAGCCACCGGTTGCGGTGGCTGGGGCGGGGTCGGAAAGGAAGTCATTGGCTGATATCGGCGCCGATCCATTTCTGCGACAGCTTGCTCAGGGTGCCGTCCTGTTTCAGTTGTGCGAACACCTCGCGTACCTTGGCGTCCCACTGCGGGTCACCCTTTTCGATGGCCACCGAGTTCGGTTCCGAGTACAGCGGTTCGCCGGCCAATTTGAAGCGCTGGTCCTGATTCAGGCGCGGCTGTGCGGTGACCAGATTGGTAAGGATTGCATCCAGGCGCACGCCGGCGCCCAGGCCCAGATCCTGGAAGGCGACGTTGTCGGTGTCGTACGGGGCGATCTGCACATCCTCGAACGGATACTCCAACTGCGTATCCTCGGCGCCTTCGATGACCAAGTTCTTGTTCAGATAACTTTCGTAACTGGAGGCGCTGGTCAGGCCGACCTTTTTGCCGCTCAGGTCCTTGGCGCTGTGGATGCGATCGTCCTTGGCGTTGACCACGATCACCGCTGGCGAGGCGTAGTACTCGACCGGGAAGTCGAACACCTCGGCGCGGGCCTTGCTCGGGGTCATCGAGCAGATGCAGATGTCGTAGCGCCCGCTCCAGCGGCCGGCGGCGATCACGTCCCAGGACGGCGTTTCCAGACGCAGTTTGACGCCAAGCTTGTCCGCCACCGCTTTGGCAACGTCGACATCGAAACCGTCGAGTTGATTCTGCTCATTGAGAAACGAGAAGGGCGGATAGCTTTCCATAAGCACGCCGACCAGCTCTTTTTTCTGCTCGACGCGGTCCAGCGTCGCGCCGCCGAAGGCTTGGGTGGAGGCCAGAATGGTCAGGCCCAGGGCCAATAGCGGTTGGAGTTTCACAGTCGCTTCCTGTCGAAAAAAGAGGTTGTTATTAACTGAGTGGTGCGTATTAAATAGTTATAAGAACGACTCTGATAGTGAGTTATTTTCATAAGCATATGAGTGAAAAGCATATGGGCGCAGCGAACAGGGTCATTCTCGACGGCGGCATGGGACGCGAGTTGCAACGCGCCGGCGCACCGTTTCGCCAACCGGAGTGGTCGGCACTGGCGCTGAGTGAAGCGCCGCAGGCGGTCGAGGCGGTGCATGCCGCGTACATCAACAGCGGCGCCGACGTGATCACCAGCAACAGTTACGCGGTGGTGCCGTTTCACATTGGCGAGGCGCGCTTTGCGGCTGAGGGCCAGGCGCTCGCGGCACTGGCGGGGGAGTTGGCGCGGCGGGCGGTGCAGGCATCCGGCAAGCCAGTGCGTGTTGCCGGGTCGTTGCCGCCGCTGTTTGGTTCGTATCGTCCGGATCTGTTCGAAGCGGATCGCGTGACCGAGCTGCTGACGCCGCTGGTCAATGGGTTGGCCCCGCATGTTGATCTGTGGCTGGCGGAAACCCAGAGTTCGATTATCGAGGCGCGGGCCATTCACGCCGGGTTGCCGAAGGACGGCAAACCGTTCTGGCTGTCGTTCACCCTCAAGGATGAAGACACCGATGAAGTGCCGCGCCTGCGCTCCGGTGAGCCGGTAGCCGAAGCGGCTGCGGTGGCGGCTGAACTTGGTGTCGAAACCCTGCTGTTCAATTGCAGTCAGCCTGAAGTGATTGGCGCGGCCATCGACGCGGCGCGCGCAACCTTTGAGCGTCTCGGCGTCACGATCAATATCGGCGCGTATGCCAACGCGTTTCCTCCGCAACCGAAAGAAGCCACGGCCAACGACGGGCTCGACCCGTTGCGTGACGATCTCGATCCGCCGGGGTATCTGCACTGGGCGCTGGACTGGCAACAGCGCGGCGCCAGTCATCTGGGGGGTTGCTGCGGGATCGGCCCGGAGCACATTGCGGTGCTGGCGCAAGAACTGCGTCGTTAAGAAAGAACCCGCCAATTGTGGGAGCGAGCCTGCTCGCGAAAGCGGTCAGTCAGTCAATATTTCAGTGACTGACACAGCGCCTTCGCGAGCAGGCTCGCTCCCACAGGGGCTTTGTGACGATCAGCTACGGCACTCGGCCAAGCCTTTCACCTGGCCATCAGGCGTCTGGTTTTCATCGCTCAGCCAGCGCTCGAATCCCGCACCGATCGCCGGCCATTCCGCATCCAGAATCGAATACCACGCGGTGTCGCGGTTCTGCCCCTTGACCACCATGTGCTGGCGAAACACCCCTTCGAAACTGAAGCCCAGACGCTCCGCCGCGTATTTGGAGCGGGCGTTGCCGTTGTTGCACTTCCATTCCAGGCGCCGGTAACCCAACTCGAACGAATACTTGGCCAGCAGGTACACCGCCTCGGTGCTTTTCGGCGAGCGTTGCATTGGCGCACCGAAAGTGACGTGGCCGATTTCGATGCGGCCCTGCGCCGGGACGATCGACATCAGGCTGAGGATGCCTTGCACCTGACCAGTCGCGCGGTCGATGACGCTGAAGAAATACGGGTCGCTGTTGGCCGCATGATTGTTCAGCCAGTCGTTGAACGCGCTGCGCTCGGGAAACGGACCGTAAGGCAAGTAATCCCAGAGCTTCGGATCGGCACCCGGCCCTTCGAGGACGGCGTACAGTTGCTCGGCATGCCGCGCCGGGTCGAGTTTTTCCAGACGAATGAAACGGCCCTCGAGCAGGGTGGCGGAGGGGGCGGGGACGCCTTTCCAGTCAGCGAGTGAAGCGGTCATGTGCGCGTCTCCTTACAGTGCCTTGCGAAATTGGATGAAGCCCGGGCGTTCAGCGATGCGCTCGTAGAGCTGGATCGCGGTGGCGTTGGTTTCATGGGTCAGCCAGTGGACTTTGCAGCAACCATCAGCCTTGGCGGTAGCGTAGACATGCTCGATCAACAGCCGACCGACACCGGTGCCACGGGCTTCCGGCACCACCAGCAGATCCTGCAGATAGCAGGAATTTTCGATGCTCCAGTTCGAGCGATGATAGATGTAATGCACCATGCCCAACGCTTTGCCTTCAGCCCAGGCGAGGGCGGCGTGGGTCGGTTCATTCGGGTCGAGAAAGCGCTGCCAGGTGCTTTGGGTGACGGCGCCCGGCAGTTCGGTGTTGTAGAAGCGCAGGTACGCCTGCCATAGCGGCAGCCAAGCGGCGTGGTCATTGGCGCTGACCGGGCGAATGTCGATCTGGGTCATGGGTAGATCCTTAGCGCATCAGGCTGGCAAGGGTTTGGTCGTTGGCGTCGGGGCTGGCGGCGAGGCCTTCGCGCACCCCGGCGATATCTTCGGCGCTACGGTTTTGGCTGAGCTTGCGTTTGCCTTCGAGGCGGTCGATGGGAATGGCAAAACCGACGATGGCTTTGAGCATGGTGTCGATGTAATCGGCTGGCGCATCGTCCACCGACCACGGCTGGGCACGGCCTGCCTCGTGACGGTCGGTGAGGGTGCTGACGATGTCGAGCAACCGGCCGCCATCGCTGAAGGTCTCGGCCTGGCCGTAGGCGTGCACGGCGATGTAGTTCCAGGTCGGCACGACTTTGCCGTGCTCGGCTTTGCTCGGATACAAGCTTGGGCTGACGTAGGCGTCCGGGCCGGCGAAGATCAGCATGGCCTCGGCGCCGTCACGCAGGTCTTTCCACTGCGGATTGGCCTTGGCCAGATGGCCGTAGAGCGTGCCGTATTCGCCCTGTTCGCGATGCAGCAGCACCGGCACGTGGCTGGCTTGCAGGCCGCTTTCGCCGTGGCTGACCAGAATGGCCAGGCGCGTGGCGAGGATCAGTTCGTGCAGTTGGGACAAGTCTTCGATGGCAAAGGCGCGTGGCGTGTACATGGACAGATTTTCCTTGGCGAATGCCTGCATCCTAGGCAGGCTATTGGTCCGTTGTAAGAGCCATTGCTGAGCCATTTCATAGGTCCATTCGCCATGCCTGATCTGCCACCCTTGTCGATGCCTTTCAATCCGGCCGGAATCGAGCTTGATCGCCGTCAGGGCCTGAGCCGCCAGCTCTATCAGGCTCTGCGCCTGCGGGTGCTGGATGGACGTCTGGCCAGTGGCACGCGATTGCCGGCCAGCCGAGATCTGGCCTCGGCGCTGGGCATTTCCCGCAACAGCGTGGTGCGCGCCTACGATCAGTTGTATGCCGAGGGCTTTATCGAAGGGCGCGTGGGCGACGGTACTTACGTGGCGCAATTGGCTCAGGCATCCACGCCTGAGAAAAAACTATCCACAAATTCATCCACAGGCTTGTCAACAGACTTACCCACAGCCTTATCCACAAATTGGCTGGATTTACCTGTGAATTCATCCAGCAAAGTTATCCACAGCGACGGATTTTCCCTCATTGAAAAGCATCATTTGCCGCGACCACCGAGCGGTCCGCCGCGTGCTTTTCGGGTGGGTGTGCCTGCATTCGATCTGTTTCCGTTCGAGGTCTGGGCCAAGCTCAACGCGGCTTTCTGGCGTAAACCGGATCTACAGCAGCTGTGTTACGGCGACCCGGCCGGTGACGCGCGGCTGCGCGGCATGATTGCTGCGTATTTGCGCAGCTCGCGCGGCATGCAGTGCACGGCTGAGCAAATTGTGATCACCAGTGGCGCGCAGCAGGGCATCAGCCTTTGTGCACAGCTGCTGGTCGAGCCTGTGGACGGTGTGGCGATCGAGAATCCGGGCTATCGCGCCGCCGGACATGCCTTCGCTGTAGCGGGGGCGAAATTGCATGGGGTGGCGGTGGACAGCGACGGCATCGATTGCAGCGCCATGGCTCAGCTCAGCGATTGTCGGGTGGCTTACGTGACGCCGTCTCATCAGTACCCGACCGGTGTGGTGATGACTCTGGCCCGGCGTCTGGAGTTGCTCGCCTGGGCAGAACGTGTCGGCGGCTGGATCGTCGAGGATGATTACGACGGCGAGTATCGCTACACCGGCGCACCGCTGGCACCGTTGGCGGCACTTGATCGTCAGGGGCGTGTGCTCTACGTCGGTACGTTCGGCAAGGTCGCTTTTCCGGCGTTGCGCCTGGGCTATCTGGTGCTGCCGCCCGCGCTGGTCGAGGCGTTCGCGCAACGCCGCGCCGTCGATGTGCGGCACTCGGAGGTCAGCACGCAAGCGGTGATGGCCGAATTCATGGCCGCCGGGCATTTCCAGCGGCATATCCGCCGCATGCGCCGGGCTGCGCTGAGCCGACGCAACTGCCTGCTCGAAGGCTGGCCGACGGTCGCCGGCGTCGGTCAACTGCCCGCCGTGCCGGCCGGGCTGCACTTGACCGTCGCCGTGGACAGCATCGAGCGCGAGCAGCAATTGATCGCTCAGGCCGCTGAGGTCGATGTCGAAATCAACGGCCTGAGCAGCTACTGGCTCCCCGATTCGACAACGCTCATGGATAAGCGCGCCGGCCTGGTGTTGGGGTTCGCTGCTGTACCAGAGCCAGCAATCAAAGCGGCGCTGTCGCGTCTGCGGCAGGCTTGGCGAGATTGAAGAACAGCGTTTCGGCGCTGCGACTGGAAATTTCGCTGCGATGGATTTCAATCAGCCTCTGATTATCCACATCGGTTATTTCAGAGGTGCCTCCCAAGCGGTGTTGGGCAACTGTCTTCATGTGTCCACGCAAAAATGCGCCATCGGGCGCGTCGGCGCTGCTGTAATGGAAATGCGCATAGCAGAGGATTTTGTCGGTATGCGCATCGCGAATCTGATACTCGTCGAGGAAGTCATTCTTATGGCGTCTCAGGCGCCGCCGGGTCAGGGTTTTCGAAATGTTCACTTCGCCCTTGTCCTTGAGCCACTCGACCCCGGCGGCTGTTGGTAGTTGTTGCTTGACCAGACGGATTCGCGTGCTGGTGCCCTTTTCCTCCAGCGTCGTAGCCGCAGCGTCGAGCTTGTGGTTGAGCGTTTCGGACGGTTCATGCAGAGCAGCGGTGAGGTTACTCGCCGTCAACGCTTCATCGATGGCGGCACCGGCCTTGCGCAACAGGGCGGCGTGGTTGTGGTATTCCTCTTCGACTTCCACCGGGATGCGCGAGCCGCGTTTGAGGCGCGCCTCGATGCGCCGATGAAACGCCGCCAGCCCGTCGATCAAGGCCTGCCCTGCGCTGATGCTGTTGTTGAGGTTGGGCCGGGCTTTTGGCGACGGTGCCGGCCGTGCATTCTGTTCGACCCAGATACCTGGCGACTCCTCCTTGAATGTCGCGATGACTCTCGTCAGTGCTGTACTGACCTCGACCAGATCGGTGTCTTTGCCGTCGAGGCTTTTTTTCCGTTCGCCGACCAGGATGCCCTTGTTGCGCGTCTTGATGATCTGCCGATTCGAAGATGACGTGGAAGGTCTCGACGGACCGGCTTGCGGCACCAGTAAATGCCGGTAGCGCAACAGATCGGCGAGTCGATTGTCGGCGCTTTCCTTGAATGCGGCCACGCGCGCCTGCAACTGCTTGAGTCGCTCCGTGTGTATGTGTTCGGAATATTCACTCGCCAGGTCATCGAATCGCTTGTCCACGGAAGCAAACTGTTCGCTCACCTGGCTCAGGGCGTCGATGCGGATGCGCAGATCACTGAGGCTTTCATCGGCGCTCAGGTCCCGTGAACTCTGAACGTTCAGTGCGGCATCTTCGAACAGACCGGCCAGCGCTTGTTGTGCCTCGACATGAGCGGTGGAATCGCCGGGCTTGATGCAGGTGTACTGGCCGAGGCTGATCTGCAAAGTCTTCAGATCATCCAGCGGGTAGGGCGCAAGGCTGATGTTGTATTTCTGCTTTACATCAAAGCCATCCGGTCCCAGCCTGGTGAGCTCCACCATGCAAGCTTCAGCCGACTCCATTTTCTCGATAATGGTTTGAGTGACATCGTTCAACTGTTCGAACGCAGAGGTGGCTGCCTGCGATTCGCTGCGCAGTTCGTCGTCGAGTATCGCCTGCACCGCCAGTACCCGCTGCTGGTAATCCGAAGCGTTATTACTCAGCCACTCCTGTCCCAGAAACAACTGCATGTCCAACCGCTCCGGCATTACCGTGCGGTAGTTGGGAATGGATTGCTTGCAGTTGAGTTTCTTGATCAGCTTAATGTTTGCGGCATATTCGTTGTGCTGTGAATCGAGCGTGGCAAGGTACTGCGCAAGCGCTTGCTCGCGTGCCTGCGCAGGGGCATCGTGCAGGCTGTTGCGGTCTGCATCGAGACGGCTCCCTTTGCTCTCCATCGTCAAATCGAACGCAGTAATCTGCTCGGCCAATATGGCCACCTCCTTGGTTCTTATGCCTTGCGCCGCTTGGCGACCTTCTTCCAATCCGCCGCCGCGCAGACGCAAGCGCAGATCGATTACCCACTGGCCGTTGGCGGTATAGGCCAGCCTGGGTCCGGCAGGTCGGGTGGGCTGACGCGTATCGACGATGTGCACATCGCCATGCGCGTTGCGCGCGACTTCGAACCAGCGTTCACCGACGCGGGCGTACCATTTGTCTGCGTGGGCGTAGAGGCCTCGCTGCGCACCCTCTCTGGTGGCAGCGCCAAGCCCTTTGGGCTTGCCGACCTTGAACGTATCCAACAGCTTGGCGAGGGCCAACGGAGATCGTTTCAGCGCCGTGATGCTGTCGATCGATGTGCCATGGGCTTCGGTCAATTGCGGGCCGGTGATGTCCGGCTGGCGCAGCGCTTTGACGATTCTGGCGGCAGGTTTGCTCGTCGCTGTGTCCTCTTCGAGCGTTGTGGCCACGGGCGTCGATGGCGCATCACCCATTGCCGCACGATGGGCGAGCACCATGCCCAGCGCCAGGAGGATATCGGCGATGGCCGTCCAGGCGACTTTCGCCGATTGCTCGTTGGCGCCGTCGGTGATTTCCTGCAGATCATCCATGATCTGCCAGATCCACGCCGCTGTACCTACGCTGCGGCCCAGAAACGGCAGTGCGGCATTGAGCATCACCCAGCCACCCTGTTTCAGCGAGGCCCAGCGTGCTTCTGCATCGGATACCGATTGCCGGTCGGCTTGAGTGACAAGCGCCTTGACGTTGCGTTCGTGCAGGGTGGCGAGGACATCGCTGGCGATCACCTGAGTGCCCAGCGCGACCGCGCCGGACATGTCCAGTGCTGTGGTCGGGTTGATCATCAGTTGCGGGATCGTCCACACCGAGGGCAGCCTGGCGGTGAAGACGAACTGGCTGTAATTGAAGCGCACATCGTCCGGCAACCAGGCCAGTACCGAATCGCGCAGATGTCGCGAATGCTGGATCGCAAAGAGCAGATTGGCAAATCCCGGATATTGCAGCAGAGCCTTGTCGAACAACGGTCGATACAGCACGCACGGCCCTTTGTCGGCATCGCGCGGGCCTATGACATACATGTTGTCGACAGTGTCTGCGGTGGAGCGACTGCGATGGGCCACGAACGCCAATGGGCGAATGACGATTTCCTCGCCATCGACGTAGCGTTCTGCGTCAGTCGTGGCCAATGCGGCAACCACGTATCGATAACCCGATTCGTCAATGCCGGCTCTGCCCTGGATCTTGTGCTGCAACGCCAGCAATGGCAGCTCGACGCGTAGCTGACTGGTATACAGCCTTTCCAACCGTGACGCTTGCACTGAGTCGTCTATCAGTACGGCCTTGAGATGCGCCGGGTAGGTCTTGCCGATGTCGACCGTGCTGACCAGCTTCTCCAGAAAAGTCGCGCTCATCCACTCGGGTACGGGGCTGCCATCCTTGTACCGCACAGTCTTGTTGCCCAAGGGCAGGCCGGCGAGGTTTTGCAGGGCAAGCTCGGTCAGCGTCCATGTCTGAGTCTGAGTATTTCCCGGCAACACAAACGTGCCCCAGACCACGAGACTGGTGATGGTGATTTCGATGTTGTCGATGTCCAGGTCTTTGGCGTCGGGCTGCTCCTTGAGAATCTGTTTGATCAGCGCTGCCCGAGTGAACGCCTGCAGGCTGGTGATTTCATTCTGAAAGGATTTGCCGTTGTTCTCGTGCTGCAGCGTCGTCAGGTCCAGCAGGTGCCGGCTGTAACGTGTCTGATCGATGGGCAAGGCGTCGTTCAGCCAGTCCGGAAGCATCGGCTGTAAACGCTCGAAGTGCGCTTCGAGGCGCGGTGTCGGTTGTGCCGGTTTGCCGGCCGTGCCGGTATGCGGATAGACGCGTTTATCAGGGGAGTCCTGAAAAAAACTGATTTTGCCCAAGGCATCCGCTTCCAGGGAAATCAGGGTGCAGGCCTGCTGGTCGAAGAAATTGCCCTGGGGTTCGACCAGCCGCCACTTGAGATCTTCGCCCGAGGCGCTTGCGCCATATATCCGCAACAGAGCCTCGCCGAGTTCCTCCAGTGAATCGAAACGCTGAAAGCCCTGAGTAATCGCGTGGGTGAGAATCAACGTACGGTCTGCGATGCTGCCGACCAACACTGCGGCGTCGAGCAGGGTCAAGTGGCTTTGCGTGTCGGCGTTCCCCCGATCGAGATCAATCAGATATGCCTTTGCCGAGTACGGGGCGGGGGCCAGGCGTTGTTGCGGGTCGGGCTGTTTGAAAATCGCCTGGGCCATGGCGATTTCATCGGCATCCCAGCCGACGCTGGCATCGACGTTCCACAGGTTGCGCAGTGCCTCGGACAATTGCTGCCAGCGCGGTTGCCCGGGATAGGTGAACTCGTCCCAGTAGTCGACGTGCTGTTCCTTGTAGGCGATGAACAGCAGCGGTGCCAGTTCGTTGAGCAACAGGCCGATCGCATCGATCTTCACCGGCAGATGCGCAGGGGCTGGCACGCCGGGTTGCAGGGTCAGGTAATGCTCACCATCGAGGTACGTCACCGTGGTACCGGACAGGCCGAGCCGCACCAGGGCGTTGGTCAGCGATCCAGCCTGATACCCGTCGGGTACTACTCGACCCTCCACAATGGCCCAGGTGGGTTGCACGACCATCGCCAGACGCGGGTCTATGTCGAGATTCGGATACAACGTCTTGAGGGCTTCGCGCAGCGTTTTTGATGCGACTTCTTGCAGCGAGGGGCCGGTAACCAGCTGAGTCACGATATCGACGGCACTGGCTTTGGGAATGGCGGTCATGTTGGTTTCCTGCTCTGTCGGGACGCCGCGAGGGCGGCGGAGCAGGGCAAGTTAAAAGGCGCGACAGCGACCCGTGCGGTAGATAAAGCTGCCAGGCAAAAAAAGACCCGCCTCGGCGGGTCTTCGGCAAACGAGCCGGTTTCAGGTCCCGGACTTGATTTTCGTCCAGGCTCGCGTACGTGCACGCTCGGCATCCCGAGGCAGCGGCTGCAAGGTGTAGAGCGTGCTCATTGCCGCATCGGTCGGGTACAGGTTCGGGTTGTTGCGAATGGCTGGATCGACCAGGCCGGTGGCGTCCTTGTTCGGGTTTGGATAACCGACAAAGTCGCTGACCGGGGCAATCACCGCCGGTTGCAGCAGATAGTTGATGAAGGTGTAGGCGTCTTCGGTGTTCTTCGCGCCCTTGGGAATCGCGAGCATGTCGAACCAGATCGGCGCACCTTCCTTTGGCAGACGCATATCGACCACCACGCCGTTCTTCGCTTCCTTGGCGCGGTTGGCCGCCTGCGAGAAGCTGCCGGAATAACCGACGGCCACGCAGATGTCGCCATTGGCAATGTCAGCCATGTACTTGGAGGAATGGAAATACGTCACGTAAGGGCGGATCTTCATCAGCAGCGCTTCGGCCTTGGCGTAATCCGCCGGCTTCTTGCTGTTGGGGTCGAGACCGAGGTGTTGCAGAGCCAGCGGCAGAATTTCCGACGGCGAGTCGAGCAGGGCGACGCCGCACTGCTTGAGCTTGCTGATGTTTTCCTCTTTGAAGATCAGGTCCCAACTGTCCACGGGCGCGTTGTCGCCCAGGGCCGCCTTGATCCTGGCCGGGTTGAAACCAATCAGGATGGTGCCGTACATGTATGGCACGGCGAACTTGTTCCCCGGGTCGTTGGCCTCGATCAGCTTCATCAGTTTCGGATCAAGGTGATTCCAGTTCGGCAGTTTGCTGCGATCCAGCGGCTGGAACACCCCGGCCTCGATCTGCTTGGCGAGGAACACGTTGGACGGCACCACCACGTCATAGCCGGAGTTGCCGGTGAGCAGCTTGGCCTCGAGCGCTTCGTTGGTGTCGAAGATGTCGTAGATCAGTTTGGTCTGGCTGTTCTGTACCTTGAAGTCGTCCAGCGCCTTGGGCGTGATGTAGTCGAACCAGTTATAGACGCGCAGCGTGCGTTCTTCGGCGTAGGCGCCAGCGCTGAGCAGAGCCGCGCACAGCGCCGAGGCGATCAGTCGCTTTTTCATTGTTCAAAACCTTCCAGCACGTTCACCGCGTTGATGCCGATTTCCTCCACCGCGTAGCCACCTTCCATGACGAACAGGGTCGGCTTGCCGAGGGCGGCGATGCGTTTGCCCATGGCCAGATAATCCGGGCTGTCGAGTTTGAACTGCGAGATCGGGTCGTCCTTGAACGTGTCGACGCCGAGGGAGACGACGATGATGTCGGCGCCATAGCGAGCGATCTCGTCGCAGGCCTGATCCAGCGCCGCGCTCCACACATCCCAGCCGGAACCGGCCGGCAGCGGATAGTTGAAATTGAAGCCTTCACCGGCACCTTCGCCGCGCTCGTCGTCGTAGCCGAGGAAGAATGGAAACTCCGCTTCCGGGTGGCCGTGGATCGAAGTGAACAGGACGTCGCTGCGTTCGTAGAAAATCGACTGGGTGCCGTTGCCATGGTGGTAGTCGACGTCAAGGATCGCGACTTTCTTGTGGCCCTGATCGAGAAAGGCCTGAGCGGCGATGGCGGCGTTGTTGAGGTAGCAATAACCGCCCATCAAGTCGCTGGCGGCGTGATGTCCCGGCGGACGGCACAGGGCGAAGGCCGCTCGTGCGCCACGCTGGATTTCTGCTTGTGCGGTCAGGGCCACTTGCGCTGCGCTGTAGGCCGCTTGCCAGGTACCGGCGGTAATCGGCGCGCCGCCGTCGAAGCTGTAATAACCGAGCTGGCCATGCAGGCTGGTCGGTTTGATCGCACGCAGCGTGCGCGCCGGCCAGGTGTAGGGCAGCAAGTCGCCGTCAGTGTTGAACTCGGTCCAGCGCTGCCATGCACCTTTGAAAAACTCCAGATAGTCGCGGCTGTGAATGCGCGCGATCGGCTCCAGGCCGAAATCCTTCGGCGCTTCGACCGCACCGAGGTTTTGCTTGTGCACGCGTTGCAGCACATGGTCGGCACGCGACGGCATCTCGAAGCACGGCTTGAGCTGGCCATCGATGAGTTCGCAGCGGCCATGGTGCAAGTGGTGATCGTCTGAGTAGATCGTCAGCATTTGTTGTTCTCCGCAAGGCTGGTTCGGTGGCCTTCAGTGTTGCGGCGCAAGTTGAATCGGAGAACGTCGGGAGCGGCCAAAAGGGGATCGATATGGCCAAAACCTCTGACCGCAATTCGCCCCTTGTTCATGCAGGCTCATGCCTGGAGCACACATCAATGCGGTCGGAACTGACTCGGCGCCACGCCACTCCAGCGCACAAACGCATGGCGGAAACTCGCGGTCTCGCTGAAGCCCAGCGTCTCGGCGATCCGATAGATTGGCAACTGGTCTTCACACAACATCTGCTTGGCCCGTTCGAAGCGCAGTTCATCGAGCAGTTCCTGATAGCTGCTGCCCATGTCTTTCAAATGCCGACGCAGGGTGCGCGGTGAGCACTTCATCTGCTGTGCCAGACCTTCCAGTCCCGGCGCGGCATTCAATTGTGCGCTGAGCAACTGCCGAATCCGCCCCAGCCAGGCCTGGCGTCCGGTGAACTCCAGATTCTGTTTGCGGCAGCGCTCTGCCATCGCCTGATGGGTGATCGCGTCGGCCAGCGGCAGCGGCTGCTCGAGCCAGTGGCGGTCGAAGGCGAAGGCGTTGTCCTTGGCCGAAAAGTGCAGCGGCGAGTCGAAGGGTTCGGCGTAGCTGTCGCGATAGTCCGGCGCTGCATGTTCGAAGCGCGTGGCGCGCAGCGGCAGCGGATGGCCGAGCAAGTCGTCGCAGATGACTTTCAGTGACACCAGACAGAATTCGGCGTTGAACACCGCCATCGCCGGGCTTTCACGGTAATCAGCAGCGACGAACCAGACCTGCTCGCCATCGTCTTCCAGGCTCAGTTCGAACAACGTGCCCAACAGCGCCGGATAACGGATCGCCAGACGCAAAGCGTCACCGAAGGTGGCACAGGTCAGCAGGGCGTAACCGAGCATGCCGTAACAGGACACGTGCATGCGCCGGCCCAACTCAAGGCCGATGTCACGTTTGAGCGCGACCGCGTTGGTGCAGACCTGCATCTCTTGATGGGTGGTGATGCGCGTATCGGCACGCTGCAGATCGGCCGCCACGATGCCGCTGCCAGCCAGCAGCGCCTCGCTCGACAGGCCTTCGGCCTTGAACGTGTTGAGGATCAGCGAGACCGCGTTGAGGGTGGTGAGGTGGGAGTGGAGCATGGGATCTTCCAGCCTGGAGGTGGCTGGAACGCAGCAATTTATATGCCGTACAAAAATCCCTGGTGGGAGCGAGCCTGCTCGCGAAAGCGGTGTGTCAGGCACACGAATGCCGAATGTGTCATGGCTTTCGCGAGCAGGCTCGCTCCCACAGGGGGATTTGCGTTGTGACAGATCAGCTCAGTTCGCCGCAGAGATCCAGTTCGATCAATCGTCGCACTTCCGCCGTTTCCAGCCCGGCCCCCAGCAAACCATGCAACTTGCCGAACGCCGCCTCGCGCGTCATGCCGCCACCGGACAACACGCCGACCCCACGCAAGCGGCTGCCAGCCTCGTAGATATCCAGCTCGACCCCACCTTCATGGCATTGCGTCACTGCAGCCACCACCACGCCGTTATCCCGTGCGCGGCCAAGGCTGACGAGGAACTCTGGATTGTCGCTCGGCCCGGTCCCGCTGCCGTAGCATTCCAGCACCAGACCTTGAATGCCGCTGTCGAGCAGACCGTCGAGAACCTCGGCACTGATCCCGGGAAACAGCGGCAACACCGCGACTTTCGCCAGTTGCTTCGGCTGGTTGTAGTTCAGCGCGACTGGAATCGAAGGCGCCTTCACACCACCGCCCTGACGCTCCAGGCGTTTGAACGGATGGCGGCCGAAGCTGCGCACTTTCGCGCAGCGGGTCGGCGCCAGCAGTTCACCGTGGAAGTACAAATGCACGCCCGGCGCCAGGCCCTGGCCGAGGGCGACCAGCGCGCCGCCGAGGTTTTCCCAGGCATCGCTGTCGGTCACGCCCGCCGGCAACATCGAGCCGGTGAAACACACGCGGGCATGTAGGCCGAGCAACTGAAAACTCATCGCCGCCGCGCTGTACGCCAGCGTGTCGGTGCCGTGCAGGATCAGCACGCTGTCGCAGCCTTGCACGTCCACGGCATCGACCACCGCTTCGCGCAGTTGCTGCCAGTAGGCCGGGGTCATGTTGGCGCTGTCGATCAGCGGAGACATTTCCCGAAACTGCCACTGCGGCACTACCAGCTCAGGCTGGCTGTGCAGATAGTCGCGCATCCGCGCTTCGAAACCGGACGCCGGGGCCAGCCCGTTGGCGCTGGCCTGCATGCCGATGGTGCCACCGGTGTAGAGCACCATGACGTGTTGAGCGGCGGGATAGGTCGACGAGCTCATAGGATTCTCCGAAACGATGAGGGCCTTGCAGGAGCGAGCAGGCTCGCTCCTGCAGGTTATTGCATCACAATAACTGACGGGCGCAGGGGATGCGCCCGTCATTCACCTGTCAGCGTTGCGCTGCAGGTACGCCTTGCGGCGCAGTTTCAGTCTGGCCCGCCGCTGCTGGCGGGTTCACCGGCCAGGCGTTGCGATCCAGATCCAGGTCGGCGAATTTGCTCGAATCAAACACTGGCTGTTTGACGCCGGCGCGACGCTGCTCATCGTAGTCGCGCATCACCCGCAGGCCGACCTTGAACAGCATGGCCAGGGCCACCAGGTTGACGAAGGCCAGACAGGTCATGGTGATGTCGGCGAAGGCGAACACTGTCGTCAGGTCCTGCATCGAACCCCACACCACCAGCGCCAGCACCAGGCCGCGGAACAGCATCAGCAGGGCGCGGTTGCGGCTGAGGAACTGCAAGCTGTTCTCGCCCAGGTAGTAGTTGTAGAGGATGCAGGTGAAGACGAACAGCGACAGCGCGACGCTGACGAACATGCGACCCCAGTCACCGACCACGGCAGCCAGCGAGTTCTGGGTCAGGACGATGCCGTCACCTT
>Ga0308161_1000348_pt1 | contig 80437 bp, 76 predicted proteins | sample PhyFR2_FD_201034 | JGI IMG/M metagenome (GOLD analysis project Ga0308161, IMG submission 201034) | Phyllosphere microbial communities from UC Gill Tract Community Farm, Albany, California, United States - DLSLF.R2 | ecosystem: Host-associated > Plants > Phyllosphere > Unclassified | place: USA...
AATACTGCCGCTCGCGTAAGTCGATCGCCGTTCGGTATTCGGTGTTGTAAACCGCCATCCCTTCGGTAGGTTTATAGGGCGCCCCGAACGGCACCGAGACGTTACGCGCAATAGCCAGTATACCGGCAATCCCCTGTCGCTCATCCTGCGGCCAGGGCATCAGCGCCAAAAAATAGCTTGCCCGCGCCAACCGGTCTTCCGGCGACACATTGCCGGGCAGAGGTATGCTGCTGTTCGGGTGTTGCAAGTCGCCCCCCTCCTTGGTAATTAGCCGAATGGTGTTTTCCAACACAACCATTTGTTGGTCATACGACGGGTCGTTCGTCACGACACGCACGTCCCGGCTATGGTGTACGACTTTTTTACCATCGATATACTCAATTAGCGCCGAATCACCGTTCGCATCCTCCATCATCAAATGCACCGTACCACGCGTGACATGTCCATCTTTACCGGTTAGGCTGGCCATCACTATTTGGACCTCGTCCAAGGTATCAAGCGCCTCCTGCACAGTTGCGGCATTGTCGAGCACATACTGCGCCCACAAGGCGATATGCAAACCGGGCTTCGACGGATCGCGCGGAGGAAGCTGGGTTTCATTGAGGTATAGCAAATGTGCCGCCAGCCCTTTCTCGTTCACGCCGTCAACAGCTCCAACGCCGTAAATGGTCGTGACCAGGCTGCCGTATTTGGCCACCCAACTCGCAGGGTTCTCTTTAATCACAGTCAGTGGCCCCAACTGCCCCCCCTGCCGTGCCGTGCCGCGGGGAAAGACCGTCAGTACCGGATCTGTCGATATCGGCCAGTCCATCGTGCGTCCAACCAGCGGCCCCACCGCATCACCTGACGCATTCTCATTCCAGAGAATACGGGTACAGGCCTCCGCCAGGGACGCCGTCAGCAGCGACGCGGTCAACACGGCGGCACATAGCCTTGCCAGCCGTAACGTGTTACATTTTTTCAGCATCTTCCCTACCCTCGTTTTTACAGTGTGATAAAGCCGGTAAACTTAACCGGCGGTTCCGTTACTTGCCAAACAACCGCCGTGTCAACGCTGTATCACGCCGCTGCGCGGATGCATCGGTAAAACAGGCTGACAAACGGCTGTCGCACAAGGTGCCGTTACTTAGTACAAACCGTTGCAATGCCACTCTCGGGGCCTGCGACAACCTCGACAAGAGCGCATTCTGTGCGGATCTCCCCAAGTACAACTCTGTCAAGCCAAAAGATATGCCCTGGGCATCGGCACAAAATCCCATCGTCGCATCACACACCACGTGAGGGAACTCATCAGGGAAGAACAGCGCCCCATCATTCGCAGCGCCCCTCGAAATACCGCAAGTCACAAAGAAAACCAAAAAAATGTGTTTTATCCCACGCCGTGAGAAATGTTGATACATTGACATCATTATCCTCCTGATTACTGATACAAATAGAATCAAGGAACACGCAGCAATATCCAATACAACCAAAGGCCCAATAGCACAGCAGTCGTCCCCGGCCATTCATGCACCACAGCACTCAAAACATGGATTATGGCAATCAACCATAATGTTATCGTGTCCATCGCGACCTTTTTTTACAAGAAACTAACCCGCACCATACGAATACTCCCCTCAGGAAATGCCAACAGGGATATAAAGCAATGCACCCAGCCCAAAATGAAGGCTACATAACACTGTTTAAATTATCCCAGATCTGTTTTTCCCCGAGGCAAATAAACAGGAAAATGGAAAAACGGCACAACCACTGACGGCATAAAACATAAACCATTTTCTTTTCCTGTAGAATCACCTCAAATAACGTGTTATTACCGTTACGGTATTTTCTTACTAACGTCATTACAATATGCTAGCGTTACCGTAATACCCCTAGCACCAACAGTCTTTGTCAAAAAAAATGAACCCACTGACAAGTACGCCCCCACTTGTAGCCATACCGCTCAACGACAATTCAAACACATGTTTTTAATTACTGGAATATATCGAAACCACTTTCTCATCCTGCGCCCTCAATTTTCTTATGGTGACACCGCCCATCCATTAATTACAGAACAGAGGAAATGACACCCTGAACTTATCTTAAGTAGACGTCATCACCGCGCAGACATCTTTTTCGACATAATAACGCCCTCGCCTCACACCAACGATGTTCATTCGTGAGCACTGACAACTCCGCCCCCCTCTGCCAATATAACGCCGCATCATCAAATAAGCCGCCACGCTCAAGCTGGGCGGCCTGTTGCATAATGGCACGCAAACGCGCCTGGGGCGTTAATTCAGTGGACATGTCCAGGCACGTTCCATCCAATATTGCGCTCATTCTTACCCCCTGCTTATTCCATCGCCAATACCATAAGTCCCAATAGGACAAGTAATAACAGCCATACTGAGCAAAAACCGCTCATGACGAGAACGCCCGACGTTTACCCATTCGCAACATCGCGCCCTGGTACGTGTTCCAGGCACAGGCATGATGCTTCTCCAACTCTCTCTCCAGGTGGTCTGATGCAATTGCGGGCAGGGAAACCACCGCAACAAGCATGGGACACCCCCACCATCCCGGCCTACGAAGAAAACAACGGGCGCGCCACATCACCAAGCCCAGGATACCCATACAATTATAGCCACACGGCGCCACCACCATCGCCTTGATATCAATCTGTATCGGCGTCTGAGCAAACACTCGCTTTGCCTGGCCCTGATATCGTCAATAAACGTGCATCGGATCGCAGTTCGCATACGAACAAAACATCAACTTTACTTATCAATACTCCCGGTAATAGGATTATCTCATGAAAACGATCACGCCGAGGCTGCCTCACATCTGACTGGCTTCGCACTTAACACTGAGGACATGATTTCATGGGAATAGTTATGGCCATTGTATTTATCTGGCTGTCGTTCAATGCACTGTTTATTGTTGTGTTAACGCTGGCCTACTGGCATCACTGCCAAAATGACCACACCTCACCACTCCAGCCATGCGATAAGCCCGAGCAACAACCCCCATATCGCCATGCTTACCGTCACCATACCCAGCCACACCATGCGACGACTCAGCAGCCACAGCCTGCGGATACAGACTCCTTGCTGTAAACGTTTGTGCATTTTGCCCCCTTACCAAAGTCTCTACCGACTACATCAATCCACTTTGCCCACCATCACCTTTTTCGCCCCTTGTGCGCTTCCACATCATCCCACCCTCCATAACACCACCAACAGCGCAGCCAGAAGTGGCAAAAGCACCCACAACACCACGCGTTTCAATATCCGCTCCCGAAAATAGTCCGCTTGTTCAAGTGCATAATGTCGCCGCCCTCGTTGCCTTCTTCGCATTACCCACCTCCACATCACTGAACGCCCCATGCCTTCACATCGAAACAAATCGCCGCAACAGGTCTGCCACCCCGGATGCGCGGAGTTTTCGCAACGCATTGTGCCGCTGTGCGTACAACGTCTTATTGTTGCGGTGCTGTAATCGCGCCTGCTGGTGAATTGAGATTTCCATCAATGTCCTGGCAAGAACCCGACGCTCGGGGCCGGACAATATCAACGCCGGCATCTGGGGCAACAATTCATCCTCCCCGGCCTGCGACAAGGAGCCCTGCGACAACACCACGCGACGCAACCACATTACCGGGCTGCGTGCATCCACAATGCGTACCGGTAGTCGCACCCCGCCACAGACCAGCACCTGCCGGACGGCGTTATTGACCCCGAACGGTGAAAGAACAACCAAGCGCCGAAAACCCGCTCGCACCATCAGTTCATGTTCCAGATACAACAACTGTTGCAAGGCCTGCGCCGGGTGCGCCGACAGCCGCAAAACCAGACACCGTTCCCCACCGCCATACCCCATGCATGCCTGTCCAGGGTGTACAGCAACCAGCGCGCTTTCTACCTGCTCATGAGCACTGACAGCTATCGCTGTCGGTGAAAGCGCGGGAAGGGTCAACAAGCCGTGCAACCCAATAAGCCCGAACTGACATGCATCAACCACCGCTATCGACAGAGGGGCCGAGACACGACCGTGGGAAGCGGTTGCAATCTGCCCACTGAAACACTCACTGCCTGTACTCACTGCCATTGTCCCGCCCCTCTTAGACTCATCGCACCGACAACCCGTATAGCTGAAGCACGATCAGCAGGAGTACGACCCATCCCGCCCCCTGAAAGCCAGACAGCACGACCAACCCAACGAGGGACTGCGCCCCCCGACGCCCGGCATTAAACAGCGCTATCAGCACCAGAGCACCAGCCCCGACAACCAACAGGCTCCGAGACCAGTCCGATGCCAACAAGCCCGCCGCACCGCACCACCATCCAGCGCCCCCCAAACTCAGACCGATACGCACGGTACCGCCCACCGCCATATCACCGCGCACAAAACGCCACAGACAAGGTGGACGCCTGACAGGGCGAGGCACAATGACCTCTTTGGGTGGCAATGAAAGCATCCCCCCCAACAGCAACGCACTAAGACTCAGCCACAGCACCCACATCCATACCCATGCCCCCATCGTCGCGCCTTCCATTTCACCTCTCCTTTTGACTCACATGCCGTGTAACCAGAGCACCAATCAGGGATTGGGCCGGCGCAGAAACCACTGACGCACCTGATGCTGTGCACGTTCCCGCTCAAGCGTACTTCCCCGCTTGCGGGCAGACGTGCGAGAGAAGGGAGGGGTGGCGCTTTGGGTTGCCGACTCACCTGACGCAATACTCAGCACGCGCAGACAATATCCCCGCCGCTGCACCAGCGATAGGCATTCGCAGGTGACACTCGGTGCGCCATTGACGAGATAACGCATCACTTCCAATGCCCGACGCGTGTCAATATGAAAGGCCTGACAAATCACCTCTCTCGATAATATCTGTTGCGTCAACAGTCCAAAGTGTGCCACCGCCAAATACAGTGGCATCGGGGGATAATTTACCAGACAGTCGGGTAACGTATATTCCTCATGATTGGATTGACGGGGGGCAATGCGCTTTTTTTCTCCAGCAGAGAATTGAGATTGCATGATTACTTTATTGGCTTCTTCCTGTGACATAACCAGACCTCTCATTAAATGACTTAATCTCTCAAAAACCAGAATCAAATTTTAAAAAAAGAAAGACACATCACCGAACAATAAAAACAGCGAAGACACCAAAACAAATTTTGACAAAGGGAAAGCCACACAAAAAACCAACCAATTTTAATCAGGTTCAAAACTCAAAACTGCACTACCCTGAAACGCTCCGGGCTTAGGTATATTGCCATACGTATTGAGTGTCGACGCCACTTCGATAGGGATATTGAACGGCCCCTGAAGCGCAATACCACTCGATGCGTCCTTTCCATTAACGGTAACAATGGCATCCATATTATCCCCCACTTTAACGGAAGTACCCGTCGTTGAGGTTTGATTACTGCCAGACGTAGAGACCAATTTAAGCGTACCGGAGCTCACGTCGGAATTACACGTCAGTTGAGTCGTCGATTTTTTTACACTCCCATTCGCTGCCTTAGGGCTTAAGCTTGAGTAATCAAGCATCATTGATGCATTGGAGAACGCACATTTACCCAGCACCGTGATATACACGGTTGTATTGAAAGGGTGCCAATATGTGCCCTGGCTAAATAATGGATTGCACGACGTACCACAATACTGAAGATTAAATTGAGCCAATGTACCGTTAAAAGTATAGGTTCCAACTGGCGTTCCTGCGGGAGCACTCAAGTTAATATTCCCACCGTAAGTTTCGTTATGCCATATGTAAGTCGCATCTACCGAGGTCTGAAATGAGCCGATCCAGGGACTGGAGTGATAAGCAACGCCATCGGTAAAATACATACCCCTGACGTCACCAGCACTGCCGCCATTACCAATATAATTACGCCCCCCCGATGATACGCCATTAATGTTGAAAGTGGCTGAACGCCCGCCTCCGCTAGCTGTAATGGTAAACGGCGCAATCATGGCAACCCCCATTCTCCATGGATCGTTTTCGATATAAGGCGTTGAATAACGCACACCATCACTACACCCAGCAACACAGGTGACGTATTCCTTGTAGCTATTAAAGTCACCCCTAATGTCCAATTGAATTGATTCACACAAATAAATCACTGGTGCCTTCGACACATTATTCATAATTAAACGTCAGGGTAGCCGATCCCGTTCCTTCACCGGCCGCTGCCCCTCGGGTGTCAATACTTGGGGTAATATTTACGCTAACTCTTTTGGGATCGGGTTGGGTGACATTACCGCCATCCAGTGTAACGGTGGCGCCATTGGTGAGTGCAACGGCAACTTTCTGACCGGCACTAGGCTCTCCGGTAACCGGGTTATTGGAAGTTAAGGAATAGGTAACATCGTTTAAAGCCACATCATAGTTACAGACCAATCCAAGCATTGTGAGAGGGCCAGACTGCACCGAGCCATTACTGATGATAGTGCCAAAATCAATGGTCGTTCCAGGTGTTGTACTATCTTGTTCGCAGGAAGCCAAACCAGTGAAAGGTTTGCTGGGAGTTGAACTAATCGCTCCAGTAAGGGCATAATCTTTTATCATTTGAATCGCGTTATTCAGAGTATCCCCAAATGCATTACCAACATAGAATTGCATGGAATAATTATAGGTACCAGGGGGTAAACTCACCAAGCTACCCATTGCAAGAGTGTACACACCTGGAGCATACACAGAATTACCCGAACCAGACGAGACACAGCCAGAACTTACATTCTTAACATTTGCAATTACGACCCAGTCATTGCCAATATCGGCAATCTTATTACCAGAGTAAATCAGAGGTATATTTACACTACCAATAGTGACAGACTTGGGCGCCACAACGTAGTTTAAATAGAAATTTATCCCCCCACCAGTACACTGCGATTTAAAAATATTATAGAAGTAGGTCCCTGGGCCATTATAAATATCAACTTTTAATGTCAGATCATCTTGGGTCAATATCGAACCATGAGGACTCCATACTGTCGACTCTATATAACCCACGGCATGAACAACAGGAACAACACTCACACTTACCATCATAAGCAACACAAAAAGTTTAACTCTTATCCATACACACCAAGTTTTCGCGCTCATAGCCACCTCTGCAAATTATTAAAATCAGTGTCACTTACTAAAAACAAAGCTAAGCAATTACAATGTCAACTATTGGCCCTCTACTCCAAGCCCCGTTTGTCTTTAAATGACTCATCTAATTTACATCTGCTCAACCACCATAGTGGCTGTCGCGGAAAAATCTCCCGGCACCACATTAACTCCGTTGCTGGCCTTTTCCACTCGGGCACTGAATGTCAGTTCACCGTTATAACCCGATTCATAGCTTCCACTGACACTTCCCATTCCAGATAGTGGCAATGCAGACCCTACCGTCAGTGGCGTCTGGGCCGTCAGGACACTCCCCTGATACAGCCCGATACCGGCACCTGTGCTTTCTTTCGTCACCAGACGATTGGAAGCCCCCGCCGTTGTTCCCGACACCGTGACTTTCAGTGCATTGCTGTCCACGATGCCTGGCGGGCAAATGACCGGCACCGTTTTCACCACCGAGCGAACAGCATTGCTACCATCATTGTTCACATCGCTGATTTCAACATTACCAAAGAGTACATCTATCGCCTGACCGCCATTGACCTCGCACGGCGGCACCACCACCGTCGCCTTGATATCAATCTGTATTGGCGTCTGCTGAGTGGCAAACAATCGCTTTGCCTGCCCCGGCACCGACACCGACATGAGTAAAAGCGCACAGACCACGCCACTGCATTGCCGTTGAAGTAAACCCGTCATTATCATTACCTCACCCGAAAACTCATTCACACAACACGCACCGAGCCGTCACAGCGCCCGCCCGGCATTACCCGTTCGCGCCAGCCCATTCAGCACGTCCTGTCCGATATCCGCACACAGCTTGTCTGCCTTATAACGGTACAAGGCATCCACCGCGTCTTGCGTTCGTGACTGTACCGCCCCCCGGATACCCGCATACAGCGCCGCCCCAGACATCAACCGGTCAAATTCCACCTTCCGTTCCGCATACCGCTTGCCATCCACCTTCCGCAAGGCCTGCAGTTCGCCGTGGCACCGCTGCATGCGCGCCTCGGCATCACCATTTATCGTCTCAGGCGGCGTGGAGACCCCCTCGGGGATCAAGACAGGCGTCTCCGACACATCACTCAGCGTACTTTGTGCGCGTGCTGCAGGAGTAACCAGCGATACCGGCTCCGCTTCGCCCGACTGGCTGCATCCACCCACCCAGGGAGCGAAGGCCAACACGGCCACCATCCATACCTTTTTATTCATACCGCCTCTTTATTCGCATCCATTGATGAAGCTCTTGTGCACCTGCCGCTATCCACGCCGGTGGCGCCATTGCTGCCTTGCGCCACACCGTCATGGCACAGGCATGCCTCCGTCTCGTCACTGCTTCCTTTTTTTCTCATCGGGTGCCGCAATCACATCCGCCACCCGCAGCTTGTAGACCATCGTCGCGCCCGGCGGTACCTTCGGGGGATACCCCTTGTCGCCGTAGGCCAGCTCGGGCGGCACCACCAGGGTCAGTGAACCGTGGTTCTTCAGCACGCCCAGTGCGCCTGCAAATGCCGGCGGCAAGGACGACACCGTTTCCGTCAGCGTGCTGCCTGCCCCTTCCATATCACTCACCACCGTGCCGTCCGTCAGCGTCTCCGTCACCACCAGGTCGACAGTGGACGACGCCGTTAGCGGCACACCTTCTCCCGCGTAATCCACCCGATACCAATAGCCCTCAGGCGCCTTCACTACTCCTTTCTGTTTTGCAAAACGCCCTACCCAAGTCGCATCCGCTTTTTTCTGCGTGGCTACGGTCGAGACCAGCGCCTTCTCCGCTGCCTTGCGCGCGTCTTCCTGCGCCGTGGCCAGCGCCCCTTCTTCCATTTTCGGCTGGCCGGTCAGTGCATCCGTCAGCCCGGCCAACAGCAGGGCATCATCCAGTTTCAGGCCCATTTGCTGGTTGGCGATGCGAGCCTCTTGCACGTCACGCCCAAACAGCACCCCCGTGGCATAGGCCTGGCGGGCCGCCGCCGAGTCCAGTTTCACCGGGACAGGAAGTTGTTTCGCCAGGTCACCCAGTCGCTTATCCTTTTCTGCCAACTCCGTGGTCAGCGCCCTCACCCGGTCAGCCTCCGTTGTCAAGGCAACCTGCTGTTTCTCCTGCATTGAGGCCAACAAGGCCTCTTTGTCCGCCAGTTGGGCCGTCAGCATTTTCACCTGCGCTCGCACCTCCTCCCCTGAGGCTTGCTGCTTGTTGCGCAAGCTCGCCATCTGTTTGTCTTTCTCGGCCAGTTGCGCGGTCAGCGCCTTTACACGGGCAGCCAGTTGCCGATGCCGCAGTTCTTCCGCAGCCTGGCGCGACCTGACCGCGGGCGAGGTAAGCACTTCCGTTCGCCTTTCACTTTTGGCCCCATTGCCCGCATCGTACTGCTGGGCATAGCGCAACAGCGCCGGCACGTTCTCCGACGCATGCGCCGCCCCCGCAAGAAACAGCGTCGCCATCAACAACAAACCAATCAGCACGGCACCCATCGCCATCGAGAACACCAACACAATGACTCTCATTCTTTCTCTCCGTGACTCACTGATAGGTCACCTCAAAGGTGGTTGTCGCCGTGTACGCGCCCTCCGCCAGTGTCGATAAATCCGTTGGCCGCTGGGCATAAGCGCCGAATCGGAACCGGTTTTCACCCGCGGCGCCCGTTTGCGTAATGGTCCCGGCATTGACCGGACTGCCTACCGAGATGGCCTGCCCCGACGCACTTTCCAGTCCGATGAGGATACCGGTGCCGCCGTCCGTTTTCAGCAACGTCACCCCACCCACAGCCTCAGTCTGCGTGCCGTTGAAGGTCATCGACACCGTTTTGTCCAGCGTGGCGCCAGTACAATTCTTCAGCACAATGTCAAACGGCACGGTTTCCGTACGCGGATACCGATGAAAAAACGACACCGCCCGTGACAGCATGTCCACCTCCAGTGGGTCATCCCCCTGGGCGAACGTGCATTGCTTGTCTATCAGGGTTCCCGAGAAGTTCAGGTCGACCGCCGACGCAGTGCCAATCCCCACTGCAGCACCGAGCAGCGTCAGTGCCAGCCAACGTCCCTGCTTATTCATAATTCATCTCCACACGCAGTACCTGTGTACCCGGTTGAACAGTCAACGGCAGCGTACTATTCCCGTGCGCCAGTCGATAAGAGCGGGGCTGACTCACCTGCAACGGCAGGCCCGGAGTCACGTCAATAGTCACCGGCAATCGTGCCCCGCCACCATTTGTGCCGTCGCCACACCCTTCCAGCAGCACGACCACTGACTGAGGCTGCGTTTTCACCACGCCGTCTTGCAGACTGCCTGTCATCGCTCTGCCCGAAGCACACGGCGACGACAGCATGGCCCCCTCGACCCACAACACACCCTCACGCGACAGCGCCTCACCCGGCGGGGTGGGCACATGCGGCAGCGTGTGATCCGGCACGCGCGGCGTATTCACTTCGGCGTAGGCACCGCCCGCCAGTACCAGGCACAGCAGCGTACTCATTCGGTATTTCCTGCCCATATCAGCCTCTCCTCGTCACTGACGTCTGGTCACGCCTTCTTCGCGCTGCAACGCCCACCGGTACAGGTGAACGTCAGAACAGGACGGCCGCCGTAATCATTGATATACGTCAGGTAAGGCGTTGCGTAACGCGCGCTTTTCACCTGCGCACTGCTTTTCGGCGCCACCATCACCACCTCAAACGCCCCACTTTCAGATTGCTTCGGTGTATTCCCGAGCCCGATGACGGTGATGTAGTACGGTGTCGGGTTCTCGATGCGGTAACCATTTCCTTCTTCGTGCAGCACCAACTGGTCCTGCCACACCGTGCCCGGCGCCGCGACAATGGCCTTCGGCCGATAGAACAGCTTGATTTTGGTCTGCAGCGCAATCTGCAGCACATTGGGCTTGTCACTGCGCGGCGGGATTTCTCGCAGATTGAAGTAAAACAGCGTCTCCCTGTCCTGCGGCAGCTGCGCCGCCGCCGGCGTAGCTGACACGCGCAGCATGCTCTTCGCGCCTGGCTCCAGCCGCTGTACTGGCGGCGTCACCACCAACGCCCCCTGCGTCACCTTCTGCTGCTTTGCATCTTCCAGCCAGGCCTGCGCCAGATAAGGCAATTGTTTGTTGTCGTTGCTGATGTTCAGGCTGATAGACTTACTGTCCCCGTTAAAGACCGCGCGAGTCCGGTCCAGGGCCACGGCGGCCTGTGTCGCCGGCGTGACCGCCGCCAATATTCCCACCAACATCCACGTCACTTTTTTCATTTTCATCATGCTCTTGCCCTGTTTTCTTGTCCGGGGCGGCGGCAACCGCCCCACCTCATTACGGTTTTAGCGCCGTGCACGGCAGCAGCAACTGCTGCTGACTGTTCAATTGCGCCGGCACCTGCGTCTGGCAACGACTGCGGCCGTCCCATGCCACATCGAGCGCAGCGTTAGGCGTCACACCACTAAGCCAGGCCAGGCCACTGTCGGCCACAAGCCCCAGCTCCCTGCCCTTGGCGTCACGGACACTGGCACCAAACGGCGGGTATGTGCCGTCAGCCAACCGCAGCACCGCAAACAGACGCTCACCCTTCAGCACTTCGAAACGACGATAGCCGATGGCCCCTTCCGTCAACGCGGTCTCAACCACCCCCTGCGTTGCTTCCACATCGTCTGCCATCTTGTTGACATCAACCCGGGCGGTCGTACGGTAGTAACTGTTCACATTGGTCAGCACACCGACCCCCCAGTCGTTGGTCACCACACGCCCGCCATCAATCGGCACGCCACCGATGCCGTCGGTATCAACCATCAGACGCGTACCGCCGTTGTAGCCACCGGCGTGCAATGCAGCACCCCGCCCGGTCAACGTCAGACCGCCGTTGGCACTCATGCCGAACGAGGAGTAACTGCGCTCTGCTACGGCCACATTGGCGTTGACCACGGCCAGTGGACCGTTATGGGTATACATGCCGTTAAATTCACTGCGTGACGATTGGCCGTTATCCTGTGCCAAGCCGGCATTCAGGTTGTAACTGTCGAGCTGATTGACACGGCCGTAGTACCCCACGCGCTGACCAAACCGGTCATCACTGTACGTACTGCTGTAGCTGGCCGTCCCGGTGCCGAACGGCACCGACAACATCAGGTTAAAGACATTGTCTTCACGACCCAGATACTGATTGCGGTTCGCCGTCAACGTCAGCGACACGTTGCGCGCCCCCAGGGAAGGCATATCAAACCAGGTCCCCAGGTTCACGCCGTACTGACTGGTGTTTCCCTGGTCCCAGTAAGTCTGGTACTGGTAGTTGAGCCCCAGAGACAACGGCAACGACAGTTCGTCAAAGCGTTTGTTGAGGCTGATTTGGTACCGCTCTTTTTGCCGTCCGGTGTCGTTGTCGTGATAGCGAGCATCCAGGTATTGCTGCATGCTCAGGTAGTCTCGCTCGGAGAAACGGTAGCCTGCGAAGGTCACGTCAGCATTGGCCTCGTCAAAACGCTTGGAATAACTGACGCGCCAGGATTTGCCCTGACGGTTATCCTGGTCGGGGAATTTCGCGAGAGACTGCGTGACATCCAGAGCCACCGTACCAAACGCAAACAGGTCGCGCCCCACCCCCAGTGCCAGCGCCTGGTAATCATCCGACAGCGTACTGCCGCCATACAGCGACCAGCTATTGGAAATACCCCATGACGCCTCACCATTCGCAAACACAGGCCCTTCAACATGATGCCCCCAGGTGCTCGGCCGACCGGAGACCAACTGGTACCTCACCTGGCCGGGACGCGTCAGGTACGGTACCGACGCCGTTGACACACTGAAGGTCTGCACGTCGCCATTCTGCTCGGTCACTTTGACATCCAGTTGGCCGCGAACGGCACTGTCCAGGTTCTGAATACGGAACGGACCGGCCGGCACGGTGCTGTCGTACACCACGCGCCCCTGCTGCGTGACCGTCACCCGGGCATTGGTCTTGGCCACACCAATGATTTCCGGCGCATACCCGCGCAGCTTCGGTGGCAGCATGTTGTCGTCGCTGGCCAGACTGGCACCGGTATAGCGCCAGGAGTCGAAGATATTGGAGCTCACGTAATCTTCACCCAGCGTCAATTTCGCCTGCAAAGAAGGCAGCGGCCGATACAGATACACCCGTGTGAAATCGAAATTGTGTTGCGACGAGCCGTTCCGGCCCGTGGTGTTGGCATAACTGCCCTGATAGTCCGCCCGCAAACGCCATGCACCGGCGTTACCGCCCACCGTGCCACTGATGGCTGCATTTTGTTGCTGGCCGCTGTTATGCGTTTTTGTTACGTTGCCGTTGGCGTTGTAATCCAGCAATATCCCCGGAATACCGTTATCCCAGCGCGACGGCGGCAACCAGGACGCATCCGAATACTCAAGCCACGCCTGCGGCATATTGATGTTGAGGGTGTTGCTGCCGATATCTGCCTTTAACTCAGTGCCTTTCAGGGCCGTGAAATCCGCGCACGCCCCTTGATGCCAGGTACTGACCTTTTTAAGGGCATCTCCCGTCAACCCCAGTTTGTCAAGCCAGGTTGGCGATAAACAGGCTTCCGGCATCGCTTCGGATTTATCCGCCGAAGACACCTGCCCTGGGCGCACATAAAACGGCACGGCAACATCATTACCCAGACTATCGCCGTTCAATTTCACCTGCATCTGATACGTCCCGGGAAGAATATACCCCTCACGTGAGAACCGGGAAAAATCGATATTCTTCTTGTCATCCGTGTCCAGCACGTCCGTATTAAATTCCACGGCAGTCGCACGACCCGAAAAGAGAATGACAAGACTGATTAAAATCGTTATTTTATTTAAACGTAATTTACGCTGATTCATAATCCGCCACCAGAATACATTTCATAACCCGGCATTAACTGCCCTGCCATCATTCACCCGTGCTGTTTTAGCTTACGCAATTATTCAATATTGAATACGTGTCGACACAAGAAGAAAACAATCATGACTTGCATCACCGACATCGATATATCGGTATATTTCCCACATCATTCATAATCCACATTGAAGCGCAGTGCAGCGTAATAATCCCCCGCACTGAGTGGGTTACCATCAGGCACCCACTCCAACGTGAAATTCAGCAGTTGTTGGTTGTGGCTGCGGTCAAAAATGGCCTGCGAGTATTCCCCTGGATAGAGCACCTCATTACGCTCATCCCGCAACACCAGCGCCATGCCGCGACTAGAGCCTGCCGGTTGAAACCAGGCCGCGTTTTTCCCTCTCAGGCCGTCAAAGCGGATACGTACGGCCGGGTCAATGTCCTTACGTTTGTCAACCGAGCCTGACGGCGCACAATTGTCCAGTCGGATATGAAAGGCCTTGACCTGAGCACCTCTTGACTGCCCCAGCGAACGTATCGGCTGCTCACCCAGGGAGACCGTCTGATAACGATCAGGCAAAGCGATGGAGCAACCCGTTGCCAGTACCTCACCACTCATCGTGGCCTTGCCACGAAACGGATCTAAACTTGAATAGGTTTCTGCCAATACCGGCAGAGAGAAAAACAGCGACGTCCACACATACAGCCATCTTTTCATCTTCCCTTCCCCCTCGTTCCGAATTCCCCCCGGCAGGACTGCCGGGGGTACGCGCAGCGATTACTGGTAGGAAATCTGGAAGTTGGTGATGGCCGCAAAATCACCGGCAGTTACGTTAGTACCCGCGTCAGCACGCTGCGCCGTCGCGGTATAGGTCAGCGTGTTATTACCGGTATCTTTCAGACCCGTCAACGGCTTGGCAGTACCAAAGGTGATACCTGACAGACCAATACCCAGCCCTGTCGCACCACCCTGGGTTTCCAGCAAGGTGGTGCTGCCCGACAGCGTCGTACCGGTGAAGGTGATCTGTGCCGTTTTGCCGGCCAAGTCACAGTCCTGGAGCTGAATATCGAACTTCTGCGCAGCCACATGGCCGGCATTCAATTGCGACATGGACAGTTGACCAAATGGTACCTTGATGTCGGTCCCATCCTGGCCTGGCGCCAGGTTGCACGGCGCATCCACCACTTCACCGCTGAAGGTGACTTTACCGGAGTTACCTGCCGCCGACGCCCCCAGAGAAGTCAGACCCAATACCGCAACCACAGCCAATTTAGAGATAGAAGTTTTCATAACATTGATTTCCTGCGTGAGTAAAAAACACCATTTTTTATTTACAAACTGCTTCTTCACCTGAATGACCGCCGCACTCAACACCCCCCACGGGATAAAGAAATCGGCTGCCAATCAAATCCTATTTATTTCCAATCCCCGACAACAAAAAACACAGACAGTACATTCGTGAAACACAGCCCCGCTGTAATATGGTCAGAGTTCAATTATCGGCAATATCAGAAATCGCGAACAGATAACTGCCTTAATTGCAGATCGCGTCACTCTCATCAAAAAACATGCAACAGCGTCAGATGTAATTTCAAACAGGCCGACAAACTCTGGCCGCGCCATTCAAAGAATAATAAAAGCGCACTAAAACATTCACCCCAAAAAGGGGGAGGATAGTCAAACCGTGTACCAACACTCAGGCAGACACAAACCGCAATCCTCTGCCATGAACGCTTTCAGCCAGATTAAGCAAGCCCCGTTAACCACCTGCAAAAATGAGCAACCTTTGCACAACGAACTTTACATTTAGGACCATTTTGACAACTATGGAAAAAATGACTGTCTTGAAGAGATTTTCAGGAGGGATTACCCAAAATAAATTATTTTATCGGCATTAAATAACATTTTGGCGAAGCGTCGATCCACGCGTCGCTTTACCGCAGCCTGACAGAAGAAGTGGGAAGCGCTGTGAGGAGTGCAGAGAATGGCGCCACAAGACCGTATTGAAAAAGTTTTTTACTTTAAATTACAATCGCATGGTAAATTTATTGAACTTTTTTCTTGAAGGGTTGTGGTTTTTTTTAACGGTTTACATATACTACTTTACAGTTTGGTACTAATTGTCTACTTTTTCGCTTGTTTTTTCGGCGAAACCATACGCCTTCGAACCGTTCCGCATTGCTCGCTGTGTACCGCACGGTGTGTCGAATATTCTTGTGTCCCAGGTAATCTTGTATTAATCGCGTATCAATACCCCGGTCAGCCAGCGCAAAGCCACAGGCGTGACGCAGCATGTGTGGATGTGGTTCTACGGAAATATCGGCTGCCCTGCCTAACTGACTGATGATTTGGTACACCCGCTGGCGCGTCAGCGGGCTTCCCTGGCGCGACAGGAACAACCAGTCGCTGTCGGCCCCTCTCAACCCAGCCCGCACCGCAAGCCACGCCCTGATGGCCCGCAACTCGTCTTTCAGTAACGGGTGATTGGTGGAAAAACCGCTCTTTATCCGCCGAATATACAGACAGCGCCCCCGTAAATCCAAATCCGATATCCGCAGGCTACACGCTTCGCTGACGCGAAAACCGTGGATAAAACTCATGTAAATCAGACAATAATCACGCTCGGCATTGCCCCCTGCCAAGGCCTGTTGCAACAGACGCTCCACTTCAGACTGCGTCAAATACTTCCGCTGGCTCATGCCACCTCGTTATAAAAACAAATATGAAACCCCAGAAAATGGCGACATTTTCCACTATAAAAAAAGGAAACGCGAAAGGATAAGTCTGAAACACAGGCTCATCTGTTGCTAAACGTGCCTTACCTCAGAAAACAGCGAAGAATGCCCGCGTCACAACGTGTTTGTGTGTCCGGGGCGATATCAACGCTGCCTTTTCCCGTCTGTCGATATGCCAGTGAGGTATCAACATCGTGCCAAAACGAAAAAACCGGCCGAAGCCGGTTGGGAGGAGTGCTTGTTGTTATGAGGATGGCAGCAGGAGCAGCCCGAAGAAATACCCTGGTGTGGCGGAATGTTTATTCGCCCTCACTATAGGCGGCGTGATGATTGGCCGTCCAATGGGTTCGGCAGATCAATACACAGCCATTGATCGGCGCGGCCGATCGTCGCATCGTCTGTTACGCCTCGCATGTCGGCAGCCAGTCCACGTCACAGTCATCATTCAGCCGCAGGTTGGTCTGAATACCCAGTTTGGTGCGGCGTTTGAGCAGCGTGTGTTCATACTCTCTCAGCGTCTGCGGCACCGCCAGGCCAAACGCCGTCAGGTTCATCACGTGCTGATAGCCCCGTGCCGCCATAAACGACAGGTAGGCATGGTAGAGGTAACGGCGCGGGTTCGGCGGGGTGATGTTGGCATTGCCTATCATCATCCCTTCCGGGGTGCCCAAGACCGTCAGGTAACCACAAAAATCAACCAGCGGGTCAGCCTGGCGCTTGATGGTCAGCGCTTCGTCCGAGCTTTGCTGCGCCTGGAGCAAAGTGCGGGCCTCGTTCGGGTTGGCGAAGCGTTGCATCAGGTGACGCACAATCACCGCCAGCTCCTGGGTGATTTTCTCCAACAGCAACGGGTCGCGCTCGGCCAGCGGTATCGTCTCCGGGAAGGTGAGTATCACCCGCCGCCGGGAGACGCCGCCGCTGCGGTCGCTGAACTGCATCGGGTTGTTGTTCACCGCCAGTATCACCGCCGGAATGTGCGCCGCGTAGGCGTCGCGGTATTTCGGGTCGATGGCGACCGCATCGCCGCCGGTGATGGCCTTGATACCCGCCCCGTCACCGCTCCACTTCTCCTGGTCGGGCAGGAGTATCAGCGAGTAGCCGACCACGCTGGCCCGCTCGCGCGCCGACTCCAGGTTATCGATGGTGGCGGAGGTGGTGTTGTCGGCCCCGGCGAGCAACCGGGCAATGGCCGCCATTACGCTCTTGCCGCTGCCGCCGGGGCCAGTCACTTCGAGGAACAGCTGCCAGTCGTAGCGGTTGGCCAGCACCATAAAAAGTGCCGCGAGAATGCGCTGCTGCTTGTCGTGATTGCCCCCGGCGGCCCGCGTCAGCCACTGCCAGAAGTGCGGTGCATGGTCGGCCAGGTTCTCCCCGGCACGCGGCGGCGTGTAGTCCACGCTGTTGACGGTGCGCAGCCAGTGTTCCTGGCGGTGGGCGCTGAACTGGCCGCTGACGGTGTCGAATACCCCGTTACGAAAACCTATCAACCGGCGAACCGGGTCGCCCATTTGCGGCACCATCAGCTTGAGGGTGTCCAGGATGCTGTTGATACCGGCGGCGGAGAACGGCGCACGTACCTTCTGGAACAACGCGGCAATCTCCCGGCTCAGCTGTCGGTGTGGCAGCACCTGCCAGGCGCCGCGCGTATAGCGGCACAGCTCTTCCCCTACCGGTGGCACCGCCAGGGTATTGCCGTAGTGCTCGGCCAGCAACTCGGCCTTCTCGCTGGCGCTCATGGCTTTTAAATCGGCATCGCTCAGCGTGTCGAAGGGGCTCGGCTGCGGTGGCTGGCTGAACGCCTGGAGTTGCGTGCGTGTGGCCTCGGCCCCTTCCCGGCCATAAATGTCGTTCCAGTCGCCTTCCGTGGGCGGCAACGCCGGGACACCGCCGGTGCGTGTGGCCGCCTCGGCGGCGCGGGTCTGCCCGGTGCCGCTGCGGTCATTATCGGCCGCCAGCAGCAACCGTGCATCCGGGTAGTGGCTGCGCAGTTGCTCTGCCACGGCCGCCAGGTTGTTGGCGCTGAGTGCCACGCACACCGTCTCGCCGGTCAGGCGGTGCACGGTAAGGCCGGTGGCGTAGCCTTCGGTGAGCCAGATAACCGCGTTGTCCAGGCCGCAGAGGGTGTGGCAGGCGGCTTTCACCTGCCCGCCTGCCAGCATGCGTTTATCACCGTGGGCGTTAATCAGCTGCACGTTGACCACCTCGCCCCCGGCATTGTGCAGCGGCAGCAGCAGGTCGCCGGGTTGGAAGGTGATACCGCCGACGCGCAGCGGCTGGCCGTGCAAGGTCAGGGTTTCTGCCTCCGGCCAGCCTTTGGCGCTCAGGTAGGCGTTGCCGGGCTGGAGCCGGGCTGTATCCACCAGAGCCTGTGCCTGTCGCGCGGCATTGCGCTGGGCCTCGGCCTTGTCTTGTGGTGAATGACCGGCCTCAGCGGCCGGTGGCAGAGCGTTGGCGTTTTCTCCCATCACGGCGGCCACCTGTTCGGCGGCGGCCCGGGCAGACAGTGACAGGGCCTTTTCCACCAGGTTGAGGCCGTCACCGGCCCCGCACTGATTGCAGAACCAGGTGCCGCGCCCGTCCTGGTTGTCGAAGCGAAAGCGGTCTTTGCCGCCGCAGGTCGGGCACGGCTGCGGCTTGCCGTTCGGCTGCAAGGCAATGCCGAGGGCCGGGAGTATCACCGGCCAGTGGCCGGTGGCGGTGCGTACGGTCTGGGAAACGAAGTGGGCGCTCATGCTCTTCTCCTCAGTGTACGGTGGCGTGCTGTGCCGCCGACAGGCGCTCGCAGCACAGCTCGTCCATCATCTTTTGCCCCAGCGAGGTCAGGCGCGGTGCGGCCACCAGAACGTCCGGCTGCACCATGTCGCTCAGCATGGTGCACGCCATATCCATGCCATCCTCTGCGCCGTACTGACGCACAAAGTGCCCTTCCAGACGCAGGGCAATCGTCATCTGCAGCTCGTCCAGCGTGTACCCCAGGCTCACCCGGTAAAAGTCGCAGGTGTCCAGATAGGCCTGCGCCACGGCGCGGCGGAAAACGGCGGTACGGACTTCAATCGGTAAACAGGATGCAGTGTTCATGCGGCGGTGGCCTCCATGCGGGCAAGGATTTGGGTTTCACAGGTGTTGACGACGTGGCCGAGCTGGTCGGTCAGTAAGGCAATGACCGAGGCAAACGATGCCTGTTGCACGGCATCGGGGCGCTGCCCGCCGAGGTCGAGGGTATCCAGCAGGTCAAGGAACAGCACGCCGGTGGCGTGCGCATGCCGGAGACGCAGAAAATCGGCGTGCGGGATAGGGTAATGGGTGTCGCGGTAATAACGGTCGGCCAGCGTATTCATGCCACCGCCTTAACCGGCAGACGACCGGCAAAGGACAACACGTAATCACGGGCCAGCAGGCGGCGGGCGTTGCGTTCGCTATCCGCCACGGTGCGCACCATACGCGGCGAAGCCGTCAGCGCAGAGCGGCGCACGGCCGCAAACAAAAAGCAGAATGTCGGGTGAGTCGGGGTGAGGGTCGTAGCCATGGTGGCAGCCTCCATTGAGCCATGGTTATTGCTACCACCGAAGTTCCTACGCTTATGGGTGGTAGCCCAGACGGGAGTAGGAATACCGGCCTCAATGGATACCGGCCAGCCCGAAGGCTGCCCCGCCTGAGCCACCATTGTTTGATAGCCACAGTAGCATAGAAACCACTGTGCAAAAAATGAGCGCACTAAGGCTGCGACATAAAAAAACACGCCTGGCGCGTGTTGTGTCGCCATTGAGTAACACGGGTTCCTACGCCCGACTGCCGATTGTGCGGCAGCGGGAGGACTATAGCGCAGGGCCGTACGTGGGGGCAAGCCGTAAGACGCTTCCGGACGTTCAATCGATCGCATTGTGATCAATCACGTCATCAACATGGAACTGACTCATTTCGGTCAGGCGGTTCGTCAGACGAATAACGCCGTGTTTATCGCTGCGGTGGTCCGGCAAAACGATATCCGGGTGCTTGCGCTGCAACAAAATAGCTTCCGCCACAAACAGGGCGTCGTTGCCACTCAGGGTAAAACGGTGTCGACCGAGGGTTAACTGCATCACTCGGCACTTCCCTGATGGCGGTTGGCGATACGTTCATCCATCCACTGCTCGACCTCGGAGGCCAGCCAGGCGACGTTTTTACCGCCGAGGGAGACCTGAGCCGGGAACTGCCGGCGGCTCATCATCTCGTACACGGTGGAGCGAGACAGGCCGGTGGTGTAAAGCACTTCCGGCAAGCGGATAAAGCGCTCGCGCGGTGTATAGACGCCAGGAAGCACCGGCGACGGGGTAGATGGAGCGGAGGTGGAAACGGTCAACATAAAAACGCTACCTCTTTGTGTCCGGCCAACGCTGGCCGGGACTGTGTGAACTTCGGTAGCGCCCTATTATGTGAAGTTTTACCGGGGTAGCAACAAGGTGTTGTTGTGTGGTGGAACAGATTTTATGCTTATTTTTCAATCAAGTGAACATATTGGCCTTTATTGCCCGTTGTTGGCAAACCGGCCGAAAAGCCTGAGCGATGAATGGGCGGTTGATTAATAGGGAAAAACCGCCAAACAGCGGCTCGCCAGGGAAAAGGCCTCGCGAGAGCCGGTGAACAGGCATGAATACCGGGTGAACGGATACGGCCGCCACTCTTCACCCTGCTACTTACTGATTTATATTTACTTTTTTATTTTGGTGAACAGTATGAAGAGTGAGTAATAAAACTAAAAACGTCAGATGCGATTATCGTCAGCGCGCGGTACATCCCCCCGCGTCAGAATCGGCCCCCGCCCATCTCATTAAGTGACGCACGGCAACGCCAGGCGCAGCCCCCTCCCGCCCCGCCATTAAAAAAGGACTTTTTTCTGGCTAGCCGGTGTCAAATTGCACGTGCATGCATAGGGTGCATGATTTTGCATGCAGGAAGAGGCATTTTTTATCCCCTGCCGCACTAGCAACGGCGCGGCCTGCGGCCTCTCATGCAGGTGCATGAAAAGCGACACACAAAGCGCGCAGGCGAGGCGGGGGTAGCATTGCGCGCCAGGGGGTTTTAACGATTTATTGGCGGAATATTCTTGCGAGCAAGGCCCGCGATAAAATCGGCGTACCACTGCAACATGTCACGACGCTTCTCAAGGTACTGGGCGTGGTTGTAAGTACCGCGAATGGCGTTCTTGTCCACGTGGGCGAGCTGCATCTCTATCCAGGCGGTATTGAAGTCCTGCTCATGCAACACCGTGGACATCATGTGCCTGAAGCCGTGGCCGGTGAGCCGACCGTGATAACCGATGCGCTTGAGGAGCTGGTTGATACACGCATCACTCATCGGCTTATTCACATCCGCTCGTCCCGGGAAGACATAGCGATAATGGCCCGTGTAAGCTTTTAGCTCGTTCAGGATGGTCACCACCTGCGTCGATAGCGGCACGAGATGAGCCCGGCGCATCTTCATACGCGCCAACGGGATCTCCCAGAGGGCATTATCCAGATCAATCTCCTGCCACTGCGCCATGCGCAGCTCAACGCCCCTGACTCCGGTCAACATCAGTAACTTCGTCGCCAACTTCCCCAACAAGCTGCCAGAGTATCCCTCAAGTGCCGTCAAGAAATCGGGAAGTTCATCGACCGTCAAGAACGGATAGTGTGTCGTATTGGGTCCAGGTAAAACACTGGAGAGATCGGCGGCCGGGTTATATTCAGCACGCCCCGTCGCGATGGCATAGCGAAAAACCTCTCCGCAGCGCTGCCTGACCTTGCGCATTTTATCCAGCGCTCCACGCGCCTCAATCTTGCGAAGCACAGTGAGCAGCTCAAGTGGCTTTATCGTCGATATAGCACGTTGCCCCAGAGAGGGGAAAATATCGAGGCAGAAGGCACGCATGATCTCCGCAGCATAACCCACCGACCATGTCGCCAATTTTGACCGGTGCCACTCTTTCGCGATCGCTTCAAAGGTGTTCGCATCCCCGTATAGCTGCGCCAGCTTTTTCTCTTTGCGGAGTGCGCTGGGGTTCTGCCCCTCGGCAACTTGCCTTCTGGCTTCATCGCGTTTTGACCGGGCGTCGGCCAATGAAACAGCGGGATAGACGCCAAATGAAATCATCTTGGGCTTACCGGCAAAGCGGTAACGAAAGCGCCAGTTTTTGCTGCCGTTGGGCTCAACCAAAAGGGATAAGCCCAAGCCATCACTCAGCGTGTAAGGTTTAGGGGCAGGTTTAGCATTACGGATTTGTAAGTTGTTAAGTCGCATGTGTATAGGAATTTAAGATCGAACTCGGGTACACGCAATTCTACACACACCTGATACCGGATTCCACAGGACAGCGCCGGACACTCACGGACACAATCAACAACCAATACGTTGTTATTTAATAAATTTATGGATAATTACGGACGTTACAGGAAGAAGGGATGGTGCCGATAATAAAGATCGATCTCTTCTACGCCCAAGCGCCGCAGGCTGCCTTCCACCGAGCGCCGGATATACTCGGGCCGGCTGCTGACGCCGCGCGCCGAAGGATCCGCCGGATCGCGCAGGATGCCGAACTTGGTGGCCAGGAACACCTGTTGCCGTTTGCCCTTGATCGCTTCCCCCACCAACTCCTCGTTGGTGTGCGGGCCATACATGTCGGCGGTGTCGAGCAGCGTGACACCCAGCTCCAGCGCCCGGTGCAGCGTGGCGATGGCTTCCTGCCGATCGGCGCCGGTGGAGTAGAAGTCGCTCATGCCCATGCATCCCAACCCCAGGGCGGAGACGAGGGGGCCGTGAGAACCCAGTTTACGTTGTTGCATTGTGCTGCCCTCATGCGATGAACGGATAACGCAGCAAAGTCTGGTTGTTTACGCTACAAAGATAAATAATGCAGATTGCACATCACTGTTCAAAAATCACCAACAATCCGGAGTGGACATGGATCAGGTTCAAGCCATGCGCATTTTTACCCGCATCGTCGAACTGGGCAGCTTCAGCCGGGCGGCCGAGCGCCTGCAGCTGCCGCGCGCCACGGTCAGCAACGCGTTGAAACGGCTGGAGCAGCGGCTGGGCGTGCGCCTGCTGATCCGCACCACCCGCCAGGTGCAGGTGACCAGCGAAGGCAGCCTCTACTATCAACGCTGCGTACAGTTGCTGGGGGCGCTTGAGGAGGCGGACACGCTGTTCAGCCACCATAAGCTGCAGCCGTCCGGCAAAGTGCGCATCGATATGCCCCATTCGCTGGCGCGCCAGATTGTCATTCCGGCGCTGGACGACTTTTACCGGCGCTATCCCGACATCACCCTGGCGCTGGGCGCCAACGACACCCACGTCGATCTGTTGCGCGAAGGCGTGGACTGCGTGCTGCGCGCCTGGGAAACCGAAGACGACAGCCTGGTGGCGCGGCGCATCGCCCAGTTGCCACAGGTCACCTGCGCTTCCCCCGCTTACCTGCAGGCCTGCGGCACGCCGCTCGACATCGATAGCCTGGAGTCGCACCGCGCGGTGGGGTATTTTTCCCTGGCCAGCAACCGCGATTACCCGCTGGAATTCTGCCGCGGCGGCAAAGTGGAACTGCGCGAACTCCCCGCCCGGCTGAGCGTCAGCGGCGCCGACGCCTACATCGCCGGCGCGCGGGCCGGCATGGGGTTGATTCAGGCGGCGCGCTATTCGCTTGCCCCCTGGCTGGAACGGGGCGAACTGGTGGAAGTGCTGGCGGACACGCCGCCGCCGCCGATGCCGATTTACATCATGTATCCGCCCGGCCGTTTCCTGGCGCCACGGGTCAGGGTGTTGATTGATTGGCTGATTTGGCTGTTTGACCAGCGGAAAAGCGGCGATATGGCTGTTTTTCCAGCAAACGCCCGCAATGCGGGGAAATAACTGTTGACGTGCCCGCCAAAATCTCTAGAATTCGCCTCCGTGGTAACGTTACTCCGGTAATGTTTCTGGTACGCGAAGGTGGCGGAATTGGTAGACGCGCTAGCTTCAGGTGTTAGTGTCCTTACGGACGTGAGGGTTCAAGTCCCTCTCTTCGCACCAAATAACCACATGATTTATATTGCACTCAGCATCGATGCGAAGGTGGCGGAATTGGTAGACGCGCTAGCTTCAGGTGTTAGTGTTCTTACGGACGTGAGGGTTCAAGTCCCTCTCTTCGCACCACGCTGGCGACGTAATATAAATCAAAGCAACAACATCGACTGTGCGAAGGTGGCGGAATTGGTAGACGCGCTAGCTTCAGGTGTTAGTGTCCTTACGGACGTGAGGGTTCAAGTCCCTCTCTTCGCACCAATTGATGATCTCTCCGGTAGTTCCTTCGAAAAAATCCCAACGCATTGATGAAAAACACGCCTAAGCGTGGTTTTGCCGTTTCCGGCGTTTTACCCGAAGCTGAAGTTGAGGCTGACCGCCGCCAGGCCGCCCGCCAGCGCCATGCAGGAAGGCAGCAGCAGATAATGACGCAGCCGGCTGTTGAACAGCATCACCAGCGTCGCCAACATCGCTATCACGATCAGGCTGCGCAGCTGCATCATATCCAGATCGATCAAGGCCAGCAGCGGCATCAGCGCGCATGGCAGCAAAACGCCCCAGGCGCTGGCCAGGCGATCGCCGAGGCACCAGCTGACGCCCCACAGCCCGCATGCGGCAATCATGGCAGTGAGCATGACAACCCCCCTCAAGTGATAATGATAACCAATATCATATAACACTTTTTTGGCCGCCGCATCATTTTCGCTGCGATGACCAAACCCAGATGACACCAGCAGGAAAAAATGATAATTTGACATAAGAAAATTCCTAGTCCTGTTTGCATGATAATAATCACAACGGTCAACCATGCAATTCAAGTGGATATTTCGCGCCAAGGGAATGCTTCTCAACCTTAATTATTCGACAGTACGACTTTGCAAAGAGTGACCTCCGTATGAACGCCCGTTCTTATCAGGAATTACTGAACAGCAAGCAGCGCCTGGCATTATTTCTTTTTCTAATGATGAATGCCGCCTCTTCCATATTTACGTTATTGTTCCCTTTTAGGGATGTCCCTTCTTTTACTCTGCCTTTATTATGCATCCCGTTATTTTGTCTGGCGGCGGCGCTATTTTCTCTGCATACGCCGCGGCAATACCTGTACAAACTCAATCTGTTCGCCAGCGTGCTCGGCCTGCTGTGGGCTGCACATATCTACGTTAAAAGTCAATATTGCCTGCCGAATAACCAAGATTTTTTATTAATTAGTTTGTTCAGCATCTTTTTTATCAGCGCTATTTCTCTGACGGACAACTTTACCGCCTTTTGTTTACACGCTGTGCCTTCCGCAATGATGATCCTGGCTTTAGACGGTATGCATAATACCCTGCGGATATTATTCACCACGCTATTGCCTATTATTGCTTTCTCCATTCATCACCTGATGTTGAAACGCAGTGAAATCTTTACCCACGCGCTGGTGGCCAACCTGTATAACGAGCGGGACAAATTCAATAATTTGAGCATGCTCGATCCCCTGACCGGCCTTTATAACCGTCGCGGGCTGGAGAATAAGATCAACATGCTGCTGGAACCGCAAACCGGCCGCCACTACGTGCTGCTGCTGGATATCGACCACTTCAAGGTCTACAACGACAGCTACGGCCACGCCATGGGCGACCGGGCGCTGGTGCAGGTAGCGATCGCCATCCGCGATGCGGTGCGTTCGCGCGACATCGTGGTGCGCTACGGCGGGGAAGAGTTTTTGGTGCTGCTGACCAACGTGCACGAAGGCTACGCGGCGCAGCTGGCCGAACGGGTGCGCCAACGGGTGGCGGAACTGAATATCCCGCACGGCGCCAGCTCGCAGCACAGCGGTACGCTGACGCTCAGCGCCGGCATCTCGGCATTGGAAAAACTGGACGTCGAATCGGCGATCGGCGCGGCCGACGCCGCGCTCTATCTGGCGAAGCACAGCGGCCGCAACAATATTCAGCTGGCGCAAAACGTCCAGCCCGCCCTGCTGCTGCCGCAGGAGTAAATACCCTGCCCGGTTAAGCGGCCGTTGGCCGCAAGCCGTTCAGCAACAACGACAAACCGGCCAACGCCTGCTCCAAAGCGGTTTTCTCATCCGGCTGGTGCGCGATCCAAAGCGCGGCATCCATCAGGCCGCCGTTGATCAAATGCGCCAGCGATTCCGGCTCGGCGACAGCGATGCGCCCCTGCGCCATCAACGCCTGCAATGCGCCCGTCATCCAGACAATGCATTGCAGCTTACTGGCCTGCAAATATTCAGCCCCCAGCACCGAAGGTGAATCGCGCAACAAAATGCGTTGCGCTTGCGGCTCCGTCATCATGATCAAATAACCGCGACAACGCGCCGCAAACGCCTCCCAGTCATCCGCCGTACGCGCGGTAATGTCGGCAAGACGCGCATCCATTTCAGCATCAATCGCCTTCACAACCGCCAGGAACAACCCCTTTTTATCGCCAAAATGGTGATAGAGCGCACCGCGCGTCATGCCGGCTTGCGCGGTGAGTTCATCCATCACCGTCTCGGCATACCCCACGCTGCCGAACTGCTGACGGGCGGCCGCCACCAGTTTTTGTCGGGTTTCTTCAATCATTTCTGCGCGCGCTTTACGTGCCATGGGTCCACTCCCGCCTCATTATTGATGAACGTTATAATTGACATACGCCATGTATGTCAATTAACGTAACATACGTGGCGTATGTCAATGATGGCCATTGAGCGAATACTGAGCCGCCAACTTCTGGAGCCCTTTCCATGGCAAATCCTTATTTCAACCTGTTCAACGCCCCGGGCAGCAAGGCGTTTTCCTCTGCCGGGCTGATCGCGCGCCTGCCGGTCTCGATGACCGGTATCGGCATCATCACCATGCTCTCACAGGTACGCGGCTCTTATTGGTTGGCGGGCGCGGTAGCGGCGACGTTCGCCTTTTCCATGGCGCTGCTTGCGCCGCAAATCGCGCGCGCGGCGGATCGTCACGGCCAAAGCCGCGTGCTGCCGTATGCCACCGGGATCAGCACGCTCGCCCTGCTACTGCTGTTGCTCTGCACCCACTATCGGGCGCCGGAGTGGACGCTGTTCGTCTTCGCCGCGCTTGCGGGCGGCATGCCCAGCATCTCCGCGATGGTCAGAGCCCGCTGGAGCGAAATTTATCGCGGCACGCCACAGCTGCACACGGCATTTTCATTCGAGTCCGTGTTAGATGAAGTGGCCTTTATCGTCGGCCCACCGATCGCCGTGGGGCTTAGCGTTTCACTCTTCCCAGAAGCCGGCCCTCTGGTAGCCGCGCTGCTTCTGGTGGCGGGCGTTGCGGCATTCGCCTCGCAAAAAAGCACTCAGCCCCCGGTCTACACCCGCAATAACCAGCGGCAGCGCGCCATCCTGGCCATGCCGTCAATGCAGATCCTGCTGCTGGCGCTGATCGCCCTGGGCACCATCGTCGGCACCGTGGACGTCATCAGCGTGGCCTTCGCCGAGCAGCAAGGACAGCCGGCCGCCGCCAGCATCGTGCTGTCGGTTTATGCGTTCGGCTCCTGCCTGGCCGGGCTGATTTTCGGCGCAATGAAGATCCCCGTCTCCTTGCCTCGCCTGTTCTTATACGCGGCGTTCGCCACCGCCTTCACCACCCTGCCGCTGCTGTGGGTGCACGATGTCTTGACGCTGGCGGCGGCGATGTTTGTCGCCGGACTGTTTTTTGCGCCGACCATGATCATTGCCATGGGGCTGGTTGAAAACATCGTGCCGCCCTCCCGGCTGACGGAGGGGTTGACCTGGATGGTCACCGGTCTGGGGATAGGCGTGGCGCTCGGCGCCGCATTGGCGGGCCTGGCGATCGATGCCGCCGGGATAGCGGCCGGCTTCGGCGTCACGCTCACCGCCGGGCTGATCGTGCTGCTGGTGGCGGCCGGCGGCTACCGCTTAATGCGGCGAACGCTGGCCTTGAAAGCGGCGTGAATCGCTCGCGCTAAGCGGTTTCCCAAATCGCCTTGCCCTGCCAGCGCCGTTCGATCGCCGCCAGGAACAGTTTCACCTTGGGGGAGAGATGGCGCCGGCTGGGATAGACGGCGCAGATCGGCGGCCCCGGGCGGCAATAGCGCTCCAGCACCGGCACCAGCGTGCCGGCCGCAATCTGCTCGCCGACCAGAAACGCCCCCACCTGGCACAGGCCGGCTCCGGCGACGGCCGCATCCCTCAAGGCCTCGACGTTGTTGAAACGCATCCGGCCGCGCACCGGCTGTTCGTGCAGTTGGCCGTTGACCAAATAGCGCCAGGGCGCCGGCAGCCCCTGATGGCTGAAGACCAGCGTCTCGTGATCGCCCAGCGCCTCCGGTTTTGCAGGCGTGCCGTGCCGCGCCAGATAATCCGGCGCCGCGCAGGTGATCAGGCGATGTGGCGCGAGCACCCGCCGCACCAGCCGGCTGTCGTCGTTGCCGCCGACGCGGACAGCCACGTCGATGCCGTCGCGCACCAGATCGCTGTAATCGTCGGAGAAGCTGACATCGGCGTCCACCTCCGGCCACTGCGCCAAAAACTCCCGCAGAATCGGCAGGATATGCAACCGCCCCAACGAAACCGGCAGATCCAGCCGCAGCCGCCCGCGTGGGGTTTGCCGCCGCGTATTGAGCGCCGTTTCCGCCTCTTCGGCCTGCGACAGGATACGCTGCGCATACTCGTAAAACACCGCGCCGTCTTCGGTCAGGCTGACGCTGCGCGTGGTGCGCTGCAGCAACCGGGTGGCCAATCGCTCCTCCAATCGGATCACGCATTTGCCCGCCGCCGAGCGGGAGATGCCCAGCCTCTCGGCCGCCAGCGTGAAGCTGCAGGCGTCGGCAACGCGAATGAACACCAGCAGGTCGGTCAGGTTATCCAACGGCATAGACGGTAAATTAGCCACGATTTGTCCCCAATGTTGCGCATTCAGGCCAGTTTATCAGTCATTTTGGCGCGGATACACTGAGGCTCTTCATCTGTTGGGAGAGTCATTATGAGTGCCTTACACGCCGGCGGCGGCGCAAAACCCTGGCTGGCGACCTTCGCCATCGGCCTATCCACCTTTACCGTCGTCACGGCAGAAATGCTGCCCGTCGGGCTGCTGACCCCGATAGTCAGCACCTTGAACGCATCGATAGGCCGCGCCGGGCTGCTGATTTCCCTGCCTGCCCTGTTCGCCGCGCTGTTCGCCCCGCTGGTGGTGCTGGGCGCCCGGCGCACGGATCGCCGCAGCCTGCTGATCGTCTTTCTGCTACTGCTGATCGCCGCCAACCTGCTGGCCGCCGCCGCTACCTCCATGGCGCTGCTGTTCGCTGCGCGCATCCTGCTGGGCTTTTGCATCGGCGGTATCTGGGCCATCGCCGGCGGATTGGCGGAACGTCTGGTGCCGCCGGCCTCCGTCGGATTGGCGCTGTCCGTCATCTTCGGCGGCGTAGCGGCGGCCTCGGTGCTCGGCGTGCCGCTCGGGGTGTTCCTCGGCGAAGCGCTGGGCTGGCGCATGGCGTTTCTGGCCGTCGCCGTCCTGGCGGCGCTGACCCTGCTCCTGCTGCTGTGCGTGCTGCCGCCGCTGCCGGTCACGCAGGCGGTGAGCTGGCGGTCGTTCACCGCGCAGCGCGCGAATCGCCGGTTGCTCCTCGGGCTGCTGCTGACGTTTCTGCTGGTTGCCGGCCACTTTATGGCCTACACCTTTGTCCGCCCGCTGCTGCAGACGGTCGCCGGCATCGAGAGCCGCTGGGTGGGGCCGCTGCTGTTCGCCTACGGCGTCGCCGGTATCGTCGGGAATTTCATCGCCGGCCAGGCCGCCGCCAAACGGCTGCGCCGCACCCTGGCGCTGATCGCCTTCGGGCTGGCGCTCGCCGTCCTGCTGCTGCCGCTGCTGGGCCGCGCGCCGCTGAGCGGCGGCGCCTTCCTCCTGCTGTGGGGCATCGCCTACGGCGGCGTTTCCGTGTCGCTGATGGCGTGGATGCTCAAGGCGGCCCCCGACGCGGTCGAGGTCGCCTCTTCGCTGTATATCGCGCTGTTTAATCTGGCGATTTCCTGCGGCTCGCTGGCGGGCGGGCTGGTGGTGGACGCCGGAGGCTTGACGATAAACGGCGTGCTGTCCGGCATCGTGCTGCTGCTGGCGCTGGCGATCCTGATGCGAACGCGCCCACAGGCGCTGACAACGGCGGCGAAGGCCGATTCGCCGCCGGGGTGAATCAGGCGCGGCGCTGCCGCAGGCCGTAAACCAGCACCACCGCGAAGCACAGCAGCGGCAGCAGATAAGAGAGCGCGGTGCTGTAACGGTCGGCCAGCGCCCCCATAAAGTACGGCATGATGGCGCCGCCGACGATCGCCATGATCATAAAGGAGCTGGCGCGCTTGGTGTGTTTACCCAGATTTTTCACCCCCAGGGCGAAAATGGTCGGGAACATGATCGACATAAAGAAGAATACCGCGATCAGCGCCACCACCGACACCCCGTCGACGCTCAGCATCACCACGCCGCACAGCGCGATGTTGATCAGCGCATAGGCCGCCAGCAGCGTCGCCGGTTTGACTCGCCCCATCAGCCAGGTGCTGAAGAAGCGCCCGACCATAAAGCAGATCATGGCGATCGACAGCAGGTAAGAGGCGCTTTGGTTAGACACCTCGCGCCAGTGTTCGGTGGCGTAGTTGATGAAGAACGCCCCCACGCCCACCTGCGCCGCCACGTAGAAGAACTGCGTGATCACCCCGCCGACGAAATGCGGATGCTGCCATAATCCCTGCGCTATCACGCCGTGCACCGGTTTTTCCTCTTCGCGGATCGCCGGCAGCCGGGTGCGGCTGAACAACAGCGCGATCAGCAGCACCAGCACGGCGATCGCCACATAGGTCATCTTCACCGCGCTCTGATCGCCGCCGCCGGCGGACTGGCTGGCGGAGAAGAATAGCGTGCCGCCGATCAGCGGGCCGATAAACTGCCCGAGGCCGTTGAACGACTGGGCCAGATTGAGCCGCCGTTCGGCGCCCTGCGCGTCGCCCAGCACCGTGGCGTACGGGTTGGCGGCCGTTTCCAGGCAGCCCAAACCGCTGGCGATAACGAACAGCGCAAACAGGAACACGCCGAAGCTGTTGGCCGACGCCGCCGGCACGAACAGCAGCGCTCCCAGCGCATACAGGCACAGCCCGACTAGAATGCCCGCCTTATAGCCCTTGCGGTCCATAAAGTACCCGGCAGGCAGCGCCACCAGGAAATAGGCGCCGAAATAGGCCGCCTGCAGCAGCCCCGATTGCGCCTTGGTGACGTGCAACGTCTCCTGAAAATGTTTGTTTAATACGTCCAGCAGGCCATAGGACAGCCCCCACATGAAGAACAGGCTGGTGACCAGGATAAAGGCCCAGCGCAGATTGGCGGTCACGGCGACGCCCGGCTGCGCGGAGGCCGCACTTTTTTCAGCAAGCATGGTGATACCCTCGTATCGTCTGGCGATGATGATGTTGGCGTTATTGCTGTTGCAGAGAAAATATCCGCGCCATTTCCACCCATTTTTCGCCCTGCGGCGTCCAGGGGGTGGCGGCCTGGTAGTGCCACATCAGCGCTTCCCATCGCTGTACTTCGGGGTTGTTCAGGCTGGCGGCGTCAAAGCGCGCAGCGTCGAAATCGGCGCTGACCTCCACGATCATGAACAGCCGGGTGCCCAACCGGTAAATCTCCATGTCCAGAATGCCGTGCTCGCGCAAATGCGCGGCGATGCCCGGCCAGATGCGCTGATGATGCTGCAGGTACTCCGCAATCAGCGCCGGTGAGTCAATCAGATCGAGCGCCTGGCAGAAACGGCGCCGCCCAGCCGCCGCGCCGCTCACGTCAGCGCCCGATCGAGATGCAGGTAGCCGCCGTCCACCGACAGCCACTGCCCGGTGGTATGCGATGACCGCGACGACAGCAGAAACGCCACGGTATCGGCGATCTCCTGCGGCGTGGTCATGCGCTGCCCGAGCGGAATGCGCGCGGTGATTTTCGCCATCTGCCGCTGCGGCTCGGCGAAGGTGTTGAGCCAGCGCTGGTACTGCGGGGTGATCACCTCCGCCGGCACCACCGCGTTCACCCGCACGCCGTCATGGCGCAGCGACACCGCCCATTCGCGTGTCAGCGCCAGCACCGCGCCCTTGGCGGCGGTGTAGCCGCTGGTGCCGCCCTGGCCGCTGAGCGCGGTCTTGGAGGCGATATTGACGATGGCGCCCCGGCTCTCCTGCAGCGCCGCCTGGCACAGGTGCGCCATCAGGTAGTAGTGCACCAGGTTCTTTTCCAACGAGCCGACGAAGGCTTCGCGCCCCGCCTCCAGCCCGACGCCGTCGTTGACCCCGGCGTTGTTCACCAGCCCGTCGATGCGGCCGAAGGCAGCCAGCGTCTGGCTGACCGCGCGGCGGCAGGCCGCCTCGTCGCACAGTTCGGTGAGGATCACCTCGGTGCGCGGCTGCAGCCGCTGCAAATCGGCCAGTAGCGCCGCCTCCGGCGCGGCGTTGGTGACCAGCACCGGGATAGCGCCTTCTTCGGCCAGCACATGAGCAATCGCCGCGCCGATGCCGGCACCGCCGCCGGTGACCAGCACCACCTTATCTTGCAGATACAGATCCATAACCAGACTCCGTTAACCCGTAAATTCGCCAGGCGGTGTCGCCCCAAATCGCCGCCTGCTCGGCGGCCCCCAGCGTCGACAGCGCCCGTTCGCACAGCTGCACCACCTGGCGGTAGTCGCCGGCCAGCAGGCACACCGGCCAGTCGGAGCCGAACATCAGCCGCTGCGGGCCGAACGCCTCCAGCGCGGCGTCGAAGAACGGCAGCAGTTCTTCCGCCCGCCACCGGCCACCCGGTGCCTCGGTGATCAACCCCGACAGCTTGCAGGCCACGTGCGGCAGCGCCGCCAGCGGCCGGATTTGCTGCGCCCAGTGCCGCGCGCCGCGCGCGATGTCCGGCTTGCCGAGATGATCCAACACCAGCCAGTGCTCATCGTGGCGGGTGGCGAACGCCGCCGTGGCCGTCAGATGCCGGTGCGTCACCAGGATCTCGTACACATACCCGGCGCGCTGCAGCGTTTGCATGCCGCGTTCCACCTCCGGCCGCGCCAGCCAGGCCGCCGGATCCGCTTCGTCCTGCACCTGATGGCGCACCCCGCGCAGCGCGGCACGCGGTCGTAAGGCCTCCAGACGCTGCGCCAGCTGCGGCGCGGCGATGTCCAGCCAGCCCACTACGCCGTATACGCCCTCGCCCTGCTCAGCCAGCGCCAGCAGGGCCAGCGTCTCTTCCTCGCTGGGGCGCGCCTGCACCGCCAGCGCGCCGTCGAACCCCTGTTCCTGCAACAGCGGCCGCAGCCGGGGCGGATCGAAATCCTGCCGCAGCACGCTCATCCGCTCGTCGATCCACGGGTAGTGCTGTGGGTGATAGCGCCAGTAGTGCTGGTGAGCATCGATGCGCGGCATGCGATCCTCCCGCCTCACCCGCGGAACCGATACTGCTCGATCGACGACGAATGCATCTCGATCGAATAGCCGGGGCGGCTCGGCGGCATGTAGGCCGCGCCGTTGATCACGCAGGGATCGACAAAGTGTTCATGCAGATGATCGACGTACTCGATCACTCGGCCTTCGTGGGTGCCGGCAATGCACAGGTAGTCGATCATCGACAGGTGCTGCACGTACTCGCACAGCCCGACGCCGCCGGCGTGCGGGCAGACCGGCAGTTGGTATTTGGCCGCCATCAGCATCACCGCCAGCACTTCGTTGACGCCGCCGAGGCGGCAGGCGTCGATCTGCACCACGTCTACCGCGCCGCGCATGATGAACTGCTTGAACATGATGCGGTTCTGGCACATCTCGCCGGTGGCCACCTTGACCGGCGCCACCCCTTCGCGGATGCGGCGGTGCCCTTCCACGTCATCCGGGCTGGTCGGCTCTTCGATAAACCAGGGTTTGGCGAACGCCAGATGCTTCACCCACGGAATGGCTTCGTCCACCTCCCACACCTGGTTGGCGTCGATCATCAGCCGGCGATCCGGGCCGATCACCTCGCGGGCGATGCGCACCCGGCGGATGTCATCTTCCAGATCGCGCCCTACCTTCAGCTTCAGGTAGGAGAAACCGGCGTCGACTGCTTCCTGGCACAGGCGACGCAGCTTGTCGTCCGGATAACCCAGCCAGCCGGCGGAGGTGGTGTAGCAGGGATACCCCTCCTGCAGCAGCCGCGCCAGGCGCTCTTCTTTGCCCTCGGCACGCTGTTTCAGCAGCGCCAGCGCTTCCTGCGGCGTGATGCAGTCGGTGATGTAACGGAAGTCGATGCAGCGCACCAGCTCCTCCGGCGTCATCTCCGCCACCAGCCGCCACACCGGCTTGCCGACCGATTTGGCCCACAGATCCCACACCGCGTTGACCACCGCACCGGTCGCCAGGTGAATGGCCCCCTTGTCCGGCCCGATCCAGCGTAGCTGGCTGTCGCTGGTGAAGCGCCGCCAGAAGGCGCCCATGTCGGCGGCGATATCTTCCAGCCGCTCGCCGACGATCTGATGCTCCAGCGCGCGGATCGCCGCGCAGCAGATCTCGTTGCCGCGGCCGATGGTGAACGTCAGCCCGTGGCCGCTGAGATCCGCGCGATCGGTCTCCAGGATCACGTAGGCGGCGGAATAGTCGGGATCCGGATTCATGGCGTCGGATCCGTCCAGCCCCAGCGAGGTGGGGAAACGAATGTCTTCAACCCGCAGTGCGGTAATGGTGGTCATGGCGGCGCTCCCGGTTAGGCCTGTACGGTTTGCTGGCGCTGTTCGCCCAGCCCTTCGATGCCCAGACGCATCGTCTGGCCCGCCCGCAGGTAGATGGGCTGCGGTTTCTGCCCCATGCCGACGCCCGGCGGCGTGCCGGTGGAGATCACGTCGCCCGGCTGCAGGCTCATAAAGCGGCTGAGATAGCTGACGATCTGCGGAATGCGGAAGATCATGGTGCTGGTGTTGCCGTCCTGATAGCGCTTGCCGTCCACCTCCAGCCACAGGTTCAGGCTGTGCGGATCGGCGATCTCATCGGCGGTCACCAGCCAGGGGCCGATCGGCCCGAAGGTGTCGCAGCCTTTGCCCTTGTCCCAGGTGCCGCCGCGTTCAATTTGATATTCGCGTTCTGAAACGTCGTTGATCACGCAGTAGCCGGCGACGTGGCGCATGGCGTCCGCTTCGCTGATGTAGCGCCCGCCCTGGCCGATCACCACGCCCAGCTCCACTTCCCAGTCGGTTTTCTGCGAGCCGCGCGGGATCTCCACCTGGTCATAGGGGCCGACCACCGCGCTGGTCCATTTGTTGAACACCACCGGTTCTTCAGGAATGGCCGCGCCGGTTTCCGCCGCGTGATCGGCGTAGTTCAGGCCGATGCAGATAAACTTGCCGATGCCGCCGACGCAGGCGCCGAGGCGCGGCTGCCCTTCGACCAGCGGCAGCGCGGCGCTGTCCAGCGCGCGCAGTTTGGCGAGCGACGCCGGCAATAACGCGGCGCCCCCCACGTCGGCGATATGCTGCGACAGATCGCGCAGGCGGCCCTGCGCATCCAACATGCCGGGGCGCTCTTGCCCGGGTTGCCCGTAACGTAAAAGTTTCATGCGTTCCTCTCTCAAAAATGGCGGCTCAGTTGCTCCAGCCGCCGTCGATGATCTGCACCGTGCCGGTGGTGTACGAACTGGCGTCGGAGGCCAGATACAGCGCCAGTTGGGCGATTTCCTCGGTGGTGCCGATGCGCCCGATCGGCTGACGGGCGACGAACGCCTGATACACCTCTTGCTCGCTGCGCCCCTGCTCGCGCGCCTGCTCGGCAATGCGCTGGCGCAGCGACGGCGACTCCACCGTGCCGGGGCAGATGGCGTTGCAGCGGATGCCCTGCGTGACGTAGTCCGCCGCCACCGAGCGCGTCAGGCCGATCACCGCCGCCTTGCTGGCGCTGTAAGCGAAGCGGTTCGGCACCCCTTTCACGCTCGAGGCCACCGAGGACATGTTGATGATCGAGCCTTTACCGCGCGCCAACATGCCCGGCAGGAAGGCGCGGATCATGCGGAACATCGCGGTAACGTTGAGATCGAGCGCGAACGCCCACTGATCTTCGCTGCAATCGAGGATCGATCCGCTGTGCACCACGCCGGCGCAGTTGAACAGCACGTCGATCGGGCCGATCGCTTCCGCCGCCGCCGCGATGGCGGCCGGATCGGTGACGTTCAGCGTCAGCGCGCGGATCCCGGCGCAGCCCTGCAGGCGCTCGAGGTTGATGTCGCTGGCGATCACCTCGGCACCGGCGGCGGCGAACAGCCTGGCGGTGGTAAAACCGATCCCTTGCCCGGCGGCGGTGATCAGTACGCATTTCCCGGTTAAATCCATCTTGACTCCTCGGCCTAAAGGTCTAATGGTCAGGCCACTAAGGGCGGTTAAAGGTCAGGCCTCTAACATGACAAAAGACGCTTTACGCGTTATCGTTGGGGGAAGAAGTTAATAAAACAGCCTTGAAACCGCATTTCAATTAACCATTTTTTTACACTTGAATAACGATTACTCAAGCGCCTTGTCGCATAATTGTGCGCCAAATCACTGAACGCCGAATCGTCAAAGGTCAAAAATGCCGATTACCCGACTGGAAAACCCAAGAATTTACAGACAGATAGCAGACCAGCTCAAACGTCTGATCGAAAATAACGAATTTCCGCCGGGCAGCCGCCTGCCCTCGGAGCGCGATCTCGCCCAGCAGTTGCAGGTCAGCCGCGCGTCGGTGCGCGAAGCGCTGATCGCGCTGGAAGTGATCGGCCTGGTGGACGTCAAGGTCGGCAACGGGGTGATCGTACGCTCGCAAACGCCGCTGGCGCCGTCGCAGGAGCCGGTGATGGCTCAGGCCGGCCGCAACCAATGGGCGGAGATCGACGACGAACTGAATATTGAACTGGATTTCAACGCCGAGCTGCCGCCATTTTCACTGCTGCAAACCCGCCTGTTGATCGAACCGGAGACCGCCGCACTGGCCGCGCGCCACGCCACCGACGAAGAGCTGGCGGGCATCCGCGCCGCCTACGAGCAGAACTGCCGCGATAACCGCGCCGGCTCCGCCACTCACCCCGGCGATCGGCTGTTCCACATCCGCATCGCCCAGGCCAGCGGCAACCCGGCCTATGCGTTCATTATCGGCCACCTGCTCGGCCACCGTTACGGCAGCATGTTTCGCGTGCTGCAGCGCCACTATACGCCGGACGACATGCCGCACCGTTCCGAGCTGGAACACCGGGCGATCCTGGCGGCGATCGAAGCGCGCGACGTGCGCGGCGCCCGCAAGGCGATGAAGGCGCACCTCGATGAAGTGATCGCCATTTTCGCCCGCGCGCAGTAGGCCGCCGGCGGTTAAAAAATTTATCGTCACCGCTCTTTTTTCTACATGCAGCCGGGGCCTGAGCGCATTACACTGGGCGACGAATAAGCCCTTTCCCCGCTGCATTGTTAAATGGATAACGACCGTTGAAGAACTCTGTCTCCGCTTTATTGCTGGCGCTGGGCCTGTGCGCCGCGCCGCTGGCCGCGCTGGCCGCCCCCCCGCAGCTGGCTTCGCAAATCGTCGACCAGTATGCCGAACATATTTTCTACAACAGCGGCGCCACCGGCATGGCGCTGGTGGTGATCGACGGCAATCAGGTGGTTAACCGCAGCTTTGGCGATACCAAACCCGGCAACAACCTGCGCCCGCGCCCGGATTCGCTGATCCGCATCGCTTCGATCACCAAGCTGATGACCAGCGAAGTGATGGTGAAAATGGCGGCGGCAGGCCAGGTCAAACTGACCGACCCGCTGCGCAAGTACGCCCCCAAAGGCGCCTATGTACCGGCTTACAACGCCGGGCAGCCGATCACCCTGCTGAACCTGGCGACGCACACCAGCGCGCTGCCGCGCGAGCAGCCGGGCAAAAAGCCGCCGAAAACGCCGGTGTTCACCTGGCCGACCAAGGCCCAGCGCTGGCAGTGGCTGGCGCATGCCAACGTCACGGTGCCGCCGGGCGTACGCGCCGCCTACTCCAACCTGGCGTATGACCTGCTGGCCGACGCGCTGTCGCGCGCCGCAGGCAAGCCTTACAACGCGCTGCTGAAAGAGAAAATCACCGCGCCGCTCGGCATGGTCGACACCACGCTGACGCCGAGCCCCGAACAGTGCTCGCGCCTGATGGTGGCGGCGGCCGGCCCGAGCGCCTGCCGCGACACCACCGCCGCGGCCGGCAGCGGCGGCGTCTACTCCACCCCGCGCGACATGCAGCGCTGGATGCAACAGTTCCTCTCCTCCAGCGCCAGCGGCCCGCGCAAAGCCACCGCCGCCAGCGAGCAAACCATGTACTTCCAGCGTCACGATCTGGTGTCGCTGAAGGGCATGGACGTGCCGGGGCAAGCGGATGCGCTAGGGTTGGGCTGGGTGTATATGGCGCCGAAGGACGGGCTGCCGGGCATCATTCAGAAGACCGGCGGCGGCGGCGGGTTCATTACCTACATGGCGATGATCCCGGCGAAAAACGTCGGGGTGTTCGTGGTGGTGACCCGCTCGGAACTGAGCAAATTCACCAACATGAGCGATCCGGTCAACCGCCTGGTGAGCGATCTGGCGGCCAACAAGAGTTGATATGCGGGGCGCAGCGGGCTGCGCCCCAACGCCTCAGGCCGGCACCGCCATCGGGTGGATCACCGAATGGAAATTGCGCTTGAAGTAGATCAACCCGTTGCCGGCTTCGCTCAGTGCGATCTGCTTGATCTGCACCAGGTACATCTGGTGGGTGCCGATGCTCTGGATCTGCTCGATCTCCCCTTCCAGGCTGGCCAGGGTATTGCGCAGCACCGGCTGCCCCAGCGCACCGAGTTGCCACTCTTTCAGCCGGAAACGATCTTCCATGCTGACGCCGGTCATGCCGGCGAAGTGGCGCGCCATCAGCTCCTGCTCGTGGTTGAGCACGTTGACGCACAGCCTGCGGTTTTCCTGAAACACCGGGTTCATCGCGCTGTTGCGGTTGATGCACACCAGCAGCGTCGGCGGCGTATCGGTTACCGAGCACACCGCCGTGGCGGTGATGCCGCAGCGCCCCGCCGGGCCGTCGGTGGTGACGATATTCACCGCCGCCGACAGGCTGGCCATGGCGTCGCGAAAGCGCAGGCGCTGTTCATTTTCCTGAGACATACAACCTCCTCCTGAATTACTTCAGCAGATTATCCAACTGATTAATATCGTCATTGTTCCGCAGGTGCGGCACCTTCCAGCCGTGCTGATCGTAATCGGCCAGGCACTTGTCGACCATCTGCATCATGCGATCCATGTTGCCGGATCCCTGCGCGTGTCGCAGGCACTGCAGGCGGATCTCATCCTGGCTGCCGGCGTAGTTGATCTCATACAGCTCGTGGCGGCCGCCGAATTCGCTGCCGATCGCATCCCACATCAGCTTGAGGATCTTGATGCGTTCGACGTGATCCATACCGTCCGATCCGCGCACGTAGCGCGCCAGGTACTTGTCGATCTCCGGGTTGTTCATGTCGCGCACGCTGGACGGCAGGTAGATCAGGCCGCTGGTGACGTTCTTCTCGATGATGTGTTTCACCTTGGTGTAGGCCATCGGCGCCATCACGCGGTAGGTTTGCAGCGCGGCGGAATCCGGCAGGTAGGCGCCGTTTTCCCATTTTGTGGCTTCGGCGCACATCGCGTCGCTCAGCGACCAGAACAGGTTGCGCCAGGCCACCACTTCGCCCAGATCGGCCTGCACGCCGCGGAACTCCAGCACGCCGGTGCACGAGAGGCTCTTTTGCAGCAGCGCGGTGATGAAGTCCATCTTCACCGCCAGGCGCACGCAGGCCTGCAGCGGGAACAGCCGAGCGAAACCGCCCTGGGTGCTCCAGCGCCGGCAGCGGTCGAAATCGCGGTAGATCAGCACGTTTTCCCACGGGATCAGCACATGATCCATAATCAGGATCGCGTCGTTCTCGTCGAAGCGGCTGGAGAGCGGGTAGTCGAACGGCGATCCGGTGGCGCCGGCCACCAGTTCGTAGGAGGCGCGCGAAATCAGCTTCACCCCTTCGGCGTCCATCGGCGCCACGAACATCAGCGCGAAGTCCGGGTTATCGCCCATCACCTGCGCCGAACCGAAGCCGATGAAGTTGTAGTGGGTCAACGCCGAGTTGGTGGCCACCACTTTGGCGCCGCTGACCACGATGCCGGCGTCGGTCTCTTTCTCCACCTGAATGTAAACGTCCTTCACCTCGTTGACCGGCTTGTGGCGGTCGATCGGCGGGTTGACGATGGCGTGGTTGAAATAGAGCCCGGTTTCCTGAATGCGTTTGTACCAGTGGCGCGCGTTGTCGGCGAACTGGCCGTAGAACTCCGGATAAGCGCCCAGCGCGCAGCCGAAGGCCGCCTTGTAGTCCGGCGTGCGCCCCATCCAGCCGTAGCTTTGACGCGACCAGTCGGCGATGGCATCGCGCTGCTGGCGCATCTCTTCCGGGCTGCGGGCGTAGCGGAAAAATTTGTGGGTATAGCCGCCGTTGCCGGTGTCGGTATTCCAGCACAGGCGATCCTGGCTGGCCGGATCGTGCAGCGCGTCATACAGCTGGCCGACAGACGCCGCCGCGTTGCGGAACGCCGGGTGGGTGGTGACGTCTTTCACGCGCTCGCCGTAAATGTAGATTTCGCGGCTGTCCTGCAAACTTTTCAGGTATTCGGCGCCGGTAAACGGGCGTTTGCTGTCGGCACGAAAGTCTTCTGGTTTCATCGGGTCTTCCTCGTCATCGGCATTTTTCAGGCCGTGGATCCGGCCATTTGTTAAAATAATGTTTTCTTTTGGTTGCTTAATTGAAGCTGCCAAAGCCGGTTTCGAGAAGAGACTTTTGCGGCAATCGCCGGTACTTTTCAGGTCAGTTTGCCGCTTTCGCGGCAAACTGTGATCGCGGTTACGAAAGGGCGTGTTGCGCCGCGCGGTAGGTCGAGGGGGAACAGCCTTCCAGCCGATTGAAAAAACGGGCGAAATAGGCCGGATCCTTGAAGCCGAGGCTGTAGGCGGTTTCATGCACCGTGCAGGCGCTGAACAGCAGCATGCGTTTGGCCTCGCGCAGCAGCCGATCGAAGATCAGCCGCTTGGGCGGCCGGTTGGCGAAGCGCCGGCACAGATCGTTGAGCCGCGATTCGGTCACTCCCAGCGCCTGCGCATACTCCGGCACCGGCAGGTGCTCGCGAAAACGCTCGTCCACCATCTTGTTGAACCGCTGAAACAGCTGCAGTTCGCCGCGCACGCCGCTGTTGGCGTTGTCTTCCAGCGCGGTGTTGCGCAGCAGCAGCGTGAACACCGCCTGCGCCAGCAGCGCCAGCGTCTGTTCGCGCCCGGCCAGGTTCTGGCCGAACTCGCGGCGGATCAGCGCCCAGTAGTGGCTGAGCGCCGTCAGCTCCTGCGGCGCGTCGGCCAGCGACAGGCAGATGCCCGGCATGTCCAGCGCCAGGTTGCTGCCGGGATACAGGCGCTCCAGCAGCGGCCAAATCAGCTCCTGGCGCACCGTCAGCACGTGGCCGTCGCTGTCCGGTTCGGTGAAGAACGCATGCGGCACCGACGGCGGCGTAAGGATGAACAGCGGCGCCTGCACCGAATAGTGCTGATCGTCGAGCTGCAGCTCTATCTTGCCGGTTTCCAGGAAATGCACCTGGAAGAAGCAGTCGTGCCAGTGCACCTGCATGTCACGGCCGAAGAATGCCGCCAGCCCGGCGAAGGTTTCGTAGTGCACCTCGTCGGCGGCGTAACGCGCGTCATACTCTTTGCAAATATCAATGTTGGCGATAAAGCCGGTACTTTTCCGCACCTCATGACCTCCTGCAATCATGCCCACTTGCGCATCAAGGCGTCGCCCTCGGGCGCGAATCCTTCATCGGGATGCGCCACACCAGCACGGCGCCGACGATCAGCAGCGCCGAGACGAAATACAGCCCGGAGTTGAAGCTGCCGGTCAGATCCTTGAACCAGCCGATCAACAGCGGGCTGAGCGCCGATCCGATATTGCCGGTGGCGTTGATCACCGCGATCCCCACCGCGCGCGCTTCCAGGCTGATCGACTGATCCGGCGTGGTCCAGAAGATCGCCATGGCGGTAAAGGAGCCGACCGAGGCCATCACGATCCCCAGCAGCTGGATCAGGCTGTGATCGGTGGCAGACGCCAGCAGCCAGCCGGCGGCGGCGAACAGATACGGCAGCGCGGTGTGATGCTTGCGCTCCTGCAGCCTGTCGGATCGTTTGCTCCACCACACCATGCCGGCGATGGTGCAGATCTGCGGGATCGCCGCCAGAATGCCGATCGTCACGTTGCTGCTGCCCTGGTTGAAGCTTTGCAGGATCTGCGGCGTCCAGATGTTGATCGCGCTCAGGGTGTTGGTCAGGCAGAAATAGGCCAGCGTGTACATCAGCACGATCGGCGTGAAAATTTCGCGCCACAGGCTGCGTTGCTGCAGCGCGCGGTGGCTGCTCGGCCCGTTGGGCTGCACCAGCTGCAGCTTATCGGCCTCCATCATCGCCTGCAGGCTGGATTTTTCCTCGTCGGTCAGCCACTTGGCCTTGGCCGGCGTATCGTCGAGGTAAAACCACACCACCACGCCCAGCAGCACCGACGGAATGCCTTCCAGCAGAAACAGCCACTGCCAGCCCTTCAGGTTCATCACCCCGTCCAGCGCCAGGATATAGCCGGAGACCAGCGAGCCGATCGCCATGGTCACCGGCATGGCGATCATGAACAAGGCGTTGGCGCGGGCGCGGTAGAACGCCGGGAACCAGTAGGTGAGGTACACCAGAATGCCCGGCAGGAAACCGGCCTCGGTGATGCCGACGATCATGCGCAGCACGTACAGGCTGGTCGGCCCGGTGGCGAACATGGTGCAGGTGGAGGCGATGCCCCACAGCACCATGATGGTGGCGATCCAGCGCCGCGCGCCGACCCGGCTCAGCATCATGTTGCTCGGAATGCCGAAGATCACGTAGGTGACATAGAACAACGTCGCCGCCAGCCCGAACATGGTCGAGCTGAGGCCGAGATCTTTGCCCATCGTCAGCCCGGCGAAGCCGATGTTGATACGGTCGAGGAAAGAGAAAACAAACAACACGAACAGGAAAATGATCAGGCGCCGAAACAACTTTTTAATCACCGATTGCTCGGCGGCGGTTAACGCTTTATGTTGCTGCGCCGGGTTGGCCGGCGGCAGCGAATCGACGTGGTTCATGGTTCAGTAAACTCCCGATGAAGGCGCTTGCACCCCGCCCTGTTTGAACTCGTCAGCCAGGGCTTCCGCCGCCCGCGCCAGCAGGGTGGTGTCCACCCCCACCGCGACGAACAGCGCGCCGGCTTCCAGATAGCGCTGCGCCAGTGCCTTGTTGGCCATCAAAATGCCGGGCGCCTTGCCGGCGGCGCGGATGCGGGCAATCGCGTCGTCGATGGTGCGCTGCACCTCCGGGTGCTGCGGATTGCCGGCGAAGCCCATATCGGCGCTGAGATCCGCCGGGCCGATAAACACGCCGTCCACCCCTTCCACCTGCAAAATGGCGTCGAGGTTTTTTACCGCTTCGCGGGTTTCAATCTGCACCAGCACGCACATCTGCTCGTCGGCCTGCTGCAGGTAATCGGGCACCCGGTTCCAGCGCGAAGCGCGCGCCAGGGCGCTGCCGACGCCGCGCACGCCGTGCGGCGGATAGCGCGTGGCGCGCACCGCATCGCGCGCCTGTTCGGCGTTTTGGATCATCGGGATAAGCAAGGTTTGCGCGCCGACGTCCAGCAGTTGCTTGATGATCACCGCGTCGTTCCACGGCGGCCGCACCACCGGCCGGCTCGGGTAAGGCGCGACCGCCTGCAGCTGCCCCAGCACCGTTTGCACGTTGTTGGGCGCATGTTCGCCGTCGATCAGCAGCCAGTCGAAACCGGCGCCGGCCAGCAGCTCGGCGCTGTAGCTGCTGCACAGCCCGAGCCACAGCCCGATCTGCGGGCGTTTTTCCTGCAGCGCACGCTTGAAGTGGTTGGTTAACATCGCATTCTCCCTGACAAGCGGGCGCGGCGCGTGGCCCCCCGCCCGGTTTATTGCGGCCCGGTTCGCCGAGCCTGCTTATTAGACAAAGCGGCAGCTGATGCAGCCCATCGGGCCGTAGTCGACGTGGAAGGTGTCGCCGCGCCGCGCCGGCACCGGCCGGGTGAAGGAGCCGCCGAGGATCACCTGCCCCGCTTCCAGCTCCACCTCATACGGCGCCAGCTTGTTGGCCAGCCAGGCCACGCCGTTGGCCGGGTGGTTGAGCACCGCCGCCGCCACGCCGGACTCTTCAATCACGCCGTTGCGGTACAGCAGCGCAGCTATCCAGCGCAGGTCCAGCGCATCCGGCTTGATCGGCCGCCCGCCCATTACCACCCCAGCGTTGGCGGCGTTGTCGGAGATGGTGTCGAACACCTTGCGCGGCCGCTGCGTCTCGGGATCGACGTTGTGGCTGCGCGCGTCGATGATCTCCAGCGCCGGAATGACGTAGTCGGTGGCGTTGTAGACGTCGAACAGCGTGCAGTTCGGCCCGCGCAGCGGCTTGGCCAGCACGAACGCCAGCTCCACCTCCACCCGCGGCACGATAAAGCGATCGATCGGAATGTCGCTGCCGTCGTTGAAGAACATGTCGTCCAGCAGCGCGCCGTAGTCCGGCTCAGTGATCTGCGAGCTCACCTGCATGGCGCGCGAGGTCAGGCCGATCTTGTGGCCCTTGAGCGTGCGCCCCTCGGCGATCTTCAGCTCCACCCACTGCCGCTGAATGGCGTAGGCGTCCTCGATGGTGATCTCGGGATGATCGAGCGACAGCGCGCGGATCTGTTCACGACTCTTTTCCGCCTGATGCAGGCGCTGTACGGCGCGGTTAACCTGCTCTTTATCCAGCATTTACGACCCCTTATTCACGCCTTGTTGAACAGCGCGTGGACATTGTTCTGTTTGTAATTCAGCACCGGATCCAGCTCTTCCATAGTGAAAGAGAGCGCCAGGTAACGCTGCGCCATCAGCGCGGCGAAGTGTTCCTTGATCAGCGCAAACAGCATCTCGCCCACCTGCTGCCGGCTTTCCAGGCTGCGGCCGTGGCCGATCTTCAGCGTCATGTGCACGAAGGCGTAGTCCTGCTTGCCGTCGGCCATCTGCCAGGTGTCGAGCCAGATGGCGCGGCTGCGTACGCCGGCCAGCGGAAAGATGCCGGTCGCCGCCAGCGCCTCGTTGACCTTGGCGAACAGGGTGGGCAAATCCGCCTCGCGGCGGATGTTGTCGGTACATTCAGCGTAAAAATGGGGCATAGCGTTCTCCAGACGGCGCATAGGCGCGGGCGCGGCCCGCGCAGCGGCATTTACAGCGTATTGCCAAGTTTGAAACCTTTTTCCGTATCGCCCTCACGGGTGTAGGAAAAACCGTCTGCGCCGATGGTGACGGCCATTTCGCTGGGCGCGCTGCGCTCGATGACCGGCTGTGGCTGCCCATCGAGATCCAGCACCAGCGATCCTTCGGTATACCAGCTCGGCACCACTGGATTGCCCCACCAGTCGCGGCGCTGGTTGTCATGCACGTCCCAGGTCACGGTCGGGTTGTCCGGATCGCCGGTGTAGTAATCCTGCGTGTAGATCTCCACGCGGTGGCCATCGGGATCGCGCAGGTAGAGGTAGAACGCGTTGGAGACACCGTGACGGCCGGGGCCGCGTTCGATCAAATCGGATTTGCGCAACGCGCCGAGCTTGTCGCAGATGGCCAAAATATTGTGCTTTTCATGGGTGGCGAAGGCGATGTGATGCATGCGCGGCCCGGCGCCGCCGGTCATCGCGGTATCGTGCACCGTCGCCTTGCGGCGCATCCAGGCGGCATAAACCACGCCGTCTTCATCGCGGATGTCTTCCGTTACGCGGAAGCCCAGCCCCTGGATGTATTCCACGGCGCGCGGCACGTCAGGGGTGATTTGGTTAAAGTGGTCGAGGCGCACCAGCGCGCCCGGCGTATACAGATCGTAGCGCCAGGCCAGACGCTCGACGTGCTGCACGTCGTAGAAAAACTCATACGGGAAGCCGAGCGGATCCTCGACCCGCACCGCATCGCCGATGCCTTTGGCGAACCCGTTCACCCGCCGCTCGGTGCGGCAGCCAAGCGCCTTGAAATACGCTTCGGCGCGATCGACGTCTTCCGGCGTGCGCACGCGGAAAGCAAACGCCGCAACGGCGGCGACCGGGCCTTCGCGCAGCACCAGGTTATGGTGAATGAACTCCTCCATCGAACGCAGGTAGAGGGTTTTGTCATCCTCGGCGGTCACGACCAGGCCGAGGATATCGACGTAAAATTCGCGTGCGGCTTTAAGGTTCGTGACCTGAATTTCCATGTAGGCACAGCGCACGACGTCGGGAGCAGGGACAGCATTAGTGGTAAGTTTTGTCGTCATTGTTCTCATCTCTTTCGTTATTATTGTGGCCCGAGGCTTAGACGCCCCATTTCGGGATCGGGTGGTCGCCCATGGAAATGCACACGTTCTTCATTTCGGCGAACACTTCGAAGCTGTATTCGCCGCCTTCGCGGCCGGTGCCGGAGGCTTTCACACCGCCGAACGGTTGGCGCAGATCGCGTACGTTTTGGGTGTTGACGAAAACCATGCCCGCTTCGATGCCGCGGGCCAGGCGCAGAACCTTGCTCACATCCTGCGTCCAGATGTACGACGCCAGGCCGTATTCCACGTCGTTGGCCATGCGCAGTCCGTCTTCTTCCGACTTGAACGGCAGCAGGCAGGCCACCGGCCCGAAGATCTCTTCCTGCGCCACGCGCATCCGGTTGTCGACATCCGCCAGCACCGTCGGGCGCAGGAAGTTGCCGTGGCTCAAACCGGCCGGTTTGTCCGGGCCGCCGGCCAACAGGGTCGCCCCTTCTTCCACCCCGAGGCGGATATAGCCGGAGACTTTTTCCCAGTGCTGCGGGCTGATCAGCGCCCCCACCTGGGTGTTGGGATCTTGCGGATCGCCCACGCGCAGACGGTTGGCGCGCTCGGCGAAACGTTTGACGAATTCCGGGTAGATGCTCTCCTGAATGAAGATGCGCGAACCGGCGGTGCAGCGCTCGCCGTTGATCGAGAAGATGGTGAACAGCGCGGCGTCGAGCGCCCGCTCGATGTCGGCGTCTTCAAAGATCAGCACCGGCGACTTGCCGCCCAGTTCCATGGAGAATTTCTTCAGCCCGGCGCTTTCGATGATGCGGCGGCCGGTGGCGGTGCCGCCGGTGAAGGAGACCGCGCGCACGTCTTTATGGCGCACCAATGCGTCGCCGGCGGTGGCGCCGTAGCCCTGCACCACGTTCAGCACCCCGGCCGGAATGCCGGCCTCCAGCGCCAGCTCGCCCAGGCGATCGGCGGTCAGCGGCGACAGTTCGGACATCTTCAGCACCGCGGTGTTGCCCAGCGCCAGGCAAGGCGCGGTTTTCCAGGTGGCGGTCATGAACGGCACGTTCCACGGCGACACCAGCGCGCATACCCCCACCGGCTGCACCAGCGTGTAGTTGAGCATCTTGTCGTCCACCGGGTAGGTCTTGCCGTTCATCTGCTGGCACACCTCGGCGAAGAACTCGAAGTTGTGCGAGGCGCGCGGGATCAGCACGTTTTTGGTCTGGTGGATCGGCAGGCCGGTGTCGGCGGTTTCCAGTTCGGCGATCTGCGGCACGTTCTGGTCGATCAGCTCGCCCAGGCGACGCATCAGGCGCGCGCGCTCTTTCATCGGCGTGTTGGCCCACTTGGGAAACGCCTCTTTCGCCGCCGCCACCGCCTGGTCTATCTCCAGCTGGCCGCCGGAGGCCACTTCCGCCAGCACCTCGCCGTTCGCCGGGTTGGTGGTGGTGAAATACTCTTTGCTGGTGACATTCTTGCCGTTGATCCAATGGTTGATGGTTTTCATTAGCACTTCTCCTGCAACTTTTGGCGTGAAAGCCAAAAAAGGGACTGAGTAATTTTTAACCTAAAATCTCTTTGCATCTGTCCACATCTCTCTGTAATTTGTTACGCCATGAAACGTGCCTATAAGTTCCGGTTCTATCCCTCAACTGAGCAAATTCAACTTTTAGCTCATACATTTGGCTGCGTACGTTTCGTTTATAACTTCATCCTGAATTGGCGCACCGATGCCTTTCGTCAACGGAAAGAAAAAGTCAGTTATGCCCAAGCTAGCGCACGATTAACCATCCTCAAGAGAACACCTGAATTCGCTTGGTTAAATGACGTTTCATGCGTCCCACTCCAGCAATGCTTACGCCACCAACAGACTGCTTTTAAAAACTTCTTTGAAGGTCGAACTTCATATCCGGCCTTTAAATCTAAACGCCACAAGCAAGTCGCTGAGTTAACCGCCAGTGCTTTTAGGTACCGAGAAGGACATCTATACATAGCGAAAAGCAAAACGCCTCTGAACATCCGCTGGTCGCGTAAACTGCCGTCGTCCCCTTCGACAGTCACTGTGAGCAAGGACTCTGCAGGTCGATACTTCGTCAGCTGTCTATGCGAAGTCCAGCCGGAGCCATTACCTGTTACGTCATCAATAGTGGGAATAGATGTTGGTCTAACTCGTCTATTGGTCACGGACAGCGGATTTAAAGCTGACAACCCACGCAATACAGCCAAGAATGCCAAGCGGCTTGCATTGCTACAGCGCCGATTAAGCAGGAAACAACTGGGTTCAAAAAACCGCACTAAAGCTCGCCAAAAAGTTGCCCGGTTGCATGCAAAAATTGCGGATTGCCGCCTGGACAACCTGCATAAGTTGTCCCGCACACTCATTAACGAAAACCAAGTTGTGTGCGTCGAGTCGCTAAGCGTGAAAAACATGATGCGTAATCCACAGTTGGCAAAAAGCATTGCTGATGCAGGCTGGTCGGAACTCATCCGACAGCTCAGGTATAAAAGTGAGTGGGCTGGCCGTCGTCTCATCGCGGTCGACCCATTCTTCCCATCATCTAAGCGCTGTTCCTGCTGCGGATACACCATGCAAGTTTTACCCCTGAATATTCGCTTTTGGCTGTGCCCCAAATGTCAGAGTCACCATGACCGCGATATCAACGCGGCCCGAAATATCAAAGCTGCCGGGCTGGCAGTGTTAGCCCATGGAGCGACGGTAAATCCTCAAGTCGCGTGATGCGGCCTTGGTTCGTTGCACTGAAATGGGAACCCTTGTTTCTTTGAAGCCAGGGAAGTCAACGCAGGCTCTCCTCGTAATCTTTTTCACTGATAATGTGGTTAACCAGACGGCCGATGCCCTCGATCTCCACCACCACTTCGTCGCCCGGCTGCACGTCGGCCAGCCCTTTCGGCGTGCCGGTGGCGATCATGTCGCCCGGCTGCAGCGTCATGAATTCACTCAGGTAGGCGACCAGGAACGGAATGTCGAAAATCATGTCGGCGGTGCTGCCGCGCTGGCGCAGCTCGCCGTTGACGTAGGTGCTGAGCGCCAGCCGGTGCGGATCGGCGACGTCGTCGCGATCGACGATGTACGGCCCGATCGGCGTCAGGGTGTCGCGGCTCTTCACCCGCAGATTCGGCCGGTAGTAGTTCTCCAGGTAATCGCGGATGGCGTAGTCGTTGCACAGGGTGTAACCCGCCACGTACTCCATGGCGTGCTCGCGGCTGACGTTGCGCGCGGTCTTGCCGATCACCGCCACCAGCTCGGCTTCGTAATGCATGTACTCCACGCCGGCCGGGCGCACCGACACCTGGCGGTGCCCGGTCAGGGTGTTCGGCGCCTTGAGGAACACCAGCGGTTCCTCCGGCGCCTTGAATTCCAGCTCGCTGGCGTGGTCGGCATAGTTCAGCCCGAGGGCGAACACCGTGCCCTGCGCCGGCGGCAGCCATTCCACTTCGCGCTCCTGCAGCACCTCGCCGTTCGGCAGCGTGACGCGCAGCTGGTCGTCCACCTGGACGTTGACGGCCTGGCCATGATGGCGAATACGGGCATGTTTCATGATGCGGCTCCTGCTTGGGTGACGCGGTTGGTCAGCGTGGGCAGGCCAGCGGCGCGCACCGTCACCTCATCCCCCGGTTTGATCTCCACCCGCTGGTGCGGGGTGCCGATCAGCACCGCATCGCCCGGCTGCAGGGTGATGAAATCGCTGATGGCGGCGATCAGCTCCGGCACCGAGCGCACCAGATCGGCGGTGGACCAGCGATCCTGCTCCACGCCGTTGATCTCGGTGACGATCTCCAGCCGATCGGCAGCCTCCAGCTGGCCGATCTCCCCCAGCGGGCAGAACCCGTCGCGGCATTTGGCCTTGATCGCCGGGCGATAGAAGCTGCTTTCCGGCAGGCTGACGTCGTTGGCCAACGCGTAGCCGGCCAGATAACGGCTCACCTGCTCAACCGGCACCTTGCGCGCGGTATCGCCGATGATCACCGCCAGCGTGCCGCCGCTCTGCACGGTTTCACCGGCCGGAAACGGGATCGCCCCGCCGTTGGCGAGGTGGGTGTTGCGCGGTTTGATAAACCACACCGGGGTTTTGGGCGGGGTCTGATACGGTGGCTGGTGAAACGCCTGATCCCAGGCGTCCAGTTGGCTGCGGTGGTTCAGCGCAACGGAAAATACGGTGCCTTTCATGCGAACTCCTCCAATGGCAAAACATGACAACCGGCATTCATTAATATATTAATGATTACTTTTATACGCTGTGCAGCTTTTACGCAACGCGCTTGGAGTGATTTGTGATCGTGATAACAAAATATTCACAAATAACGAACATTAGCGTGATTATTCAACGTATTAATCATTTTTCTCGCCATTTTTCGCTGCGGCACGCATTTTTTCTTTATCCCTACGGGTAACTTTGGCTACTATTAAGTTATTAACAAAATCGGGCTTTGCGGGGCGGGCGCCCCCATAACGAGCGCCGTAACAACGAACACCTTGATAGCTAAGGCCAAACTTATGCATGAATCGTTAACCATCGCCCTGCTGCAGGCGCGTGAAACCGCCATGGGGTTCTTCCGCCCGATCCTGAAAAGCCACAATTTGACCGAACAGCAGTGGCGCATCATCCGCGTGCTGGCCAACAGCCGCTCGATCGAATTCCACGAGCTGGCGGCGGAAACCTGCATCCTGCGCCCCAGCCTGACCGGCATTCTGTCGCGCATGGAGCGTGACAAGCTGATCTTCCGCCTTAAGCCGGTTAACGATCAGCGCAAGCTGTACGTGTCGCTGACCCAGCAGGGCCAGGATCTGTATGAAGTGGCGCGCCACCAGGTGGAACAGGGCTACGCCGAGATTGAAGCCGCCTTTTCGCGGCAGAAAATGGACCAGCTGATGACGCTGCTGGACGAGCTGATCACCCTGGGCGACAGCCTGCCCGCCAACGTCACCGCGCATCCCACTAAGAAGTGATTTAACCAACCGGAATTCTCAAATGAATTGGCGTTGCAGCAAACAACGCTGCAGCGTCAGGTAAGCAGAGAATTCGTTTCCGGCAACAGCGCGCCGCCGTCCACCACCAGCGTCTGGCCGGTGATGTAGGCCGCCGCCGGCGAAGCGAGAAACACCATCGCCGCGGCGATGTCTTCCGGTTCCCCCAGCCGCCCTAGCGGCACCGAGGCGGCGATCGCCTGATTCACCTGCGCGTCGCCCAGGTTGGCCATCGCCGGCGTGCGGATCATCCCCGGCTCCACGCCGTTGACGCGAATTTTCTCCGCCGCCAGCTCCAGCGCCGCCGCGCGAATAAACCCGTTCACCCCGGCCTTGGAGGCAGCGTAGTGCGCCAGCCCCGGGTAGGCCACCCGCGGGCCGGTCACCGACGAAGTCACCAGAAGGCAGCCGCCGCCCCGGCAGCGCATCCACGGCAGCGCCGCCTGCGCCAGAAAGAACGGCGCCATCAGATTGACGCTCAGCGTGCGTTGCAGCAGGGCCGCGTCGATGGCGGCGAACGGCGTCAGCGGAAAGTAAGCGGCGTTGTGGATCACCACGTCCAGCCGTTGATGCCGCTCGCCCACCATCGCCACCAGCTCGGCGATCTGCCCCGGTTCGGCCAGATCGCAGGCCAGCGCCTGCACGCTCAGCCCTTCGTCCCGCAGCGCCTGCGCCGCCGCCTGCGCCTGCGGCAGCTGCACGTCCGCGATCGTCACCTCGGCGCCCAGGCGGGCAAAGGCGCTGACGATCGCCAGCCCAATGCCCTGCGCGCCGCCGGTCACCAGCACCGCCTGCCCCGCGAAGGCGTCGGCCGCATAGGTTGCGCTCATCGCCCTATCCTCGCGGGTGGCGCGTGGTGTTCAGCACCTGCGCATGGGCACCGACCGCAAAGTTGCTCAGCGTGCTGAAATCGCTGCCCTGATAACCGAGGATCTTGCCGTCGGTGCGCATGCCCTGCAGATCGATCATCACCACGCCCAGCGTCGGGATGATCTTCTCGCGCCAGACGAACAGATAAAGCTGCTCTGCCACCTTCACGTAGTGGCAGCGATCGACGTCCGCCAGCCCTTTCTCCACCCCGTCCAGACACTGCCAGGCGTAGAAGTTGTCGTTCAGGTAGATGTGCTCGTACCGCTCGGTCGGGCTGTAGGTGTACATGTTGCGCATGCCGATCAACTCATCGGTAAAGCCCGGCGGCGCCACGTCGGCGTCATCCAGCGTGCCGAAGCGGAACTCGGCCTCGACCGCGGTCAGCGGCAGCCCCTGTTCCACCCGGCTGAAGGCATCGAGCCGCGCCTGCGCTTCGTCCGGCAGCTGACCATATACCGCGGTGAAGTTGCCCTGATTGCGGTCGCATACCAGCGTAATGCTGGCGTTGGCGCGGGCGGGATCGAGAAAATCGATGAACAGCACGCCGGGGCGAATGCTGGTGGCGCGATAGGCGACGCCGCGCCGTTCGCCCCACTCCAGCGTCTGCTCGTCGGTAAACCGGCAGCGCTGCGTCGCGCCGTCGCTAAAGCGCAGCGTCAGCGTGCTGCCCGCCAGCCCGTGCTGCCGTTCCAGCGTATTGCTGTGCGGCGCAAAGCCTTCCGCCAATGCGCCAACCTGAATGAATACCGCTTCTGAACTCATGGAAATGCTCCTTACAGGGAAGTGAAAGCCAGGGTCGGCACGTCAACGATGGTGGAGCCGCCGTCGGCCACCAGCGCCGCGCCGGTAATGATTGAAGCTTCGCTGGAACACAGGAAACGGCAGACGCGGGCGATCTCCTCGGCGCTGGCCGGGCGGCGCAGCGGCACGTCGCGGCAGACCATCTGGTAAGCCTGCTCCAGCGATATCTGATGGGCGTCCATCAGCAGTTGCATCTCTTCGTCCGCCATCGGCGTGGTCACCCAGCCCGGGCACACCGCGTTGGCGCGCACGCCCAGCGGGCCATAGTCGCGGGCGATGGAGCGCATCAGCCCGATCAGCGCGTGCTTGGCGGTGACGTAGCCGCAGACCTCCGGCCCGGCGGCCAGCGAGGCGATCGAGGCCACGAACAGCAGGTTGCCGCCGCTTTTAATCAGCTCCGGCAGGCAGGCGCGCGCGCTGGCGAAAGCGCTGTTGAGGTTGCTGTCCATCGCCCCTTGCCACTGCGCGTCGGTCATCTCGGTGATACGCTTGAAGCCCATGCCGCCGGCGCTGCCGATCAGGCAGTCGATGCGCCCGGCGTCGCGCAGAATGGCCGGCAGCAGCGCGTGGTTCCAGCTCTCGCCGCTGGCCGCATCGCCCACCAGCGCCTGCGCGCCGATCTCTTGCGCCAGCGCCGCCAGCGGTTCCGGGCGGCGGCCGATGATGAACACCCGATCGCCCTGCGCCGCCAGCAGACGGGCGCAGGCGGCGCCGACGCCGGTGCCGCCGCCGGTAATCACAACCACTCTATTCATGATTCAGCTTCTCCATCAGTTGGCCGATCATCAGCAGGCTGCTCAACAGCAGCCGCCGCTGTTCGGCATCCAGCCGCAGGTAGCGGCGGCCGGCCGGCAAACGGCTGACCACCTCCGATGCGGCGAAATGCTCGATATCCACCTGCCAGCGCCCGTCTTTCACCGTCAGCCGCACGCGGCGAAAATCCAGCTGCGCCAGCGTCTCGCCGATCTGCGGGTAGCGCTGCAGGCCGTCCAGCACCCGCTGCGCGGCCGCGTGGCGCTGGCGCAGCAGATAACGCACCCCGCGCCGCCGCAGCCAGCCGCCGGTCACCACGTCCAGCGTCAGCGGGGGCTGCGCCGCGCACGCGCCCTGCAACCGAAAGCGGTGGCTGACGATATGCGCCATAAACAGCCCCTGGACCTGTTCGCCGATCTCGATCTGCAGCCCCTGCGGCAGCGTCAGCCGCAGCAGGCCCGGTGCCAGGCGTTCGCACGCATAGGGCTCCAGGTTGCGCGCCAGACGATCCAGCGCGGCGCCCGGCCGATAGCCCGACGGCGCTCGCCGCCAGGCGCGATTAAGTGAGGGAAGTAAGCCGATCAAACTGCGCCTCCTCGTTTTCACCTTTGGCGAACGCGTTCTCCAGCACCTGCTCGACCGGCACCGGCTTGAACGGATTCACTTTCTGCACGCACAGCGTCCAGAACAGCGCATAGGCGGCGGTCAGGCCGATCATCCAGCCAAAGGGAATGTAGATGTCGCTCGGGTTCATTCCCGGCGGCGTGATGTAAACGATGGCCAGCACGATGCCGACGCTGGAAACGATCTGCGGCAGCGGGAACCACGGCGATTTATAGGCGCGCGGCAGATCGGGGCGGCGTACGCGCAGGATCACCACCGAGCAGGTCACCAGCAGGTAGGCCACGCCCCAGGCGCACACCGCCGCCAGCACCAGCGGAATGATCCTGTCGAGGTTGCCCTGAATGGCGAAGGCGTGTACGCAGGGGATCAATACCGCCACCAGAATGCCGACCACCGGCGTTTTAAAGCGCGGGTGCAGATAGGCGAACATGCGCGGCAGCGCGCCGTCCAGCGCCATGCCGTACAGAATGCGCGGCACCGCCGCCATCAGCGTGTTGATGGTCGCGGCGCCGGCCAACAACAGGCCGACGCCGAGCCAGTATTTGCCGAACTGGCCCATTACCTGGCCGGCGAACGCCGGGATGGCCATCGGCGTTTCCAGCAGACGCGTGCCGCTGGCGGCGTCGATCACCACGTTTTCCACCTGGTGGCTGAGCGCCGCGCCATACAGCGCCATGCATACCGCCACGCCGCACAACCCCAGCGCCATCGCGCGCGGGATCACCCGATCGCAACGTTTGATCTCCGGCGCCATCGGCGTCACCAGCTCACAGCCGACGAACATGAACATCGCCATGCCGATCAGGCTGAACACCGCGAAGGGATCGTTCAGGCTCAGCGTGCTGCCGAACCAGCCCTCGAGCGGCACCGCATGCGGCGACAGCAGCCCGACGATGCCGAAAATCACCAGCGTGCTCCACATGGCGAAGGTCAGCACGATCTCCGCCTTGCCGAAGGCCTCGATGCCGAACGCGTTGAGCAGGCCGAACACGATGACCAGCCCGACGCCGACCATCCAGGAGGCGTTGTGGCTTTCCATCAGGGTGTTGAGGTGCTCGAAGTTCACCAGCGCCATGATGCCGGAGAGAATGGTCTCGGCAGTGCCAGCGAAGATGTGCACGATCAGGTAGGCCGACAGCGCGCCGGTGATGGCGAAAAAGCGCCCCATGCCGCAGGAGATGTAGTCGTAAACCGAACCGGAGGTCGGCAGCAGCGCCGCCGCTTCGGAGAAGGTGGTGAGCTGCGCCTGCATCATGATGAAGGCGATCAGCATCGCCAGCGCGAAGGTGTCGCCGCCGATGCCGAAGCCGCTGGTGACCGTCAGGATCACCGGGCTGGCCATGATCACCCCGACCGAACTGGCCAGGGTGGTGGGAAAGCCGACCTTGCCTCGAGCCAGGTGGGCGTGCAACCGCGACGACAGGTTCATGGTTATTTCCTCTTATAGTTTTGGCCTGATGCATGCAGGTGCTTGCAGGTTTTTCACCGCCAGCGGCGGTAATCTCACTATAGAGAGGAAAGGAAAATGCTGACTATCGTCCTTAAGGACGAGACGGTTTCAACCTGCGGCCGCGCTCACGGCGGCGCGCCACTGCATCGCCCCCTGCGGGCTGCGCGGGTAGGCGCGCAGCGGCGCCAGCAGCGCGGAAAAGAAGGCGTAATAGCCGGCGCACAGCCGGTTGTAGCGATCTTCGCCCACATGCGCCGGGCAGCCGCCCTGGCAGACGCTTTTCACGCTGCAGCGTTGGCACTCGCGGCGCAGGCTCTTGTTTTTACCGAACGGCATCTCCGCCGCCCTTGCCGCCAGGGTGGCGAGCGGCGTGTGGCGATCGGCATGGCCGAGCAGGTGCTGCGCGTTGATCAGATGATCGCAGGCGTAAAGCCGCCCGTCCGGCTCCATCACCAGATTGCCGCCGCAGCGTTCGGCGTGTACGCAGCTGGGGCTGACGTGGGTGAAATACTGCGCGTAGACCTGTTCGATGTTCATCACAAACACCTGGCCGACGTGCCCGCGGCTGCGCCAGCGGCGGTACACCGCCAGCATGAAGCGCCCCCAGTTGGCGGCGCTTAGCCCATAGCCGGCGGTGGGCGCATCCCCTTCCAGCATCAGCGGCTGGAACTGCAGATAGCGCGCCCCGATCGCCACCGCATGATCGTAGATCGCCTCGGCGCGATCCGCGACGCCGTCGTGCACCACCATCAGCAGGTTGAAATCGATCTGATGGCGCTGCAACAGCGCAATGCCGCGCAGCGCGGCGTCATAGCTGGCACCGCCGCGCTTGTCCGGCCGGTGGGCGTCCTGCACCTCGCGATCGCCGTCCAGGCTGACGCCGAGGATAAAGTGATGCTGCCGGAACAGCCGGCACCAGGCGTCGTTCAGCAGGGTACCGTTAGTCTGCAGGCTGTTGCTGATCCGCACGCCCGACGGCGCGTAGCGGCGTTGCAACGCCAGCGCCCGCTTGTAAAAACCGATCCCCGCCAGCAGCGGCTCACCGCCCTGCCAGACGAAGTTGATCTCGCGGCTGTAACGCGGCTGGGCGGCGATGTAGCCGCGGATAAATTCCGCCAGCAGGTCGTCGTCCATCTTGCGCGTCCGCTCCTGCTGGCGCTGCGGATAGTAGCAGTAGCGGCAGCCCAGGTTGCAGCCGGCGCCGATCGGCTTCACCAACAGATGAAAAGGCGCCGCCGCGCGCGGTTCGCTCTCTACCGGGATCTGCTGCGCGCGCAGCTGGACCAGGTTCATGGCGCCGCCTGCGGCAACGGTTTGTGAGTCAACGGATCCAGGCCGATGTAGTCGCCGGTGCTGGCGTCGACGCCGAGGTAGTCGATCGCTGCGCCTTTGGCTTCAATGACCATGCCCTGCTGCGCAAAGCGGCGATACGCCTCGCTCAGCCGTTTGACTCGCTCCGGGTTGGCGGCGGCCAGATCGCGCGTTTCCAGCGGATCGTCATGCAGGTTGAACAGCCCCCACGGCGCCATCTGCGCCGTCGGCCCGGCCTTCACCAACCGCCGCAGCTTCCAGACGCCGTCCACATAGGCGGCCTGGTTATGCAGCTCCACGCCGTAGGTCGCGCGCGGCACGCCGTCGGCCTCGCCGCTGAAATAGCGTTTGAAGCTGACGCCGACCATCGGCAGGGTCGGTTTGGCCTTCAGCGGTTTGTTGGCGTCGATGCCGGCATAGTCATACAGCGTCGGGGCGATGTCATACACCGCCATCGGCGTGCGGTCGATGCCGCCGCGCCCCTTCAGCCGCGGCGCGGAGATGATGAAATCGGTATTGATGCCGCCCTGCGCGCTGGTGGTTTTGTGGTAATTGGCGTACGGCGCGTTGCTGACGTTGGCCCAGTGCGGCCCGTAGGAGATGAACGAGCCCTTGCGGCCGAGGTTGGCGTAGCTGTTGTCGAACTGCCGCCAATACTCCGGCTTCGAGCCGTAGTAAAAGCCGCTGGCGGGGTTGGCGCCGTTGTCGGTGGCGAACACGATCACCGTATTTTGGTCGCGGCCGGTCTGCTTCAGGGTGTTCAGCACCGCGCCGACCTGATCGTCCATGTAAGCGATCATCGCCGCGTACACCTGCATGGTCTTGGCTTCATATTTTTGCTGCTCGGGCGTCAGCGCGTTCCAGGCCTTATCCAGCGCCAGCGTCGGCATCGGCGTACGCTCGGAAATCAGCCCCAGCGCTTTCAGGCGCTGAATGCGCTGCTGATAGGCCTGCTGGTAACCGGCGTCGTATTTGCCGTCGAATTTGGCGATCCAGTCATCCGGCGCCTGCAATGGATCGTGCGGCGCGGTGAACGCCAGATAGGCGAAGACGGGCTTATTCTGCGGCGTATCGCGGATCCACTGTTCCAGCTGATCGGCATAGGCCTTGCTGGAGTAGAAATCTTTGGGCAACGACACGCGTTTGCCGTTCAGGGTGTAGAAGGTGTGGAACGCCTCCACGGTGCCCAGCGGTTTCGCATCGTCGAAATGGCTGGTGCCGCCGCCCATAAAGGCGAAGGCGCGCTCGAAGCCGCGATCGGTCGGTTTGGCGCCGTCGACATAGCCCAGATGCCATTTGCCCGCCATCATGGTGGCGTAACCCGCGTCGCGAAAACGCTCCGGCAGCGTGGTCACGCGGTCGGTCAGGCGCATTTCATAGCCCGGCTGCGCGGCGGTGCTCTCATACCACCACATGCCGCCCATGCCGGCCTGCTGATTGGTGTTGCCGGTCATCAGCATCGACCGTGCCGGCGCCGACATCGGCGAGGTGTAGTACTGGCTCATGCGCACGCCCCGTTCGGCCAACGCCTGCAGGTTGGGCGTCGGTATCTCACCGCCGAACGGGCTGATGTCGGAGTAGCCCATGTCGTCCACCAGAATGATCAGCACATTGGGGCGATCGGCGTCCGCCCCCTGCGCCAGGCCCGATAAGGCGCCGCTCAACGCCACCGCCAACGTTTTTTTCTGCATCGTTCGTTCCCCGTATGGTCATGCGGACTGAACAACCCGACGCCTCAGCCCGAGAAAGGTCATCATTTTTTCGTCTTATACGTTTGGCGCCGCCTGGCGCTATCTTCAATTCGCAGTGTAGGAAGCGGCGGAAAAGCCTGGCTATCGTTCTTAAGAACGAGGGACGACGGCGACGGCATCGGTTGTAGCACGCGCAGGGCGGCGAGGGCTTCGTCCGGGCAAACATTGAAAAGCGCTGTAAATTCAGCGGGAAAAGCGGTGAATTATTTCATTAACCTATTAATGAAAATCGCGATAAATCCGAACCGAAAAGTCCTGATTAACGCAGTGTCATCTTGTTATTTATGTGTTTTATTGCAATCGGCCTCACGTTGTTAATATGTTTTTATTGTGTTGCCAAATTGCTACAACTATGCTTGTATCGTTCATATATTGACCGCCAACCTTCTCCAGATTGAACGATAAAGGGAGGAACACGAATCATGCACAGCACAGCATCCGATGCCTTTATCAACAGTTGTTTGGCGACCATTACGCACCTGATCCCGGTGTCCGCCGGGGTGTTTTATCTGGTCGATCGCGACCTGCGGCCGGATCACTACATCCTGTATGGCATGCCCGATAAAACGCATCAGCAGTATCTGAACCACTTCCAACAGATAGACCCGCTGCAACCGGCCAATTTCCATCGCCAGGACATCACCATGGTCGGCATGAGCCCGGCGGCGATCGCCGGCAACCGCCGCTATTACCACGACTTTATGCTGCCGAACGACATGCGCGACATGACGGAGATCTTCATCCGCCAGCGCAAGCGCATCGTCGCCGGGGTATCGCTGATCCGCGATACGCCGTTTACCGAAGTGGAGCGCGGCCGCCTGCGCGCGGTGCTGCCGCTGATCGAGCTGGCGACGCGCGATCTGCTGCCCGACGGCGAGGCGCAGATGCTGACCGCCAAAGAGCAAGAGATCGTCAACCTGGTGCGCGAAGGCGCCAGCAATAAGCGCATCGCCCTGAAGCTGGGTATTTCGCTGTCCACGGTGAAAACCCATATGCGCAATATTTTCGCCAAAACCGACGTGGTGAACCGCACCGAGCTGGTCGCCGGCGGCTTTCTCGCCCACGGTTAACGCCCGATAACGGCCGCCGCTGCCGACGGCCGGAAAATAACGCCAAAACGTATTCGCCATTTATGGCGCGGCCTCCCCCTGCCCGCAATCGGGCCGGGCGGGATATTTCATCGTCACTCAACGCTTGGGGAAAAGGTTTATGTCCAGTGATTCGGTTTCCGCGCCCGCCGTCGGCGCGGCGCTCCCCTGCCCGCCGCGGCTGCTGACCGCCATTATCGTCTTCGCCGCCATCGCGCCGGGCATTCTGATGACCGCCCCCGCCGTGGCCGCCCAGCTCGCCGCGCAGTGGCAGCTCGGCCCGGCGCAGATCGGCCACCTGTTCTCCACCGAACTCGGCGCCATGAGCCTGGCCACGCTGCCGGCGTGGTGGTGGATCGGGCGCATCAACTGGCGGCGGGTCGCTACGCTGTCGGCGCTGGTGTTTATCGCCGGCAACCTGGCTTCGGCGCTGGCGCAGGATTTTACCCTGCTGCTGCCGCTGCGCTTTATCGCCTCGCTGGCGGGCGGCACCCTGATGATCCTGTGCATCACCTGCGCCGCCGGCACCGCCAATCCCAGCCGGGTCTATGCCTTCTGGGTGCTCGGCCAGCTGGTGCTGGGCGCGGTCGGGCTGCTGGTGCTGCCGCCGCTGTTCGCGCACTTCGGCCTGATGGCGGTCTACCTGATTCTGGCGGCCATCATGCTGTGCTGCCTGCCGCTCATCCCGGCGTTCCCCAACGGTTTCACCGCTGCCCGCGCCGCCCGCAGCGGCCCCGCCGCCTCGCTGGCGCGCAAGCTGTGCGCCGTGCTGGCGGTGCTGACCTTTTACATCAGCCTGAGCGCGGTCTGGACCTTTATCGGCGGCATCGCCGCCGGCGCCGGGCTGTCGCCGGCCCACAGCGGCCAGGTGCTGGCCGTCGCCACCTTGCTCGGCATCGTCGGCGCGGGGGCCGCGGCGCTGATCGGCGCACGCTTCGGCGGCGGGCGCCCGATCGTACTGGGGTACGCCCTGCTGCTGGCCAGCGTGGCGCTGCTGACGGGCCAGCCCCTGCTGCTGCGCTTCGCCCTGGCGGCCCTGCTGTTCAAATTCACCTGGACCTTCGTGCTGCCGTTCATTCTGGCGCGCGTCGCCGGGTTGGATAACGACGGCAAGCTGATGAACGGCATCAACCTGGTGATCGGCGGCGGCATGGCCATCGGCCCGACGCTGGCCGGCTCTCTGATCGAATCTTCCGGCGGTTTCAACGCATTGCTGTTCGGCGCGCTGGGCTGCGCGCTGCTGTCGCTGCTGTTGATTTCGCTGGCTTCACCGCGCGCACCGCGCCGTATAACAGGAGGAGAAAGGTGAAAAGAACAACCGGTTTCTTGTTTGATGAACGCTGTTTCTGGCACAGCACCGGCCTGCACGCCACCACCCTGCCGGTCGGCGGCTGGGTACAACCGCCCTCGGGCGCCGGCCACGCCGAGTCACCGGAAACCAAACGGCGCATGAAGAACCTGATGGACGTGTCCGGCCTGTCGCGCCAGCTCACCCTGCTGAGCGCCGAACCGGCGACGGAAGAAGACCTGCTGCGCATTCACCCCGCCCACTACCTGCAGCGTTTCAAACAGGTGAGCGACAGCGGCGGCGGCCTGCTGGGGGAGGAAGCGCCGCTGGGGCCGGGCAGCTATGAAATCGCCAAACTCTCCGCCGGGCTGGCCTGCGCGGCGGTGGAGGCGGTGCTGCAGGGCGAGCTGGATAATGCCTATGCGCTGTCGCGCCCGCCGGGCCACCACTGCCTGCCGGATCAATCGATGGGTTTCTGCTTCCTGGCCAATATTCCGATCGCCATCGAGCGCGCCAAGGCCCGCTACGGCCTCGGCAAGGTGGCGGTGCTCGACTGGGACGTGCACCACGGCAACGGCACCCAGCACATCTATTGGCAGCGCGGCGACGTGCTGACGCTGTCGCTGCATCAGGACGGCTGCTTCCCGGCGGGCTATTCCGGCGAACGGGATCGCGGCGAAGGCGCCGGGGCGGGCTGCAACGTTAACGTGCCGATGCTGGCCGGCGCCGGCGACGACGGCTACCTGCACGCCATGCGGCGCATCATCATCCCGGCACTGGAAAAATTCGAGCCGGAGCTGATCATCGTCGCCTGCGGTTACGACGCCAACGCCCTCGATCCGCTGGCGCGCATGCAGCTGCACAGCGACAGCTTCCGCGCCATGACCGCGCTGGTGCAGGACGCCGCCGACCGGCTGTGCGGCGGTAAACTGGTGATGGTGCACGAAGGCGGCTACGCCGAATCCTACGTGCCGTTCTGCGGGCTGGCGGTAATGGAACAGCTGAGCGGCGTGCGCACTGAAGTGCAGGATCCGTTGCTGGCGTTCATCCAGCAACAGCAGCCGCGCGACGCCTTTAATCGCTTCCAGCGCGAAGCGCTCGACGAACTGGCGCGCCAGTTCGGCCTGTAATCCCCTCTCTGCGGGCGCCGCACCCGGCGCCCCTGACAACTTCGTCGCCAGCCGCTACGCTGAAGGGCAACCCTACCACCATGAGAACAATAAGATGCCCGAACAAACCGTCAGCTTTATCAAAGGCCGTCACGGCGACATCGCCGTGCATGATTGGGGAAATGACCAGCCGCGCTATCTGGCGCTGCTGATACACGGCTACGGCGAGCATCTCGGCCGTTACCAATACGTGGCGCGCACGCTACAGGCGCAGGGCGCGCGGGTGTTTGGCCCCGACCATCTCGGCCACGGCCTGTCGCAGGGCGAACGCGTGCTGATCGAGGATTACGACGCCGTGGTCGACGACGTGCAGCGCGTGGTCAGCCATTTCCGGCAGCAATACCCCACCTTGCCGCTGGTGGTGATCGGCCACTCGATGGGCGGCATGATCGCCACCCGCTACGTGCAGCGCTACGGCGAGGAGGTGCGCGCGCTGGTGCTGTCCGGCCCGCTGCTTGGCGACAGAACGGCGATCTCCGATCTGGCCGAACTGCCGACGATCCCCGACGCGCCGTTGGATACCGCCACCCTGGCGCGCGATCCGGCGGTTGGCGCGGCGTATCAGGAAGATCCGCTGGTGTGGCACGGGCCGTTCAAGCGCCCCACCCTGCGCGCCATGCAGCGGATCCTCGCCGCCATCAACGCCGGGCCGGGCTTCGGCGCGCTGCCCACGCTGTGGATCCACGGCGACGACGATCGGCTGGTGCTGATGAGCGAAACGCAAACCGCGCTCGATCGTCTGCAGGGCGACAATTTCGAACGGATGATCAATGCGGGTGGGCGGCACGAGAGCTTTAACGAAACCAATAAGGATCGGATCCTCAAGCGGGTGACCGATTTTATTGCGCGGGCGCTGGGCTAAGGCGTTCCCCCTCAGCATGCTGAGGGGGCATAAAAGCGTCATCCCTCGACGATGGCGAGGTAGTGTTTGACGAAGCGATCCGAGGTGATGTCCCAGCGCACCGGGGTGCCCTTCTCGACGAACCAGGAGTCGCCGGCCTGATACTGCACCGATTCGCCGGTGCGTTCGTTGGTCAGGGTCGCGCTGCCTTCCCACACCGTGGCGTGCTCGGCGAACGGGTACTCCATCACGAAGCTGCCGCGGGTGCAGCTGAACACGCCGCAGTTCAGGTTGTCGGTCGGTTCGCCGAAGATGCTGGCCACGCCGACGTTTGGCGTGCCGGCGATCACCGTGGCGCCCAGGTTGCTGACGCTGCCGATCTCCAGCAGTTCCGGCAGCGGTTGTTTAAGCAGTAACGGTTTCATGTCATTCTCCTCTGAGGGTTAACGGCGGCCTTTCCAGTAGCCGGATGTCTGGTGCCAAACCTTACCGGCGGTGGTCATCACCCGCCGCAGCTTGTCCTTGCCGAAGATGTTGACGTGCGGGATCGAGCTCATCAGATCGTAGCGATCGGATCCTTCGCTCATGCCTTCCGCCAGCACCTTGCACACGATGTGGCTCGGCGTCACGCCGAAGCCGGAGTAGCCCTGCACGTAAAACACGTTGTCGCGATCCGGCAGCGTGCCGATCTGCGGGAACAGGTTGGCGCTGCAGCACAGCGGGCCGCCCCAGGCCAGATCGATCTTCACGTCTTTCAGGTACGGGAACACTTTCAGCATCAGGTTGCGGTTCCAGGCCTTGAGATCCGACGGGAAGTATTCGATCAGGCGGGTGGCGCTGCCGAACAGCAGCCGGTTTTCGTTGGTCACCCGGTAATAGTCGATCACCGGGCGGATGTCGCTGTAGGCGCCGCGGATCGGGCTGATCTGGCGGATCAGATCGTCAGACAGCGGCTCGGTGGCCAGCTGGAAGGCGTAGGTATTGATGGTCTTGCGATAAATCTGCGGCTCCATGCCGTTGAGGAAGCCGTTGCAGGCCCACAGCATCTTGTTGGCGCGCACCGAGCCCATGGCGGTGCGCACCGTGATGCGCGACCCATACTCCACGTTGAGCACGCTGCTGTTCTCGAAGATTTTCACCCCGTAGCCGCTCAGCGCCTTGGCCTCGCCCAGCAGCAGGTTGAGCGAATGCACGTGGCCGCCGCCCATGTGTTTCAGCGCGCAGGTGTAGGCGTCGGAGCCCACCACCTGCTTCACCTCCGCCCCGGTGTAGAGCTCAATCTCCTCCTGCGGCGCTACCGCCCTGAACTCCTTCAGCCAGCCGCGCAGGGTCTTCTCCTGGCGCGCATTGCTGCCGAGGTAGCCGTAGCCGAAACAGAAGTCGGCGTCGATGTCATATTTCTTGATGCGCTCGCGGATAATGCCGGCGCCGAGGTTGCTGATTTTGAAGATGGTTTCCAGCCCGGCCGGGCCAACGTGGCGCTTGATCTTCTCCAGATCGTGGCCGATGCCGGCCATCACCTGGCCGCCGTTGCGCCCGGTGCCGCCGTAACCCAGATAGCGGCCTTCGAGAATGGCGATGTTGGTGATGCCCTTCTCCGCCAGCTCCAGCGCAGTGTTGATGCCGGAGAAGCCGCCGCCGATGATCACCACGTCGACGTCCAGATCCTCTTCCAGCGTCGGGAAGCGCAGATCGTATTTTTTGGTCGCCGCGTAGTAGGTTAAGGACTCGATTTCGTTGTTCACTGCCGCACTCCCGATTGCCTATGCCATGACATCGGATTATCGGGAGCCGTGGGATCGTCCGCTATATCCCCTTAGGGACATTCGCTACAAAAAATTAACATTCACGCGCTGCGGCGCTGCGGGGCGGTCAGCAGCAGGCTGAACAGTTCGGCCTGCGAGCCGATGTTCAGCTTGCCGTAGATGTTCTTGCGGTGATTTTTTACCGTGCCGAGGCTGATGAACAGCCGGTCGGCAATCTGCTGCGAACCGCAGCCGGCGAGGATAAGATCGACGATCTCGCGCTCGCGCGGCGTCAGCAGATAGCGCGCCTGCGCGCCATCGTCGTTCCCCGTGTCGGCCTCGGCCGGTGCCGCTACCACTTCGCCGTGCAGCCGCGCCACGCTTTTCACCAGCGTCAGCGCGCTGCGCAGATCCGCCCGCTGCGGGTAGCGCACCGCCACCGTGCGGCGCGCCGAGCCGAAGAACACCCCCAGCCCGCGCTCCGGCGTCAGCTGCAGCAGCACGCCGGCCTCGTCGTGCCAGCCGGTCTTGCGATAAAAATTACGGTAATAGTCGCTATGATAAAACCCGCAGGGCGCCAGCTGGCGCAGCGTGAGCACCTCGCCTGCGCCGCCGTCGTTCAGCGCACGGTAAAACGGATCCTGCAGATAGGCGCCCTGTTGGTAGAGCTGGTTGACCGCATCGCTGTTTTCCCGCTCGGTTTTGATCAGGCAGCGCGGCGGCCGGCCGCGTTCGAAGGCATAGACAATGGCGTTGTCGAAGGCGAAAAACCCTTCCAGCCAATTCAACAGGCTGGGATAAAAGCGCGGGCTGGCCACCGCATCGATCACCGCAGACAAGCGTTCAACCTGAATATCCATACCCGCCTCGCCATTATTAATACATTAACAATCTACCGATTTCGGATGGGGTTGGCCGCATGACGGCCAGTACTGTTAAAAAAAGCATCAGGCGCGCCGAAATGCAAGAACGCGATCGTTTACATGTTAAACAACTCACAAGTTGCCGCAGCGGGGAAAGCGGTGGCCGCTCTGCGCCCGCTGGCTTATGCTGTGGCATCGCGCCCTGCAACGCCGTCAAGGAGACCTCATGTCCGTCAGCCACATCATCGCCAACCGCCAGACCTGGTTCGGCCACGGCAGCATCCGGCAACTGCCGCCGCTGCTGCTTGCCGATCCGCAGCCAACGCTGCTGTTCAGCTGCCGATCTTTTCTCAACGGCCCGGTGTACGCCGGCCTGCGCGAATCGCTGGCGCCACTGTTCATCGGCACCGAGATCGTCAGCCACGAGGCGTCACCGCAGGAAATTGACGCCTGGGTGGCGCGCTGGCGCGGCCAAGCCCGGCGCGTGGTGGCCATCGGCGGCGGCAGCGTGCTGGACGCCGCCAAGGCGTTCTCCGCGCTGGTGGAGCATCCGCTGCCGACGCTGCGCTATATGGAAAAGGTGGGCGACAGCAAAATCAGCGGCGCCACCCTGCCGCTGATCGCCATTCCCACCACCGCCGGCACCGGCAGCGAGGTGACGCAGAACGCGGTGATCACCGACACTCAGGTCAGCAAAGTGAAGGCCTCGCTGCGCCACAATAACTTCGTGCCGCACACCGCCATTCTCGATCCGCAGCTGCTGGCGGGCGCGCCGGACAAGGTGCTGGCCTACTGCGCCATCGACGCCTTCACCCACCTGTTCGAGGCCTATCTGTCGAAAACCGCCGGCGCCATGACGCGCGACATGTCGCTGAGCGGCATCCGCCACTTCCTTGCGGCCTGGCCGGCGCTCAACCGCAGCGATGCGGCGCGCGAAGCGATTATGCAGGCTTCCTACCTCGGGGGGCTGACGCTGAGCGCCGCCGGGCTGGGGGTGATCCACGGCATCGCCGGCGAGATCGGCGCGCTGCGCGACTACCATCACGGCCAGGTCTGCGGCCGCCTGCTGCTGCCGTTCCTCACCCTGCTGGAAAGCAGCGAACAGCCGCAGCAGCGCGTGCTGATGGCCGAGCTGGCCGCGCGCCTGTACCCGCACTGGCAGGGCAGCCCGGAGAGCTACCTGACCGATTTCATCACCCGCCACGCCATCGCGCCGTTCTGGCAGGACGATTTGCCGATTTCCGGCCAGGAATTGGCGGTGGCGCTGGACAAATCCAACAGCAAGAATTCCTGGATCGACTATGCGCCGGCGCAGCGGCAACGGATGATCGAAGAGGCGTTTCGCGTCGAATGATTATTTCTACCCTAAATAGTTGGAGCTGCATCCCGGCGGCAAGAGGCGGCTCGCCAGAGCTTACTCAAGTCAGTGACTGGCGTACGCACTCGCAGCCAACACAGATGCAGTTTCAAGTATGACGGGTATAATCAGATCAACGCACTAGCAGGAGTAAGGAAATGGGCATCATCGGCTGGATCTTCGCCGGCATCGCGGTCGGCATCCTGGTCGGCGCGCTGATCAAAATCTTCGGCAAGAAGAAAGAGCAGTAAGCGTCACGCTGTTCCGTGGGCCGCCAGCAGGCACTCATGGAACAGCTTCACCACCCGCTGCGGCACCGGCGAGCGGCGCAGCACGCTGGAGTATTCGCAGTGATAGCGGAACAGCGCCGGTTTGATCGCCCGCATCAGGTTCTGCGCCACGAAAAACGCCGCGTAGTGATCCGGCAAAAAGCCGACGTATTTGCCGGAGAGGATCAGCGTGGCGATCGACTCCTGCGCGAACCCCGTCGCCTTGCGATGCAAATGTTGCTGCAGGCTCAGTTCCATATTCGGCGAATGGTAGCCTAATCCAGCGAAGGCATAATTGTGCAGCAGATCCCAATTTAATGTTTCATGGGGGGCGGTAAATAATTCATGCTGCGCGCCGCAATATAAGAACATCCTCTCACTGAATAACGAATGATAAGATAAACTTTCCGCGCTGCGGTGCATGGGAATAACGCCAACCTGAAATTGCCCGTCAATTACGCCGCGCTCAATGGTATTAATCGGCTCCACGTACATTTGCAAAGAAACCTCCGGCGCGCGCTCGCTGAATAACGCGATGGCCCGGCCGATCTGCGCCTGCGGATTGCTGACCGTATGGTCGAATATCGCCACGTGCAGCTGCCCGCCCAGGCGCTGGTGTACCTCGTCCACCCCGCGCCGGAACGCCTCGGTGGCCGCCAGCAGGTTGACGGTTTCCTGGTAGATAAGCAGCCCCTCGTCGGTGACCGCAAAGCCCTCGCGCCCGCGCTGGCACAGCGTCAGGCCCAGCCGCTGCTCCAGATCCTTGATGTGTTTGCTGATGGTCGACAGGCTGATGTTCAGCTCCAGTTCGGCGGCGCTCATGCCGCCGCAGTCGACCACGGCCTTGAATACCCGCAGCAAACGCAGATCCATATCCGACAATTGCCCTAACAGCGCGCGCTTTTTTACTTGCATAAAACCTTAAGTAAGTTTCGACATATGATTATTCACAGTAGAGAACAAGCGGTACATAGTCAATTTCGCACAACAATTCGTTAACAACTCGGTTTATTTCATTAATCGCTCTTATTTTCCTGTTCGGAGGAAAACATGGCCGCTGAAAATCACCCGCTAAATAGTCTCGATGCCGAAGGGTTAGAGGCCCATTGGATGCCTTTTACCGGCAACCGTAATTTTAAAGCGCAGCCGCGCATCATTACTCAAGCCGCGGGGACGTATTACACCAGCCATGACGGCAGAAAGATTTTCGACGGCCTGTCCGGATTATGGTGTTGCGGATTGGGGCACGGCCGGCAGGAAATCACCGACGCCGCCCAGCGCCAGCTGGCGACGCTGGATTACTCGCCGGCGTTTCAGTTCGGCCACCCGCTGTCGTTCGAACTGGCCAACAAGATCAAGGCACTGACGCCGGCGGGGCTGGATTACGTATTCTTCACCGGCTCCGGATCGGAAGCGGCGGACACCTCGCTGAAAATGGCGCGCGCTTACTGGCGCGCCAAAGGCCAGGCGGGCAAAACCTGCTTTATCGGCCGGGAAAAGGGCTATCACGGCGTTAACTTCGGCGGCATCTCGGTCGGCGGCATCGCCGGCAACCGCAAAACGTTCGGCGCCGGCGCCGAGGCGGACCACCTGCCGCATACCCTGCTGGCCGGCAACGCCTTTTCGCGCGGCATGCCGCAACAGGGGGCGGAGCTGGCGGAAGAGCTCAACCGCATCATCGCGCTGCGCGACGCCTCAACGATCGCCGCGGTGATCGTCGAACCCTTCTCCGGCTCCGCCGGGGTGATCGTGCCGCCGGTCGGCTACCTGCAGCGCCTGCGCGAAATCTGTACCCAGCATGACATCCTGCTGATCTTCGACGAAGTGATCACCGCCTTCGGCCGCTGCGGCGCGATGACCGGCGCCGAGGCGTTCGGCGTCACGCCGGACATCATGAACATCGCCAAACAGGTGACCAACGGCGCGCAGCCGATGGGCGCAGTGGTGGTGCGGCCGGAGATCTACCAAACCTTCATGAACGGCGGCGAGCCGGACTACCAGCTCGAATTCCCGCACGGCTACACCTACTCCGCCCACCCGGTCAGCTGCGCGGTCGCGCTGGCGACGCTGGACATCCTGCAGCGCGAACAGATGGTGGAGCGCGTACAGGCGCTGGCGCCCTACTTCGAGCGCGCGGTGCACAGCCTGCAGGGGGCCAAACACGTCGCCGACATTCGCAACATCGGCCTGGCGGCCGGCATTACGCTGGCGGCACGGCCGGGCGAACCGGCGCGGCGCCCCTTCGAGGCGGCGATGCGCTGCTGGGAAAGCGGATTTTACGTGCGCTACGGCGGCGACACCCTGCAGCTGGCGCCGCCGTTCATCAGCAGCGAAGCGCAGATCGATGCGCTGATTAACGCCGTCGGCGACGCCCTCAACGCCACCGAATAAGGAGAGAGCCATGACCATTACCCATTGGATCAACGGCGAGCCCGCCGCCGGCGGCGAACGCAGCCAGCCGGTTTACGACCCGGCCACCGGCCAATCGGCGCAGGAGGTGCAGCTGGCCGACCGCGCCACGGTGGAGTGCGCCATCGCCGCCGCCGAACAGGCCTATCCCGCCTGGCGCGACACCCCGCCGCTGAAGCGTGCGCGCATCATGATGAAGCTCAAGGATCTGCTGGAGCAGCACGCCGACGCCATCTGCCAACTGATCACCGCCGAGCACGGCAAGGTGCTCAGCGATGCCCTGGGCGAACTGCAGCGCGGCATCGAGAATATCGAATATGCCGGCTATGTGCCGGAACTGCTGAAGGGCGAACACAGCAAAGAGGCCGGCCCGGGCATCGACAGCTGGAGCGAATTTCAACCGCTGGGGGTGGTGGCGGGCATCACGCCGTTCAACTTCCCGGCGATGGTGCCGCTGTGGATGTGGCCGATGGCGGTGGCGTGCGGCAACACTTTCGTGCTGAAGCCTTCCGAGCGCGTGCCTTCTGCCGCGCTGTATATCGCGAGGCTGGCGACGGAGGCCGGGCTGCCGCCGGGGGTGCTCAACGTGGTCAACGGCGATCGCGAAGCGGTGGAGACGCTGCTGCATGACGGGCGCGTGAAGGCGATCAGTTTCGTCGGTTCGACGCCGGTGGCGGAGCACATCTATCACACCGGCTGCGCGCAGAACAAACGGGTGCAGGCGCTGGGCGGCGCCAAGAACCACGCGGTGGTGCTGCCGGACGCCGATATCCCCGGTGCGGTCGGCGCGCTGATGGGCGCGGCCTTCGGCTCCTGCGGCCAGCGTTGCATGGCCATCCCGCTGGTGGTGGCGGTGGGCGACGGCACCGCCGAAGCGCTGATCGCCGGGCTGCGGCAACAGATGGCCGCCATGCGCGTCGGCCCCGGCAGCGACAACCGCAACGACATGGGGCCGCTGGTGACCCAACAGCATTATCAGAAGGTGAAAGGCTATATCGATCAGGGCGTGGCCGAAGGCGCCGAGCTGCTGGTGGACGGGCGCGAGCTGAGCGTGACCGGCGCCGACGGCCGCCCCAGCCAGGGCTATTTCCTCGGCCCGACGCTGTTCGATCGCGTGACGCCCGGCATGCGCATCTATCAGGAGGAGATCTTCGGCCCGGTGCTCGGCGTGGTGCGCGTGGCGTCGCTGCCGGAGGCGATGGCCTTGATCGACGCCCACGAATACGGTAACGGCACCTGTCTGTTCACCCGCGACGGCGAGGCGGCGCGCTACTTCTCCAGCCGCATTCAGGTCGGCATGGTGGGGATCAACGTGGCGCTGCCGGTGCCGGTGGCCTACCACTCGTTCGGCGGCTGGAAGCGCTCGCTGTTCGGCGATCTGCACGCCTACGGCCCAGACGCCGTCAGGTTCTACACCAAACGCAAGACCGTGACCCAGCGCTGGCCGTCCTCCGGCGATGCCCGGCGCGCCAGCTTCAGCTTCCCGTCGGGATAAAAATAACAAACTTATCCCCAACGAATTTCAAGTTGCAGCCAGGCGGCAAAGTCATTCGTCTCCAGGAGCTTACTTAAGTAAGTGACTGGTGCGAATGATCTGCGGCCAACAACGCTGCGGCTTGAAAGGCGCAGGGGATTTTCCGCGCGCTCCATTTGATTCCTGCGTACAGCCTGTGCAGCAAAACAATAATTCACTCACACGTTAATGGAGTCGTTATCCCATGAAAGAGTCCGCCCCTGAACACACCTTCAAAGGCAATCTCAGCGTCCTCGACGTGGTGATGATCACCGCGTCCGGCGTGACGCCGGCCAGTTCGATCTTCGTCATCGCCCCGCTGGCGATCGCCAACGCCGGCAGCGGCGCCTTTCTGTCGTTTCTGATCGCCGCCTGCGTCGCCGCCGCCATCGCGCTGTGCTATGCCGAACTCGGCGCCGCACACCCCAGCGCCGGCGGCGAATACAGCATCATCAAGCGCCTGTTCGGCACCATGTGCGGATTGCAGACCTATCTGTTTATCCTCAGCGCCTCACTGTTCGTGCCGGCGGTGCTGGCCACCGGCGCGGTGCCCTACCTGAACACCGCGCTGGGCACCCAGTTCGACGCCTCGACCGCCGGCATGCTCACCGTGCTGGTCGGCGGCATCTGCGCCATTTTCAACATCAAGGCCAACGCCCTGCTGACCGGCGCCTTTCTGGTGGTGGAAGTGGCGGTGCTGGCGCTGATCGCCTGGCTCGGCTTCAGCCACCCGCATCAGAGCACGGAGATCCTCACCGCGCCGGTGATGCTGGACGCGCAGGGCAGCCTGGCGCCGGTGTCGCTGCCGCTGATCGTCGCCATGGTCGGGGTCGCGCTGTTCTCCTACAACGGCTACGGCGCGGCGGTGTACATGGCGGAAGACATGCGCGAACAGGGCAGGCCGATGGCGATCGCGATCATGCTGACGCTGGCCATCGTGGTGCTGGTGGAACTGGTGCCGTTCACCGCCCTGCTGATCGGCTCGCCGTCGTTGACGGAGATGGCCAAACAGGCCGATCCGGTCGGCTATGTGGTCACCGAGCTCGGCGGCCCGACGTTGGCGCGGGTGGTAAGCGGCGCGATTTATCTGTCGGTGTTCAACGCCATCATCGCCATCGTGGCGCAGTTCAGCCGCATGATGTTCGCCAGCGGGCGCGACGGCTTCTGGCTGCCGACGTTTAACCGGGCGCTGAAAATCATCCACCCGCGCTTCGGCACCCCCTGGATCGCCACCCTGCTGTTCGGCGTGCCGTCGGCGCTGCTGGCGTTTTGCTCCGATCTCGAATCGCTGACCTCGTTCACCGTGATCCTGCTGCTGCTGGTGTACATCATCATGGCGGTGGCGGCGCTGATCAGCCGCCGTCGCCGCCACTTCCACCACCCGTACCTGATGCCGCTGTGGCCGCTGCCGGTGGTGGTGGCGCTGCTGTGCTGCCTGTACGTGCTGTGGACGATTTTGATCGCCAGCAGCCTGAAAGACTTTATTATCATTGCCGGCATCATCGGCTTCGGGCTGGCGCTGAACCATCTGCGCGGCCGCCAACCGGCGCCCCTCGCCGCCCCCTCAATAGAAGGAGAATAACCATGACGCAGCGCGCTCAGGATCTGGGCATTATCATCGGACAGGGCACGCCCGGCCCGCTGAACGCCATCACCGACGTGCCCGGCGTGCGCGTCGGCCATGCCAGCATCCATGCCGATTTGGCGGACGGACGCAGCGTGCGCACCGGCGTGACGGTGATCGAACCGCGCCCCGGTTCCGCCCGCCACGCCCCCTGCTTTGCCGGGGTGCACGTGCTGAACGGCAACGGCGACGCCACCGGCCTGGAATGGGTGCGCGAAGCGGGCCTGCTGACCAGCCCGATCGCCTTCACCAACACTCACAGCGTGGGCGTGGTGCGCGATGCGCTGATCGCGCTGGAGCGTGAAACGCTGCCCGCGGGCGACAACGCGGTGTATTGGAATATGCCGGTGGTGATGGAAACCTTCGACGGCCTGCTCAACGACATCAACGGCTTTCACGTCAAGGCCGAGCACGTGCGCCAGGCGCAGCAGGCGGCCCGGGGCGGCTTGCCGCAGGAGGGCGCGGTCGGCGGCGGCAGCGGCATGATCTGCCATGAATTCAAAGGCGGCAGCGGCACCGCGTCGCGCCGCTTGCCCGCCGATCAGGGCGGCTGGACGGTGGGCGCCATCGTGCAGGCCAACCACGGCAAGCGCGAGTCGCTGCTGGTAGGCGGTTATCCGGTGGGCCGGCACCTGGGGCATCTCTCCTCTCCGTTCACGCCGCAGTTGCCGCATCCCGGCATGGGCTCCATCGTGGTGGCGCTGGCGACCGACGCGCCGCTGCTGCCGCACCAGTGTGCGCGGCTGGCGCAGCGCGCCAGCATCGGCATCGCCCGCACCGGCGGCGGCACCGAGGATTCGAGCGGCGACATTTTCATCGCCTTCGCTACCGGCAACGACGGCCTGCCGCCCGCCGACTACGCCAACAAAGGCGCCTTCACCACGCCGCTGCGCATGGTGAACAACGACTATATTTCGGCGCTGTTCGCCGCCGCGGCGGAAGCGGTGGAAGAAGCGATCGTCAATGCGTTGCTGGCGGCCAATACCGTCAGCGGCAACGGCCACCGGGCGGAAGGGTTGAGCGCCGAGCAGCTGGTGACGGCGCTGGAGAAGGCCGGCTGGCGGCGCTAAAAAACACAGGGCGCGGAGGTGAACCGCGCCCTGCTCATCAGGATTCTCCGCCCGGCTTGGGCAGCGGGTAGTCGTAATCCAGCCGCAACGGTTCGGCGTAGACGCTGTTCCACAGCTGTTGGTACAGCTTGTCCAACCGCCCGCTCATCGCCGCGCTGTGCATCACCAGCTCCAGATTGCGCGAGTTGTCCAGATAGCCGCCGGTCCAGTTGCTGGTGCCCACCCAGGCAATCTCATCGTCGATGGTCATCAGCTTACTGTGGATGACGCGGGCGAACGGAATGAAGCCGCTGCTGGCCGGCGGAATGGTCACCACCTTGATCTGCACATTCGGCACCAGCGCCAGGCTCTTCAGCCAGGCAATATCCGGCTTTTTGGTGTTCCAGTTGGCAACCATCAGCTCAATCTGCACCCCGCGCGCCGCCGCGCTGCGCAGCGCGTTGTCGATCACCGCATAGAAGGGGCGGCTGCGTTCCGGGCCGAACGACAGCGGCGCGTAGTCCATCACCTGCACCCGCACCCGCCGCTTGGCGCCGGCCAGCAGGCGCGGCAGCTCGGTCTGTGAGTCAATCACCCCCGCCGGGTTGTAGGCGCGCGGGCTGGCCGCCAGATAGTTGCCCTGCGGCTGCGCCGTCGGCGGCGAATCGGGCAGCGCCGGCACCGGCTTATCCTGCGCCAACAGCGCCTGCGCCTGCCAGTCCTGTTCGAAGATCGCCTGAATCTGCCCCACCACCTTGGCGTCGCTGATGCGCAGCCCGGTTTCGTGAATGTGTTCCAGTGCGCGCCAGTCGAAGTTCTGGCTGCCGACGAACGCCTGCTCGCCGTCCACCAGCAGATATTTGGCGTGCAGAATGCCGCCGCTCAGCTTCTGGTAAGGAATGATGCGCAGCTCCAGATTGGGGATCGCCTTCAGCTGTTCCAGCGTCTCGGCGGTAGACATGCGAAGGCCCTTCTCTTCCAGCAAAAAGCGGATTTTCACCCCGCGTTCGCCGGCCGCCTTCAGGTGCTGCAGCACGCCGTCCAGCAGCGAACCGTCCTGATTCGCCACGTAAAACTGTCCCAGATCGATACGGGTTTTCGCCGCGTCGAACATCTCGCGCCACACCTCGGCGGTGTTACGCAGATCGTCGGCCTGCAGCGCGGTTTCCACCGGTGCGGTGTACACCAGCTCATAGCCGGGAATAGCAAAACGCGCCGCGGCGCTCTGGCTCAACATCAACAAACAACCGCCCCACAATGCCGTATAAAGGCAGCCGAGCGGCCGCCGTACTGGATGGCCATTAGGCATAGCGCGGCGCCCCGCTGTCAACCCATTGTTCGCCGCTGCCGCTCTCCGGGCGGCTGGCCGGTTGGCCGGCGCGGATCAGCAGCACCTTCAGCAGTTCGTTGATGCGCTCCATGCGGCTCTGCAGGAAGTTGTTGGCCACCAGGCACAGCAGCGCGATGGCGATGCCGAGGCCAGTGGCGTACAGCGCGGTGCCCATCCCGGCCGACACCAGGCTCGGCTCGGACACCCCCGAGGCGGCCAGCGCCTTGAAGGTTTCGATGATCCCCATCACCGTGCCCAGCAACCCCAGCAGCGGCGCGGCGGTGACCACGGTTTCCAGCAGCCACAGGCCGCGCGCCATCGGCGGCTTGCTCAGCAGGTACTGGGCGTCGATCAGATCGCCGATCGCCTCGCGGTCGCCGGCGTGGTGTTTCTGCGCCAGTACCGGCGCGATCACCGTCATCGGCAGGCTGTTGCGCTGGGTCAGCTCGTCCGGCAGATCGGCGGCGCGGCGCACGTCCGGCGTCAGCGCCTGCTCCAGCCGGCGCGCCTGGCGCTGGGTATAGGCGAAGTACAGCGTGCGTTCGATGATGATCACCAGCGCAATCGCCAGCGCGGCGTACATCACGTAGAAAATAATGTCGTGCAACAGATTGGCGTCCATACAGGGCTCCTCTTCCCCGCCGCCCGGCAGGCGGCGGGGCATTCAGTTAAAAGGTGGCTTCCAGCGAGACGCTGAAGGTGCGTTCTTCGCCGACGTTGTAATACGGCGTGCTGGCCCTCACGCCGCCGTAAGGCGCCGCGTTGAAGGTGGTGGTGCGCACCGAGGTCAGGTATTCCTTGTCAAACAGGTTGCTGATGCCAAAGCGCAGCGCGGCGCTTTTGACGATTTTCTTGTCCACCGGCAGATGCACGCCCGCCGCCAGATCGAACACCGTGCGGCCGCCGATCTTCTCGTCGTTGGTCAGATCGCCGTAGAACGCACTGACGTACTTGCCGCTGACGCTGCCGTAATACAGCCCGTCGTCATAACCCAGCGTCATGTTCAGCAGGTTTTTCGGCACGTTCGGCACCTCTTTGCCGGAGGTCGGCAGCGGCAGCCCGCCGTTGCTGACGATGTCGTTCTTCTGCTTCGATTCGGTGTAGGTATACGAGGTGTAGTAGTTGAAGTTATGCGGCAGTTGGCCGCTCCACTCCAGCTCCAGCCCTTTGTTCTCCACGTTGCCGATGTTCATCATCTCGTAGTCGCCGGCCGCGTTGGTGGTGGAGATTTGGCGATCGCTGTAGCGCATGTAGAACAGCGTGGCGCTCAGCAGCATGTCCTCTTGCTGGAAACGCCAGCCCAGTTCGTGGTTCCAGCTCAGTTCCGGCTTGGTGCTGAGCGAGTCGCCGACGTTGTACAGCACGTAGTTTGGCGGCGTGCGCATGTTGCGCGTCAGGTTGTAGAACACCTGGTTTTCCTGATTCACCTTGTAGCTGGCGCTGAAGTTCGGCAGGAATTCATGATAGGTGGCTTTGCGCTTCTCCGGCACGTTGTACAGGCTGCCGCGGTTGTCCCCTTTGCGCTCCACATACTGATAGGCCAGGCCACCGACGAAGGTCCAGTCCGGCGTGGCGAACCAGGTATCCTGCAACCACACCTTCTGCGCCGGGGTGATGGTGTACTGGTTGCGCCCCTGCACCGTATTGCCGTTGGCGTCCTTCACCTGATCGGAGCCGCCAGGTTTTCCCCAAATCTGCGCCGGGTTGCCGTCGTCCTTGATGCTGATGAACGGCTGGGTTTGCAGCTGGCGCGCACGCTCATACCAGTAGCCGATATCCAAGCTGTGCTGCTCGTTGATGTCCCACTTCAGCTTGGTGGTGATGCCCGGCCGCCAGGTTTGGGTCCACGACGGGCGGTAATAGGTGTTGGACTGCAGGTTGCTGAGGTCATACTGCCCGGCCCTGTCCGACGTGCTGGACAATACCGAGGCCGTCTGGCCGTTGAAACTGCCGCCGTTGCCCCAGTAGTAATACGGCTGCAGGGTCAGCGACAGGTCGTCGCGCAGCTGCAGTTTCTGGGTGAACGATAGCGTGAAGTTCTCGAACGGGTTGCGTTCGATCTTGTAATACTTGTTCAACTGCCCTTTGCTGTTGTACTCCGGCGTGGTGGCGTAATCGGTACCACGCCCATCGTTTTGGAACTGCGCCTTGCTCAGGGTGTTGTAGTTGGTGTTGTTCTGGCGGTTGTACTTCATCACCAGATTGCTGCTGTTGCCGTTGCCGTCTTCATACAGCGAGTTCATCTCGAACTTGTCGGAGTACAGGCGCCCTTCGCCGCGCCACTTCTTCGCCTCGGTGTGCGAATAAGATATCCAGTTGCTGAAACCGTTGTATTCGCCGGTCTCCAGGCGGGCAAAGGTTTTGCTCAGGTTATTGCTGCCCAGCGTCTGCTTGAGGAAACCGCCGAAGTCTTTCGCCGGGCGGCGCGTCACCAGGCCAATGTTGCCGCCGCTCGAGCCGATGTGCGGGCCGTCCGTTTCGGAGGAGCCCTGGGTGACGAACACCTCTTCCAGGTTCTCCGCATCGCCCAGCAGGTTCGGGTATACCGCGTAGTTGCCGGAGTCGTTGATCGGGATGCCGTCCATCGACAGGCCGATCTGATCCGAGTTCATGCCGCGCATGGTGTAGTCCACGCCGCTCAGGCCGCTGGCGTCGTTGCTGTTGACGTTCAGGCCCGGCGTGTATTTCAGCTTATCGATGGCGTTGGCCGTCGACGGCATTTTGTCCATCGCTTCTTTGGTGACGGTGGAGCGCGCCTTGGCGCTGTCATCCTGCACCATCATGCCGCCGCCGAGCGACTGCCCCTTGACGCTGATGGTGCCGACATCGGTGGCGTCGGCCGCCAGCGCGGCGCCCGGCAGCATCGCCGACATCACCGCCAGATAGATCCCAGAACGATTAAACGATTTCATTGTGTGCATCCCATAAAAATCAAACGATTAACCCTTGCGCTAAGGCGCCTGATAATTGAACGTCGCGGTAAATCTTTTGGTTGTTTGCCCGGCGAACGCCTCGCTCGGGAACGGCTTTACTGAACTGATGCTTTGCAGGCTGCTCATCGCCGCGCGGTTCAGCAACATGCTGGCGGCTTTGTTGGCGATGCCGGAAGAGAGCACCCGCCCGCTGCGATCGACCTCCAGCCACACTTCGACGTTGCCCTGCGGGCGCTCGAGCGAGGCCTGGCGCCCGCTTGGGTAGCGCTTGCGCTGTTCCAGCTCGCGGCGCAAGGCCAGCAGATAGCCGTTTTCGATCGCCTGCGCATTCACCTTCGGCGCGGCCGGTGCGGCCGGTGCGGGCTGCGCCGCCGGTTTGCTGACCAGCGCGCGCGGGGCGGCGGGCGCCGGCGTCGGTTTAGGCTTCTCTACCGGCTTGGCTTTCTCTTTCACCGGTTTGGGTTTGGGCTTCGGCTGCGGTTTTGGCACCGGCTTGGCTTCCACGATCGGTTCCGGCGCCGGCACTACCGGTTCGGGGATCGGCTCCGGCTCCGGCTCGGGCGGCGGCGGTTCTGGCTGGGGCTCCGGCGGCGTTTCCGGTTGAGGTTCAGGCGCCGGTTCAGGCTCCACCAGCGCCAGTTCGATGGCGGTTTCGTCGTAGCGCGGCTGGATCTTCAGCGCCGCCTGCTGGCTGGCGAACAGCAGGCAACCGGCGACAATCAGCGCCGGCAACCAGCTGAAAAGATGACGTGAGCGATAGAGCAGATACATGTCACAGCTTCCGTGTCGCGATGGAGACGGAGAAGAAACCGCCCTGGCGCAGGTTGTCCATCACCGCCACCAGCCGCTCGACCGCCACGCCCTTGTCGCTGTTGACGATGATGGTGGTGGTCTGGTTGGCCTGCTGCTGTTGCTTCAACGTGTTGACCAGCGCGTCGAGCGCGATCGGCTGGCCATCCAGCTGCAGCTGTTCGTCGGCCCCCAGCGTGATGATCGCTTTCTTCTGCGGCTTCAGCTGCTGCGCGCTGCCGGCGGACGGCAGCTGCGTTTTCAGCCCGAGCGCAGGTATGACGTTCAGGCTAATCAAGACGAAAAACACCAATAAAAACATCATCACGTCGATCATCGGGATCAGTTCGATGTGCGCTTTGTTCTTTTTCGGTTCGTTCCAGTTACGCATGACACTCCCTCCCAAAAGCGAAGCAGCCAATATAGGAGGGGTTTGTTTACCTTTTGTTACGCTTGTGTGATCTTATTTTCACAGTGTGGATTTTTTGCGAGAATTTTTTCAATGGCATGGGATAACGAGAGAGATATAACTTATTAATTAGCTATAGTTTTTATTGGAATA